>Ga0100377_1000151_pt1 | contig 53460 bp, 47 predicted proteins | sample CryGeymeta201501_FD_83664 | JGI IMG/M metagenome (GOLD analysis project Ga0100377, IMG submission 83664) | Groundwater microbial communities from Crystal Geyser aquifers in Utah, USA - Crystal Geyser metaG 2015-01 | ecosystem: Environmental > Aquatic > Deep subsurface > Groundwater | place: USA... | reverse complement strand
CGCGTCGAGATATTCGCAAGAGTCTACCTTATGGACAACATAGGTTAGCCTTCTTATTTGCAATGCCTTATTTTCAGAAACGCGCTAAAGACTCCGTAAGTGAGAGAGTGGAGATGTGGATCAAAGCGATCAGAGATCTTGACTATGACGCTTTGGCATGGGTTTTCCCATCAGATACAAGACATCTATCCGATGGTGAATATTACTACCCTGGTGTCGCGTTAGCAATTAAAGAGGTAAAAAGGTAATTACCCAAATCACTCCAGCGGATGGCTTACAGCCCCCGCTGACCTCAATCGTTGGGGACAAATAAAATATGACAAAGGCATCTAATAAACAGCTTCTTGACCGTGAAAGGATGGATCAATTCATAAACGAGAAGCTTTCGCCTTCCGTCACTCTGCTTCGAGAACTCGTAGACTACGGTGTCGATCTCCTTAGTAAATGTAGTGAGCGGGGAGGTTCATTAGCCGATTTAATTATTATTGGTCATTTTTTCAAACATGCTATCACAATGTTGGACGCAGTCGAGATCCAGCTATCAAGAGGTGCTGTATTTGCGGCTGGCGTTTCAGCGCGTTCGATGTTGGAAAGTTATATTTATCTTGAATGGTTACTTAAAACTGATACAGAAAAACGTGCTCGTCAATTCTACGTATGGCATCTTCGACAAAAAAGATTATGGGCGCGGCGTGCCATCAAAGGAACTCCCGAGAACGCACATTTTCAGAAAAATTTAGACAAATTATCCACTTTTGATGATCCCATTAACCGAGCTGAAATAGAGGTGGAGGCTAAGAAACAGGACGCAGACATCAACAGGATTCTTACAAACCAGAACAATAAATCAATTAATGAAGACTTTGATAAGCTGAAGAAAAAACACGACGTAGCGTGGTATAGTCCTCATGGACCAAATTCCATAGCTGATATGGCTACCCGCCTTAATCTAGATTCTGAATATGAATTCTTCTATACACAATTTTCCGATATTACTCATGCTGGCGCTTTCGAGAAGCATATTAAATTTGATGGTAAGGCCGTAATCTTCGAGCCGATACGAATTCCTGAAAGCATTGATACTCTTATTACCGTGGTCGCCGCACTCACATTTCGTGTATTTAGCCTTATCATTAAGAAATACTTGACGGATGAATTAAAGACTTTTACGCACAATTATATTACTCAATGGAGAGTGCGCTTTCTGTCAATTCCCAAAGTCGCAATAAAAGACATGCAGACAGAGAATCCCCAACAAGCAAATCCAGCGGACGCGGGATAAGCGTGGCGTGATTTTAGCATTGGTATTGGACCGCGCCGCTGATTTAGATCGGTGGGGATAATAAGGAACAGTAAAATGTCGAATGCGGATACCGAACGAAACGGGATTCAAGCTGTCATAGAATACGAAAAGCAGCAAGGGCGGATGGATGTCCGAAGGGTTCAAAAAGCGGGATTTGACCTAATTACGAAAGGGCAAGGGGAAGAACGGCACAAGAATTGCAAGAATTGGGGTCAGGTCTTGCAATAATACATTTTGTTTGATATGGTATTCCCATGGCGAGACCTTTGCGAATTGAATTCCCAGGAGCTGTCTATCATGTCACATCCAGAGGCAATGCCAGGCAAGCTATTTTCATAGATGATGAGGATAGAGGCCGATTTTTAGATGTACTATCGATTGTTGTGGAGAGGTTTAAATGGCTTTGTCATGCCTACTGTCTTATGGAGAATCATTATCATCTTTTGATCGAAACCCCTAATGGCAATTTATCAAAAGGAATGAGAGAATTGAATGGGGTATATACTCAATGGTTCAATCAAAGGTACAGACGGGTAGGACATCTTTTTCAGGGGAGATATAAGGCGATAATTGTGGAGAAGGATAATCATTTATTGTCTCTCTGCCGCTATGTGGTCTTAAACCCTGCACGCGCTGGTTTAATAAAGAAACCTGAGCAGTGGAGATGGAGTAGTTATGGAGCAACCATTGGAGTAGCGAAAAGACCTTCCTTTTTGACTGTTGATTGGGTACTCTCACAATTGGGTGGGAGAAAAAGAGTAGCTATGGAGAGATATAGAAGATTTGTGATGGAGGGGATTGATAAGGAATCGCCATGGGAGACATTAAAGGGACAAATATTTTGGGGGACGGAGGAATTTATCAAGAATCTAAGTGGGTTTCTGGAAGAGAAGGAGAAAATAAAAGAGGTGCCCAGGGTCCAAAGATATGTGGCAAGACCCCCTCTGAGGGGACTCTTCAAATTGAAAAGGGGGAAAGAGAGAACAGCTGAGGATAGAACCATTTATGATGCTTATGTTCGTTATGGTTATACGATGAGGGAAATTGCGGAACATCTGGGTTTCCATTATGCTACTATAAGCCGGGCAATAAAACGGGTAGAGGGGGGATAAAGTTAAATGTATGATTGCAAGACCTGACCCCTTTTGAAGTTTTTAGGCTTCGAAGATTCAAAATAATCTTGACTCAAAAGAAAATTGTACGTATAATATACGTGTAATGAAGGCTTGGAGGGAGAACCGTGCAGAAAAAACTTACTATTACCATCAATGAGGAAGTTTATCTTGGACTTCACAAGGTGATAGGACCAAGAAAAATCAGTAAATTTATTGAGGAATTGGCCCGTCCCCATGTTCTCAAGCATGAACTCGAATCCGCTTACAAAGAAATGGCGAAAGACAGAGTCCGAGAAAAAGAGGCACTCGAATGGTCTGAGGCTACTTTAGGGGATATCGCTCATGAAAAGAGGTGACGTATGGTGGGTAAACTTTGATCCTTCGATTGGCGGAGAAATTCGAAAAAAGCGTCCTGCCGTTATTGTCAGCAATAATGCCTCCAACAAATTCCTAAATAGAGTTCAGGTCGTTCCTCTCACCAGCAATATCGATCGCCTTTACCCTAGTGAAGCCTATATCACTCTCAATGGAAAACTGGGCAAAGCGATGGCCGATCAATTAGTGACTGTAAGCAAGTTACGCTTATTTAAGAAGATTGGTACCCTTTCAGGAGACGACATGCAAAAGATTGGGGGGGCTATCAGAATTCAGCTCGATCTGAAATAGAAGCCTATCAAGTCACCCCAGCGGACGGTTGAAAGCCGCCGCTGATTTCGGTGGTTATCTGCATCCTGTTAGAAACCCTCCACACTTTTTCTAAAAACCAAGAGACTTTCTATCGATCGAAACCACTCTCTCTTGAATTTGAAGCCCAAGAAAACCTCTTGGCAATTCCTGTCTTCCATCGATTAAGATCTCGCTGAGTTTGAAATGGTTTTTTAGTTTCAGGCTATTCTCATTTCTCTGGCCCTTAAGATTAGAAATCTCTTTTGGGTTACAAAAGAAGATAGCTTTGGAGCCGTTTGGAAAATTCTGGAGAAGATATTTAGCCATGTCAAAAAAGATGGCCGAATCGATGAGCTGACGAAATGCGGGATGGTAGGGCCCCGCGAGATAATCTCTTTCCAACTCCTTTGTGGGCTGAAGGCCAATGCGAGCCACTCGGATGGAAGATTCTTCCAATTTGAGAATGCCCTTTTTAAGCCATTGAATCGCCTCGTCCAACGATAAGGGGGAATATTCTCCAGCCCTCCAGAGGATTTCAAGGGGAGCTCCTTTGAGCACAAGTGTGGGATGGATTCTGAGAAAATCGGGTTTGAGTTGGATGATCCGATCAAGGGTTTGGAGAAAACGATCGCAGGTATCACCCGGAAGGCCGACCATGAGCTGAAGTCCCACCTCGAATTCCCTATCTTTTAATCGGGAGACAGCATCAACCGTATCGGCTGCACCATGCCCTCTATGGGAAAGGAGGAGGACTTCATCGATCATTGATTGCACTCCGACTTCTACGGTCTTCACCCTGTATTCTTTGAGCAGGGAGAGAGTCTCTTCCTCCAGGGCATCGGGCCTGGTGGAGACACGAATGGAATCGATCAGACCAGAAGTGATGAAAGGCTGCACTTCTTTCAGAAAACAGACCTGCTCATCTCTATGGATTGCTGTAAAACTCCCACCATAAAAGGCAACCTGCTTTTCCTTGTTTTTCTTATCGAAAGGAATTCCTGCGAGAGAGGCTTCAATGAAGTTTCGAACAGAAGAGGGAGAAGGGAGTCCTTTAGTCGGTGCCTTTTGATTGCAGAAGAGACAGCGCTCACGGCAACCCATAGCGGGAAGAAAAATGGGAATGATCAATGGATGCATTGGGTTCTTCTTGAGTAGTATTACTTTGGTCTATTAATCATCTAGACATTTAGATTTCATTTGAACTTGATTCACCTTCGGTTCATCACTTCGTGCGAGAATTGTCATTTGACATTTTATTAATTTCTTCTAATGCATTTTTGGCAGCATCTTGTTCCGCTTCTTTCTTACTTTTTCCACATCCCAGTCCCTTGACCTCCCCATTAATGGTGACCGAGGCATGGAACGATTTATCATGATCCGGGCCTGATTCATCCAACACTCGATACTGAGGAGAGACTCCATGAGATTGTTGGGAATAGATTTGCAGAAGGCTTTTAAAATCATTAAACAGGACAGATGGGGTTTTGGTCTGAAGGAGGGGTTCGAAATGCCCCTGGATAATTTCTTCCGCCCGGTTGAATCCTGAATCCATGAAGATGGCTCCGATCAGGGCTTCGTAAGTATTGGCTAAGATGGAGGATTTTCCCATCCCTCCATTTAACTGTTGGCTTTTTCCAAGGAGGAGATAGCCTTCTAACTGAAGTTCCTTAGAGAGAGATGCCAACGAACTCCTTTTAACCAGTTGGGATCTCATCATGGAAAGGGTCCCTTCTTGCGCATCAGGAAATTTGTTGAGGAGAAGGTGACTGACCGCGAGGTTGAGGACCGAATCTCCGAGAAATTCTAAAACCTCATTGGCTACTTTTTCCGGATGATTGGTTTCATAAATAAATGACTTATGAGTAAAGGCCTGATCGAGCCATTTCATCTCTTTGAATCGATGACCCAGACGCTCTTCGAATTCCTTTAGAGATGTTAACCTCTCGTTGTCCACACTATTTCTCCAAAACTTTTCCGATCACACCCTTTTCGGCCAAATCCGTTACTCTAACCGTCCATTCCTGATTGACCCATTCCCTATGTTCTTCGGCCCCGTTTTTATTGGTGAGCAGAACAGGGATGTAATTCCGGGAAAGGCCCTTCCATCTTCCGGTTCCTTTTTCTCTATGGTTCTCCACCAGGACGCTCAGTTCTTGATTGAGAAACTGGCCATAGAAAGCTTGGCGTTTCCGTTTTCCCAACTCCCTCATCGTCTCAGCTCTTTTTTTGATTTCTTTCTCATCCACCCTCTTAGGGAATTGGAATGCAGGGGTTCCCTTTCTCCGAGAAAAAGGGAAGACATGGAGATAAGAGAAAGGCAGAGATTCAACGAGTCCGTAGGTATGTTTAAAGTTCTCTTCTGCCTCTCCTGGAAATCCTACAATCACATCTGCTCCGATCGAGAGCTTTGGAATCTTCAGAGGGAGTTCCTGGATGAGGTCAGAGAGGAAAGAATGGTCGTAGTCTCTATTCATCTTTTTCAGTATCTCGTCGTCTCCGCTCTGGATAGAGATGTGGAGGTGAGGGCAGATCTTATTTGATTGGGAGAGAACGGAAATGAGTTCCGGAGAGAAATCTCCTGGCTCGATGGAGCTGAGTCGAATCCGATTAGGAGTCTCCTCTTTCTCCAGTTGTCCAATCAGTTTTTCCAAAGGGAAGGGAGGGTCGAGGTCAAGTCCATAGGCGCTCAGATGGATGCCGGTGAGCACCACTTCTTTAAATCCCTTCTCTTTCAATACCTTTAAATTTTCAATTACCCTTTCTGGTGGGAGACTTCTCGATCGGCCCCTGGCATGGGGAACAATGCAATAAGAGCAATAGGCGTTGCAGCCATCCTGAATTTTTAGGAAGGCGCGGGTGTGATGATGAAAAGAATGAAGAGGGGTTTCTGAGAAGAGGGTCTCCTTCTGAATATCGCCAACTTGAACCCTTGGAAATTCGCCTTTTTGAATCAAAGGAAGAAGGTCGGGAATCCGGCTCTTTTCTCTATTTCCTAAAAGATAGCGTACACCTTTGATCTTTAAAAAGGCATCTGGTTCCACCTGTGGATAACATCCGGCCACGATGATCAAAGAGTTTGGATTGGATTGGAAGGCCCTTCGAACCATCTGTCTCGACTGAAAATCAGCTCGGTGAGTGACCGTACAGGTATTGATGATCGTGATCTCCGCACCTTGTTCAAAGGGGATGAGAGCATACCCTCTCCGTTCCAAGGCCTCTATAAGAGCCTCGGACTCAAACTGGTTCACTTTACATCCGAGTGTGGCAACGGAAATGGTCGTCATCATTTTTTAGAGTTGTGTTAGCTTGATATTCCCCCAGACACCCATCTTTTCCTCAACAATGATGAGCGTCCCCAATACCCCTGCGATCTCTTTTCCCCTTTCAAGACCCAACTCGATATCTGTTTTCTTTTTTACGACATTTCCGACAGCCGTCGCTGCGGCATCAGCAAGGGCAGCAGATTTGGAGAGGATACAGACAGCATTTGCCTTCCCAAAGCTAAGGGAATGGCCAACCGTTCCTGAAGAGGTGCAGACGCCAAGAGGAGTCTCTTCGGGTGAGATCACAATTCCTATTTTAAGACTGAGAGGAGAATCACCTGCATAGATCCCGATGATTCGTTCCTTGGAAGTGACAAGATAGATATCCCCGCCGTTTTCAACGATCGCCTCTTTCGAGAGCTTGAGCAAGTCTTTTGAAACCCATTCGGCCATGGCTCCGGCAACGGCAGCCATCGGACCGACTTGGGCCAATTGGGAGGTTTGAATCATCTCCCGGACAATCTCCGGGGCATGGGGCTCATCCGTGAGGGGGACGAGACTTTTTTGGAATTCAGGGTTCATAGCGATATAAGTTTCGAGTTGGTGACGGTATTTTAAAACCGATTCTCTGGCCTCTTCGGAAAAGTCTCTCTCTGTCCGAATAAGAAGGTCAGTTTCCTTAACAATGACCTCAAATTTAACGAGATCATCAGTTTTTACCAAATTTCGGTAGATCCGTTTTTCATACATGTAAAGCTCTTTGAAGAATCCATTATAATATTCAATAAGATTAGGTGTCAATTTATCTGACACGGAGCTTAATGGATAGGTAGCCATTGTGACCGGTGCGGGTAAGGGTCTTAGGAGGGCTTCAGCTAATGATATCGGAACAGAAACTGGCTACACAAAATTTGGTTATGGAAGGTCATGCAGGAGCGCCACCGCCAGCAGGACCGCAGGGCGCTTCATTGTGAGGGAACCTCCGGACAGCTTGGTGGGAGACAGTGCGAGTGCATACAGTCAACCACAAAGTTATCTTTTAGGACATTCCGACCTAAAATGAGCGGATATTTGACCATTGAACGGTCATTGAGGTTCACATTGATGAGCAGCCGCTTGGGACCGACACAGAGTTCCATTTCCACCACGGGTCGCCTTTCCCAACTCTCAGCAGATCGAATGGTCTTCCAGCCCGCCACCGGAAGGGCTAACTGCAACCCGCCATACTTTTTAGGTAACTTGAATTCAGCAATGTTGTCATGAATTTTAAGTTCCCGCGCATCTATGGATGACGTCGCTGCTCCGGTATCAATTCGAGCAGGGATCTTCACGCCCCATGGCAAGAGGATCACATCCTCCACCAACCCGATCCCCTTTTTCTCTTCGGCATTCGCCATAACGGGAGCAAGAAAAAAGAACATGGTTATGGTCAAAATGAATATCGACCCCATCCATCTCCTCCACCGTACATTGAAAACAACAACGGGATGATGACCATTTTGTTTTATTTTTAATGATAACAAAAATAATTATACCAAATTTAATTGCCAATAAGTAGTGGCCGTGAAATTTAGATCATTCATCCGATGTACACGTCAGGGAGATAGCCGCCTAATGAGGCCATCAGTTCCCGGCTCTCCATCAGTGTCGAGGCTGATCCCTCTTTGATCACGCGACCATTTCTCAGGAGATATCCCCGGCTGGAGATACTCAGGGAGAGATGGATCTCTTGTTCTACGATAAAGAGGGTGAGTCCCTTCCGGTTCATTTCCCTAAATGTGGCAAAGACTTCATCCATCAAACGAGGAGCTAATCCTAAGGAAGGTTCATCCAGCAATAGAAGTTTAGGACGTCCCATCATGGCCTTTCCTATGGAGAGCATCTGCTGCTCACCCCCACTGAGGGTCCCCGCTCTTTGATGGGTTCTCTCTTTGAGTACAGGAAGGAGCTGATAGATCCACTCCAAATCTTTTTTTATCTCCTTCTTTTCATCCCTATGAAGGTAAGCGCCCATCATGAGATTATCTATCACAGAAAGGGTAGGGAAGATATGGCGTCCTTGAGGAACATGCCCAATCCCTTTGGAGACAATCTTATGAGGGTTCAGGTTGGTGATATCCTCCCCTTCGAAAATGATTCTTCCTTCGGTGGTCTTCAAAATTCCAGAGAGGGTGAGTAAGAGGGTAGTCTTTCCTGCCCCATTGGGACCTAAAAGAGAGACGACCTCTCCATGTTTTACCTCCAAAGAGATTTCATTTAATGCCGGTAGAGGCCCATATTGGACAGTCAGTTTTTTAATCTTAAGCATCCGCCCTACCGCCTATTCGTTCCTTACCAATAGGATAATCGCAAAATGGGAACAAAGTTATCCTCGATCGGCAGATTTAAATTCGAAGCACGAAATCCGAAATTCGAAACAATCTCAAAGGACCAAATTTTAAATGTTCAAAACGAATAACCCTGTAGGGAACGGTTTCAAACCGTTCCCTACGAAATTTGAATTTTGAAAATTCGAATTTGTTTCGTATTTCGATATTCGGATTTCGAATTTATTCAACTCCAGATGCCCATTCAGTTCGGGTTGCGTCGGGTGAGATAGGCCTCAATCACTTGAGGGTTTCTTCTCACTGCCTCCGGTGTTCCTTCCGCAATGAGCTCGCCATGGTGGAGGACGGCTATCTTATCTGCGATCTCCATCACCATCCCCATGTGATGCTCCACGATGAAGACGGTGACTCCCTCCTGCCTAATCTGTGAGATTTGCTCCGAAAGTTGCCGCATTTCAGCAAGGGTCAGTCCAGAGGCGGGTTCGTCTAAGAGGAGGAGTTCCGGCTTCATGGCAAGGGCTCGGCCTAACTCCAGAAGTTTTTGTTTGCCGTAGGGGAGTTGGGAAGCGATGGATTCCCACTTGCCCAGCAGACCAAGGGAATCCAGGATCTCCTTGGCTTCCTTGAGGGCTTCTTTTTCCGACCTTCTGATCCAAGGAAGCCAAAGCCCGCAGGAAAACAAACCCCCTTTCAGCCTTCGATTCATCCCAGCCATGATGTTTTCCACCACCGTCATGTTTCCCCAAATCTGAAGGGTCTGAAAGGTCCTCCCCATTCCAAGAGCTGATATTTCGTGGGATTCCATGGAGGTGATTTCCCTTCCTTTAAAGTAGATTTTCCCTAAATCAGGTTTCTCCACCCCACTGATTAAATGGAAGAGAGTGCTCTTTCCGGCTCCATTCGGCCCGATCAGTCCCTTGATGCTTCCCTTTTCCACTTTTAGTGAAATCCGGTCGAGAGCAATTATCCCGTCATATTCCTTGGTAATCTCTTCTATCGAGAGAAGTAACATTAGAGTTTCCCCTCGTCTCTCTTCTTTTTTTTCGCCCAATAACCGATCAGGTAAATCACCCTGACATTCAAACGGGTTCCAATACCGTCTGGGAAGAATATGAGCAGCAGGATCAAGATGACGCCGTAAATGGGGAGGCTGTATTCCTGATATCTGCTCAGGACATCCATCAGCCATGTGAGAAGGATTGCTCCAGCAATGGGGCCGTAAAGATTCCCCATTCCTCCCAGGATGACCATCATGACAATGGGAACAGTGAGTCCCAGGCTAAAGGCCTCGGGATTGGCTATTGACATGACGCAGGCGAAAAGACTCCCGGCCACTCCGGCAAAGGCTGCACCCAGGACAAAAATTTCTAACTTAATTCGAGGAACATTGATCCCTACGCTTGAGGCTGCATCTTCACTGGCTGCGACAGCCAAAAGGGCACGTCCCACTTTGGATCGAACCAGATTTTTCGAGAAGATGAATAACCCGATGAGCACTCCCCATGTGAGATAGTACTGTTTAAGATAAGTATCGAAGGAGAACCCCATCACAGAAAACCAAGGGATGCCAAAGATCCCAATGACTCCGCCAGTGAGATCAGTAGACTCCCTGACAATGACTAAAAAGATTTCTCCAAACCCCAGTGTAGCTAAAGCTAAGAAGTAGCCCTTCAATTTGAGAATGGGTCTGCCGATGAAATAAGCGATCACAGCCGCTGAAACAGCCGAAGCCCAAAAAGCCACAAAGGTTGGAAGGGCATAACGAGTCGTTAAGATGGCTGTGGTATAGGCGCCGATTCCAAAGAAGGCAGCGTGTCCTAATGAAATCTGCCCCGCATAACCCATAAAGAGACTTAATCCCAAGGCCAAGATGGCGTAGATTCCTGCCAAGACCATGAGATGATGGAAGTGTGGATCAAACCAGATCAGGGGCGCCAAACATATCGCGCCGAGATAAAAGAGGTCTTTCTTTTTAAACTCTTTTTTATGATAGAGGTATGGGTCAGGCGCAATTAAAGAAAGTAACCAAAGGGGGGCCAGATAAAAGACGTCCCTCTTTCTGAATTCATTTTTTTTCGAATCTACCATCGGCGGCTATCAATAAAAGGTGAACCTAAAATTCCTTTGGGTCTGAAGTATAAGATGAGTAATAAAATGATAAAGGCCACTGCATCCTTATACCCAGAAGGGATGAAGGCCAAACTTAAAGATTCCACAATCCCGAGGACAAACCCTCCAAGAATGGCACCACTGTTCTTTCCCCAGCCTCCCAAGACGGCTGCGATAAAGCCCTTCAGACCCAGAAGCGTCCCAGAACTATAACTGGTAAAGAATATCGGGGTGATTAGTATTCCAGCAAAGGCGCCTACTCCTGCACTTACTCCGAAAGCTAAAAAGACCATGAGGTTTCTTGATATTCCCAAGAGATCAGCACCTAAAGGATCCGTGGAACTTGCCTCCATGGCCTTACCCAATAATGTCCGGTGGGAAAGAAGATAGAGAAAAATCAGCAATATAAAAGTGGATAACAAAACCCAGATGCTCTGGGGAAGAACAAAGACCCCCCATAACTGGAGAGGTTGCTCACCGGAGAAAGGAGGAAGGGCTTTAGGCAGCGTTCCAAAGATAAGACCACTGGTACTGCTGAGGAAGATGGAAGCCCCTAAAGTGGCCATGAGGAGTATGACAATGGAAGCCTTTCGCAGAGGGTAGACCACTGAGAGATGCATCACGAAGCCAATGAGGGCAACGATCAGTATGGCTATCAGAGCAGCTAAGGGGTAGGGGAGGTTCACCTCTTTCAGGAAGAAGAAGGTGATGACTCCTCCTAACATGACAAACTCCCCTTGGGCAAAATTGATGATTTGGGAAGCCCTGGAGATGGTCACGAATCCTAAGGCCACCAGGGCATAGATGGCTCCGATGGTAATACCAGAGGAAAAAAGTTGCGGGAGGTAAGTCCAAAAGTCCATGAAGTCTAACCTTATCGTTGCAAAAAAAATGTTGCAAAAGGCGGTTGGGTGTGCTGGAAGACCTTTACAGCGGAACCTTCGACCGTGTTGCTACTTAAGTTCCAGACATTTTCCAAAGACCACCTCATGTGACAGGGCATATTACCCATAAAACATCCAAAAAAACCGCTTGGTAAAGGTTGGAAAGCGCACCTAACTGCCGATTCAATGCAACATTAAGGTCCAATTGTCACAAAAAAGGGGTGAGCCAATCAACGATTTGCTCACCCCTTGATTTACCATATAATTTATATTGCCTTCAACCTTTATTCGAATCCAGGGAATTTAATTCGTTTGAACTTACCCCCTTCGATCCGAATGAAAACCATATCTTTTTTACTCAAACCATCATGGTCAGTGGGGCTGTAATTGTAAATTCCATGACAATTTTTTAGACCTTTGGTATTCTCCAGAGCATCCCTGAATGTAGCCCGCGTGACCTTTCCCTGGCATCGTTTCAGGGCATCGTAGACGAGCCAGGTAGCATCGTGGGCATGACCGGCTATTTGGTCAATCCCTACACCATAGCGTTCCTTATATCGCTTATCGAAATTGAGGATGACAGGTCGGACAGGATCATTCTCATCAAGTTGATCAGGGACCACAGGTTTTCCAGCCCCGAACTCCACCCCTTCCATGGCTTCTCCACCCAGGGCGATGATAAAGCCGAATCCAAAGGCATGGGTTCCAAGAATCGGAGTCTTAACTCCGAGGGTCCGTAAGTTCTTGCAGACAATAGGGCCTGGTGGACCGGCTGTACAGGCATAAAAGGCATCTATCTTTTCCTTTTCGATGATGGGTTTGAGTTTGATGAGCTGGGGAGTCATGTCGATGTCAGTCGGCTTATGAGTTTCTTTAGAAACGATGACCCTCATTCCCTTCTCCTCGCCAAAGCGTTTATAGTATTCAGCCAGGCTCTGGGCTAAAGGATGGGCAGCATGGAAGACCAGCACTTTTTTATATTTCCGGGCTAAAGAGAGGTCCACCAACTTCTGTGAAACAATGATGTCGCTCTGAGCGATATTGAAGGCCCATTTCTGCTTTAAGCCTCGTACCATCGGGTTGGAAGGGCAGATGATGATGTTGGTAATCTTCTCTCTCTCGGCAATGGCCCTGCTTGTCGCCTGTAAATTATCCTCGAAGGGACCAATAACGGCGATGATCTCTTTGTCTTTGGTAAACTTGGTCATATTGGCTGCCACTCTTCCTAAATCGAAGCCGTTGTCCTCGAAGATCAGCTCAAGAGGATGTCTGTCGATGCCACCCATTTTATTTATCCGCTCCACTTCCATGACCATGGCATTTCTTACGGTCTTGGTCACCTCTGCCCAAGGCCCGGTGAACTCAAGGTTGACTCCAATCTTATAAGATTTCTCAGCCGCAATCCCGGGAATTGTCCAGACCAATGAGATCGTGGTCAGAAGAGAAATCAAAAACCAAATTCCTTTTTGTCTTTTCATCACTTGACCTCCTTTTGAGATTGATTTTTTTGACAAGTTCTTAAAACCCAGTTTGTGCGTCACTCCCGCGCAAGCGGGAGTCCAGGCTTATCCTTGCGAAAGCAGGGAACTATATACAAAGAACTGGATTCCTGTTTGCACAGGAATGACAAGAAGGAGTTTACAAAGACTTATTCAGAATCCTGCTATAGGTACTTCTGGATCAGGATTTCAGCAATTTGGACGGCATTGAGCGCAGCGCCCTTCCGGATATTGTCCGAAACGATCCACATATTGATTCCATTCGGAATTGATTCATCCTCCCGTATCCTTCCAACAAAGGTCTCATCCTTGCCCGCCGCATGGATGGCCAGGGGATATTCAAATTTCTTGGGATCGTCCACGACCACGACCCCTGGAGCCTTTGAGAGAATCTTTCTTACCTCATCCGCTTTCAATTTCTTTTCTGTCTCGATATTGACGGATTCGGAATGGCCGTAGAAGACAGGAACCCTCACGGTCGTAGCGGTCACACCGATTGAATTATCCTCCATGATCTTCTTCGTCTCATTGACCATCTTCATCTCCTCTTTGGTGTAACCGTTGTCCAAGAAGACATCGATGTGAGGAAGACAGTTGAAGGCGATCTGATGGGGATAGACCTCCTTCTTGATCTCCTGCTGGTTGTAGATGGCAAGAACCTGGGTCTCCAATTCTTTGATCGCTCTCTTTCCCGTTCCAGAGACTGCCTGATAGGTGGAGACCACCACCCTTTTGATCCGGGCGACATCGTGAATGGGCTTCAGCGCGACCACCATCTGGATGGTGGAACAGTTTGGGTTGGCGATGATATTCTTTTTTGGATACTGAGCAATCGCATGAGCGTTCACCTCTGGAACCACAAGAGGGACTTCAGGGTTCATCCGAAAGGCGCTGGTATTGTCAATCACCACACAGCCTGCTTTTCCCGCGATGGGGGCAAACTTTTCGCTTACCGAACCTCCTGCAGAGAAGAGGCCGATATCTACTCCAGTGAAGGAGTTCTCGTCCAACACCTCAACCGTATAAGACTTTCCTTTAAACTCCATCTTTTTGCCCGCACCCCGTGTGGAGGCAAGAAGTTTCAACTTATCCACCGGGAAGTTTCTCTCCTCTAAGATAGCGACCATTTCATTTCCCACCGCACCGGTGGCCCCTACCACAGCGACATTGTATTTCTCTTTCTTCATGGACTCCTCCATCCCCTGAGTGATTGGTGCTGGTGACTCGTGTTGGTGACGGGTGATAGATTTTAATTTTTCACTAACACGATTCACGTGACACGAACACGTTATTTTTTATTTAATAGGGAAAAAAGGGGATGTTGTCAAGAGGGAAATTTACAAGAATGTCAAATTTCAAAATCCAAATGTGATGCATTCGTAAAAAGTCAAAAAAACGAAAATTGCTTTCATAACTACCTTAAATCATTTAGCAGTTTTTGAAAAATGGCAATTTTCTAACTTTTTAAGAGACCATCAAATGTCAAATTTGAACTTTGGCATTTGACATTATCTGTTCCCCTTCAGCCTCTTTTTTCGAAGGTGCCGGATCAAACCCCCATCCTTGATTAAATCCTGCATAAAGGCCGGGATGGGTTTTGCAAAAAACTTCTTCTTTTGGGTGAGGTCGAAGATCTCGCCAGTGGTGAGGTTCACTCGAACCCGATCCCCTTCATGGATCGCCTCAGAAGCCTCTGAGGATTCGAGGAGGGGAAGTCCGAGGTTAAGTCCATTCCGGTAAAAGATCCTTGCAAAACTCTTTGCAATAATACATGAGATCCCCACTGCCTTCAAGGCGAGGGGTGCATGTTCCCGGGATGAACCACAACCGAAATTCTTTTCAGCCAAAAGAATGTCTCCTTTTTTGACTTTCTGAGAAAACTCAGGCCGTTCATCCTCCATCGCATGTTTTGCCAGTTCTTTGGCATCAGACTGATTCAGGTAACGGGCAGGGATAATAGCATCCGTATCGACATCTGATCCAAATTTCCAGATTCTTCCTTCAATCTTCATCGTATCTGGTTCTTCCCCTATGATGTTGCTAATAAGGGTTCAAGGATTCGAGGATTCAAGGATTCGAGTGAATATAAAAAACCTCATTGGCTTCCCAGAAATCCTTAACCCCTACTTTCCTTTCTTTATTTGATCTCACTTGACTCCTTGAACCCTGGACCCCTTGAATCCTTTTTTCATGATTTCATCAGGATGACAGATCCATCCTTTGATGGCACTGGCAGCGGCCACTGCTGGACTGGAGAGATAAACCTCGCTCTGGGAATGCCCCATTCTCCCTCGAAAATTACGATTCGTGGTGGCCAATGCCTTTTCCCCTTCAGCCAAGACGCCCATATGCCCACCCAGGCAGGGACCGCAGGTGGGCGGACTGATCACAGCCCCTGCCGAAAGAAATATTTCGAAAAGTCCTTCCCTCAATGCCTGATGGTAAATCTCCGGAGTGGCAGGAATGATGATGAGGCGCAAGGAAGGAGCGGTCTTTTTTCCCTTTAATATCTTGGCGGCCACACGAAGATCATCGAGATGACCATTGGTACAAGAGCCGATGATGACCTGATCGATCTCGATCTTTCCAATCTCTCTGACATCCTTCACATTCGATGGGATGTGTGGAAGTGCGACTTGTGGAAAAATTTTTGAGACATTATATTCTCGCGCCTCTGCATAGTTTGCTTCTCGATCACTTCGATAAATTCGATAGGGTCTCTTGGCTCTGGGTTTGACGAACTGGAGAGTGGTTTCATCCGGTTCAATGATTCCATTCTTTGCCCCGGCCTCGATGGCCATATTGGCCATCGTGAATCGGCTTGCCATGGAAAGTTTTTGGATGGCCTCTCCACAAAACTCCATGGCCTGATAGAGGGCTCCATCAACGCCAATGTCACCGATGGTGAAAAGGATTAAGTCCTTTCCAGAAACCCAGGGATTAATGTTTCCATAATAGATGAGTTTGAAGCTCTCTGGAACCTTAAACCAGAGCTTTCCTGTTGCCATGGCGGCAGCAAGGTCTGTGCTGCCCACACCCGTTGAAAAAGCGCCGAGGGCTCCGTAGGTACAGGTATGACTGTCAGCGCCGATAGCCACCTCTCCAGGTAAGACCAAACCCTTTTCTGGGAGTAGGGCGTGTTCGATCCCACATTCCCCGATTTCAAAAAAATGGGTGAGGCGTTGGGCCTTTGCAAACTCCCTGAGGATCTTACACTGTTCCGCAGAGAGGATATCCTTCGCCGGCGTGAAGTGATCAGGAACTAAGACGACCCGATCCCGATGAAAGACCTTTTTTGCGCCGATCTCTTTGAAGGCTTTGATGGCAAGGGGGGCGGTGATGTCGTTGCCGAGGGCGAGGTCGATTCGGACATTGAGAAGTTTACCAGGAGAAACTCGTTTTTTCCCTGCATGGGCAGCCAGAATTTTTTCCGTGATCGTCATCGGAGCATTCTTTTTCATATCCTACCTATTTTTGGAAAAAGAATGAAGGTTGAGGATGAGGTTAAGGTTGAGAAATATTAAGTCTTTACCCTCAACCTAAACCTTAACCTTCCCCTTAACCTTTTCTTAACGTCTACATCCCCACCAATTTCTGTTTTCTGAATTCCATCTTATTGAGGGCGTTGATATAAGCCTTGGTACTGGCTACGATCACATCCGTGTCCGCCCCCTGACCGATTACGGTTTGACCCTTCTCCTCCAGTTTGACCGTCACTTCTCCTTGAGCCTCTGTTCCAATGGTAATGGCGTTGATGGCAAACTGTAAGAGCTTTGATTTAGTCCGTGTGATCTTCTTGATCGTTTTGAAGGTGGCATCCACAGGTCCATCTCCAAAGCCTGCCTCCAGCATGAGTTGACCATCCACCTCCATCTGAACCGTAGCCGTGGGGACGGTGACATTTCCGGCAATGACATTGATATAGACCAATTTAAAACGGCGAGGCACTCGGAGAATTTCCTCCACGACGATCGACTCAATATCCTCATCATAGATCTCGCGTTTTTTATCAGCGAGTTGTTTGAATTGTCTGAAGGCAAGCTCCAGGTCTGCCGTAGAAAGTCGATATCCCAGATCTTTCAATCTTTCCCTGAAGGCATGCCGACCGGAGAGTTTCCCAAGTACGAGAGAACTTTTTGAGATCCCCACCGATTCAGGTGTCATGATTTCATAAGTCAGTTTCTCTTTCAGGATGCCATCCTGATGAATCCCGGATTCGTGGGCGAAAGCATTGGCCCCTACGATTGCCTTGTTGGGTTGAACGGCCATTCCGGTGATCTTCGAGACCAGACGGCTTGTAGTAAAGAGATGCTTGGGAAAGACCCGGGTGTGAAAGGGGAGCAAGTCCTTCCGGGTACGAATCGCCATGACCACCTCTTCAAGGGAGGCATTGCCCGCCCTCTCACCAATTCCATTGATCGTACACTCCACCTGTCTGGCGCCGTTCTGAACGGCAACCAGTGAATTTGCCACTGCCAGGCCAAGATCATTATGACAGTGGACACTCAAGATCGCCTTTTCTATTCCCCGAACCTTCTGCCTGAGGGTTCGAATGAGGGCCCCGAACTCTGAAGGAATGGCATAGCCGACCGTGTCCGGGATGTTGATCGTGGTTGCCCCTGACTGGACGGCCGCTTCCATGACCGCTGAGAGGAAGTCGATATCGCTTCGGGTGGCATCCATGGCTGAGAATTCGATATTGGGGGTATATCGTTTTGCTCTCGCAACAGAGCGGGCAGCAATCCGAATCACTTCTTCTTTTGATTTCTTCAACTGGTGTTTGAGATGGATGTCGGAGGTCGAGACGAATATGTGGAGCCTGGGAGACTTAGCTCCCTTCACTGCCTCCCAAGCGCGATCGACATCTTTAGGATTCGTGCGGGCCAATGCCGCCACTTCTGACCGTTTAATGGTACGCGAAATGGTTTTGACCGCCTCGAAGTCTCCTTCTGAAGAGATGGGAAAACCGGCTTCGATGATGTCGACATTCAATTTTTCCAATTGCTCAGCAATCCTCACCTTTTCGGCGATGTTCATGGTCGCCCCGGGGGATTGCTCTCCATCGCGTAAAGTGGTATCAAATATTTTAACGAGTTCCCTCATCCTCTTGATTCTCCTTTTAATCCCCCCAACCCCAGTAGGGAACGGTTTGAAACCGTTCCCTACAAGGGGGGGAGAGGGGGGATTTTCAAAAAATCTCCAAGACCCTCTGATAAAATTCTTTTTCCTCCCATATCTTCACTTCAATGCGAAGAGCTCGAATGGGAAGGCGATCAATATTTAATTTCTTTAATTTTACCATATCCTTCTCCGTTGTGACAATGCAATCGACTCTCTTACTTTTCTCTTCTACGGAAGATAAATCTTTATTGGTGTAAAGATGGTGATCTGGGAAGATCGCTTCTCTAACAATCTTCATTCCGGACTTCCTTAGCATGGAAGAGAAGAATTGGGGGTCAGCGACCCCGGAAAGAGCGAGTATTTTCTTTCCCTTCAAGGAATAAACCTCTTCTTGCTCCTCCTTAGGGCCCACCAGACTCACCGGTTCGTAATGGCAGTGAAACACCTGTGCTGAGGGATGAATTTCATGGATTTTTTTCTCCAAAGGTTGATAGCCCTCAGGATCCTCCACTTTGGTGAGAAGGAAGAGATCGGCCCTGCGAAGGTGAGACAAAGGTTCCCTCAGGACCCCTCTCGGCAGAAGGGTATGGTCTCCAAAACCAATGTGTGAGTCGATGAGCAGGATATTGATATCTCGATAGAGCGGAAGATGCTGATAGCCATCGTCCAGTAATAACCCTTTCACACCAAATCGTTGAAGAGCGATCCGGCCATTTAGGAATCGATCTTTGCCAACCAGGACGGGAATGCCCTTGCAAACCTGAGCCATCAAAAAAGGTTCATCCCCAGATTCTTCCGGTGAGAGAAAGATGGTCTTGCCATCGCTCACCACTGGTTCAGAGGTCTTCTTTCCTTTATACCCCCTGCTTAAAATGGCTACATGAATTCCCCTGTCCATCAACCCTTTTGCTAAGGTCATTACTAAAGGAGTCTTTCCTGTTCCTCCCACGGTGATGTTTCCCACACTGATGACTGGACAGGGAAGAGTTTTTGTTTTCAATAGACCAAGGGAATAGAAGAGAGATCTTGCCCGAACAGCCCCTCCATAAGGTAAAGAGAGGAGGTAAAGGGGAAAAAGAAGCATTCTTTCCCCAATGGATTTCTGTTTTTGATAAAGGAGTCGGTCGATGCGACGATTCATCTTGGAATGTTGGAATAATGGAATATTGGAAGAATGGGTGACATCATTACATCATTCCAATATTCCAATTTTCCTTAAGTCTCCCTATTCTGAAATCTCTCTAATGAATGGTCTGATTTCCTCAAACATTCTTTCTGTTGCCCCCTGATGCTTCTGAAGAAATTGATAGCCTTTCTCCCCCACTTCTTTGCGCGCCACTTCGTCAAAAAGGAGGCGTTTCAATTGAGAAAAGAGTTCTTCTTTTCCAGAAACCTGGATCGCCCCTCCTGTCTCAATCAGACGGCTTGAGATTTCAAGGAAATTAAACATATAAGGACCAAAGAGAATACACTTTTTGAAAAACAAAGGCTCGAGGGGATTGTGTCCTCCTATTGGGACAAGGCTTCCACCCACAAAGACTAATGTCCCCAGGCTATAAATTCCCATTAATTCTCCCATCGTATCCAGGAGGATCACCTCGGGGTGTTTCTGATCAGATCGGCCTGGACCTAAGGAAAGGGAAGTTTTTCTCAACCATGATAGAGACTCTTTTTTTAAGATCCTCTCCACTTCCTCCAACCGTTCGAGGTGTCGTGGGGCAAGAATGAGGACAAAATGGGGGTCCATCTTTTTCAATTCTTTGTAAAGGCTGACGAGGATCTCCTCTTCCCCGGAATGAGTGGAGCCTGCGATGAGGATGTTCTGTTTCCCTTGGGGGCCGAGGGTTTTAGTCATTTCGGCCATGGCTTCCTGGGTAAAGGAAGGAAAGGTTTGGTCGAATTTTAAGTTTCCCACTGCCCTTGTCTTTTGAGATTCCCCTCCGATCTCAATCATTCGCGTTCGATCTTCTTCAGTCTGCATTAAGAAGAGGGAGATATATTTCAGACATTCTTTGAAAAAGAATTTGAAGAAGAGGTAACGTCGAAATGACTTTTGAGAGATCCTTCCATTGAAGAGAACAACGGGAATTCCTTTTTTTCCGCAGTACCGGAGCAAATTGGGCCAGAGTTCTGTCTCCGCAATGAGGAGGAGGGCGGGTTGGATTTTTTCGATGGCTCTCCGGATGATGAGGGGATGGTCTAAGGGTACAAAAAGGACTTGACCAGCTTCAGGGAGGTAGGTTTTGGCTGCCTCATTCCCTGTAGAGGTCATCGTGGTTAAAATGATTTTGAGATGGGGAAACTCTTTTTTGATCTTCTTCAAAAGAGGGATGGAACAGAATACTTCTCCGACTGATGCCGCATGAACCCAAATGGGCCTTTTGAAGGATAGGCTTTGAAAAATTCCCATTCGTTGAGGCAATGCCTTTCGAAACCGCTTTTGGATGAGGGCCCGCAGAAGAAAGTAGGGGGATGCAAGGAGAAGGGAGAATGTAAGAAGGATGTTATATATTAAGAAGACCATTGCAAACTGCAAAATTTAGATTGCAAACTGCAAAATTTTTAAGACTTATTCTTTTCAATTTCCATTTTTCATTTTGCAATTTACAATTTTCAATGATGTTTAGTAACACACTTAGGGATGGCTACTCATTTATCAAAATAGTGGTCTGCCCTTTCGGTCAGCTCATTGAGGCGATTCTCTAAAAGGATCCTCTTCTCTTCGAGATGGGCCCGGTCCCCATTTTGATCAACATAAATGGGTTCTCCACAGATGAACACTCCTTTTGAGAAAGGATAGGGGAGGAGGAACTGATCCCAAGTGTTAAAGATCTTCCTTTTTGAGGCGCTGAAGGTTATTGGAACCACAGCCCTCCCTGTCAGTTTAGCCAACTCGATCACACCAATTTGTGCCTGGTGACGAGGTCCCCTCGGTCCATCTGGGACAATGGCGATATCCGTCCCATGAGCCTTGACCATCTGTTTGAAACCGGAAAAACCTTTCCGAGTAGTTGAACCCAAGATGGCATGGAAACCAAACCGCTTCAGGGCCTTTCCCACCACCTGGCCATCCCGATGGGGAGAGACAAGGAAACTTAATTTCTTGCCTTTATAAACGATGGGCATCATCAATAGCCTTCCGTGCCAGAAAGCCCCGATGGCAGGAATCCCTTTCTCCCAAAACTGCCTCGGAATCTCTGGATGGATCTCTTCAAACCGCATCGTCCAGGATAAAATATTGATGGCCCAGTAAGCAGACCAGGGTCCCAACCACGACACCAATTTCTTCTTTAAACTTTTAAGAAACATCCTTGTAAAAAAAGGGTTCAAGGGTTCGTGGGTTCAAGGATCCAAGGGTTTTTTGTTTAAAATTTTTGCTAGAACCCTTGACCACTTGACTCCTTGAATCCTTAAAATTAGTAGACCTTCTTCACTTTCGCTGCCGTCCGAACTCCCATCCCATTATCTTTAAACTGAAGATCATAGAGCCGCCGATATTCACCATTGAGAGCCATCAATTCCTCATGAGTTCCTTCCTCCACAATCTGACCTTCAGAAAGAACGATGATCCGGTGGGCATTTCGGATGGTGGAGAGCCGATGGGCGATGACGAAGACCGTTCTCCCTTTCATCAACTCTTCTAAAGCCTTTTGGACTTCTGCTTCAGAGCCGGAGTCCAGGGAGGAGGTAGCTTCGTCCAAAATCAGAATGGGAGCATTCTTTAAGAGGGCTCTGGCGATGGAGATGCGTTGACGTTCCCCTCCTGAAAGTTTGGCACCCTGCTCACCAATGATCGTGTCATACCCTTGAGGCAATCTCTGGATGAAGTCATGGGCATTGGCTGCCTTCGCTGCTTTGATCATCTCTTGATCAGAACATTTCAGACTTCCATAGGCGATATTATTTTGAATCGTATCATTAAAGAGGATCGTTTGTTGAGTGACCAAGCCGATCTGATCCCTGAGAGATTTAAGAGTGACCTTTCGAATGTCATAATCATCGATGAGAATTTGTCCTCGCTCCACATCATAGAAACGGGGCAGAAGGTTCACCAAAGAAGTCTTGCCCGCCCCGCTCATTCCCACCAAAGCAATCACTTCTCCTATTTTCACACGAAGGGAAATGTCTTTGAGCACGATCTCCTCATCATATTTAAAGGTGATCTTTTGAAAATCGATCCCCTTCGAGATGGGTAGGAGTGAATTTGCTCCCTCTTCTTCCTTGATTTCTGAGGGGGTATCGAGGAGTTCATAGACTCGCGTTGCCGCTGCCAGACCTTCTTGAATCTCAAGGTTGATCTTGCTCAAATCACGAATGGGAGCATAGAGCATCAGAATGGCTGTCATGAATGAGAAAAAGGTTCCTGGCGTTAACTCTCCCCGAATAACACTGTAGCCACCCACCCAGATGATCACGGCCACTCCAATCCCTCCTAATAATTCAATCAAGGGATGGGAGAGGGCCCGGATCTTCACCCGTTGGAGTAGGATTTTGAAGAACCGATTATTCTCTTCAGCGAAGCGTCGTTTCTCATAATCTTCCATATTGAATGCCTTGACAATTCGATTCCCAGTGATGGTTTCATGGAGGAAGGTCGTAATGGAGCCCATTCGCTGTTGACCCTTCCGACTAAATTTCCGAAGCCGCTTTCCAAATTCTTTAATCGGAATAATGGCCAGAGGAAAGATGATGAAGGCAATGATCGCCAATTTCCAATTGCGGTAGAAGACGACCCCGACCAACCCAAGGATGGTGAAAGCATCTTTGAGAAGACCGGTGATCGCATTGGAAACCGATCCCTGAATCAGGTTGACATCATTGGTGATCCTGGAAATGAGGATGCCAGTAGGCGTTTTAGTAAAGAAGGAGAGGGAAAGGGCCTGAAGATGATTGTAGAGTTTCTCCCTGATATCCGCGACAATCCTCAGACCCACAAAGTTCATCAGGTAAGCCTGGCCGTAATCGAAGACCCCTTTGATTAAGAAAAGGAGGACGATGGCGATGGGGAGGAGAAAAAGCATTTTTTCATTCTTCTTGAGGAAGACATCGTCTAAAGCAGGTTGGACAAGGAATGCCTGGGCGGCTGTCAGGAGAGAGACAAAGACCATACAGATCATGGCGAGGACTAATTTGAACCGATAGGGTTTGACCAGTTCGAGGAGTCTGCGATAAAGAGACATATTTATCCCCTGACTAATGCAAAATAAAAAATGTAAAATGTAAGATATTTATTTTTTTTCTTGTTTTCACTTTAATTTTGCAATTTGAAATTTTCAATTTGCAATAAGTTATTCAATTTGAGGCCTCCGCTTCATGGAGCAAGGAAGTGACAATGCAGGCAGCTCGTTGGGCCGCTCCGGGTTCCCCAAGTTTCCGACGAACCTCACCCATGGACTCCGTCATTTTTCGACTCAGGATGGGATCCCTTAAGAGTCGGAAGGCTTCGTCCGCGATCCTTTGGGGATTGACATCCTTCTGAATCAATTCTGGGGCAATCTCTTTCTCCGCCACCAAATTGACCAGTCCGATGTGATCCACTCGAATCAATGCCCTGCCGATCCAGTAGGAGAGGAAAGAAACTCTATAAATAATGATCATGGGTTTTCCAAGAATCGCTCCTTCCAAGGTGGCCGTCCCGGATGCAGTGATCAGAAGTTCAGAGAGGTTCATCACATCGTAGGTGAAACCCTCCACCACTTTCACAGGCACCGAAATATTTTTCATCTGGGATGACAAGATCGTTTTGGGAATGCCCGGGGCGAGAGGGATGATGAACTGGAGATTGGGGATCTCTTTTTGGAGGAGATGAGCCGAGGCCAGCAGGGAAGGAAGAAGTCTATCCACCTCATGCAGGCGGCTTCCAGGGAGTAAGCCAATGGTTCTTCGTTTGGGATCCAGTCCAAATTGTTGGAAAGCCTTTTCCTTGGGAAGCGTCGGCTTCACGATATCGAGAAGCGGATGACCTACCCACTCGACATCGACTCCCGCTGCTTCATAGAGAGGAACTTCAAAGGGGAAGAGGACGACCATTTTTTTCACCAGTCGAGCGATCAACTTAATTCTTTTAGGCCTCCAGGCCCATACTTGAGGACTGATATAGTAGAGAATGGGGATTCCTCTTCGATGGGCTATTTTGGCCAACCGAAGGTTGAAATCAGGGAAGTCGATTAGGATGACGAGGTCCGGCCTCTCCTGATCAAGGGATTTCTTTAATCGCTGGAGGGCCTCTAAAATAGATCGGAGTTTAAAAAAGACTTCTGTCAGCCCTACCACAGAAAGGGAGTGAGCAGGATAAAGGAGTTTCATCCCCCTTCTTTTCAAACCCTCCCCTCCCACACCCAAAAACTGAACTTCCGGGTCAATGCGTTGAATGGCCTCCACCAGGTGGGAGCCATGGAGGTCTCCTGAAACTTCTCCAGCGACCAACAGGATCTTCTTCGATTTCATCTGTTCAGTCGCCCCGCTACTTCCTTTTTTTGTTGAGGTCACCAATCTTCTGGAGGATCTGGAGCGCCAACTCTAATGCTCGCTTTCCATCCAACCCAGAGACCCGAGCACTTTTTCGATCCCTCACGCTCTGAAGAAAAGAGTGAATCTCAGCCTCTAAAAGATCGATCTTCTGAACCGGAATCTCCTCGGTTACCATTTCAGGAATCTCTTCCTTTCCGAGAAGGGCCCCCTTTTTAGAAAGGGAGAGTTTTTGAGAAAGGTAGTCGATGGAAAGGATTCCATCCGGTTGAAAGATCCGGATTTTTCGAATCTTCTCTTTGGAAACTCGGCTTACGGTCAAACTCGCTGTACATCCATTTTCGAATTCAATGCGGGCATTGGCAATGTCCAGGGTGCGGGTGAGGATGGGAATGCCGACGGCCTGAAACTGTTTCACCTTTGAGTTCACCAGGCTCAAAATGATATCAATATCATGAACCATTAAATCTAACACGACATCGACCTCTGCTCCCCTTCCGGAAAAGGGGCCCAACCGATGGGATTCGATGAAACATGGATTTTTTACCCTTCCCTCTATGGCGGACAAGGCTCCGTTGAATCGTTCCAGATGGCCCACTTGAAAGATCAGGCCCTTCGATTCTGCCAATCCAATCAATTCATCAGCCTCCTCAAGGGTGTTGGTGATGGGCTTTTCCAGAAGAACATCGATTCCTTGCAGGAAAAAATCTTTCGTCATCGAATAATGAAAAGGGGTGGGAATGGCAATGCTGACAGCCTGAACTTTGTTGAAAAGGTCGGCGTGATGATCGAAAGGTTGGGTTTGGCATCGTTTAGCAATTTCCCTGGCACGGGAAGTATGGACATCCACTACACCAACCAATTCCACCTCTTCTATTTTAGCATATTTCTCTGCATGGAATTGGCCAAAGTAACCGACACCGATGACACCCACCTTAAGCCTTTCCACTTAACGGCTGATCCCCCTCTTCGAACGTTGGATGAATTGGAGGAGATGTTGAACCTCTGGCGTCTGAAAGATTTCATCTTCTCCCACTTTCTTCATCGCTTTCTCTAATGTCAGACTGGACCGAAAAATGATGCGGTAAGCCTTCTTCAGGGCCTTCAGCGTCTCTTCTGAAAAATGGTGGCGTTTGAGACCCACAAGGTTGAGCCCGAAGAGTTTGGCCCGACTTCCCGATGCCAACATGAAGGGGGGAATGTCTAAACTAACACCTGTGAGGCCACTGATGAGGGCATGGGCGCCGATCCTGCAAAACTGATGGATGGCGACAAGTCCGCCAAGGATGGCATAATCTTCAATCATTATGTGTCCACCTAAGGTGGCTCCATTGGCCATGACGACCTGATTTCCGATTTGGCAGTCGTGGGCCACATGGGAATAAGCCATTAAGAAATTGTCATCGCCGATGACGGTCTTCCCACCTCCCTTGACCGTGCCTCGATGAAGGGTGACAAACTCCCGAATGATATTCTGATCGCCGATAAAGATGGAGGTCTTCTCTCCTCTATAAGCAACTGCTTGGGGAGCTTCCCCGATGGAGGCGAATTGAAAGATTTGACATCGTTTCCCAATGCGAGTTCCCTCTCGGATGACTACGTGAGGTCCAATCTTCGTCCCCTCGCCGATGGAAACATCCTTTTCAATGATAGAAAAAGGACCGATTTCAACTCCCTCACCGATTTCAGCCTTTAGATCGATGATCGCAGCGGGATGAATCATTTTTCATCTCCTAACATGGCTAAGAGCTCTGCTTCAGCCACCAATTTTCCATCAACCAAGGCCTTTCCCTTAAATCCCCAGATCGATTGACGATGCTTGGTGATCTCCAGTTCGAGACGAAGTTGATCTCCCGGAACGACGGGTTTTCTGAAACGGACATTATCGATCCCCAAAAAGTAGACCGGTTTTCCCCGCTCCTCCTCGAGCATCGATTTGAAAGCGAGCACCCCAGCCGTCTGAGCCATTGCCTCCACGATCAGCACCCCTGGCATGATGGGGCGACCTGGAAAATGGCCTGGGAAGAAAGGTTCGTTATAAGTGACATTTTTAATCCCCACGATCCGTTTTCCAGGATCCATCTCGATAATCCGATCCACCAACAAGAAAGGGTAAGAATGGGGGAGGATGTTTATGATCTCTTTAATCTCAATCATCTACTTCTCCTTCCCTCTCGAAGAGAGGGTCTCCTCGATCTTTTTTAAACGTTTCTCGATTTCAATGAGGGTCTTTCTCATCTCCGGCAGTTTCGGAAAGACGGTGATCGCTCGGAGAAATTCACGGTGAGGCAGAGCAGGACTTCCAACGTACCCTTGGTCCGCAGCCAGATCGCGGGTCACTCCGGCTTGAGCGCCCACCATGACATTGTCTCCAATTTCGATGTGGCCCACCACTCCCACCTGTCCGGCCAGTGTGACATTGCTCCCGATTTTTGTTGAACCTGAAATCCCCACCTGAGCAACGATGATCGAGTCCTCGCCGATGGCGACATTATGGGCCACCTGAACAAGGTTGTCGATTTTCACTCCTCTTTGAATGATCGTTTTGCCCAGCGCCGCTCGGTCGATGGTGGTATTGGCGCCGATTTCGACATCGTCTTCAATTTCCACACTTCCTACCTGGGGGATTTTCACATTCTTCTTTCCCTCCTTCACATATCCGAATCCATCACTTCCGACCACCACCCCACTGTGAAGAATGACCCGTTTTCCAATGACGGTTCCTGAATAGATGGAGACATTGGAATAAAGGATCGAGTCCTCTCCAATGGAGGAGCCCTCGCCCACATAGACTCCAGGATAAAGGGTGACCCGATCTTCAATCGAGCAGCGGTCTCCAATATAAACGAAGGGATAAAGGGTCAGGTCTTTTCCTAATTTTACTGTGGGGCTGATCCAGGCATTGGAATCGATGCCTTTGGGTTGGTAAGGTTTGTGGGAGAAGAGGGTGAGGATCTTGGCGAAGGCTAAATAGGGATTGGTCACGCAAAGAAGAGGCCTGTCCGCCTGGGTCACCTCTTTTGAGACGATGACCGCGGAGGCATGAGTTCCGCCGAGCTTCGGAAGGTACTTCGAATTGGCGATGAAGGTGATCTCTCCAACCCGGGCCTCTTCAATGGCCGCCACTCCAGAGATTTCTATCTCTCCATCTCCAACGACTGTCCCATCCACCCACTCCGCTAATTCTTTAAGTTTCTTTTTCACTCCCATGTCCTAATAAAAATTCAAGGTCATCAGAATATCAGGTTATCAGGTCGTGGTTATAAGGATACCAGGATATCAGGTTAATAAATCCTAGCAACCTGATGTTCTGATAATCTGGTAACCTACAAGCTGATCCCCTGATTTCCTGATAGCCTTCATTCATTTTTTCTGAGCATCATATGCTTTGATCACCCGATCGGTGATATCAATGGTCTTGGAGACGAAGAGCACAATGTTCTCGTTCTTTTCCAGGATAAGGGTGTAACCTTCGTCCGCCCCCACTTTTTGAATCACTTTCAGGAGGCCGATGGAGATCTTTCGCTCCATCTCCATTCGTTTCTGGTTGATCTCATTCTGGGTATCCTCCCCCCACCTCTGAAATTCCCGAAGTTTGTTCTGGTATTCTTTCTCTTTATTTGCCCTGGCATCCGGGGTTAGCATGAGGGCTTGTTTTTCTAAAGATTCTTTCATGGTTTGGAGCTCTTTCTGCTTGTCTGCAATGAGGCGCTGAAATTTTTCTACATCCTTGGTGATTAACTTTTTGGCGTCCTTGCCGGCATTAGATTCGTTGACTGCCCTTTGGATATCGACGTAAGCCATCTTTAAATCTGCAGCCAAAACCGATCCAAACCATCCCAATAGGATCATCCCTATGAGTACGCTTAACTTTTTCCAGACCATCTTCATTTCTCCTCTCTGTTAAGTTTAATGCTTAATTTTTTTAATAAACGGTTCCTGCTGTAAAGTCGAGCACATGCCCTTTCTCCCCTTTCTTGGGGCTGAGGTTGAACCCGATATCAATATGGATGGGGCCGAATGGAGAGAACCAGCGAATTCCAGCCCCCACCGCTGTTTTCAATGGGGTGATGTCACTCAGTCTATCGAAACCCTTCCCAATATCCCAAAACACAGCTCCTTTTAAACCAATCTCACGAGCCAAAGGGAAGATCAGTTCAGTATTGAAGGCCACCATTTTTTCCCCACCCATTGGCTCTTCATTTATGTCAATAGGCCCCGCCATTCCGTATTCAAAGCCTCGGACCGTTTGGAGGCCTCCCACGAAGAATTTTTCATAGATGGGTACTTTTTTTCCACCATAACCAGAAATCATCCCCGCCTTGGCACGAAGGTTGACGGTTGTACTTAGAGGCGTTGGGAAAAACCAACTGGTCTCTCCCGTCACCTTTACGAAGTAGTTATCCCCTCCTAAAACCCCTCCTGCATTTTGAATGAAGAGACTGTGCTTGCCTCCCCGTCTGGGGTTAAAGTAGTCGTCACGTGTGTCTATAGAGGGGGAAAGAGAAATGGCGCTGGTCGTCTTCTTTCCCTCCTGGTCTTTGATATAGATAGAGGCATCATCTGTCACATTATAAACATTAATGTTTTCCAATTTATACATCGCATCAATACGAATCTTATCGGTCAGTTCCTTTCCAAAGCGGATATCCCCTCCAATAATTTTGTAGGAATAAGTGTCGAAGATTTCCACATTTTCGTGATAGAGATCGATGCCTGCCGCATATGGATATCCTAAAAAATAGGGGTCCGTAAAGCTCAATCTAAAATTTTGGGTTTCAAATCCCAAGGCGACCTTCAAAGATCCATGATAACCATAACCGAAGAGATTTCGGTCGGAGATGGAGACAGTGCCCACCACGCTTTCTATCGAACTATACCCAATTCCGAAACTGAGGGCGCCTGTCGGAGCCTCCTCGACTTTGATATCGAGGTTGATTTTTTCTTCGGTGCTCCCACGGCTCGTGGTGAGCTCCACCTCTTTGAAGAACCCTGTCCTTTTCAGTCGGTCCCGACTTTTATTCATATCGGAAGCGCTGTAAAGTTCTCCTTCGGCCACCTGAAGTTCCCTGCGAATCACCTTGTCGCGGGTCTTCGCATTCCCAACCACCTGAATTTTTTCATAAGAGACGCGTTTCTTCTTTTCAATTTCAAAGGTGAGGTGAACTAAGAGATTTTTATTGTCCACAGAGGTTTCGGGGTTGATCTCTACATAGGCATAGCCTTGATTGGCAAACTTTTCCGTAAGAGCATTGACATCCTTTCGAATCGACGTGTTGCTATAGACGTCGTTCCGCTTTATTTTGAGAACCTTGAAGAGGTCCTCTTTGGTCGTGAGGAGATCGCCTTTGAAGTCGATATTTCCAAGACGGTATTGAGGTCCTTCCACAATCTCAATCTTGATCCGAATCTTTTTCGGGTTGGAGAGGTCAATGTTGGGCTCGGAGATCTTTGCCTCGAGATAACCCTGATCAAAATAGTAGGCGGTTAGGAGTTGGAGGTCATTTTTAAGAACATCTTCATCTAAGGTCCCGGTCTTGGTGATGATGGAAAAAATATTTTTCTGTTTGGTTGTCATCAACTTCTTCAATTGGGAGGTTTTTATTTTCTTGTTCCCCTTAAAGACTATTTTTTGGATGTGTCCCTTAGGACCTTCAGAGATCGTAAAAGCGACCACGGCTTCATTGGTTTCCAAGTAGTCGACGTTGGTTTCCACCTTGATCCCGTAATACCCTTTGGAGAAATAAAGCTTCCGGATCTGTTCCACATTCTCTTTCACCTTTTCGAGGTTAAGGATGGACCGTGGTTTGAGAGTCATCTTCTCTTTAATATCATCCAGCTTCACCTTTTCATTTCCCTTGATCGTGATCTCTTTGATCGAGGGCTTTTCCACAACAATAAAGATCACTTCTTTGCCCTGCGGAGTCGGTTTGATATCCACTTGTACATCGGTGAAGTAACCCAGGTCGAAAATGGATCGTAGATCCTCGCGGACCTTTTCGACAGAAAAAGGGCCTCCATCCCGGCTCTTGATCGCTCCTCGAATGACTCCTTCTTCAACCTTTACATTTCCAAGTATCATGATTTTATAAATGTTTTCCTCGGCTCCGGCACATATCCCTATGAGAAGAGAAAAGACGAGGAGGACAAGCCCTATTTGTCTCATGGTCATGTTTAGGCTCCTTCCCATTCTTTGGAATCCGATACGGACCCTTTGCTCCAATTTTTAGATGAGAATGGATGGGATGAGAAAATTTCCATTTTAATACCAAATCTTTATTTTTTTGTAAAGTGGACTTGCCTATCCCAATGCTTTTCCATCGATGAGCTGGATCTGGCGGGACAGTTTTTCAGCCAATTTTAGGTTGTGCGTCACGACGATGAGGGTGACCCCTCTGATCTGATTCAGTTCTTGGAGAAGATCAAAGACGGACTCTCCCGTCTTGGTATCGAGATTCCCAGTGGGTTCATCGGCTAGCAGGACTTTCGGTTCCAAAACTAAAGCCCTTGCCACTGCCACGCGTTGTTGTTCTCCGCCGGAAAGCTCCCCTGGTTTATGAGAAAGACGTTCTTTTAGCCCTACCAAAGTGAGAATCGCTTCCGCCCGAGAGACCGCCTCCCTTTTCGGGTTTCCTTGGATCAGACAGGGCATACTCGTGTTTTCCAACGCACTGAATTCGGGAAGCAAGTGATGAAATTGAAAGACAAATCCGATCTCACGATTTCGAAAAAGGGCGAGATCCTTTTCATTCAAGGTATAGATATCTTTTCCTTCATAGAGAACCTTTCCAGTCGTTGGCCGATCGAGAGTGCCCAGGATGTGGAGGAGGGTCGTCTTCCCTACGCCAGATGCGCCGACAATGGCCGCCTTCTCCCCCCGAGAAAAAGTGAGATCCACTCCCCTCAGAACCTCCACGCGTTTGGTTCCGTTTCCGTAGGTCTTGAAAAGCTGTTGAACCTGAATCAACTCTTTCAAACCATCGCCTCCTTGGCCTTTTGGATTGCCTCTTGGGACAGAAGTTCTTTCATCAGATGGAGGCGCTTCAGAGAAATGTCTTTGAGTTTCGTCTGAAGGTTAGGGTATTGGAGGAGGCAGGCCTTAAAGTCTTCCTTTGTCATTTCCAGCAATTCGGTGGGACGGAGGGTTCTCGCATTCGCCATTCGGGGCTTATCAAAGAGAAGTCCGACCTCACCGAAAAAATTTCCACTTTCTAAAAGTGCTAATAACACTTTTTTCCCATGACGGTTTTGAGTAAATATCTCCACCCCTCCACTTCTCACCATATAAAGCGAGGCGGGTGGGTCCCCTCCTTTAAAGAGAATCGTTTCTCCAGGGACCTTACGAAGATGAAACCGTTTAATGACTTCTCCTCTCTCCTTGGAGGTGAGGGATGAGAATAAAGGAGAAAGGGCGAGGAAGTTGTCAAAAATTCGTTCTTTAAATAGGTTTTGGAGCGCCTCATTCAATCTGGGGTGGACCCTGGTCATCTCATTGAGTTCATTTCTGGAGATCTCTAATATCTCACATTCCGTCATCGCCTTGACCGTGGCATGTCTTTTTTGGTCTATAAAGAAACCAAACTCCCCAAAGAAATCCCCATCCCTGAGATTGCGGACCCACACCTCATTCCCCCCTGGAGTTTGCTTGGTAATGGCCACCTCTCCCCGGCTGATGACAAAGAGGGAATTTCCTCCCTCTCCCTCCCGGCAAATAAGCGATCCCGTCAGAAAAGTTTTGCTTTGGATATCGGAAAGCAATGATTGAAGCTCCTCTGCATTGAGTTCAGAGAAAAGAGGGATGTGCGGGAATGGATGAAGGGGTTTCATCTCTCTGGTTTTTTCTGCATAGAGTTGTGCCAACCGATGATTGACATCCTTAGAGGATGGATCAATCCTTAAAATCATCTTATTGATCGAGATGGCTTGAAGCAAAAAACCATCCTGAGCATAAGCTTCAGCCACCTCTTGGTATATTTGGACGGCTTCTTTCTTTTGACCCAAACGCTCCAGCAATTCGGCCACCTTCACCCGGGATCGAAGATCCCCTGGCTCCTGAGCGCAATGAATTTGAAAGTATTCGAGCGCCTTCTTCCATTCCCCACGGGAGAGAGCTTGCTGGGCCTCTCCTTTAAAAGACATCTTCTTCTTATTCATATCGCAGTGCCTCAGCGGGATCGAGTCTCGATGCCCTCCAGGCGGGATAAAGGGTAGCCAGAAGACTGATGAGAATGGCCGTCATCACGATCAGCGTGATATCGAGAGGGTTCACTTGGGAAGGGAGCTTGTCAATATAATAGACATCGCTCGCAAGAATTTTAAATCCAAATAGGTTTTCAACAAACCCTGTAATCTTCTCCAAATTGAAAGCAGCCCCAAGGCCAAGAATCGTTCCGAAGACCGTTCCGACGACACCGATCACCCCTCCCTCGATGACGAAGATCTTTAAGATCCCCTTGGAAGGGGCGCCCATTGATTTTAGGATGGCAATGTCCTTATTCTTCTCCATCACCACCATGATGAGCGTGGAGATGATGTTGAAGGCGGCCACTAAAACGATCAAGACGAGGATGATAAACATGGCGATCTTCTCCAGCTTGAGGGCGGAGAAGAGGTTTCTGTTCATCTCCATCCAGTCTTTCGTCCAGAAGGGAAATCCCAACTTTTGGCGGATCTCCTTTCCAATTTCTTTCACTTTATAGATCTCGTTGGTTTTGATCTCGATCCCTGTGACGCGGGCTCCCATGCCGAAGAACTTCTGAGCGCTTTCCAGAGAGACATAAGCCATGGTATTGTCATACTCATACATTCCGGAGTAAAAGATACCCACGACACGAAAACGCTTCATCTTGGGCATCATTCCCATGGGCGTCATGGTGCCAAGAGGAGAGATCACTTGGATCGCATCGTTGATCGAAACACCGAGATGCTTCGCTAATTCAACTCCAAGGATGACGCCTGCAAGATCACTTTCTCCTGCTTCTTTCAAGTCTTGGAGGCGGCCGGCTTTCATATTGTGGACCAATTCAGTTACTTTTCCCACTCGGTCCGGGTCGATGCCCTTAATCACCACACCGGAGACATTTGACTCGGAAGAGAGCATCACCTGGTTGAAGATGAATGGGGCAGCGGAGGCCACGCCCTTTACCTCTTGAACCCTCTTCGCCACCTCTTCATAATGATCCATACCTTCTTGGCTGGCCTTGAGGAGGACGAGGTGAGCTTGGGTGCCCAGGATCTTTTCCTTCAGGGTCTTTTCAAAACCGCTCATCACGGCTAAAACAACGATCAAGGCCATCACTCCCACCATGACCCCGACGATGGAGATGATCGTGATGATGGAAATGAAGGTCTGTTTCCGTTTCGCTTTGAGATATCTCAGACCGATAAACCATTCATATCTCATAGGACATTACTTCTCCATTCGAAGTAAAGGAAAGAAGATGACATCTCGGATGGAAGGCGCATCGGTGAGGAGCATGACCCAACGATCGATCCCAATTCCTTCGCCAGCCGTGGGGGGCATCCCGAATTCGAGAGCCCGAAGAAAATCCTCATCGAGGGTGAGAACCGCATCGGCCTCATCACCCCTTTCCTTCATCTGCTGGACAAAACGTTCCCGTTGATCTACGGGGTCATTCAGTTCAGAGAAACCGTTTGCGATCTCCCGGCCGGCAATGAAGAGCTCAAATCGGTCCACCACCTCAGGATCATTCCCGTTCCGACGTGAGAGAGGAGAGACCTCTGTGGGATATTGGATCACAAAGGCAGGTTGAAGAAGTTGAGGCTCAACTATTTCTTTAAAAAGATCGGCCAGGGCTCTTCCATGGGAGGTTCCTTTTTGCATTTCAAGGCCGAGCTTCTTGGCCACCTCGATCGCTTTGGATGGGTCTTTCAGGATAGCCGGATCAACCTTTCCATATTCCAAAAGAGAGTCATTGAAACGGATCCTTCTCCAGGGAGGAGTAAAATCGAGTTCTTTCCCCTGATAGGCAAAGCGGAGTCCACCATGAATTTCTTTGATCATGGAGCAGAGAAGTTCCTCGGTCATCTTTATCATGTCTTCGTAAGTAGCATAACTCTGATAGAATTCGAGCATGGTGAATTCAGGATTGTGTTGAGTGGAGATCCCTTCATTTCGAAAACAGCGATTGATCTCAAAGATTCTTTCAAGCCCTCCGATCACCAATCGTTTTAGAAAGAGTTCTGGAGCGACCCTCATATAGAGTTCCATATCAAGGGCATTGTGATGGGTCTTGAAGGGTTTGGCCGTTGCGCCTCCGGGAATGGGGTGAAGCATAGGAGTTTCCACCTCAATGAAATCCCGTTGGGTAAAGAAATCTCGAATCTTCTGAATCGCCTTGATTCGTGTGAGGAAAATCTCTTTGACCTTGGGATTCGCAATGAGGTCTAAATAACGTTGACGATAACGGACTTCGATGTCGGTGAGACCGTGCCATTTCTCCGGAAGGGGTCGAAGAGACTTCACCAGAAGCCGAAATCTCTGAACCTGGAGGGTCAGTTCACGAGTCTTTGTTCGAAAGATTTTTCCCTCCAATCCGATGAAGTCTCCGATATCGAATGTTTTAAAAAGTTGAAAGGCGGACTCGCCGACGATATCCCTTTGAAGGTAAGCCTGGATTCTTCCCTTTCGATCTTGAATTTGAATAAAACTGGCCTTGCCGAAATCACGGATTGCCATGATCCGACCCGCAAGGCAGAAAGTTTCTCCACCCGATTTTAATTCTTCATCAGAGAGGGAATCGAAGGTCTCATGAAGATCTCTGGAAGTATGGGTGACCCTGAAATCATTTGGGTAGGGATCGATCCCATTGTTTCGCAAATCCTCCAGTTTTCGGATCCTCTGTTGGATCAGTTCGCTCGTTTCGTCCATCTTCTCAGCTCCGAAAGGTAGCCTCTCCCTATGGTATTAATCTCATTAAGATTTAAGAAAGTTTTAAGAATTCTCAAACTAACCCATTTTCACATATCCGTCAAGGGGAAAGGCGTTTCCAGGAGGTCATGAGAGGACATTTTCGATCTGGGCAACCAGGTCATAAGGAAGGGCTTGGGTCATTCGGGCTTCTACCCAATCGCCAGGTTGAGCTTTTCCATCCAAGAAGACGGAGCCATCGATCTCAGGGGCTTGTGTTTGAAGCCTCCCCCGTAAAACACCTCGTTTACGTTGTGGTCCCTCTACGAGGACCACGTTCCTTTGGCCCACCATTCCTTGATATTTTTTTAAAGAGATCTTTTTCTGAATCTCCATCAAGGCTCTCAGACGTTCTTCCCTCACACTCTCCACGATGGGATGAGGGAGTCGGGAGGCAGGCGTTCCTTCTTCCGAAGAGTATTTAAAGGCACCGAGGTGATCGAACTGAGTCTCTTCCACAAAATCAAGGAGCGCTTTGAATTGACCTTCCTTTTCTCCTGGAAAGCCCACAATCAAGGAGGACCGCAAACTGACTTGTGGAAGAAAAGTCCTGATCTTTTGTAAGAGACTCCGAATTTCTGCACCCTTTGATCTTCGCCCCATTCGTTTGAGAATTTCATCATCAATGTGCTGGAGGGGGAGATCAAGATAAGGACAGATCTTTTCTTCTTGAGCCATGAGTTCAAGAAGCCCATCGGTGAAATTGTCTGCCCTGGGGTAGGAATAGAGGATTCGGATCCAACGAAGCCCTTCCACGCTGACCAGGTTTTTCAGAAGTTTTTCTAAATTGGTTCCATCTTGAAGGTCTCTTCCATAAGCCGTGGTATCCTGAGCGATCAGGATGAGTTCCTGAACTCCCTGGTCCGCAAGCCTTTCAGCCTCTCCCAGGACGGATCGAAGCTTTCTACTTCGGTAGGACCCTCTAATCTTCGGAACGGTGCAAAAGGTACAGGCATTGGAACAGCCTTCTGCGATCTTCAGGTAAGCGATGAAAGGAGGGGTGGAGAGAATTCGAGGTGTGCTTTCATTGTAGAGGAAAGTGGATTTAGGAAGGAAACTCTTTCGCTTTGGTTTCTGAGAGAGTAGCTTGGGAAGGTTTTGAAATGCTCCGGTGCCAACGAAGTAATCCACTTCCGGCAATTCCTTTTCCAAAACCTTCCCATATCGTTGAGGAAGACATCCAGAAACGACGAGGAGACGACAACGACCTTCTTTCTTAAGACGGGAGAGTTGAAAAATGGTTTCAATGGCTTCCCTTGTCGCTTCCTCAATAAAGGAGCAGGTGTTGACGATGAGAATTTCAGCCCTCGAAGGATCGGTGGTCAGGAGATAGCCCTCTTTTGAAAGAAGACCGAGGATCACTTCGGAATCGACTAAATTCTTGGCACACCCCAGGCTGACCAGGCAGACCGTTTCTTTCATTAATGAAGCATTATACCTAACAGGGAACTATTTGCCAATGGTAGCTCTTCTCACCCATAATCCGTAATTGTCATCCTGAACCATGCCCTGAATTAAATTCAGGGTCTACGATTTCAGGATCTATGGTCACTGAGGAGCAGAGATGCTGAAAAAATTTCAGCATGACGCGGATATTCTTAACGTTTCGTAATTTGATTGCGGATTATGGTTCTCACGATTTAGGCTGACAAGGGTTTATTTTGTTGGATGGGAAAGTAAAAATTAATTTTATGATATAAATGATTATGATATAAATCTTTCCGGAGGGGAATCATCCATGGAAGTCGTTGTCATAGGTGGAGGAATTGTAGGATGTCATATGGCTTATCGATTGGCGAAAGAGGGAAAGGAGGTTTTTCTCTTGGAAAAGGAGAAGGCCTTGGGAGAACACACGAGCACACGAAACAGTGGTGTGATCCATGGGGGGATTTATTATCCCCAAGAATCCCTCAAAGCCAAATTATGCGTTAGAGGTCGCCATTTGACTTATGAATTCTTGCAAAACCACGATGTCCCCCATTGGAAATGTGGGAAAATCATTGTGGCCTTGGTAGCTTCGGAATTAAAGGCGCTGGAAAAACTAAAAAAACAAGGTGAAGACAACGGGGTGGAAAACCTGAGGTTAATCGATGAAGCCGAGGTTCCGAAGATCGAGCCGAGAGTCAGGTGTTTAGCCGCCCTCCACTCTCCGGAAACAGGGATTCTTGACATGGCCGTCTATATAAGGGTTATGGAAAGGATGCTTAAAGGATTGGGAGTAACGATTGTGAAACAATGCGAGGTTCTGTCCATTGATGATCCTAATACTCTGGAAACTACCCGGGGTGAAATGGAGGCAGAGATGATCATCAATGCGGCAGGCCTTTACAGTGATAGCATTGCAGGAATGTGCGGTCTGGAGGGATACGAGATCATTCCCCACAAGGGTGATTATTATAATACGACCGAGGAGGTGATTAGAGGATTAGTCTATCCTGTTCCGGATTCTCCTCATAGCTTGGGAATCCATCTGACACGGACACTTGGAGAGGAAACCCTGATCGGTCCTTCAGCTATCCAGGTGTCCGATAAAGATGACTACGAGATTAGAACGCCCCGGGAAGAATTTGAGAAAGGGGCGCTGGCCATGATTCCTGACTTTAATGTCTATAGAATCTATCCGGGCTATTCAGGCAATCGCCCTAAGCTTTACTGTCACGGAGAGCTGCAAACAGATTTTGTGATCCAGAAGCAAGAAAAAGGAAGAGTTCATCTTATGGGAATTGAATCCCCGGGGTTGACCGCTGCCCCCGCCATCGCCGAATATGTTGCAAAGATGATAAAATGAATAATTACCGTAAATTATATCTTATTTTAAGTATTGACAAATCTAAGTTTCGTGGTAGTTTTTCTTTTACCCTTTGGGGGGAAAGACGATGGATTTGGATTACGAAGTCATTGTGGTGGGCGGAGGGCCGGGAGGATCGACAACGGCGAGGTTTTGTGCCAGGGCTGGGTTGAAGACACTCCTCATTGAGAAGGAGCGGCTGCCCAGATACAAACCCTGTGGAGGTTGCCTCTCCATCAAGACCGCTCATTTGCTCGGCTTCGACCTCAGTCCGGTTATTGAGAACTCCATCTATGGGGCAAAATTCACTTACTGTCTTAAAGATCCCTTCTTCATCGAAACCAAAGATCCAATTGCATTCTTAGTGATGAGAGATCGCTTCGATCAGCTTTTAGTCGATAAAGCTTTAGAGGAGGGTGCAGCGATACTGGAAGGAGAAAGAGTGACCAAAGTAGAAGAGAAGGCCAATGGGGTTGAGGTGGAGTTGTCGAAGGGGAAGAAATTTTATTGCAGATATCTCATCGGCGCAGATGGGGCAGAGAGTATTGTTGCAAGGTCTTTGCCTTTACCGCCGCATAGGAACGATGGAAATGGAATTGCGATAGAATGTGAGATTCCTTTTGATTCATCCATCCATTTCCCTCAAAAGGAACTTCAATTCGTCCATTTAGATTTCGGGAGAGTTCCTAATGGGTATGGTTGGGTCTTTCCAAAAAAGGAATGGCTCTCCATCGGTATCGGCGGAATGTTTAGGGAAACGAAGAAGATGAATCCTCGCCAATACTTCAATACCTTCATCAAAGGGTTGGACTATATCCCAGAAGGGAAGACAGGAAAGGTCATAGGCCATCTCCTCCCTTCTTTTTATGATGAGAACCAGAAGGTCTCACAGGGAAGGTTTCTTCTTGTGGGCGATGCTGCCCATCTGATGGATCCCCTGCAGGGAGAGGGAATTTACTATGCCATTCGAAGTGGGATACTGGCTGCCGAGGCGATTATTGAATGGAAAAAGGAGGGTATCGCTCCTTCTGATTTTTATCAAAGAGCAATTTATTATAACATCTGTGGGAACCTGAAATGGGCGCTCACTTTTTCTCGTTTCGTTTTCAGGTTTACGAAATTGGCTTATCGAACCCTGAAACGCTATCCTGAACTGGCAGAATTCTACCTCCAAGTATTAGAAGGAAAAGAAACCTATCAAGGTTTTGTGACGAAGGTTAAGGAACGGATGAAGGACCTTCTCAAGGGACGGCTGAGTGAAAAGATTAAAGAGGCAATGGCAAGGACGTGAGGATTTGAAAGCAAAAGTGAGAAAGATTACTCTTCTTTTGGAAAAGCAATATGGCATTCCAAAGAGAAAGCATTCGGGGAATCCTCTCGATATTCTCATCGAGACCATTCTTTCACAGAATACCAACGATCAAAATCGAGACAGAGCCTATCAGAGATTGAAAACGCGGTTTCCCCGCTGGAAGGATGTCCTCGAAGCGAAAACGAAAAACATCATTTCAGCCATCCGATCTGCTGGTTTGGCTGAACAGAAGTCAAGGCGGATCCTGGATATCCTCCGTTGGATCAAAGAAGGGGAAGGAAGATTGAGCCTTTCATTCTTAAAAAAGATGGATTCCGAGGGAATCAAAAAGACCATGAGCGCCCTTAAAGGGATCGGTCCCAAAACCCTTCACTGTCTCCTTCTCTTTGGTCTTGGAAGAGAAGCCTTCCCAGTGGATACTCATATCCTTCGGATTGGAAAGCGTCTCGGTTTCATTCCAGAAGGAATGGGTGCAGAAAAAGCGCATCCATGGATGGCGCCTCTACTTCCAAGGGGCAAGTCTTTGTCACTCCATCTCAACCTCATCCGATTTGGAAGATCCGCCTGCAAGGCGAAAAACCCTTTATGTGGCATCTGTTTTCTTGGAAAGGAATGTCTTTATCCAATTAAATGAATACCCCCCTTCCCCCATTTGTTAAAGTAGTGGCGGCTCTCAGTGGCCGCCTAATTTGGCCTGACTGCCGCAGGCAAGGAGCCCACAGAGGGGCTCCCCTACATTTTTTACTCAATGAAATGGATAATCCCCCCTCTCCCCCCTTTAATAAAGGGGGGTTGGGGGGATTTGGGATTGTTTTATAAGATGCGACATTTAAAAGATCTTCTTAAGAAACTCCTTCATATCGAAGACACCCCTGAACGAACGGCCCTGGCCTATTCCATCGGTATCTTCTTGGGATTTTCACCATTTTTAGGTTTTCACACCCTTGCTGGATTGGCGATTGCTTTTCTATTCAGGTTGAACCGGGTGGCCGTTCTTTTAGGAGTTTGGACAAACACTCCTTGGTGGATCGTTCCCTATTATATGATTGCCACATGGGTAGGGATGTGGGTGACGGGATTTTGGATTGACTGGGCGACACTCAACGAGATTTTCCAATTGGGAAAAGATCAAGGATTTATGAGTTCGGATTTTTGGAATCGTATCGCTTCCCAATGGGGTCTCCTCCTCTCTCTCGGGATCGGTTCATTGATTCTCTGCACCCTCCTCAGTTTAGTCGCCTATCCTCTCTCTCTGAAATGGATTCGATTCTACCGGTCACGCCTAAAATGATGATTCGCATAGAGCAAAGCGTCCAAAAAGTTTAAACGCTATACTGTGAAGAGTTTGTCATTGGGGACTTACCCCAACTTGACACCTTTGCCACTTTAAATGGAAAATAAATAGATATGGATGATTGGGCAAAAGGAAATGTCTCTTCTATTGGTTCGTGGTTCGATTCTGAACCATGGAGGAAGTGGAAACGTATTGGATTGACCAGTCTGGCGGGTTCTTCCAAGGCCTACCTTTTATCTCATTGGAGAAAAAAGGCGAGGGGGCCCATGCTGGTCGTCGTCCCCCACCTGAGCAATGCTGAGACCCTCCTCGAAGATCTCCATTTTTTTATGGATGAGCCGGAAGTTCCACCCCTTCTCTTCCCTCAATGGGAAACCCTTCCTTATGATGAAATTCCTCCTCATCCTGAAATCGTCAGGGAACGGGTCAGAGTCCTTTTTTCCCTTCTAAAGGAGGAGGGGGTCATGATCGTCTCCTCCGTCAAGGCTTTGATGCAGAAGGTTATGACTCCGGCCGATTTAAAAGAATCTGTTTTCTCCCTTTCTGTAGAAGACGAGGTAGATCGCGACCGATTGATCAATTTTCTTCACGAAGGAGGATATACCTCAGCGAGGATTGTCGAGGAGAGGGGGGATTTTAGCGTCCGGGGGGCGATGATTGATATCTATACTCCCTTCTATGAAGAACCCCTTAGATTGGAATTTGATGGAGACCGATTAGAGTCCATCCGCCGATTCGAGACAGAGACTCAGCGTTCTCTTCCGCAGGGGATGATGGAAAATGTCGTCCTTCTCCCCGCGAGGGATATTTCGAGAGACTCTTCTGTTCAACCGATGAGGACTCTTCTCGATTATCTAAAGGGGAATGGAACCATCTTTATTGAAGAGGGCGACGAGGTGAAGATGGAGGCCCAGGCCTTTTCTCATCTGATCAAAGAACATTATGAGAAGGCCTTGTTAAAAAAGAGGTCCGTGACTCCGCCGGAGACGACTTATCTCAGTGATGAAGAGGTCTCGCTTTGTTTGGAAAGATTTCAAGCAGTCTATCTCCAAGCAGGCCCCCTTGCCCCTTCCCCATGTCAACAAGTTTTTTCTTTTGAGATGGAGACCAATGAAAATCTACAGAGGGAGATAAAAGCTGTCCTCTCTGCGAAAACCGGTTTCCAAGAAACTTCTCCTTTTTCAGTCCTCTTGAAAAACCTTCGTGACTGGCAGGAAAAAGGAATAGGAGTCTTCATCGTTTCCCATAATCCAAGTCAGGCTGAGCGATTGAGGGACCTTCTCTTCCAATATGGAGTGGAACCACGACTGGAAAAAGCGAAAAGGTTCAGAGAGGCCCTTGATCAATCCGAAGAAGGACTCGTGCTTCTTGTCGGTTCCCTCTCCTCAGGGTTTCGAACCCCCAAGGAGGGATGGGTGATTCTGACCGAAGAGGAAATCTTTGGTGAGAGAAGGAGGCTTGCTGAAGGAAAGGTTCGGACTTCTATCGTCTCTACTTCATGGCAGAGAAGGAGCCCGACCCTCTCTGCGTACAGTGAACTTCGAGAAGATGATTTCATCGTCCATGTCGACTATGGAATAGGTTGTTATAGAGGACTGAGGCATTTGAAGATTTGGGGAGTCTCGAACGACTACCTTCTCTTAGAGTATCAAGATGGAGATAAACTCTATCTTCCTGTGGACCGGCTCAATTTAATTCAACGCTATATCGGAGGGGATGGAAAATCCCCCAGACTTGATAAACTGGGAAGCAGTTCATGGCAGAGGGCGAAAAAGAGGGCGAAGGCTGCTGTTTCAGAGATGGTAAAAGAACTCCTCGACCTTTATGCGGCCAGACGGGTCTTTGATGGCTTCAAATTTCCTCTTTTAGATCAGTTCTATAAAGAGTTTGAGGCCACTTTTGAATATGAGGAAACCCCGGATCAGATTCAGGCGATTGATGAGGTGATGAAGGACATGGGCAACCCCAAACCCATGGATCGCTTGATCTGTGGAGATGTTGGATATGGTAAGACAGAGGTGGCCATCCGGGCTGCCTATCGTGCCGTGATGAACGGAAAACAGGTCGCCATTTTAGTCCCTACCACGGTTCTGGCCCAACAACATCATCAGACCTTCTGCGAGCGATTCAAGATTTATCCGGTGGTGATTGAGGTATTGAGCCGATTTAAAAGCCCCCGGGAGCAGAAGGAGATCCTTCGACGGCTGAAGGAAGGAAAGGTGGATATTGTGATCGGGACACACCGACTTTTGCAGAAAGATGTGTCCTTTCGAGATTTAGGACTAGTGGTGATTGATGAGGAGCATCGATTTGGCGTCTCCCATAAGGAGAAATTAAAGCAGATGAAAAAATTAGTGGATGTGATCACGCTCACAGCAACCCCTATTCCAAGAACACTCCAAATGGCTGTCTCTGGAATTCGGGATCTCAGTCTCATCCAGACCCCCCCTGAAAATCGTCTGTCGATTCGGACTTTCGTGATTCGTTATGATGATGAAGTCATCCGAGAAGCCATCCAGAGAGAATTCGATCGAGGAGGTCAGGTCTTCTTCGTCCACCATCGTGTTCAAAACATCCATACCCTGGCCAGCCATTTAAAGCGGCTTATTCCAGAAGCCTCCCTGGCCATTGCCCATGGTCAGATGAAAGAAAAGGAATTGGAGAAGGTGATGCTCCAATTCGTCAGGAAGGAAATTAATCTTCTCGTTTGTACCAGTATTATCGAATCCGGTTTGGATATCCCGACCGCCAACACCATCCTGATCAATCATGCAGAAGGTTTTGGTCTGGCAGACCTCTATCAAATTCGTGGCCGAGTTGGCCGGGGGAGCCATCAAGCCTATGCTTATCTTATCATTCCGGGAGATCTCATTCTTTCCAGGGATGCTATGAGAAGGCTCCGAGCAATTCAGGAATTGAGCGAGCTGGGATCCGGATTCAAACTCGCGATTCAGGATCTGGAGATTCGGGGAGCGGGGAACCTCCTCGGGCCATCTCAATCTGGACACATCACTGCCGTGGGATTTGAACTCTACACCCAAATGATGGAGAAAGCGGTCAGGGAATTAAAAGGCGAAGAAGTCATAGAAGAGATCACTCCAGAAATTCACTTCCATCTTCCCACCTTCATTCCAGAGGCCTATGTGGAAGATGCAGGAGAACGATTGAGCCTCTATCGAAGGCTTTCTCTTTCTCGTTCTGATGAGGAAGTAGGAATGATTCGAGAGGAACTGGCCGACCGATTTGGAAAGATTCCTAAAGAGGTGGATCATCTCCTGGAAGTGATCAAGGTGAAAATTCTCTTGACGAGATTGTCGATCAAAAAGTTTGAGGAGACCCCTTCTCAATTTATCCTTACTTTTGATGAGAGGACCCGGGTCTCTCCCCAGAGGGTAGTGGAGTTTGTGCATGAAGGGGAGGGTAAATATCGATTCACCCCAGACTCTAAATTGGTCATTCAAGGATGGCCTGATGCAAGGGGAGATCCCTTTGGGGCGGCCAAAAAGCTATTGCAAGCATTGGCTTGATATGGTAAATTTCATCCTGCCCCCTTTTAACAAAGAGGGAGGAATAGGTCTACAGATAAATCCATGGAGTGAGGATGATGACGAAAAGATTGGTTTTCTTCGGGATCTTGCTCTCCCTGTCTTTCTTGTTTTTGGGCTGTCAGAAATCAAGAGAGAAGGAATTGGGGGAGAAAGAACTGGTCAGGATCAACGATGTTACTATCTCCCTGGAAGAATTCCAGCAGATGTTGGAAAAGCAACCCTTGGAAGGAAAGATGAAGTTGTTGAGTGAAAAAGGGACGAGAGATTTTCTTGAAAATTATGTGATCCCCCGAGAGGTGCTCTATCAGGAGGCCAAGAAAAGAGGTTTGGATAAGAATAAAGAGACCCTGGCGAAGGTAGAGGATGCGAGAAGAGCCATCCTCATCGAAGCCCTTATCGAAGAGGGATTGAGAGGGAGAGATGAAGTCTCAGAAGAGGAGATCCAACGATACTATAAAGAGAACCAAGCCCTCTTTACGGAACCACAGGAGATAAAGATCCGGCACATTGTTGTCAATTCGCAACCCGCTCTGAAGGAGGTGGTGACGAAACTCTCGCAGGGTGAAAGTTTTGAGAAATTAGCCTCCACCTACAATATCGGTAAATTCAAGGAAGATGGGGGAAATCTCGGCTATATTCGCCGAGGGCAGCTGGCGCCTCCTTTTGCTCAGTTTGAAGAAGCGGCCTTTTCCCTCAGAAAGAGGGGGGAGATCAGTGAGGTCGTCAGCACGCCCTATGGGTACCATATTATCCGATTGGAAGACATGCGGGGGAGCGCCTTGAAGCCCCTGAATCAAGTCAAAGAAAGGATCCGCTTTTTCCTCCAGCCGAAGAAAAAACAGGAAGCCTATCTTGAATATGTAAAAGAAGCAAAATCGAAAGCCAAGGTCCTCATCAATGAGAAGCTATGGGCTGAAGAAAAGAAAAAGGAGTCGAAACCCAAAAAAGAGAAGAAATGAAAAAATCTTCCACCTTCCTCTTTTTAATCATCCTTTTATTTTTCCTTTGGGGATGTGGCCAATGGGGAGCGGGACTCCCCGAACATATTATCGCTCAAGTCAATGAGGAACAGATCCCGATTGAAGAATTTGATCGGGAGTTTAAGGAGTTGATATTAGAACCAGGCAAGGAGGCAAAAGAAGCAGGTCTTGGAAACCTGAGGCAGGCTTATCTCGATCAGGTGATCGAACGCAAGATTCTTGTCCAAGAAGCTCGACGCTTGGGGATCAAGGTCTCTCCGGAAGAGTTGAATCAGGCCATTTCTGAAATAAAAATGGATTATCCGGGGGAAGGATTTGGAGAGAAATTGGGTCTTAAGGGAACGACTTTGGAAGAATGGAAAGCTCGGCTGGAAGAAAAATTATTAGCGGAGAAGGTCATCCGGAGCGCTTTTCATTCCCCAGAGAAAATTGATGAAAAGGAAGTCCTTCAATATTATGAAAATCATCGGCCCTCCTTTCAGATTGGCCAGAAGGTGAGGGCGCGTCAGATCGTTGTGGCAGATGGGGAGGAAGCGATCCAGATTTTGAAACGGCTGAAAAAAGGAGAAAGCTTCGAGAAGGTGGCTAAGGAAAAATCCCTGGGGCCTGAGAAGGCTCAGGGTGGGGATTTAGGTTATTTCAGCCAAGGGGAGAAGCCAACCGAATTCGACCATGTTTTTAATATGGAGGTGGGCGCGATCAGCGAGGTGATCAAAAGCCCTTATGGGTATCATATTTTTAAATTGGAAGAGAAAATCGAACCCCGGCAGATTCCATTTGAAGAAGCCAAGTTAGGGATTCTCCAAGAGCTTGGGCAAAAGAAAGGGGAGGAGAATTATCAGAAGTGGTTTAAAGGCCTCAGAGGGAAGGCGAAAGTGAAGATCAACAAGAAATGGCTCAGGTCATAAAAGGGAGAAGCGAGAAGATGAAAAGGTTCTTTTTACTATTTGGGTTCTTTCTCTTTTTCTACGGACCGATCTCATTAAGTGAGGCGGTCGTTGATCGCGTGGTGGCTGTGGTCAATCAAGAAATTATCACCCTCTCCGAAGTTGAAAAGTGGATCAACCCTCTGAAAGAAGAGATCGTGGCCGAGGATCGTTTGGAGAGACAGAGGAAAATGCAGGAGATTTGTCGAAAGGTATTGGAGAAGCTGATTGAGGAGAAATTGATTGACCAGGAAGTGAAGAAATCTGGAATCAAAATTTCCAGCAAAGAGATAGGAGCCACTCTGGAGGAAGTCAGACGGAGAAACGCTGTCACCCAAGAGGATTTAGAAAAGGCGTTAGCCGTCGAAGGTCTGACTTTAGAGACTTATAAAAAGCAGATCGAAAAAGGCCTCCAGCGCCAAAAGTTAATCAATTGGTCAGTGAAGGTCGAAACGAAGGCTGGAGAAAAAGAATTAAGGGATTTCTATCAAAAGAATATCTATCGGTATCGAACCAATGAAACCTATCGACCCAGCCATATCCTATTCGTCATTCCAAAAGGGGCCACACCGGAGGAGATTCGGGAAATTAGGAAGAGGTGTGAGAAAGTCTTAGAAAAAGTTAAGGGGGGAGAGGATTTTGGGGAGATGGCCCTCCTCTATTCAGAGGATTCGTCGAATAAAGGCCGGGGGGATTTAGGTTATTTTAAGAAGGGAGAACTCCTTCCAGCCTTTGAAAGAGAGGCGCTGCGCCTCAAGGTGGGTGAGGTGAGCGGGGTCGTTCGAACGGAATTTGGTTTCCATATTATTAAACTCCTCGATCGGAAAGGGGCAGACCCTCTCCCCTTTGAGGAGGTTAAAGAAAAAGTTCAGGCGGATTATTATGAAAGTGAGATGGAAAAGGCCTTTAGACAATATCTCGGCACTTTGAAAGAAAAGTCCGTCATCGAAATCAAACTTTAAATTTCCATTTTCTCCCTCTCCCCTTTTGGGAGAGGGCGGGGGTGAGGGAGTGGTGACTTGAAATTGTGAGTGTTATTCCATAAAGCCTATTCTCAAAAAGAATGGGCTTTTTTGTTTATTTGGTCAATAAAACACAATCTTAAAATTAAAAGATTTGTTGATACAAAGTATGGAATCCATCCTCAAAATTGGTGATAAGGTCAGAGTCGGGGACAAAATAGGTAAGATTATACGGCTCAATCAAAGGGATAGTTCAACCATTATCAAAGTTGCTTTCGGCGAAGGCCCTGCAAAAGACTTCGTTTACCCACCCACTAAAGCAGAGAAAATCCTCTCACCAATTGAACAGATCCAAAACAATAAATTTGACTCTCCCATTCATTTTGACCTCCATTATGAGGCAATCCGTCTATCTCTTGCCTATGCCTACGACCATCTCCTCTTACTTTCTTTTACGAGAACAAACTTGGAACCCTACCAGGTGGAATTTAATAACGAGATTCGAGATGCCTCTTTATGCGATGTAAATAAATTCCTTCCAAAAATTGAAGACTTGCATCATAATGCTTACAGTGCAGCCCTTCAGAAGGCAAAAGATTTCTGCACCTCCGTCCAGATGAGAAAGAGTCGGGAGATCAATATCAAGAGGGAGGATGCGAAAAATTTTTTTGATCGGAGAATCAAAGAGGAGGAAGAAAGGCTCAAGGATTATAGGCTCCGGCAGTCTTTAGGAGAAGATATGGCAATCGCTATAAGAGGGTCAGAGAGGAGGATCGAAGATTTGAATGATGAACTTAAAAAGGCCCTTGACCGCTTTGAAGAAGAGGAACTGGTTATTGAAAGGAATCCCGAATTATTTTCAGTCGCTATCATCATGGCAAAGGGTAAATCATGAGACCTCATCGCAATAGAGGATTGTTCTCTAACTACTATTTGGATGAACTTCTCCCAGAAGAGGAAGAATTCAAGGCTCCCATTTCTGAGGTTGAAGGTGTCTTTGAAAAGGTAAAGGGGATTTGGGACAGGGGCAGATTTGAAGCAATAAATGAGGACCAGCTAAGAAAACATTTTCTGGATAAGGTTCTGGATTACCTCGGGTGGGTAGTTGATGTTAATGCTCCCGTTCCCTCAGGTGAATGGTCTAAGAGGCCTGATTATGCTTTCTTTCTAAATAATGAGACTTTAAAAACTGCACAGAAAGGGAAAAAAGATGACTACTTTAAGAAGGTAACCTGTATTGCCGAGGCCAAGCGACTGGGAAGGCCTCTCGACAGAAAACTTAAAACGGAAGCTGACCCTTTCGAAGTTCAAAACCCATCACTTCAGATTAGCCGGTATCTATGGCTTACTGGTGTAAGGTGGGGGATTCTTACCGATGGGAAATATTGGAGGCTCTATGAACGTGAGACTTCAAAGAGGCTTGACATTTTCTATGAGATTGAGCTCGAAAATCTTATAGAATCAGGCACCCCTGAAGATTTCCGATATTTTTATCTTCTCTTTCGTATGGATGCCTTCCCTAAATTCATAGAGAAAGTTTACAAGGGAAGTGTTGACTACGCAGAAGAAGTTGGGGGGCAATTAAAAGAGAATATTTATCAAGCCCTAAAAACATTGGCCCAAGGATTTCTAAAAACTCCCGGGAATGAGTTATCAGAAAAAAACCTAAAAGAGATCCACGACAATTCCCTCATCCTGCTTTATCGACTTCTTTTTATCTTCTATGCAGAGCACCGTGAACTTCTTCCCCTTGGAGTTAATAAACTTTACACCGAGTCATACAGCCTGGATGCTTTTAAAAAGGAAGTGGCGAATAAGCTCGATAAAAATGAGCCCATTGCCGCCTCAACATCTGGATATTGGAATAAACTGAAAGAGTTATTTGAAATCATCAATAAAGGAAACAGAGAACTTGGCGCCCCTCCTTATAACGGTGGATTATTTGATCCGGAAAAGCATAGCTTTCTTGAAAAGTACAGGATAGGTGACCTCTATGTGGCGAAATCGATTGATCTCCTGTCCCGCTCGAGAGATAAGGCTTACATCGATTATGGAAGCCTTGAAATCAGGCACTTAGGTTCCATCTACGAAGGACTTCTCGAATATAAGCTGAAAATTGCAGATCAAGACCTCGTTGCGATTAAGGATAAAGGCAAAGAAGTCTATGTTCCTCTCTCGGAAGCTGAGAAACAAAAGAAGACAATAAGAGAAGACGAGAAGGTTCTTACTAGAGAAGTTTATCTTGTTACGGACAAAGGTGAGCGTAAAGCCACAGGCTCTTATTACACACCTGGTTATATCGTTAAATATATTGTTGAAAACACACTTGGACCATTAGTGGAAGATAAACGGAAAAAGATTTCAGAAAAAATCAATGAGCTTAAGGGAAAGCTCAAAGGTACAAAGGGTTTAACCAGAGAATCCTATGAAAAGGAACTTAGAAAGGCCGAAGGCAGCCTGATTGATGAGATTCTCTCTTTAAAAGTCCTTGATCCTGCAATGGGCAGTGGGCATTTTCTGGTTGAGGCGACAGATTTTCTGGCAAGAGAACTTCTAAAGGTCTTAAGCGGAGAGCCTCTCGAGGAACATACAAAAGAGTTTGTGGTTAAAGAACCCCATGAGCATTACGGTATAAAAGAACCAGAAGAAGAGGATATAAGATGGGCAAGACGTGAAGTTGTGGAGAGGTGCATTTTTGGAGTAGATTTAAATCCAATGGCAGTTGAATTGGCCAAGCTCTCTTTGTGGCTTTACACTGTAGCAAAAAATAGACCCCTTAATTTCCTTGATCACCATTTGAGATGTGGGAATTCGCTCATCGGAGCAAGGATAGATGATTTAGCAAGTCTTCCCGAATTTAAAAAGAAAAAGGCAGAAGGTGGCCCTGTTCAGCTTGGACTATTTGAAAGTATTTTCAGAGAAAAGGTTAATATCCTCCTTGGAGCTTTTGCCCAGATTGAAAAGCTTCCTTCAGATACTGTTGAAGACATTTGGATGAAAGAAAAATTTTACCAGGAATTCAGAAAAATTGTCTCTCGCTTTCAGGATGTGGCAGATGTTTGGGCCAGTACTCATTTCTTAAACGATGTAGATTTTGGAAATTATCAGTGGCAACGTCTCCAAAACAACCTGCGTTCAGTTGATGAAGAATGGAAAAAATTAGGCCAGGAATCCTGGTTCAAAAAAGCCAAAGAGATTGCAAATGAAAAGGGTTTGTTCCACTGGGAACTTGAATTTCCTGAGGCCTTCTTTGAAGGACACCAAAGAAAGGGAAATCCAGGTTTTGATGCGGTGATCGGAAATCCACCTTATTATACTTTGACCCTTGGTAAGCGCCAGAAGCAGGCAAGCGAACAGGAACTGGCTTATTTTGGAGTATCTTATCCTCGCGCAAGTGAATATAAGGTGAATACATTTTCATTGTTTTGTGAAAGAAGTCTTACTCTGGTAAGACGCACCGGGAATTGGAGCTTTATCCTACCAAACACTTTTCTAACAAACTATTATATGAAAAACCTGAGAAGTTGGATTATATCTGATTTCTATTTGTACCGATATATAGATCTTAGGTTTCGTGTTTTTGAAGAAGCCGAAATCGGGGGTAATACTTTAATTTTTGTTAAAGCACTTTCTGGAAAGGGAACAGAACTTTTTGCACACTTTACCACTGCAAATTGCAGGGAAGATCTATCTTTGAAATCTCTATCTCGTATGCCTCAATCAATCTATTTGGAGATGCCATACAACAAATTTCTCACTGACCCAAACATCATTGCGCTTCTAAGCCATATTTTGGAAAAAGGTAGAAGGCTTGGTGAGGTTGCGAAGATATATCAGGGTATTATAACCGGGGATAACAAGCGGTTCCTTGCAAAAGAAAAAGTAAGTCCTAAACACGAGAAAATTCTTCGGGGCGAAGACGTTGAGCGATATAGCCTAGGTTATGGTGGCTATTATGTGTTATATGAGCCAGAACAACTTTGGAGCAATACTGCGCCAGATATGTTCCTGGTGCCTCTTAAAATTGTGAGTCGCCAAACAGGAGATAATTTAGTTGCATCGGTAGATTTTGAGGAGTTTTTTACATTAGATTCCACTCACGTTATACATCCAACCTGTGATTCATTTTATTTTCTAACATTGTTCAATTCACGACTATTGAATTTCATTTATCAAGAAGTTGTTCCTGAGGTGGGGAAGACCTTCGCTCAAGTTAAAACCATTAACTTAAAACAACTCCCAATACGTCAAATCTTTTTTGTCACACCAAAAGTAGAACGGGACCGATTGGTCAAGGACGGTAAAAATCACTATAAGAGGTATCTTGAAACCGGGAAATCCGATGCAATTCTTTATTTCATTGAGTCGAGATTAATTAAGGAGCATAAACCAGATGCGGAACTTATCAAAAAGCAAAATGCAGATCCACTTTACAAGAATTGGCAAATCCCTGGAGGTGGTTTGTGGGAGCAGTCAGATGTAGTTCATGATACTCTGGCATTTCTTGCAGAGCAAATGATTGAGATGAACAAAGAGAAACAAAAAGAGATTAAAGGATATCTTAAATGGATTGAGAGTCAGCTAAAAATTCAATCAGACACTGAGGGAAATACAGGTATTGAAGCCCTTACTGGAAGAACGCAGATCAAAAACTATTTGGGTGACTACCAGAAAGTTGAAGATTATCTTCCATTTGATGAATTTTGGAAAATTCTGGAAAAGAATAAAAACAAAATTGAGATTACCCTCAAATCCAGAGAGCTTTACGAAAATATCAAATCGGAATACGAAAAATCCCTGTCGAAGCTTTTACCGCTTAAAGAAAAACTCCGCAAAACCGACTGGCTCATCAACCAAATTGTCTATAAACTTTATGGTTTAACCGAGGAAGAAATAAAAATCGTCGAAGGAGGAAGTTAGATAGGTGAAATAATTTTATTAAAATAGGCACACTTCCCAATTTTTAGAAGAAGAGGATTTTGAACACACTGACAGAAATTATTGATTACATTCGATAATAATAAATCGAGTGACAAAGGAGAGCATTTTTATGAATAATGCGAGATTGCAGTTGAAGAATGTGGGGCAGATTCAAGACGCAGATGTTGCGTTCGGGGATCTTACCGTCCTTGTTGGACCCCAGGCAACGGGAAAGAGCATTTTCCTTCAATTCCTCAGACTTCTATTGGATACAGGATATGTTATCAACGAGATGGGGACACATGGGCTTGTGTGGAATAAGGATATCGGCCATTTTCTCGATATTTATCTCGGTGAAGGGATGCGGGATGTATGGCGCATTGGAGATAATAGCAGTGCTATCATATACAACGGTGAACCGCTTGAATTATCCACTCTCATACAACGTCGAAGAAGAAGTAAAAAAGAATCCCTGTTTTTTATTCCTGCCCAGAGAGTATTGACACTTGGAAGAGGGTGGCCACGTCCCTTTTCTGATTATGGGGCAAGCGACCCATTCTCTGTCCGTGATTTCAGTGAAAAAATCCGCTTGCTGATGGAAACCGGATGGGGTCGTGGTGAAGGAGGTGAAATTTTTCCGCAAACTCGCCGTCTTAAGAACGAACTCCGAAAGATACTGGATCGCACGGTATTTCATGGCTTTGGGTTGCGTGTGGATACCTATGGTTCACAGAAAAGACTCGTTCTCAAGGCTAAAGGGGCTGAGTCTACATTGCCTTTTATGGTGTGGTCTGCCGGACAGCGAGAGTTTGTGCCTTTATTGATGGGATTTTACTGGCTTCTTCCTCCCACCAAGGTATCCCGTAAGCAGGATGTCGAGTGGGTTGTCATCGAAGAGCCAGAAGCCGGCTTACATCCGAACGCTATTTCTGCCGTTTTACTGTTGATCCTGGATCTTCTTGCAAGAGGCTACCGAGTTTGTCTTTCAACGCATTCGCCCCATGTCCTCGACGTGGTATGGGCATTAAAGGTAATACGGGAGCAT
>Ga0100377_1000148_pt1 | contig 53785 bp, 40 predicted proteins | sample CryGeymeta201501_FD_83664 | JGI IMG/M metagenome (GOLD analysis project Ga0100377, IMG submission 83664) | Groundwater microbial communities from Crystal Geyser aquifers in Utah, USA - Crystal Geyser metaG 2015-01 | ecosystem: Environmental > Aquatic > Deep subsurface > Groundwater | place: USA... | reverse complement strand
CCCTCCTCCCGCTGCCCCGCCCCGCCCGCCTCGCAAGCCCATCTCCACCGAGCACCTGGTGGTCTGGGTGGCCAGCATCCTGGGCGGCCTGGCGGTGATCCTGGCCTCGCTCCTGGCCCTGCGCGTCGTGGTCGACCGCGGCTGGCTGGTGCCGGCGGCCCGCGTCTTTCTCGGCCTGGCGGGCGGCGTCGGCGCATGGGTCGGCGGGGACGCCCTGCGGCGGCGCGGCTACCGGCTGCCGGCCGGTGCCCTGGCTGGCGCCGGCCTGGGCGTGCTCTACGGGACCCTGTGGGCGGCGAGCGCCCGCTACGGGCTGGTGCCGCGACCGGCGGCCTTCGGGCTGATGGTGGCCGTGGCCGCGGTGGCCATCGGCAGCGCCGCGCGGCACCGGGACCGCTTCGTCGCCCACCTTGGCCTGGTCGGCGGCCTGCTGACGCCGGTGCTGATCAACACCGGACACCCCGATGCGGTGGGCCTGTTCAGCTACCTGACCCTGCTGTCGGCGGGGGCCGTGCTCGCGGCGAGCCGCCGCGGCTGGTGGGACGTGGTGCTGGTGGCGGCCCTGGGCACGGGGGCCCTGTACCTGGGCTGGGCCAGCCAGAGCTGGCGACCCGACCAGGTGCCCTACGGCTTGTTCGCGGGCCTGGTCCTGGCCCTGCCCTTTGCGGTGGCGGCAGCCCGCCAGGAGACGCCGCAGCCCCTGGCCTGGGTGGCGACAGCGGCGGCGGTGCTGCTGCCGGTGGGCGCCCTGGCCTGGGTGATGCCCGTGGACCCGCTGTTCATGGACCCACGCAGCGGCGCCGCGGTGCTGCGGGACCTGGGCTCGGCGCCCTGGCTGGTCACGGCCGTCTTGCCGCTGCTGGGCCTGCCCGGCTGGGTCATCGGTCGGCGCCGGGGCCTGCCGCTGGTCGGCTGGCTGGCCACGGGCCTGGTGGGCATGGCCTCGCTGCTGGCGACGGCGGGCTGGGCGGGCCACCTGACGCCGCCGCCTCTGGCCGTGGCCCTGATGGTGCTGCTGCCCCTGGCCTTCGGCCTGGCCCTGCACCTGGGCGCCCGCGGGGCCCAGGAGGTCCTGCCGGTCGCGGCCCTGCCCCTGCTGGCCGGGCTGGCCGCCTGCGGGGGCATGGCGGCGGCGGAGACGGTGCTGCCCGGCACCTCGGCCATGTTGGCGGCCCTCACCCTGGTCGGCATCGGCGCGGCCTTCCTCAGCCGCCAGGGCTGGCTGCTGCTCACGACCCTGGCGGGCCTGGCCCTCGCCCTCGCCGTGGCGAGCCTGCGGGTCGATCAGCTCGGCGCCCAGGGCCTGGCGGGCCCCGCCCTCCTCGGCCTGGCCCTGCTGGTGCCGCTGCCGGTCCTGACCCGTCGCTTCCCTGGCCAGGAGGGCGTGGCCGTGGTCACCGCCGCCCTGGCCGGCCCGGCCCTCTTCCTGCCCCTGTACCGGGCCTGGGAGGCGGGCTGGACCGACGCCACCATCGGGCTGCTGCCCCTGCTGCTGGCCCTGCTGTCCATCGGCACGGCGGTGCTGCTGAGCCGCGCTCGGCGCGTGCACCGGGGCGACGCGGCCCTGGCGCTCTTCGTGGCGGTCGGCCTGCTCGGCATCTCGGCGGCCGTCCCCTTGCAGCTGCACAACCAGTGGCTGACCCTGGCCTGGGCCCTCGAGGGTGCGGCCCTGGCCGCCCTCAGCCGCCGCCTGAGCCACCCCCTGGTCCGGGGCGCGGCCGTGGCCCTGGGCCTGGCCGTGGCGGTCCGCCTGCTGCTCAACCCGGCGGCCCTGGCCTACGGTCACACCGGCGTGGTGCCGATCTTCAACTGGACGCTCTACACCTGGGGCGTGCCGGCCGTCTGCCTGGCCCTGTCGGCCCGCTGGCTGGCCCCTTCGGCAGAGGAGCGCGCCCGGGTGCCGGCCTTCGTGCCGCCCCTGCTGCGGGTGCTGGCGGTCCTGGTCGGCTTCGCCCTGGTCCAGGTCGAGGTGAGCGTGCTCTTCCAGGACGCAGGTCCCGTCGAGATCGGGGGCCACGGCCTGCTCCAGGGCATGGTCCGCTCCTTGTCCTGGGCCGTCTACGGCGTCGCCGTGCTGGTGGCCGGCCTGTGGAGCCGCCACCGCCACCTGCGGCTGGTCGGCTTCGCCCTGGTCCTGCTGGCGGCCGGCAAGGTCTTCGCCTTCGACCTCTGGCAGCTCTCGGGCTTCGTCCGGGTCGGCAGCGTGCTGGGCCTGGGCGTGACCCTGCTCGTCTCGGCCTTCCTCTTCGAGCGCCTCGTCCTGCGTGCCGACGCCCCCGCACCGGAGGATCCGTGAGTCCCTCCCTCACCCTGCTCCTGTCCCTGTCCCTGTCGCAGTCCGCCCATGCCGCCCCGCCGGTGGCCGTGGACCCGGCCCGCTACCCGCGCCAGGCCACGGTCGATCCGTTGGCCTGTGGCGCCTGCCCGCTCCCGGCGCGTGCTGGCCAGGGGGTGCTGCGGATCCCCGTGCCCCTGGACCTGCGCAGCCCGGCGGACCCGGCGGACGCCTCGGACCTGGCCCTGCTCGACGCCCAGGGCCAGCCGCTGGCCGTCGCCGTGGCCCGGGGACTGGGCGAGGCGGAGACCGTTCCCCTCTTCGCCCGCGCCACCGAGGACCGCGACACCTGGATCATCGACGACCCGGACCGGCCCCTGGACGGCCTGGACCTGGACCTGTGGGGAAGCGAGTGGGCCGTGACCGCCGCCGTGGATCGCTGGACCGGCTCGGCCTGGACCCCGGTGGCCGGGCCGCGCCTGCTGTGGGCCGCGGGCGGCGCCTCGGACCGCCGCCTGGCCCTGCCGCGGGGCACCGACGGCCGGCTGCGCCTGCGCCTGCTGCGCCACTTCGCGCCGCGCTTCTCCTCGCCCGACCTGTCTGGCGTGTTGTGGACGGCGCCCCACGTGGATCCCGTGGAGCTGTCGCTGCCGATCTCCCAGGCCGCGCTCCAGGAGAACGGCTGGACCCGCTACACCGTGGCCCTGCCGCGGCCGCTGCCGGTGCAGGCGGTCCGGCTGGAGGTCTCCGACCCGGTCTTCGAGCGCCAGGTCGACGTCGAGCTCAGCGGGCAGACCGACCCCTGGTACCAGCCCTCGGGCGACTCCACGATCCGCCGTGTCTTGCTGGGCGGCGCCACCCTGGACCAGGTCACGGTGCCGGTCCAGGGCACGCCGGCCGACCTGCTGGTCCTGTGGGTGGACAGCCAGGGCCAGGCCCCGCTGGACCTGACGGGTGTCACCGTGCAGCTCCCCGGCGAGGAGCTGCTGGTGCCCGATCCGGGCGAGGGGCCGCTCACCCTGCTGGGTGGCGCCGAGCCTCGCACCACCCCCACCGGCGACCTGCAGCTCGCCTTACCCGAGCTGTCCCGCCTGGCCTCGGCCACGGTCTCGGCAGGGCCGGTCTCCGCCAACCCGGCCTGGTCTCCTCCCGAGCTGCGGGCACGCCTGGCCGAGCCCAGCACCTCCCTGGACATGACGGGCCTGCGGTGGTCCCAGCCCGTCGCCGGCCCGGTCGGCCTGGTGCGCATTTCCCTGTCGGCCGAGGTCCTGGCCGACGCCCGCGTCGACCAGGGCGATCTGCGCCTGGTGGACGCCCTGGGCCACCAGGTGCCCTACCTGCTGCGCCGCCGCCCCCTGGACCAGGACCTGGGCGAGCTGCAGGTGGAGCGCAGCGAGGACGGCAGCACCTCGCGCCTGCGGGTCGCCCTGCCCCAGGCCGGTGAGCACGGGGACGGCCCCCCGGTCTCGACCCTGCACCTGCACACGGTGGCCCCGCTCTTCTCGCGGCAGGTCACGGTCTCGCGGGCCCGCGCCGCCGTGCTGGAGCCCCTGCGGACCTGCCAGTGGGTGGGCAAGGACCGCCCCAGCGAGCTGTCCCTGGACATCGGGCAGCCAGTGGGCGCCGAGCTCATCGTCTCCATCGACAACGGGGACGACCCGCCTCTGCCCGTGGACCGGGTCGAGGTGACCGTCGCGACCTGGGACATGGTGGCCTGGCTGCCCGAGGGCGGCGCCCAGCTGGTCTACGGCGACCCCAACCGCGAGGCCCCCGACTACGACCTGGCCCTGCTGGAGCAGGACCTGGTCTCGCGGGCCACGACCGAAGCCAGCCTGGGTGCGCGCCGGGCCCTGGATCCGACCCCGGCCTCGAGCTGGGAGAAGGGCCTGGTCCTGGGCGGCCTGGCAGCCCTGGTGGCGGGCCTGGGCGCCCTGGTCCTGGGCCTGGTCCGGGCCGTGCCGGAGGCGGCGGCGGAGGAGACGGAGGAGGGCTGAGCCTCCCTCCGCCGCCCGGAGCCTCAGAGGCCCCGCCGCTCAGGCCCTGCTCAGCCCCGCTCAGGCCTTGCTCAGCCCCGCCAGGTCCGCCGCGACGTTGACCGCCTCGTCCAGCTCGGGATCGGGCGGCGGTGCAGCGGGCTTCTTCGCCTTGGAGGCGGGATCACCCGAGGCCGGCGCGACCTGGGGCAGGCTGCTCTCGGCGCCCTCGGCAGCAGCGCTCGTGTCCGCGTCCTCCTCGGCCGGCAGGCCCAGGGCGGCCCGCAGGGCGTTGGCCTTGATCTTGCGCTCGGCCAGGTCGGCCTGGCGCGTGCTGAGCTTCAGGCTCAGGGTCTTGCGGGCCTCGATGCCGGCCATGTACTTCTGCCAGACGGCCATGGCCTGGAAGCGTGTGTCCTTTGCGATGCGGGCCGCCGAGCGGGCCCGCAGCGTGTCCCGGAGCTTCGAGACGTCGCCCTCGGGCGCGAAGCCGGCGGCGGCGATGCGGTCGGCCGGCAGGGCGTGGGGGTGGTCCTTCTCGCGCAGGATCCGGCCCTCGTAGGGGGAGGGGAGGATCACGTCGGCGGGCACGCCCTCGGCCTGGGTGCTGCGGCCGCCGGGCAGGTAGTACTGGCTGAAGGTGATCTTCAGCACGCCGGCGACCTCCTTGCCCTTCTGGTCGGGGGCGAAGGCGTCCAGGATCGGGTCGAGGGGGACCACGGTCTGGACGCTGCCCTTGCCGTAGGTGGTGTCGCTGCCGACGATGAGCGCGCGGCCGTAGTCCTGCAGGGCGCCGGCCACGATCTCGCTGGCCGAGGCCGAGTAGGGGCTGGTGAGCACGACCAGCGGGCCGGACCAGGCGCGGCCCTTGTCCTTGTCATCGAGCTGCTCGACCCGGCCCTTGCCGTCGCGGATCTGGACGACGGGGCCCTTGTCCAGGAACAGGCCGGCCAGGCCGACGGCCTCATCCAGCACACCACCGCCGTTCTCGCGCAGGTCCATGATCACGGCGTCGGCGCCCTTGGCCTGGACCAGCAGGTCGCGGACCTGCTGGGTGGTCGAGGGGCGGGTGCCACCCTCGGCGTCGTGGGCCTCCCCGACGAAGGCCGGCACGACCAGCACGGCCACCTTGCCCTTGGATCCGTCGGGGCGGAGGCTGTCGTGCATGGTCAGCGTCGGGACCACGCTCTCCAGATCGATGCGGTCCCGCTCCATCTCGACGACCTTGCGCTCGCTGGGGTCGACGGCGCCCACCGGGGCGAGCTGCAAGCGGACCACGGTGCCCTTGGGCCCGCGGATGAGCTGCACCACCTTCTCCAGGCGCATGCCCACCACGTCGACCCACTCGTCCATGCCCTGGGCCACGCCGACGATCTTGTCGCCGCTCTTGAGCTCGCCGCTGCGCGCTGCCGGCCCGCCGGGCAGGACCTCGTTGACGACGACCGTGTCGCCATCGACGCCCAGCTTGGCGCCGATGCCCTCGAGCGAGCCCGAGGTGCTGATGGCGAAGTCGTCGGCCGAGACGGGCTTCATGTAGAGGGTGTGCGGGTCGTAGCACTCGGTGAGCGCGTCCAGCCAGCCCTCCAGGATGTCGGGGGCCTCGGTCTCGCTGAGGGCCTGGTCCAGGCGCTCCAGGCGCTGCCCCAGGCGCTTGACGATGTCCTCCTGGCTGGTGCCGGCCAGCTGTTGGCCCAGCCAGTCCTCTTCCAGCTCGCGGCGCCAGACGTCCCGCAGCGCGGTCTCGTCGGCTGGCCAGGCCAGCTTGCTGCGGTCGATCTCGATGGTCTCGTCATCGCTCAGGTCGGGGGCGGTCTGCAGCGCCTGCCGGGTCCAGGCCACGCGTTCGCCCCAGCGCTGCTGGTACCGGGCCTGGATGGTCCAGGCCGGGCTCACATTGGGGGGCATGGCCCGCATGGCGTCGTCCAGGCGGGTGTCCCAGGCGCGGAAGCCGGCGACGTCGGCCTGGGTGAAGACCGAGCGGTCCGGGTCCAGCTGGTCGAGGTAGCCCTCGAGCCAGCAGGACGACATGGCGTCGTCGAGGGGGCGCTCGCTGTAGTGGTACTCGGAGAGGCCGGCCGCGACGATGCCCGCCACGAGGGGCTGGATCGCGGTCGGACCGGGCGTGCCGGCCTGCGAGGCGGAGGAGGGGCCGACGAGGACCATCAGCAGGGGAAGGAGCGAGGCTCTCACGGGCTCTCCGGGGTTGACCCCGGCGCGGGGTCCACCACAAGGACGCGGCAGCGTCGGGGGCGATTCCCCGGTACCACGATGGGCAGCCTGCGCACCGAAGCAGGGATCGGCACGCCGAATCGTGCCAGCGTGACCGGTGCCGACGGTTTCAGGGTGCCCAGGGGATGGGATCGACGGGCAAGGGAAGGTCGGCCAGCTGGGGCTCTTCGACCGGTGGGAGGGGCAGGACCCGGTCCTGCGAGGGCTCGGCGCCGAGCACCAGCAGCCAGGTGGGCAGGTCGGGGTGGGCGGCTTGCAGGGTCTGGACCAGGGCCGGCTGGTACTCGGCGTAGACCAGGGGGCCGCCGCGCCGCTCGATCCAGTCGCCGCGCCGCTCGATGGCCGAGATGTTCATGGTCGAGCCGGCCGTCTCCGGTAGGGGCGTGTGGACCTGGAAGGGCGCCGAGTACGCGACCAGCATCAGCGCTGGGCCCTGGGTCCAGCCGGCCTCCAGCGTGGCCAGCCGGTCATCGACGCCCCAGTAGCCGGGCAGCTCGGGCAGGGCGCGGGCCATGCGCCAGCCGGTCAGGGGCACCAGCAGCAGGCCCGTCGCGGCGGACAGGCGGAGCCGACGGCTGAGGGCGGCCAGGCCGCAGGCGGTGGCGGCGAGGACCGCGGGCGCGGCGGCGTGGTGGAAGCGCCCGCCCAGGCAGGGGCCGGCGTACCAGTACAGGCTGTAGCCCGCCGCCAGGGCGAACCAGCCCGCGGCAGCCAGGGCCAGCAGGCGGCGCGCCCGGGGCTCCAGGGCCGCGGCGAGCGCCAGCAGCAGGGCCGGCCAGGCGCCGATCCACAGCTGCGCTGCCAGGTGCAGGTCGTGCCAGGCCCCGTACAGGCCCTTGCCCAGGGTGTGGCCCAGGGTCCCAAAGGTGGGGGAGCAGCCGTGGCTGGGGCCGAAGCCCAGGGCGTTGCAGCCCGCGGCGAAGCGGAAGCGCGGATCGGCGAAGGGCGGCTCGCCTGTCGCGAACCAGGCGTCCTGGGCGAAGGTGGTCGCGCTCCCCGTGTACAGGCGGTTCTGCAGCAGGGCCAGGCCCACGGCCAGGGCGATGGGGGCCAGGGCCAGCAGCCAGCCCCGGACCTCGCCGCGCACCAGGGCCGCCAGCCCCAACACCCCGCCGATGGCGAGGGCGTCCATGGGGCGGGTCAGCAGCAGCAGGCCCAGGGCGGCGCCCAGCCCCAGGGCGTGGCCCCGCGAGGGCCCCCGCAGCAGGAGCAGCAGGGCCACGGCCGCCAGCAGCGCGCAGAGGGGGTGGGACATGCGCGAGCCGGCTTGCAGCAGCAGGCCCGGCGACAGGGCCAACAAGGGGGCGGCCAGCCAGGCGGCGCGGCGCCCGCCCCCCCGCCAGGCCAGGGCGGCGCCCACGACCACCAGCAGGCCGTGCAGCAGGGGGTTCACCAGCCAGGGCAGGCCCAGGCGCGTGCCCAGGGCCAACACCGCCGGCCAGCCGTTGGGGAAGATGCCGAAGCGGCGGCCCTGGGGGAAGGCGGCCGAGGGCGCCTCGTTCCAGACGAAGGAGAAGACGTGGGCCGCCCGCGGCAGGCGCGCCGCCTCCCACAGGTGGCCCTCGGACAGGATCCGGGCCTGGAGCTGGTAGACGATCTCGTCCTGGACGTGGGCGATCCCCTGGAGCGGGACCCGGGCCAGCCAGGCCGCGACGAGCAGACCCAGCAGGGCCCAGGTCAGGATCCAGGGCCAAGGGCCGGGGCTGGGGCCGGGGCCGGGGCCGGGGTTGGCGCTGGGGCTGGGGCTGGCGCGGGTCGGCATGGCGCGCAGGATAACGAGTGCGCGGACCGCACAGGCCGGACCCTGCGCTCAGGCGCGGCTGATCCGCCCGCAGTCCGCCTTCCAGCGCAGGGGCAGCTCGACCTCGGTCCCGTCGCTGGCCCGGGCCGACAGCCGGGCGCGCTCACCCTCGACCTTGAGCTGGAGCAGCAGGTCGGGCTCGAGCCCCGGCGCGACCGAGAGGTGTACGACCGCGACCAGCACCGGCGCCGTACCGGCCGTGGCCTGGGTGGCGGCCAGGTCCCGCAGGTGCAGGGAGAGGGAGCGAGGCGAGGCGTCGGGCTCCAGGTCCGAGGGGTCTTCGATCACCAACACGCCGGGGCCCTCGGTCGCCTCGCACAGCGCCTGCCACTCCTGCTGCAAGGCGGTCCAGGTGCGGCCCGCGGGGCCCGGGCTCCACAGGTGCAGGTGGGGGCGGGCCTCGACCTGGGCGCGCACGAGCGCCTCCAGATCGCCCTGGGGATCGCTGGCCAGCCGGGTCCAGGCCGGGGCGCCGGGCTGCTGGGCCAGCAGGCGGGCCAGCAGCTCGTCGGGGGCGCAGCGGGTGGCGGCCAGCAAGGTCGGGGTCTGCGGGCCGCCGATGCCACGGGCCAGGGCCAGGGCCAGGGCCCGCCGGGCGCCGACCAGCTCGCCGGTCACCGCGACCAGGCTGCCGGCCCGCAGGGGCCCCAGCGAGCGCGCCAGCTCGAGGTCATCCGGCCAGCTCAGGGTCGGGCTGAGCCGCTTTCGCAGCATGCCCACCCGCTCGACCAGGCTGGTGCCGGACAGGACGTGGTGGGCCCGCGCCAGCCGCTCCTCGTCAATCCAGGTGCGCAGCTCGGCGATGGCCTGGTCGGGGTCCAGGAAGGGGCCTTCGGCGCGCACGACGTGCTCGAAGCCGCCGGGGCCCAGGGCGGGCGCGGCGAACCAGGCGCCGGCGTCGATCGGGGTGTCGTCCACGGCGCCGGCGTGGCGTTGGGGGTGGCGGGACCAGGCCGCGACCTGGTCCGCTTCTTCGGCGGCGATGGCGTGCGAGTAGGGCAGGAACAGCCGCCAGCGCGGGCCGGCGGGCTGCTCGCCGCGCGGCACCTCGTGGTGGGCGGTGGTGGTGGCGATCAGCCGCCAGGGGGCCCAGCGCTTGAGGATCTGCTCGGCGTTGATGGTCGGATCGCCCTGGTACTCCACCACAAGGCCCCAGACGCCGATGACGCGGGCGTCGGCATCCTCGGGGGACTCCCCGGGGGACGCGGCGCGGCTGCTGTTGCGGTACTGGGCCGGCGACCAGCCCGGCAGCAGGTTGCGCGCGTACTCGACGCTGCCGCCGCCGGGCCACAGCTCGGGCGTGGTCAGGCGGCGCTCGGCCTCTTCCCAAGGCAGCTCCAGCCAGTTGCCGCTGTTGTTCCAGCGGGCCGGGGCGTCGAACCAGGTCATGTGGATGGCGGTCGGGTCGCTGTCGGGCATCGGGACCTCGTGCGGACAGTGGCGCTCGCGATGGCGCTGACAGTGGCGCTCGCGATGGCGCTGACAGTGGCGCTCGCGATGGCGCTGACAGTGGCGCTCGCGATGGCGCTGACAGTGGCGCTTTCAATGGCGCCCACAGTGTGAAAACATGCCCACCGGCGGCGGCACGGCGACGCGGCGGGCGGTCGCAGGGGCCGCTCTCGCAGCCAAGCCCCGGGGGGCGCGTCCCGGTGGACCCTGGTAGGCTGCGGCACCTCGCACCCCGACCCGCCCTGGAGATGCTCCCATGGAGCTGAGCCCCAAGCTTCAGATCGCCAGCATCGCGCTCATGGGCACCGTCCTCGTGGCGATCACCATGAACACCTGCGCGACCTCCCGGCTCGAGGAGCAGGTCATCGCCACCCGCAAGGCGGTCCAGGAGCGGGGCAGCTTGGGGGGCGGTACGACCGTGGTCCCGGCGGGGGATCGGGCGGGCGGTGGCTGCCAGGCGCCGGGCACCAGCACGGGGCTGCGGGCCGCCGGCTGGGGCGGCAAGGTGGCCGACATCAACTATGTCGAGGGCTGCCAGGACGGCGCCCCGACCAGCCTGGCGACCAAGCCCCGGCCCCAGAACGACAGCTACGTCAACCGCCGCACCGCTGCCCCCGGGACGCTCAACTACTACGCGACCAGCGAGGGCGATGCGGGGACCATCACCGGCTACACCCTGGGCCGCCTGATCGACCTGGACCCGGACCACCCGCCCGCGGTCCGGCCGGGCCTGGCGACCTCCTGGGAGATCGCCCCCGATCACCTGACCTACACCTACCACCTGCGCCACGGCGTGCAGTTCGCCGACGGGCGGCCCTTCACCAGCGCCGACGTGGCCTTCAGCTTCGCGGTGCTGCGCGACCCCGCGGTCAACGCCGACAACATTCGCAGCGACTTCGACGACGTGGTCGAGCTGGACACGCCGGACGCCTACACCGTCGTCGTGCGCTACCGGCAGCCCTACTGGAAGGGCCTGTACACCGTCGGCTACACGCTGCGGGTGCTGAACAAGGCCTGGTACGAAGAGGAGATCCCCGTCTGGGCCAAGAAGCTCGGGGTCGACCATTTCACCGTCACGCCGGGCCAGCCGGGCTTCGGCGAGGTCTTCAACAAGATCCGAGTCCCCCCGCCCGGGACCGGGCCCTACTACTACCCGGGCACCGAGTACGAGCCCAAGGACGGCGTCGAGCTCGTGCAGAACCCCTTCTTCTGGGGCATCGAGGTCAACCCGGACGGGTACAACTTCAACAAGATCCAGTACGTCTTCATCAGCGACCCGGTGGCGGCCTTCGAGGCCTTCCGCAAGCAGCAGTTCGACGTCACGGTGGTGGACTTCCAGGAGTGGGACGACGAGTACTCCAAGGACAAGACCATCACCGACATCGCCAACTACATGGAGTACGACCACACGGGCCTGGGCTGGAGCTACATCGTCTGGAACGATCGGGAGCCGCCCTTTGACGATCCGCGGGTGCGGCGGGCCATGGCCCACCTCACGGACCGCGAGTGGATCCTCAAGGAGATCGAGCGCGGCCGGGGCCAGATCGCCGTCTGCCCCAGCAAGCCGAGCTACCCGAACTACGCGACCGATCTGAAGCCCCTGGCCTTCGACGTCGAAGAGGCCCGCCGCCTGCTGGCCGAGGCGGGCTGGACCGACTCCGACGGCGACGGCGTGCTCGACAAGGACGGCAGGCGCTTCGAGTTCGAGCTGAAGGTCGGCTCGACCCGCCGCTTCTACACCCAGGTCTCGGCCTCGCTGAAGGACGCCCTGTCCAAGGTCGGGATCCGCATGACCCTGCGGACCCTGGAGTGGGCCACCTTCGCCCAGGACCTGGACAACCGGCGCTTCCAGGCGGTGGTGCTCTACAACAGCCCGCCCGATCCCTGGGTCGACAGCTTCGGTGACTGGCACAGCTCCCAGGACATCCCCAACGCCGGCAACATCGCGGGCTGGCACAACGCCGAAGCCGACGCCCTGCTGGAGAAGATGCGGACCGAGTTCGACGAGGACGCCCGCGATGAGGAGTACAAGCAGTTCTGCCGGATCTTCCAGCAGGACCAGCCGGCGACCCTGCTGATGCACGGCCTGGTCGGCGTCCTGGCCAACAAGCGGCTGGAGGACGCCAAGGTGCGGCCGACGGGCCTGCGGGACTTCGACATGTGGGTCAAGCCCGAGAACGTGCTCCACAAGTGAACGTCCGGAGCGCGACAGCCTCGTGATCACCTACGTCCTCAAGCGCATCCTCGCGATGATCCCGACCCTGTTCGGGATCACGATGATCACCTTCCTGATCATCAACCTGGCGCCGGGTGATCCCGTAGCCACGCAGCTGGGTGGCCATGGCGGCAGCGAGGGGGGCATCAACGCCTCCAGCTCGGGCAGCCAGTCGCGCAAGAAGGACGCGATCAAGGCCAAGAAGAAGCTGCTCGGCATGGTGCGGGAGGACCACTCCGTCCAGACCTGGCCGGCCTCGGTGGCGGCCGCTCCGGGACAGGCGCTTCCTTGGGAGCGCCAGGCCCGCCTGCCTGAGCTGGGGGGCTGGGCCGATGCCCTGGCCCTGACGCCTGCGGGCGAGCTGCTCGTGGGCGGAAGCGACGGCGTCGTCAGCGTGCTCGGGCCCCAGGGCGAGGTGATCCGCAGCCTCGACCCGCCTGCCGCCGACGCGGTCCCCATTGCCATCACCGCCCTGGCCCTCACCGCGGACGGCACCCAGGTCGTGGTCGGCGACAGCAGCGGCCGCCTGGCGCGCTACGACCTGGCCACCGGCCAGGAGCAGGCCCGCAGCGCGCCCCTGGGGCGGCAGGTCCGCGACCTGGTCCTGACGCCCGACGGCCGCTTCGCCAGCGCCTGCGACGACGGCGTCGTGCGCCTGCACGACAGCCAGAGCCTGGCCATCCGCCAGACCCTGCGGGGTCACGTGGGCGGGGTCTACGCGCTGAGCATGCTGCCCGACGGCAGCCTGATGTCGGCCGGCTACGACCGGCAGCTCCGGGTCTGGGCCCCGGCCACCGGCCTGCTGCTGGCCGAGCACCCCACCCAGCCGGCCATCGTCAACGCCCTCGCCGTCTCGCCGGACGAGCGCTCGCTGGCCCTGGCCGAGGACGATCGCACGGCCCGCGTCCTGTCCCTCGACGACCTGGACGGTGCGCCGCTGGCCGTCCTCAAGGGCGCCACCGACGCGGTGACCGTCGTCGCCTGGAGCCTGGACGGCGCCCGGCTCATCACCGGCAGCCGCGACGAGAGCGTGCGCCTGTGGGACGTGGCCAGCGGCCAGGAGCTGGCCCACACCACCGACATCGGCGGCGCCGTCAACGCCATCCTGGTCCAGGGCGAGCGTGTCTTCACCGGGGCGCGCTCCTGGCGGACGGTGCCCATCTGGAGGCGCTACCTGACCTGGCTGGCCCGCTCGGCCACCCTGGACTTCGACCGCTCCTTCATCGACGACCGCCTGGTGATGGACAAGATCGCCGACGCCCTGCCGATCACGGTGGGCCTCAACCTGATCGCCATCATCATCATCTACTCGGTGAGCATCCCGCTGGGCGTGCTGGCCGCCGTCAAGCGCGGCAGCGCCTTCGACCAGATCAGCAGCTTCCTGCTCTTCCTGCTGTACTCGGTGCCCAACTTCTGGCTGGCCACCCTGCTCATCATGAGCCTGTCCAGCCAGAAGACCTTCGACCTGCTGCCCAGCGTCGGCCTGGCCAGCCAGAACCAGGCCGACCTGGCCTACCTGCCCTGGTTGTGGGACCGCCTGCTGCACCTGGTGCTGCCGGTCACCGTCATGGTCTACGCCGGCTTCGCCAGCCTGAGCCGCTACGCGCGCACCACCATGCTGGAGACCATCCAGGAGGACTACGTCCGCACGGCCCGCGCCAAGGGCCTGCCCGAGTACGTGGTCGTCTTCAAGCACGCCTTCCGCAACAGCCTGATCACCATCGTCACCCTGGTCGCCAACCTGCTGCCGGCCATGATCGGCGGCTCGGTCTTCGTCGAGTACATCTTCAGCATCCAGGGCATGGGCCGGCTGGGCTTCGACTCGATCCTGGCCCGCGACTACCCGGTGATCATGGCGATCACGACGTTTAGCGCCCTGCTGACCCTGTTCGGCATCCTCGTCTCCGACATCCTCTACAGCGTGGTCGATCCGCGCGTCCGGACCGAGTGATGGCAGCCCCCCCGGCCTCGGCCCCCGCCCCCGCCCCCGCCCCCGCCCCCGCCCCCGCCCCCGCCCCCGCGGCCCGGCGTGATCGCCGCCGCAGCGAGAGCTACTCGGCGCGCATCTGGCGGCGGCTGAAGAAGCACCACACCGGCATGCTGGGCCTCTTCGTCGTGGTCCTGCTGGGCGCGGTCGCCGTGTCGGCGCCCCTGGTGGCCAACGACAAGCCCATCGCCTGCTCCTACCAGGGGGAGACCCTGTTCCCGGCCCTGCCCACCTACGTGGACGCCTGGGTGCCCTGGCAGAGCATGCGCAACGAGCTGAAGAGCATGGAGGTGGGCCACGGCTGGTTCCCCTTCTCCGGCTACTACAAGGTGCTCGGGGGGCAGAGCTGGAAGGACGTGGCCGACAGCCCCGAGATGAGCTGGGCCGTCTGGCCGCTCATCCGCTGGAGCCCGACCCAGTTCGACCCGAGCGCCCTGAAGCTGCGGCCCGGCGAGAGCGGCGACCACCTGCTGGGCACCGACGATCAAGGGCGCGACGTGCTCTCCCGGCTGCTGCACGGCACCGTGGTCGCGATGCTGGTCGGCGTCGTCGCCATGAGCATCTCCACCACCATCGGCATCACCCTGGGCCTGGCGGCGGGCTTCTTCGGCGGGTGGGTGGACCTGCTGCTGTCGCGCGTCACCGAGATCGTGATGTGCTTCCCGACCTTCTTCCTGATCATCGCCGTCATCGCCTTCCTCGAGCCCAGCATGGTCAACATCATGATGGTGCTCGGCTGCGTCGGCTGGACCCGGATCTTCCGCCTGGTCCGCGGTGAGGTCTTGAAGGTCCGCAGCCTGGACTACATCGCGGCGGCGCGCGCCCTGGGCATGTCCTCGCCCCGGGTCATGTTCCGGCACGTCCTGCCCAACGCCATCAGCCCGGTCTTCGTGGCCATCGCCTTCGGCGTCGCCAACGCCGTGCTGGCCGAGACCGGCCTGTCCTTCCTGGGCTTCGGCGACGCCTCGGTGCCCTCCTGGGGCGAGACCGTCATGCAGGGCCGCTTCTACGTCAGCCAGGGCATGTGGCACTTGACCGTGTTCCCCGGCCTGGCCATCTTCCTGACCCTGACCTCCTTCAACCTGCTGGGCCAGGGGCTGCGCGACGCCATGGACCCGAAGATCCAGGACTGATGCTGCTGCTGGCGCCACTGCTGCTGCCGCTGCTGCTGGCCTGCGCGGGCCCCGGGGGAGGGGCGGGCACTCCGACCGACGGGGGGGCGGCCGACACGGCCCAGGACAGCGGCGCGGGCCCCTTCGTGCACCAGCTCTCCTACGCCCTCATCGCAGACCCGCACATCACCGGCCCCGGCGACCACCTCGACCGCCTGCAGCAGGCCATCGACTGGGTCAATACCAACCACAAGGCCCGCGACATCCAGCTCGTCTTCATCCTGGGTGACATCGCCTGGGGCGACGGCTTCGATGACGCCCTGGCCTCCCTCGACACCTTGCAGCCCACCTGGGTGCCGATCATCGGCGACAACCCCATCCAGGTCGGGGACGAGGCCCTGGTGGCCAGCACATTCGGCCCGCACCTCGACGCGCTGGGTGGGGTGCTGGACGGCTGGCACCGGGCGCCCGAGCCGGTGGACGATCCCGACATCGGGGCCCCGGCCCACCTGCTCAACCACGCCTTCGACCTGGGCGGCCTGCACTTCATCTGCCTGGATTGGAACAGCCGCCAGATCGACCCCTTGTGGGGCGAGACCCCCGACCTGCACGACTTCCCGGGCGGCACCTTCCCCTTCCTGCAAGACGAGCTGGCCGCAGTGCAGGCGACGGCGCCCGATGGTCCCCAAGAGCGCGTCGTGCTGCTGACCCACATGCCCATGCTGCAGGGCCCCGGCTTCTTCGACGATGCCGAGGGCAGCAAGCTGGTGGCGCTGCTGGGTCCCGTGGCCGACACCGTCCAGGGAGACCACGCCGGGCACCTGCACGGCAACGGCGAGCAGGAGTGGCCTGAGACCGGCCTGCTGGTCGACACCACCGACGCCACCTGGGACGACGTGGTCAGCGTGCGCGTCATCGACATCAGCCTGGCATCACGCGGCTACCGCTACCAGAGCGAGGTCGTCGAGCTGCCCTGAGTCAGAGCTCGATGCCCAGCAGCGAGCGCGCCTCGACCGCGGCGTCGCGGCGGGTGTCCGGCGTCAGGCCCACCAGCCCGGACAGGGTCCACCACAGCTTGCCGCCCTCGCCAGCCAGGTGCAGGGTCGGGCCAGTCCAGAACAGGGGCCCGTCGACGGGGGAGGTGAAGGCCGTCTCGGTCTTGCCCTCCAGGCCCAGGGCGAGGTGGGGATCCAGGCGCCAGGCCAGGCCCAGGGTGGGCTCGAGGACGGTCAGCACGCTGCCCTCGGCGAAGCTCAGCTCGCCGGTCAGGTTGAGCGCGGCGCGGAGCTTCTCGCCCTCGTGGGAGAGGATCCACTTCGCCTCCAGGCCGTGCTCGGAGAAGGAGGGGGTGCCCGTGTACTCGAGGTAGCCGGCCATGTCGACGGGGTGCATGCCCAGCGGCCAGAAGCGGTAGCGCAGGCGGGCCTTGTAGGCGGAGAAGGACAGGGGCTCGTCGCCGGTCTGGCTGGCCACGATGTACAGGCCGGCCTCCAGCGCCCCGGAGAGGCCGTACTCCAGCTCGACCTGGTGGACCCACTCGGGCACCAGCGCGCCGGCCTCGTGGTGGGTCTCGACCGTCAAGTAGTGCTCCAGCTCCACGCCGCCCTGGGGGACGGTGTCGGCGCCGTAGGACCAGCCGAGGAAGCGCTCGCCGGCCTGGGCGGGCGAGGAGAGGGTCGCGGCGAGGGCAGCGGTGAACCGCAGGGGCAGCAGCATGGGGAGGCTCCTTCTTGAGAATGAGAATCATTATCAAGAAGGATCTACTGCGGAGCCCGCCGGGCGTCAAGGAGGGACGAGTCGAGGAGGGTGGGGGGGAGGGGCGGGCCAGCCTGGGGCATCCGCCGCTCCGCCCCTTCTCATCCCCCGCTCCGCCCCTGCTCAGCCCCTGCTCAGCCCCTCGAGCGTCTTCTTCAGCAGCTCGCGGCTCTGGGGCATCAGCGGCTTCTTCAGTCGCAGCCAGGCGATGCCGAGCAGCACCAGGGCCACCAGCAGCGTGCTGCCCAGGCTGAGCGCCATGCTCTCCAGCACGGGCAGGCCCGTGAGGCGCTGAACCAGGGCCACGGCGGTCGCCGCAGCGAGCAGGGCGCTGGCCAGGAAGAACATGCCGGCCGAGGCCAGCATGGCCAGGCCGAAGACCACGCGCTGGAGCTCGCGGTCGGCCTCGGTGCGGACGACGATGACGTGGGCGGCGAAGAAGGCCCGCAAGGAGCGGATCGTCCGGCGCAGGATCTTCAGGTAGGGCTCCAGCGCCACCCGGGCGGCGCTGTCGCGGTCCCCCTCTTCGGGCGAGGGCCCGGCCGGATCGACGGGGGGCGGGGCCCCGGGGCCCTCAGTGGTCGACATCGCCGGCCTCCTGCGGGTAGCCCAGGGCGCCCAGGAACAGCCCGACCATCAGCCCGATGCCCCCTGACAGCAGCAGGGCCAAGCCGATGTGCTGGCGGGCGGTGTCCACGGCCAGCGGCGCGACATCCTGCTTGACCTGGCGGGCGATGTCGTCGAGGTGCTCCTCCAGGTTCCGCACCAGGCGGTCCAGAGGTTCGACAGGGGAGGGCTCGGCCGGCTCCGGACTGGGGGCCCGCGCGGCGCGACGGGGCGCCGCACGCGAAGGCGAGGGCGCGGCGGCCGGCTCCGGCGCGTGCTCGCTGGCCAGGGCCAGCAGCTCGAAGAGTTGGCGCCGGCACAAGGCGCGGGTCTGGCCGGTGTTCTCGGCGACCAGGGCGACGACGGCGTCGACGTCTCCCTCGGTCGCGGCGAGGGTGTTCGGGTCCAGGCCCGGCCACTCATCGCGCATCAAGGGCAGCACGAGCGCGAAGGCGGCCTGGAAGGCGCCGGGATCGAGGCTGTGCGACGGGGTGGGGGCCACCGCAGCTCCGGGACGGGGAGGACCATTATGCACCAGCGCCTGTCTGTCCCCCGTGGACCCCGGCCGCGCGGGGGGCTACCAGCAGCCCGTCCGCCCCGGAGGCCGCCGGGCGCGGAGGACCTCTCCAGACGCGGGCGAGGACGCCACTTGGCGGAAGATCCAGGCGAGCGGTGGCGGGCCCGGGCCCTGGCGCTGGCGGCCACCGCGGTGGCCCTGGGGCTGCAGGTGGCGCCGATCCTGGCCCACCCGACGAGCACGGCCCTGGGCGCGCCGGCGGGCGAGGGCATGGCCCACCTGTGGGGCTTGGCGACCGCGGCCGCCGGCCTGCCGGACCACGGCCCCTTCCTGCGCGTCTCGACCCTGGCCGCCTTTCCCGAGGGCGTGCGCTTGGACCTGGTGGATCCGGCGCACCTGCTGGTCCTGGCGCCCCTGTGGTGGGCGGCCGGCCTGCCCGGCGCGGCGGCCGGCTGGAACCTCCTGGCCCCCCTGCACCTGCTGCTCCTGGCTGGTGGGACCTGGCTGCTCGCTCGCCGCTTGTCGCCCGTGCCCATGGTGGCGGCCCTGGCCACGGCCGGCGCCGTGGCGACCCCGTCCTGGTGGGGCATGCTGCCCCTCGGGCGCAGCGAACTGCTGGGCCTGGGGCTCATCCCCCTGGTGCTGGCCCTGCTTGATCGGGCCCTGCTCCACCGGGCCCTGCTCGATCCCTCGCTCGCCCTGCCGGCCCGCCGCCGGGCTGGGGCCCTGGCCATCTTGACCCTGGTGCTGCTGGCCCACTGCGGCTGGCAGCCGCTCATGCAGGCTGGCCTCATCCTGGCGCCCGCCACCCTGGTCCTGGCCCGGGTCCGTCGGGTGCCAGTCCGCTGGCTCGTCCCGGGCCTGGCCGCCGTGCTCCTGCCGGCCGCGGCCCTGTGCCTGCCCATGCTCGTGGTCCAGCTCCAGACCCACCCCTGGTGGCTGGCCCGGGCCGGTGGCCTGGCGGTCCTGGGGGCCGACGCCCCGGCCGTCGATCTGCTCGGCACCCTGCGCCTGGCGGGCCTGCGCCCGTTCCTCGCCACGGCGGTGCCGCCCTACCCGGGGCTCGTGGCCACCCTGCTCTGCGGGCTGGCCCTGCGCCGGCAGCCCCACCGGGCCTGGGCCCTGCTGGCCCTGGGCCTGCTGCTGCTGGGCCTGGGGCCCCGGGTCCAGCTCGGCCCCGACGCCGTCGCGCGCATCGGCCCCGCCTGGCTCCTGGCGAAGCTGGTGCCCCCCCTGGGCGGCCTGAGCGACTGGGGCCGCCTGGCCCTGGGCGCGGGCCCGCTCCTCGCCCTCGCCGGCGCCCTGGGCCTGTCCCCCTGGCTGAGCGGTCGCCGCGGTGCCCTGCTCGCCGCCGGCCTGGCTGCCCTCCTCCTCCTCGACGGGCTCAGCTACCGCCCCGACGCGCCTGGGCGCTTCGAGGTGGCACCGCCTGCCGCCCTGGTCGCCGTCTACCAAGCCCTACCTGCCGGCCCCGTGTTGGAGCTGCCCGGCATCGCCCCCGACGAGCGGGCCGCCCAGGAGGACAACGACCGCAGCCTGTTGTGGACGCTGTCCCACGGCCACCCCGTGCAAGCCGCGCCCTCGCCGGCCAGCGGCGACCTGCTGCGCCGCTCCTTGCTCCTGCGGGTGCACAAGGATGTGCGCCCCCACGCCGACGCCTGCACCCGGACCGAGGGCGCCCGCCTGCACGCCATGGGCTTCCGCAGCGTGCTGCTGCTGGGGGATCGGCTGGAGCCGGGCCAGGCCGGGCCGGTGGAGGCGGCCGTCGCGCGGGTCCTGGGCCCGCCGGCCGGCCAGGACGGCCCGACCTGGTGGTGGACGCTGCGCGGCGGACCCCTGGGGCCCCCAGCCTGCCGAGCGCCCTGAGAGGCGCCCTGCTGGGGCTCAGCGCTCTGCGATGGGCTCGCGGGCGCTCGTGATGCGAAACTCGGAGCGGCGGTTGCGGGCCCAGGCCGCCTCGTTGTGGCCGCTGTCCAGTGGGCGCTCCTCGCCGTAGGAGACCGTGGTGATCCGCGACGGCGCGATGCCCTGCGCGACCAGCCAGTCACGGGCGGCGCGGGCCCGGCGCTCGCCCAGGGCCAGGTTGTAGTCGGTAGTGCCGCGCTCATCGCAGTTGCCCTCGATGCGGATGCGCAGCGAGCTGTCGTCGTTCATGGCGGCCGCGTTGCGCCGCATGGGGGGCAGCTGGTCGGCGCGGATGTCGGAGCGGTCGAAGTCGTAGTAGATGCTCGCCAGCTCGACCGGGCCGCGCACCACGGGCGCCGGGGCGGGGGCCGGGGCCTGCTGGGCCACCACGACAGGGGTGCGTGCCGGCAGGGCCTCGACCGGCGGAGCCTGCTTGCGGCAGGAGAGGCTGGTGAGGGTGAGCAGGGAGAGGGAGAGGGCGAGAACCGAGCGCATGGAAGCCTCCGAGGTGCGGCCGGATGGCTCCGGCGCCGCACGCGTTCCGAGGCTGCATGGAGCGTGCCAGGACCGGGCCGATCGCCCTTGTGCCGCCCCGCACAGGCGCAGGCAGGGTCGGGTGATTCCGCCCAGGCCTCGCACCCGGGTCGGCTTCCGTGTGCGAGGCTCGGGTTAGCCAGAGCCACGCCCCGGAGCCCCCCATGCCCGCCCGCAGCCGCGCCGATCTCCTCCTCAACGGGCTCCTCCAGAGCGGGCCCCGCGTGAACGGATCCACCTCCCCCGGCTTCGCTTCGGACCAGGCGCCCACCTGGTACGCCCCCGACCTGCCCCTGGTCCCTGTCGACCTCGACCTGGAGCTGGAGCTGGACTTCGCGGGGCCCGGCCTGTCCGGCACGGTCACGACCACGGTCCGCTCCACCCGCGACGGGGCCCGCACCCTGGTCCTCGACGCCGTGGGCCTGCTCGACCTGATGGTGGAGGAACCCGATGGCAAGGCCCTGCGCTGGCGCTACGACGGCCAGCGCATCCACCTGGACTGGGCCCAGGGCGTCGAGCGCGGCGCCTTCTGCCGGGTGCGGGTCGAGTACCGGGTCCACGCCCCCATCACCGGCCTGCACGGCGGCGGCCCCACGCCGGCCGCGCCCACCGCCGGGCGCTTCCTGGCCACGGACCACGAGACCGAGCGGGCCCGCTACTGGCTGCCCTGCGTCGACCACCCCAGCGTCCGCCCCACCGCCACCATCGCGCTCTCCGGCCCGGCCGGCCTGCGCTACCTGGCCAGCGGCCGCTTGGTCGGCGAGGCCAGCGCCGAGCCCGGCCGCACCACGGTCCGCTGGCGCCTGGACCACCCCTGTCCCAGCTACCTGCTGTGCTTCGTCGCAGGTGAGCTGGTCGCGGCAGAGGACGCGCCCTTCCACGACGTCCGAGACGGCCAGGACAAGCCCGTCGCCTTCTTCGCGCCGCCCCCCTGTACGGCCGAGGACCTGGCCCGCACCTTCGGCCGCACCCGGGAGTTCCTGGGCTGGCTCACCGACACCCTGGACCGGCCCCTGCCCTGGCCCAAGTACTACCAGTTCGCCGCCCCCGGCATCGGCGGCGCCATGGAGAACATCTCGCTGGTGAGCTGGGACGACGCCTGGGTGGCCGACCCTCGCCTGCACGCCGAGCTGGGCTGGCTCGCCGACCTGGTCAACGTCCACGAGATGTCCCACACCTGGTTCGGCGACCAGGTCGTCTGCCGCGACTTCGCCCACTCCTGGCTCAAGGAGAGCTGGGCCACCTACATGGAGAGCGCCTGGATCGAGGCCCACTGGGGCACCGACGATCTGCACGCCTGGCTGCACGTCGAGCTGCGGACCTACCTGGCCGAGGCCGACGAGCGCTACCAGCGCCCCATCGTGACCCGCCGCTTCGACAGCTCCTGGGACCTCTTCGACGCCCACCTGTACCCCGGCGGCGCGGTGCGCCTGCACCTGCTGCGCCGCACCCTGGGCGACGACGTCTTCTGGGCCGGCGTGCGCGCCTACCTGTCCGACAACGCCGGGCAGGTCGTCGAGACCGACACCTTCCGGCGGGCCATGGAGGCGGCCAGCGACCGCAGCCTGGGCCGCTTCTTCGACCAGTGGTTCCACAGCCCCGGCTGCCCGCGCCTGGAGATCGAGCAGGAGTGGAAGGCCGAGGACCGGCGCCTGACGATCACGGTCGTCCAGGCCCAGATCGACGCCGACAAGGGCATCCCCGCCTTCGAGACGGACCTGCACCTGGCCGTCGAGGACGAGGCCGGCACCTGGCACCGCGCCACCCTGGCGCTGTCGGGCCCCCGCCACGTCCTGAGCCTGGAGCTGCCCGTCGCGCCGGTCCAGATCGTGGTCGACCCCGACAGCGACTGCCCCACGCCCTGTCCAAGTTCGACCCCGGCGACGCCATGCTCGCCCGGTCCCTGTCGGCCAGCCCCTTCGTGCGCGGTCGCCTGCGGGCCGCCGAGGCCGCCTGCCGGCTGGGCCGCCCGGCACCCCTGGCTGCCCTGGGCGTCGCCTTCCGCGCCGAGGCCTCCTGGCTCGTCCGTCGCCTCTACGCCGCCATGTTGGGCGAGGCCCGGGTCGCCGCCGCCGCCGGCCTGCTGGCCGAGCTGCTGGCCTGCGAGACCGATCCGCGTGTCATGCAGCCCCTGTGCGCCGCCGCCGGTCGCCACCGGGACCCCCGGGTCGCCCAGGCCCTGCTGGCCTGGCTGGCCGACGTCGACCGCCCCTGGGCCGCGACCCAGGCAGCCCTGGCCAGCCTGGGCGCCCAGCGGGGGGACGCCTGGCTCACGCCCCTGTCCCAGGCCCTGGAGCGCGAGAGCTGGTGGGACCGCAGCCGCCAGGGGGCCCTGGCCGGCCTGGGCGCCACCCGCAGCCCTGGCGCCGTCGCCCTGATCCTGCCCTGGACCACCGCCGCCACGGCCTCCTTGCCCGTGCGGGTCGCCGCGGTCGGCGCCCTGGCCGAGGCCGCCCGCTGGGCCGAGCGCGGCCCCCGCCAGCATGTCGCGGAGCAGCTCGTCGACCTGCTGCGCGACCCCTCCACCAAGCTCCGCCTGGCCGCCGCCCGGGCGCTCGGCGCCCTGGGAGAGCCCGCCGCCGCCGCCGCCATCCGGGCCGCCATCCCCACCGTCTCCCTCCAGGACGGCCCGACCCTGCTCCGCATCGCCGCTGGCCTGGAGCAGACCCAGGTCGTCGACCAACGCGTCGAGACCCTCTCCGACGAGCTGCGCAAGCTGCGGGAGCGGGTCGACGCCCTGGAAGCACAGAAGGGCTGAGGCCCAGAAGGGCTCAGGCCCAGAAGGGCGGAAGCTCAGGTGCCCTTGAGCGCCATGTCCGCGGCGGCGTCCTTGCCGGCCTCCTTGCCCCAGTAGAAGGTCAGGCCCAGGCTGCCGGTGGTGACGCTGCTCTTGAGCAGGCCGTTGCCCACGACCTCGCCGTTCTTGATCTGCAAGGGCTCGCCGTTGAAGCCGACGGCCACCAGGTCCACGGGGACCTCGATGCGGCGCACATCGCTGTTCTTGATGTCCCGGGTCTGGAGGAAGGCCTGGGAGAAGGCCGCGTCGATGGCCAGCCGGCCCTTGATCCGCGCCGTCAGGCCGGCCGCCATGCCCCACTTGCTGCCATCGACCAGGGTCACGCTCTGGGTGGTGGTCGGGATGGCGCTGGTCTCGTAGTAGCCGCCGGCCCGCACGGTCAGGAAGTCGGTGGCGTCGTAGTCCCCACCCAGGCGCAGGCTGATCGCGTCCTGGTAGCCCTGGGGCAACACGATGTCGTCGGTGATGGTCTGGTCCTCGGTCAGGATCGACTGGTCGGGGTTGTGCTGCAGGGTGAGCGACACATCCGTGACCTGGATCTCCTTGGCCATGCTCCACATCTGGTAGACGGCGTCCCCCTCGATCTCGAGCTTGGGCACCGGCCGCACCGCCACCCCGCCCCGCAGGATCCAGGGCATGGTCAGGTTGACGGAGACGTTGTCGTCCTTGGCGCTGTCGTTGGCGATCAGGTTGGAGTTGCCCACGCCATCGCCCTCCAGCAGCCAGTGGTCCGGGGCGAACTGCACGCCCAGGCTGCCCTTGCCGTGCACCTTGACCGGGGGCAGGGCGCTGGCGCCGATGCTGATCCACGGCGCCGGCTCGGCCAGGATGCCGAAGTTGGCCGCCAGGCTGCCCTTGTCCCACATCTTGAGCTCGGCGTGCAGATCGTTCTCTTCTGGCGTGGCGCCGCTGGGGCAGGAGCCGATCTTGCCGTCGAAGGGCGCCTCGTCCTGGCAGATCATCAGGTCCAGCGACTCCTCGGCTCGGACCAGGGTCCAGTGCACCCCGGCCCCCAGGGTCAGCCAGCCGATGCGCTGGGCCACGCTCGGGCCTGCCCAGATCTGCCAGGTGAGGGAGTCCTTCAGGGTGTAGTGGTTGGAGCCGTCGCTGGGGTAGCGGAAGGACGGCGCCATGGGCGTCCACATGCCCAGCGCGAAGTAGGTGTTCTTCAGGCCGAAGTTGTGCCCCACCCCGATGGCCGGGATGTACATCGGCGGCGCCGAGTTCTTGATCGTGTCCCAGGTGTTCGTCAGGTTGCCGTCGGTGTCGTAGTCCTTGCGGGTGAACTGCACCGGCTGGCTGAACAGGCTGAAGTTGACGTAGGCCTGGGGGCCCTTGAGGTGGATGAGCGCCGCCGGGTTGTAGTACTGGGCCGACAGGTCGTCGGCGCCCGCGACGAAGGCGCCGCCCCGGCCCATGGCCCGGGTCCCGCTGTCGGTGAAGTAGTAGCCAGCGGCGTGGGCCTGGGGGCTGAGAGTGGCAGCGAGGAGCAGGGCGAGCATCGGGTCTCCGACGGGACTGGGGCGGGGGCGCGAGGACGGCGGAGTATAGGCCGGAGCAGGCGCAGACTTGTGAAGCGGAGGTGAGGGCAGGCCCAGGCGTGCTTAGGGTGCTGCCGGAGGAGCCGTGACCGCCCCAGAATCCGACGAGACCATCCAGCTGCCGATCGAGGGCATGACCTGCGCCACCTGCGCCGGGCGCATCGAGAAGGTGCTTGGCAAGGTGCAGGGCGTACACCTGGCGTCGGTGAACCTGGCCAGCGAGCAGGCCCACATCACCTACGACCCGGCGCTGGTGCAGCCGGGCGTGCTCATCGCGGCCGTGGGGCGGGCCGGCTTCTCGGTGCCGCCCCAGAGCGTGCGGCTCAGCATCGGCGGCATGACCTGCGCCACCTGCTCCCAGCGCGTCGAGAAGGTCCTGCGCAAGCAGCCCGGCGTCGTCTCGGCCCAGGTCAACCTGGCCAGCGAGGTCGCCACCGTCGCCTTCCTGCCGGGCACCGTGCGCGTCGAGGACCTGTCCGAGGCCATCAACCGGGCCGGCTACACCGCGGCCCTCGCCCCCAGTGACGCCGCCGAGCGGCAGCGGCTCCGCCAGGCCGAGCACCGCCACGACGCGGCCCAGCTGGGCGTGGTCCTGGCCTCGGCCCTGCTGACCGCGCCCCTGGTCCTGCCCATGCTGCTCATGCCCCTGGGGATCCACCTGGAGATCCCTGGCGTGGTGCAGCTCGTGCTCGCCGCCCCCGTGCAGTTCCTCATCGGCGCTCGCTTCTACAAGGCCGGCTACGCGGCCCTGCGCGCCGGCAGCGCCAACATGGACGTGCTGGTGGCGCTGGGGACCTCGGCCGCCTTCGGCCTGTCCCTCTACGAGCTGTGGGCCGGCGGCCAGCTGTACTTCGAGAGCGCCGCCACGGTCATCACCCTGGTCCTGCTGGGCAAGGTGCTGGAGCGGCGGGCCAAGCACGGCACGACGCGGGCCATCGAGGCGCTCATGGCCCTGCGGCCCGACAAGGCCCGGGTGCAGCGCGACGGCGCCCTGCTGGAGATCCCGGTCGAGGCCGTCGGCCAGGGCGAGGTCGTGGTCGTGCGCCCCGGCGAGCGCATCGCCGTGGATGGCACCGTGCTGGACGGCAGCTCCAACGTCGACGAGAGCCTGCTCACCGGCGAGAGCCTGCCCGTGGCCAAGGGCCCGGGCGACGCCGTCACCGGCGGGGCCATCAACGGCGAGGGCCTGCTGCGGGTGACCGCGACGGCAGTCGGCGAGGACAGCGCCCTGGCGCGGATCATCGCCCTGGTCGAGGGCGCCCAGGCCACCAAGGCGCCGATCCAGAAGACCGTCGACCGCGTGGCCAACGTCTTCGTGCCGGCGGTCCTGGCCATCGCCGCCGTGACCCTGGGGACCTGGCTGCTCACCGGGCACGCCGCCGAGCCCTCGGTCCTGGCTGCCGTCAGCGTGCTCGTCATCGCCTGCCCCTGCGCCCTGGGCCTGGCCACGCCCACCGCGCTGATGGTCGGCACCGGGGCCGCCGCCCGGGTCGGCATCCTGATCAAGGACGCCCAGGCCCTGGAGCTGGCCCGCAACGTCGATGTCGTCGTCTTCGACAAGACCGGCACCCTGACCGAGGGGCGGCCGGCCCTGCGGGCGGTCCGCGCCGTGGACGGGGACGAGGACGCGCTGCTGGCCCTGGCCGCCAGCGCCCAGCAGGGCAGCGAGCACCCCCTGGGCCGGGCCCTGCTCGACGCCGCGCGCAGCCGCGGGCTGGCCCTCTCCCCGGTGCAGGCGCTCCAGGCCGTCGCGGGCAAGGGCATCCAGGCCACCGTCGGCGGCCGGCAGCTGCGCATCGGCAGCCCCCGCTGGCTGGCCGAGGCGGGCGTCGATCTCTCGGGGGAGGCCGAGGCCATCGCCGCCGCCGAGGTCCTGGGCACCGTCATGGTCGTGGCTGAGGTCCACGGCGCGAGCGCGGTCCTGCTGGGCAGCCTGGCCGTGGCCGACCCGCCCCGGGCCAGCGCGGCCCAGGCCGTGGCTCGGCTCAAGGCGGCCGGTGTCACCTCGGTCATGCTCACCGGCGACAACCGCCGCACCGCCCAGGCCATCGCCGCCACCCTGGGCATCGACCAGGTCCTGGCCGAGGTCCTGCCCGGGGACAAGGCCGCCCACGTCCAGGCCCTGCGCGACCAGGGCCACGTCGTCGCCATGGTCGGCGACGGGGTCAACGACGCCCCCGCCCTGGCCGCCGCCGACGTCGGCTTCGCCATGTCCACCGGCACCGACGTCGCCATGCACACCGCGGGCGTCACCCTGATGCGGCCCGAGCCCCTGCTGGTGGCCGACGCCATCGACGTCTCCCGGGCGACCACCCGCAAGATCCGCCAGAACCTGTTCTGGGCCTTCCTCTACAACAGCGTCGGCCTGCCCCTGGCGGCCTTTGGCCTGCTCTCGCCCGTCATCGCGGGCGGGGCCATGGCCATGTCCAGCGTCAGCGTCGTCAGCAACGCCCTGCTGCTGCGGCGCTGGCGTCCCTCGGCCTGAGCCTCCCGCCAGCGGGGCGCGTGCCAGCGGGACGCGACCTCCCGTCACGGCTGCGCCTGGCCCCCACCCCGATACATTCTTCTCCCCTGGAGGAACCCATGCACCTCGATCCGACCACCTACAAGGTCAGCGGCATGACCTGCAACGGCTGTGTCCGCTCCGTCACCACGGCCCTGGAGCGCGCCGCCCCCGGCCTGAAGTTCCAGGTCTCCCTGGAGCAGGGCGCCGTCACGGTAGAGGGGGCCCACGACCCGCACCTGGTCGAGCAGGCCGTCGAGGACGCCGGCTTCGACTTCGGCGGCGTGGCGGCCCAGGCGCGCTGAGGCCGGCTGGCGGACGGGTGGGCTGCGGTAGGCTGAGGGGGCCGCCCCTCGGAGTCCCCGTGCCCAAGACCGACCCGCGTGTTGATCGCTACATCGCCCAGGCCCAGCCCTTCGCCCGCCCGATCCTGTCGCAGCTTCGGGGCGTGGTGCACCGCGTCTGCCCCGAGGTCGGCGAGACCATCAAGTGGGGCATGCCCTTCTTCGAGTACCAGGGCCTGCTGTGTCACATGGCGGCCTTCCAGCGCCACTGCGCCTTCAGCATCTGGCGGGGCAGCCAGGTGGTGGGTGACGCGGCCTCGGACGAGGCCATGGGCCAGTTCGGGCGGATCGGCTCCCTGGCCCAGCTCCCGAGTGAGCAGGTGCTGGCCGGCTTCCTCCAGGCCGCCATGGTGCGCAACGAGGCGGGGGGCGCGAAGGCCCCGCCGCGAAAGCCCAAGGGGCCGGTCGTCGTGCCGCCCGAGCTGGTGGCGGCCCTCGACGCCGATCCCGCCGTGAAGGCCGCCTTCGACGCCCTGTCTCCCGGGCATCGCCGCGAGCACGCCCGGTGGGTCGCCGAGGCCAGGCGAGAAGACACACGCCAGCGCCGCGCGGCCCAGGTCGTGGAGCGGCTGCGGGAGCGGGTGGGCTAAGGCGGCTGGTCCCAGCCTGCGTTCCGGTGTCAGGCGGCTGCGAGGGCGGGAGACCTTGCGGCGGTGTGCTGCGCCGCTCTTGGGGTGGCCCGTCGCCAGCCGGGCCTTCCACGACGGCGGCCTACGCAGCAGCTCCCAGCGTCGCGCGTGGAGTGATTGTCAAGGCCATTCATCTGTTATGTGCCAGGGCATGTCCCGGGGTCACGGCCTCGGCCTTCCGGAGACCTCGGACCGGGAGCTGCGGGAGGCCGCGGTTCCTGGCCGGGGCGTTGATGCAATCGGCGACGGCTGCTCGCAGCAGGCAGGTCTTCTGGACCTGGTCGGTGCCCATGCCTTGGAGCCAGGCTGCGACGCCCTGCAGGGGTCGGAACCGGTACAGGCGCTCGTCCCCGTGGACGGCCGGCCGCAGCCCCCGAGTTTGCAACACTGCCGGGTGGGAGCCCCTCGAGTTGCAACAACTCGCCCGATCGGCCGCAAGCCGGCCCCCGTAAGTGCAGCAATCACGTCCCGCGGCCCCGCGTGAACCCCGGGCTTGTTGCGAAAGTGGCCGCTCCCACCACCGCGTGTTGCAAGGTGGGGGGCTCCGGCCGGCCGAGGGCGCGCTGGGTCCAGAACTCCTGACATGCGCAGGGGCGGAGGCCGGTGGAATGCCGCTTTTTCGTCGCACTCTGCGCCTTGACGTGGGCAATAGTTTATGACACAATATTTTGCTTTTGACCTGCCTTGATCGGCGATAGCCCGTCGGGCTCCATCCGTTGGGCGTCGTTGGAGTGTCCCTTGCGAACTGTCCTGTGTCAGGAGGTCTGGGGTCGACCTGGTCTTCGTCCTGTCCGCTCAACGCCGACCCTCTCCTGCACACCGGCCAGTCCCGGAGCGATCGCGCTCCCACCGACCTCTTCATGCCTTCCATGCGGCGCCCACCGCGTCGGAGCGCCTTTGGAAACCGCCGGGGATCTCCGTGCGGCGCGCCTGGTCCGGGGATTGCCTCAGCTGTGGATCACTGTGCGTGGATCACTGTGTGTGGATCACCATGTCCACGGCGGCCAGCACCACCTCGAAGGCCGTCGCTGCCGTCATGGCCAGGACCAGCCGCTGGGCCCGGGCAGGGCCGCCCTGGGTGCCGGTCGAGGGCCGCATGGCATGCACCACGGCCATCCAGGGCAGCGCCCCCGCCAGGCACAGCCGCGGCACCAGGCCGATGGCGGCCAGGCCCAGGCCCCAGGCCACCGCGAGCAGCAGGGCCGCGCGGGCGGCGCGCAGGCAGGCCTCGGGGCCGCGCAGCACCACCAGCGTGCGGTAGCCACGGCGCCGGTCGGCCTCGCCCTGGAAGGCCTGGGCCGCGAAGGTGGGGGCCAGCAGGCCCACCGCCAGCAGGGGCCAGACCAGCAGGCTCCGCAGGTCCAAGGGCGCGCCCACCACCGCCCAGCCCGCCAGCGGGGACAGCAGGCCGTAGCCCACGGCGTTGATCGCCGGCCCGCCCAGGGGGTGCGCCTTCCACCGGCTCCGCGGGTGGCTGTACAAGACGGCCAGGGCCGCGCAGCCGGCGGCGGCAAGGCCGGCCAGCGGCGCCGCGGCGGCAGCCACCCCGACCGTCGCGGCCAGGCTCAGGTAGCCGGCGGTCGCGGTCCCCTGTGGCACCGCCACGGGCGAGCCGAAGAGCACCGGCTCCTCGTCGCGGTCCAGCACCGCGTTGAGCCACAGGGTGCCGGCGTGCAGCAGGGCCCAGGCCATCAGCACCAGGCCCATCCGCCCCGGCCCCACCAGGTCCAGGGCGTGGTCCCAGTGGGCCCAGCCGTAGCCCAGCAGCGGCAGGAGCAGCACGAAGGGCAGCATCCGCGGGCGGGACAGCGACCAGAGGGCGGGGAACATGCCGGCGCCTATCCGGGAGCCAGCACCAGCGAGGCCGCGACGCCCTACAGCGCCCGCCCGTAGACCCGGTAGCGCCGGTAGACCTGCATGCCGGCGGCCTCGACCACGTGTCGCATTGGCCCGTTGCGCTCGTCGATGAGCGAGGCCTCCAGCCGATCATAGCCCGAGTCTCGGACCCCCTCGATGGCCTGCGCGATGAGCGCGGCGTGCAGGCCGCTGCCGCGCCACTCTGGCAGCACGCCCAGCAGCTTGAAGCTGGCCGTGCGGATGTTGGGGAAGGCGGCCAGGGCGCGCAAGGCCCCCAGCGGCAGCAGCGAGCCCCGGGCGGCCACCAGGGCCTCGTTGATCTCCGGGAAGCACAGGGCGAAGCCGGCGGCCCCACCGTGCACGGTGGCCAGCTGGAGCATGTGACGGCGTGTACAGAGCAGCAGCCCGCCGCCCAGGCTGGTCCATTGCCGCAAGGGCATCGGCGTGTTGTCCGGCACCTCTCGGAAGGCGTCGACGAAGACCTCGTGGGCCAGGCGCAGGTCGCGGCGCCACTGCGACCAGCGCAGCGGGCGCAGCTGCAGGCCCGGGATGTCCACTGCGGCGGCCTTGGCGGCCAGGTCCGGCGGCAGGGGGCGGGGCTTGCCCTGCGCGTTGCGGAGCGAGATGTCGTAGGCCAGCACGTCGTGGTGCGCGGTGAAGCCCAGCTCCTCCAGCAGGCGCCGGGCGTGGCGCGGGTGGTGCCCGGCCAGGAAGGGGGGCGCCGTGTCGAAGCCCTCCACAGTCAGGCCGACCTTTTCGATGCGTGACAGGTTGCGGGGGCCGCGCAGGCGGGTGGCGCCCCAGCCGCGGGCCACCTCGGACACCCGGTCCAGCAGCGCCCTTGCGACCTCGGCGTCGTCCTCGCAGCAGAAGAAGCCGAAGAAGGCCACGGCCTCTCCGTGGACGGCCTCGTGCTGGGGGTCACGCAGGGCCGAGATCGTGCCCACGACCTCGCCATCCCGCCGTACCTGGAACAGGCGCAGATCGGCCTGGGCCAGGAAGGGGTTGCGGGCCGACAGGCGGCGACGCAGCCAGGCCTGGATGGCAGGCACGAAGGCGGGGTCGTCTGCGTGCAGGCGCTGGGGCAGGGCCAGGAACTCGGCCAGGTGGCCCTCGGTGCAGACCTCCTCGACCAACAGGCCCGGGGCGATCCAGGGCAGGGGCCAGGGGCGCGGCGTCGGGCAGGCGAGGTCGGGTGCGGCGGGCAGGGCGCTCATGGCATGGCTCCGAGCAGGGCGGTCATTTCGCACCCCCGACGGGGCTGGTGCCGGCGGCCGAAAAGGTCTCCGCGGGGCCCTCGAAGTGCAGCAGGTGGCCGTCGTCGGCATACCAGTAGCGCCAGGTCGGACCGACCAGGCGCAGCAGGCCCGTGCGCTGCAGCTCCACCTCGGCGCAGGGCTGGTGGGTGACCGTCCACTTGGGGGAGTGTCCGGTGATGTGCAGACCATCGGCCGCGGGGCTGACCGTCCAGGTGAGCTGTCCGGCGGGACCGCTCAGGGTGGAAGAGGGAGGGGCAGAAGAGGGAGAGGCGGCGAGGGCCGAGCCGATGAGGGCCGAGGCGAGGAGGAGCAGGGGCTGCATGGGAACTCCTGGGGGACGCCCCGGCACCACGCAAGCCGCATGCCAGGCCCCAGGAGTGGAATCAGGAAACGATCGGCGCCATGTGACGGCGGACCGGTCCCGTCCCGAGGACACGGCGGCGGCAGGCTGTCGCTGATAGTTTCCGGTCTGAGCCCTCCCGCCCTGGCCCTCCTCTCGCTCCCCGTCCCCGCTGCCCCCCCGGTGCGGTCAGCCATGTCCGGAGTGGACACGCGGCGAGCACTGGTGCTAGCCTCCGGGGGCATCGTTTGGCGGACGCCCCGTCCTGCCGGAGTACCCCGATGATGGCCAGTAGCGCCCAGGTCCTGCTCCTTGTCCTGGCTGCGGGCTGCACGCCCGCGGCGGGGCCCACCTTCGGCACGGGCGGTGCGCCGGCGCCGGTGTGGGCGGTGGAGGGCTGGTACCAGGACTACTTCACGGCCACCTGGGAGGCGTGCGGAGAGCCGGACGAGTACCTGCCGTGGGAGCCTTATGCCGACGAATATGCCGGGGAACCGAACACAATGCTGGTCACGGAGGCGTGCCAGGAGGCCCCCCTGGCCGATCTGAAGGTGGACTGGGACGGCTGGGACAGCGCCATCACCGAGCTGACCGACGTCGATCTCTCATCGGACCCGGTCTGGTCGGCGTACGGCGCGTACACCTCGGTCCTGGTGCTACCCCTGAGAAAGGCGGCCACCGATGTCGCCCAGGCGCCAGTGGCGATCCTCACGGATGCCGACACCTGGTTCCACCTGTGATGGCCACCGGCAAGCTCTGGCCGCTGGCAGCAGGCATGGTCCTCTTCCGCGGCGGGTGCTGGCCGCGGCACCACGACACGGGCGCGACCTCAGACTCGGGGCCGCGCGTACTGCCGAGGGTGGAGGCGGTTCCCTACGTGGCTGAGGAACTCTGTGTCAACTACTATCGAGCATGTGCCCGGCTCGATGATGGGGCCGTGGCCTGTTGGGGCCGCGACATCGACGCGTTTGAGTTGGACGTGAACGCCAACCGAATGCGCTGCGGAAACAGGGTCTGTGTGGAGCAAGAAGACAGTGGCATCACATGCTTCGACTGGGACGGGAGTCTTGAGGCCGAGGATATGTATACCCCCCCGGATGACATGTTGCCCTTCTCCGATTGGTGGGACAGTCGAATGTGGGTCGTGGGTGGATGCGGGATAAGGTCGGACCAACATGCAGCTTGTTGGCCCACGACGTTGGGGTGGGACAAGACTGTCTCTGGCTTCGCAACGCGCGGCATTGCGTTTACGCTTCCCTGCCTGATCCTGCTCGACACGGACGGCGAGATCCACTCGTTGTTCCAGGGCGAGAATTGCGCCGGCCACGACCCCAAGACCGACTACAAGGACAGCACCTACGGCTTGGATGTTCCACCCGCCGGCAATGACTGGCAGTCCGTCTCCGGGGGGGCCTACCACGCCTGCGCGCTCGACAGCACCGGCAAGGCCACGTGCTGGGGGCCGCCGCCCAAGGACACGCTCCAGCCAGATCCCCACTTGCGCTTCACGCAGCTCGACTCCGCCGACTTCGACACGTGCGGAGTGACGACCGACGGTCACATCTCCTGCTGGGCTCCGAACGACCTGGATCTTCCCACCGACGTGCCCACCACCGGCGGCTGGGTTCAGGTCGGCGTGGGTCCCGACCGCGGCTGCGCGCTGGACGAAAACGGACAGATCACCTGCTTCGGCGACTGGGAGCCGAGCTGGTCCACGCTGCAGGATGCCCTGCGCGCCCGGTAGAGGCCCGACACCGCTGTTGACGCGCTGTCGGCTGGAACCGCGGTGTGGGTCGGCCCATTGTCCAACGACACCTCCTTCTCCCCACCGACGACAACGAGAGATCCTCCGCCCGCGGATCTCTCGCGTGGGGGTCGCGAGCCGAGCCGGACCTGCGCCACCCAGACAGGGGTGACGCTCGTAGTGGCGCAATGAAGGATTGCGCCACTTAAGGTGGCGCGATACCTTCATCGCGCCAGTACGGAGGACGCCATGCCCCGCCGGGTGCCCCAGGAGCTGCTCGACGCCATCGTCGCCCAGGTGGAGGCTGCTCCAGGGGGCATCGCCACCGAGCAGCTCGATGCGCTCAACCCGCGGGTGCCAAGGCGAACGCTCCAGCGGCACCTGTCGAGGTTGGTGGCGGAGGGCAAGCTGCGCGCCGAAGGCCGCGCCTCTGCGCGGCGATACCTTGCCGCGCCTGCCACGGCCATCAGCGGAGCCCGACCGGCCTCGGAGGGAACGACGCAAGCTGCCGAGTGGCGCTCGCCTGCGGGCGCGGAGGTGGAAGCCTTCGTGAACCAGCCGCTCGCGTCGCGCTTGCCGGCAGGGTACCGGCGCGAGCTCCTGGAGGAGTACCGCCCAAACGAAGGTGGGTACCTGACCACGGCCGTCTGTCTGCATCTCCACGAGCTGGGCAGATCGCCCGACGGCGAGCGCCCCGCGGGGACCTATGCCCGCCAGATCCTCGACCGCCTGCTCATCGATCTGTCCTGGGCCAGCAGCCGGCTCGAAGGCAACACCTACACACGCCTCGACACCCACAACCTGATCGAATTCGGGCAGGCCGCCGAAGGCAAGGACCAGCGCGAGGCGCTGATGATCCTCAACCACAAGGCCGCCATCGAGATGCTGGTCGCAGACGTCGAGACCACCGGGTTCAACCGCTACACGATCCTCAACCTCCACGCGATCCTGTCAGACAACCTGATGTCCGATCCAGGGGCGGGAGGACGGCTCCGAGCCATCCCGGTCAGCATCTCGGGGACGGTCTACCAGCCGACCGCGATCCCCCAGCTGATCGGGGAGTGCTTCGACACGCTCCTCGGCAAGGCCGCCGCCATCATCGACCCGTTCGAACAGGCCTTCTTCGTGATGGTCCACCTGCCCTACCTTCAGCCCTTCGAGGACGTGAACAAGCGCGTGTCGCGCCTGGCCGCCAACATCCCCTTCATCCGGTGCAACCTCGCGCCGCTGTCCTTCGTGGACGTCCCACTGAAGAGCTACGTCGACGCCGTGCTCGGCGTGTACGAGCTCACCCGGGTTGACCTCCTGCGCGACCTCTTCGTCTGGGCCTACGAGCGTTCGTGTCAGCGCTACACGATCCTCAGGGACGCGCTCCCCGCTCCGGATCCTGTCCGGCTCCGCAACAGGGACGCGCTGGCCGAGCTGGTACGCGAGACAGTCCAGCTAGGCGAGCCCATCGACCCCGCCCGCATCCGGAAGAGAGGGCGTGAGGTGGTGCAAGAGGAGGATCTCGAAGCTGTGGTCGCAATGGCGGTCAACGAGCTGCACTTGCTTCATGAGGGCAACCTCGCTCGCTTCGGGCTTCGGTTGGCAGAGCTTCGGAGGTGGGATGCCAACCGAGACAAGTGAGACAACACAGGCGCCAGGTACCCGCGGCGTCATGGCATCGCGGCACGCCCCGTAGGATGGGTTGCCCGGAGGGACGCGTCGAGGCCAGCGAGGCCCGCCCCGGGCCCCACTCGGTGCGGTCAGCCAGACCTCATCCCCGTCACGGTGCCGCCGCGCGCCGCCCCGACCGCCGCAAGGTGGGGGCCAGGTCCAGTGTCATTCATCGTTGACGCCGGCCGCCGCAGCTGGGAGCCTGCCGCCAGGAGTCCCCATGAGCGACATCGCGCTGCCGCCCGCCCTCGATCGGGTGCGGGCCCTCGATCCGGCCCTGGCCGAGAGCCTGGGTGAGGACCTGGCTCGCCTCAGCCGCGCGGGTCAGGCCCTGGCCTGGGCCCAGGGCTGGCTGCCGGCACTGCTGTCAGCGCCGGGGGAGCGGGCGGCCCTGCTGGTCGTGGTCGAGGCGGCCCGACAGGCGACCGGCGCCCCTCGGGCCTGGGCCCTCACCTGGCGGGGGGATCTCGCCTCGGGCCGGGCGAGCTTCGAAGCCCTGGCCGGGGACGGCGTGCAGCTCGAGGCCCCGCCCCAGATCTCCCGCACGGTGGTCGGCCAGGTGGCGAGCCTGCGGCGCCCCTTGTGGAGCGACGACGCGGCCCAGGGCGCCCGCTTCCAGGCTGCCGAGAGCGTGCAGGCCCTGGTCCTGCGCTCGGTGGGCTGCGTGCCCGTGGGCGACCATGGCGTGTTGTGGCTGGAAGATCCCCAGCGCTCCGGACGCTTCGCGCCGGGCATGCGCCTGCAGGTGGCGGCCTTGTGCGCCCTGGCTGGCCGCGTCTTCGAGGCCCGGCGGAGCACCGTGCTGCCCGCCGCCGTGGCCGCGGCGCCGGTCGAGGGCCTGGTCGGCAGCGCGCCGGCCATGCAGGAGCTGTACGGGGCCATCCGGGCCTTCGCCCCCATGCCCTGGCCCGCCCTGGTCCTGGGTGAGACGGGGACCGGCAAGGAAGCCGTCGCCCGGGCCCTGCACGCCTTGTCGCCCCGCGGTCGCGCGCCCTTCGTGGCCGTCAACTGCGGCGCCATCGTCGAGACCCTGGCCGAGAGCACCCTGTTCGGCAACGAGCGGGGCGCCTTCACCGGGGCCGACCGGCGCTCGGACGGCCTGCTGGGCCGGGTAGGGGAGGGGACCCTGTTCCTGGACGAGGTGGGCGAGCTGTCGCCGGCCTTGCAGGTCAAGCTGCTGCGCCTGCTGCAGGAGGGCGCCTACGAGCGGGTCGGGGGCCGCGAGCCCCTGCGCTTCACTGGGCGGGTCATCGCCGCCACCCACCGGCACCTGGACGATCCCGGTCGGCGCGGCGCCTTCCGCGAGGATCTGTACTACCGCCTCGCCGCCGGCACCGTGCGCGTGCCCCCGCTGCGCGATCGGCGCAGTGATGTGCCCGACCTGGCCCGGCACCTGCTGGCGCGGGCCGCCGCCGAGCTGTCCCTGCCCTCCGCACCCCTCATCGAGGCCGAGGCCCTGGCCGAGCTCTCGGGGCGCGCCTGGGCCGGCAATGTGCGGGAGCTGGAGAACACCCTGCGCGGGGCCCTGGCCTTGGCCCTGGCCCGCAACGAGGGGCGGATCACCTGGGCAGACCTGGTGTCGGCGGGGCCTGCCCGACGGCCGGCCTCGCCTCCGGTCGGGCGGGCGCCGGCCGACGCGGCCCCGGTAGCTGCGCCGCCGCCCGCGCCCCTGCCCGGGGACGGCATCGACGCCGACCTGGACCTGCAGGCCGCCACCGAGGCCTTCCAGCAGGCCCGGGTCCGCGCCGCCCTGGCAGATGCCCGGGGCAACCGCAGCGCCGCCGCCCGCCGCCTGGGGGTGAGCCGCCAGTGGCTGCACCGCCTGCTGAGCCGATGGGATGCGGTGCAGCCGTGAGCGACGACTTCGAGCGCCTGCTCGACGAGCTGGTCCCCGGTGCCGGGCGCCGGGACGCCAGCCACATGCACGCCAACCACATCGACGCGCCGGACTTCCCCCGCGACCTGGGCCTGGAGCCGCGCGACGTGCTGGCCCGCGGCGGCAGCGGCTGGGTCTTCCGGGCCTGGGACCCGGTCCTGCAGCGCGAGGTCGCGGTCAAGATCGCCCGCCCGGACCTGGGGGTGCCGGCCCAGGAGCTGCTGCTCTTCGAGGCGCGGCGCACCGCCGCCCTCGACCACCCCTCGGTCCTGCCGGTGCATCGCATGGTCGTCGCCAACGGCCAGGTCTGCGTCGAGTTCCGGCTCGCCCCGCGCACCACCCTGGACGCCTTGCTGGCGGACCCGGCCGCCCTGGCCCAGCGCGACATCCCGGGCCGGCTGGTCCTGCTCCGCGGCCCCATCCGGGCCCTGCACCGGGCCCACATTCAGGGCATGGTGCATGGCGATCTGCACCCCGGCAACCTGGTCATGGGAGAGGACGACGCCGTCTACTTGCTGGACTGGGGCGGCCCCGGCGCCGGGGCGGCCACCGCGGGCCAGCGGTCTTCAGCGGCAGCCCCAGCCACGCCGCGCCCGAGGTGCTGGGCGGGGCGCCGCACCACGCGGGCAGCGACGTCTACAGCGTGGGCGTGCTGGCCTGGGAGCTGTGCGCCGGGCGGGCCATGCGTCCGCGCCTGCGGGGCGAGGACCTGGGCGCCTACGCGGCCCGCTGGCAGGACCGGCCCGCGCCGCCCCTGCCCCCTGAGGTCGCGGTACCGCCGGGCGTGCCCGAGCTGCCCGCCGCTGCCCTGGCCCTGGACCCGGCGGCCCGCCCCGACACCATGGGCTTGGCCACCCTCCTCGGCGACGCCCTCTCCGGGGCCGTCGAGCGCAGCAGCCGCCACGCCCGCGGCGACACGCTGCTGGCCGGGGCGCGCGAGATCCTGGGGCGCTACCGGGCCCTGGGCCAGCGCCTGGAGGACGAGCGCCGGGTCGTGGCCATCCAGCAGGCCCGCGTGCCCGGCCACGCGCCCGAGGCCGCCAAGCGGGCCTTGTGGGAGGCCGAGGACCGGCTCTCGGCCATCGAGGACCAGCGCGGCCTGATCTGGCTGGACGCCGTACACGAGGCCCTGCTGGCCGGCGCCCTCGGCCCGGCCGACACGGTGGCGAGGGACATGGTGGCCGAGCTGTGGTGGGTCCGCATGGAGGCGGAGGCCGCCCGGGGCCACAGCCGCGAGGTGGCGCTGGCCGCATACGAGGTCCAGAAGTTCGACCCCGAGCGCCGGGGCGCCGTGCTGCGGGCGCCCTGTCGGCTGCGCCTGGTCGCGCAGGGAGTGGACGGTCCCGCCCGGGTCGAGATCGCCCGCCTGGAAGCCGAGCGCCGCCGGCTGCGCCCCGTCGTGCTGGAGCAGCGCGACCTGCCCGTGGAGGACCTGGCCCTGCCACCGGGGCGCTACCTGTTCACCGTCACGGCCCCCGACCGGGCGCCGGCCGTCCTGCCCCTGTGCCTGGAGCGCGCCGAGAGCCTGGACCTCAGCGTGCGCCTGTACCGCCCCGAGGAGCTGGGCCAGGGCTGGTGCCTGGTCCCCGCCGGTCCCTTCCTGCTGGGGGGCGATCCCGTGGCGCGCCAGCCCCTGCCGCGCTGCCGCCCCACCCTGGGCGACTTCTTCCTGCGGCAGCACCTGGTCACCAGCGCCGAGTGGCAGGCCTTCCTAGATGCTCTGCCGCCCGAGGAGGCCCTGCGCCGGGCGCCGTCCGGCCTGGGACCGGCTGGCCTGCGCAGCCCCTGGTGGACACCACAGGAGGGGCGCTGGCCGCTGCCCCCCGGCTGGGACCCGCGCTGGCCCATCGTGGGCATCGACGCTGAGGACGCGACGGCCTTTGCCGCCTGGGTCTCGGAGCGGGACGGGCGCCCCCAGCGCCTGCCGACCGAGGAGGAGGGGGAGAAGGCGGCCCGGGGGGGGCGACGGCCGGATCTGGCCCTGGGGCGACGAGCTCGACCCCACCTTCGCCCACATGCGGGCCTCGCGCCCCGGTCCGCCGGGCCTGGGCCCCGTCGGTGCCTTCCCCATCGACCGCTCCGTCTACGGCTGCCAGGACATGGCGGGCCTGGTTCGCGAGTGGACGGCCTCCTGGATGGATGGCGACCTGGTCGTGGTGCGCGGCGGCTCCTGGGTCGACGAGGGCGAGCACCTGCGCTGCGCCGCCCGGGCCGGCCGCCCCGCGGGCTGGCGCGGCCTGGACGTCGGCTTCCGCCTGGCCAGCGACGTCCGGGCGCAGGGCTAGTACGCGCGACCCGAAATTCCTACCGAGTACGGATCAGCCCGTGGTCGCATGGACTTCGGGCGCGCAGCGCCCGACGCGGGGGTGCTCGCCGCATGGCGAGCAAGGGGGGCGCGAGCCCCCCTCTGAGAAGCCGCGAGGGCTATGACCCAGCACGCGGCCAACGGGTCGAGAACCAGCATGGTGACGACGTGAGATACGCGCCGGAGGCGCGCGCGCCCGTAAGGCGCGGGGAGGGGGGGCGCGATAGCGCATGCGGGGGGAGGCATCCTCCCCCCGCCGGAAGGGCGCCTTGACTCTCGATTCGGCCGGATGGCCGAATCGAGGGTCGAGGCCGCCGCGAGTACCGGAGGCCCCAGGTCCCGGAGCACATACGACATTGGGTTTCGATCCTACTCGGTAGGGACTTGGGCCCGCAGGGCTAGCAGTGTTCAATCGGCGCCGGATCGAACACTGTTCGACCCGGGTCCCCCGAATTCGCCACACCGAGCCTTCGGGTCCCGCGGTTTCGCAACAAGCCAGGGTGGATCCGACCGGAAGGCTGCGGTCCGTCCACCTGATTGCTGCACGTAGAGCGCCGCCGGGTCGCGCCCGGGGCCGATCTCAGCCCAAGGGCAGCGCCCCCTGCCGCAGCGCGCCCTCCAGCCGCAGCAGCGTCACTTTGCGGGGCAGGCCGCCGCCGTAGCCGGTGAGGCTGCCGTCGGCGCCGATCACCCGGTGGCAGGGCAGGAGGATGGCGATGGGGTTGGCGCCGTTGGCGGCGCCGACCGCGCGCACGGCCCGGGGCTGGCCGATGCGCCGGGCCAGCGCGGCGTAGGTGGTGGTCGTCCCGTAGGGGATGTCCTCCAGGGCGGCCCAGACGGCGCGCTGGAAGTCGGTGCCCTGGGGGGTCAGGCGCTGCGTGAAGCCGCGCAGGTGGCCGGCGAAGTAGGCGTCGAGCTGGGCGCGCAGCTCGGCGTGGGCCTGCGGGTCGACCTGCCAGTCGACGGGCAGGGTCGCGGGCGGGTCGAAGCGCAGCAGCCGCAGGCCCACCTCGTCGCTGGCCAGCAGCAGCGGACCCAGGGGGCTGTCGTGCAGGGTGACCCGCATCATGGGGGCGCTGTCGGGAGCGCGCCGGTGCGCCGCAGCCAGTCCAGGCGGGCCAGGCCGTCGCGGGCCAGGGCCAGCACGCGGCTGCTGTCGCTGTCGGTCAGGAGCTCCTGCCAGGCGCGGGCCGCGATCTCGGGCTGCCCCCCACGGAAGGCGGCGTCGGCCAGCTGCAGCCGGCGCTCGTCGTCCAGGGCGGGCTGGGGCAGGGCGCCGGCGGGACCGTCGAGCCAGGTCACGGCGTCGGCGTGGTCCCCGTCCTGGTTGAGGACCCGGCCGACCAGGTAGCGGGGCAGGGGATCACCGGGCCTGGCCTGGGCCCACTGCAAGGCGGCCCACAGCCGGGCCCCGCTGTTCAGGTCCTCGCCCAGGAAGTACCGCTCGGCCCGGGCCCGCGCTTGGGGCGAGGCGCTGCCGGCGCCCTCGGCCTTGGCCGCAAGGCGCCGCAGCCGGGCCTCGTCCAGGCCCTCGGCCACGCAGGCCGTGTAGGTGTGGGCCGCGCTGTCGGCGGCCCCGGACTGCCAGCGCAGGTCCGCGGCCAGCTCCTGGATGTCCACCGTGCGCACGGGGCCCAGGTCGTCCCGCTCCAGCAGGCGGGCCGTGATCTCCAGGGCCGCGTCGTGCTCACCCATCCGGGCCCGCAGCCGGGCCAGGTCCAGGCGCAGCTCGGGGCTCTTGGGCTGCAGGTCGCGGAGCTGCTCGCGGATGGCCAGGGCCTGGTCCAGCTGCCCCCGGGCCTCGGCCGTGGACGCCTGCTTCTGCAGCTCGGCCATGGTCCGCGCGCAGACCTTCTGGAAGATGCTCTGCCGCCGGTAGCGGTACTGGGCCAGGGTCTGCTCGGCCTCGGTCAGGGGCACCTGGTCGACGAAGGCCTCCCACTGGGCGACCAGGACGTCCAGGGGCTGACCCACTGCGCCCGCCAGGTCGCCGCTGCCGTAGCCCCGCTCCAGGGCCTGCACGCCGTAGGTGTCGACGAACCACTGCACAAAGGACCCCGCCACGGTGTAGGCGCGCCCCCCCGGCTGGCTCCAGAAGCCGGCCGGGTCGAAGAGCTGCCGCAGATCGGGGGCCATGTGCAGCTGCCGCAGGGCCCGGCTGGCCTGGTGCAGGCTCAGCTCGTCGGGATCGTCCTGGGCGGCCGTGGCTACGCCCTCGATGAGCGCCATGTCCGGCACCAGCCCGCCCGCCCCCATGGCCAGCCGGGTGGGGCCGCGGCCGAAGGGCGCCGTGAACAGGTGGGCCAGCTCGTGGGTCAGGGCCGTGTCCCCCATGCCGCTCCACCGGATGTGCATCTGGTGGGTCCAGGGCCGGGCCACCAGGGTCCCCCGCGAGCCCATCAGCCGCTGCTGGGCGCCCCGGTCGGGGTAGACGAAGCTGTCGATCCGCCGACCCCACAGGGCGACCGGATCCTCCTGAAACCAGCTCCGGAGCTGGTCGTAGCGGAACTCGTGGTCCTGTACCAGCAGGGCGCGACCCTCGGCGTCCAGGCTGGCCGGGTCGTACCAGATGTCGAAGTGCTCGGTCTGCACATGACCGCCCAGGGCGGCCTGGACGCTGGCCTGGTCCTGCTCGATGCCCAGGGCGTGGCGCTGGTGGTGCAGGAAGCCCACCGTGGCCAGGGACAGCAGCAGCAGGGGCAGGACCGGGCCCAGGCGCCGTCCGCCGCGCAGCCGCCAGGCCACCTCGACGCCCAGCACCAGCAGCGCCGCGCCGGCCAGCACGCCCAGGCGGGCCCACAGCAGGGCGCGGGGCAGGGACAGGGCCTCGTCGTAGATCGAGCCGGCGAACCAGCCGATGGTCCAGGTGTGCCCGGCGATGGGCGGCTCCCAGGCCAGCCGCCACAAGAAGGCCCCCACCTGGCCCGGCAGGACCAACAAGGCGGCCGGCGTCCGCCAGCGGGGCAGGACCGCGACGCCGAAGGCCAGGGCCTGTCCGGCCACGATGCTCACCGCCGGGATCACGCCCCAGAAGGTCAGGCCCAGGCCGATGTCGCAGTTCCGGATGCGCAGGGCGTTGAGCAGCAGGATGGCCGCCGGCGGCACCAGCAGCAGCAGGTGCTGGGGCAGCAGGGCAAGGAAGTCGTCGAGGGGGCCCTGGCTGCGCCGCGGGTCCAGGGGCGGCGCCAGCCGACCGGTGTCGAAGCGCCGGGCCGTGCGCACCAACACCAGCACGCCCAGGACCGCGCCCAGGACCGCGGCCGACTCGTAGCCGAGCAGGTCGAAGAGCGGAACGAAGCACAGGACCAGCGCGACCAGGCTGGCGAGGATGGCGGGGACCAGCGGCACCCCTGCTGGCTACCCCGGCGCGACCTCCGCCGCCCACGTCGCCGCCCTCGTCCTGCGGGTAGGATGCGCGCCATGTCAAGTTGCACCCCCCTCTTCTCCCTGCTCCCCTTCCTCGCACTGGCCTGCCGCGCGCCCGAGGTGACGCCGGCGGCGGTCGACCTGGATCACGACGGCTACGCCGCGGTGGCCGACGGAGGGCCGGACTGCGACGACAGCAACGACCAGATCTTCCCCAGCGCGATCGAGGTCTGCAACGGCAAGGACGACGACTGCGACGGCCTGGTGGACGAGGACTTCGACGTCGATCTGGACGGCTACCTGGCCGACGCGCCGGGCTGTCTGGCCCTGGTCGGGGTGGTGGACTGCGACGACGGGGACGCGGCCATCCACCCTGGCGCCACCGAGGCCTGCGACGGCCGGGACGACGACTGCAACGGGCAGGTGGACGACACCCCCGACGCCGACGGCGACGGCGCCACCACCTGTATGGACTGCGACGACGCCGACCCCCAACGCGCGCCGGGCCTGCCCGAGATCTGCGACGGCGTGGACAACGACTGCAACGGCCAGGCCGACGACCCCTGGGACGCCGATGGCGACGGCTGGGCGCCCTGCGCCGGGGACTGCGACGACAGTGACCCGGCCGTCCACCCCGAGGCGGTCGAGCTCTGCGACGGCGTGGACAATGACTGCAACGGCATCGTGGACGACCCGGTGGACGCCGATGGGGACGGCTTCGGCGGCTGCGATGACTGCGACGACGCGGACGCCCAGGTGTACCCCGGCGCCCCGGAGCTCTGCGACGGCAAGGACAGCGACTGCGATGGCGTCCAGCCAGCGGACGAGCACGACGATGACGGGGACGGCGTGCCCATCTGCGCGGGGGACTGCGATGACGCCGACCCGGCCCGGGCCGTCGGCTTTCTGGAGATCTGCGACGGGCAGGACAACGACTGCGACGATACCACCGACGAGAACAGCGACAACGACGGCGATGGACAGAGCGCCTGCGGCGGCGACTGTGACGACAGCCGGGCCACCGTCCACACGGGCGCCACCGAGGTCTGTGACGCCCTCGACGACGACTGCAACGGCCTGCGCGACGAGACGGGCTGCACCGGCTGCACGGTGGAGGACACCGCCGACCACGTCTACCTCTTCTGTACGGGCAGCGCGGCCTGGGATACGGCGCGGGCCCAGTGCCTGGACTGGGGCTACGACCTGGTCACCATCTCCGATGCCGAGGAGGAGGCCTGGCTGGATGATGTCGGGGCCAGCATCACGACCAGCGCCTGGTACTCCGGCTACAACGACATCGACGCCGAGGGCAGCTTCGTCTGGGCCTCAGGAGAGGGCTCCACCTATACCAACTGGAGCAGCGGCGAGCCCAACGACTCCGGGGGTGAGGACTGCATGGAGTGGCAGTGGAGCGGCACGCGGTGGAACGACTGCGCCTGCACCACGGCGCTGCCCTATGTGTGTGAGAGCCTGGAGTAGGTGGCGCGGCTCAGGGAAAGAGCGCCGCGTCCAGCTCCGCGGGCCGGGCGTCCAGGAAGTCCAGGGTGGACTGGAGCGAAGCGGCGGAGTCTTCGTCGGTCGACTCCTTGTAGGCATCCTCTGCATACAAGGGGGCGGCGACCGCGTGCAGGGCCACCGCCTCGTCCCGCAGGTCCATGGCTGCCAGCTGGTCCTCGACCTCCCACAGGGCCAAGCGGTAACGCAGCCGGCAGCTCTCGACCTCCAGGCACCAGGCGGCCAGGGCGCCGTTGGCGGACTCGATGCCGCCGCCACTGTCGAGGGTCTGGTCGGTGCCCCGGGGCAGCAGGCTCAGCAGGCCGGTGCTGGGATCGTGGTAGATCCGGTAGTTGTTCGGATACCAGAAGTAGCCGTCCCAGTGTGCGATGGCGACCTCGACCGCCCACATCATGGTGACCTCGTCGATATCGACCAGGTCCTCCAGGGCGAGCATGTTGTCTTCGGTCGCCGGTTCGTCCAGCAAGGTGGCCAGGGCCAGCAGGTCGCTGTAGTCGTCGGGATCGTGCGAGCCGCGCTCGTCCTGGCTCAGCTCGGTGTAGCTGCTCAGGGTGACGTCCTGGCCGTACTCCCCCTCGTACAGGTTGCCCTCGGCGTCGCCGAACCAGCGCGCCAGGAAGGTCTCGTCAACGCTCTCGATATGCAGGTACAGTCCCCGGTACTCCCCGTTCAGGTACAGCGCGACGTAGCCGGTGCGCGGCGCCGGCACGCCCATGGCCCGGAACAGGTCGTAGGCCAGGTGCTCGTGTACGACGGACGCGTCCTGGACCATGTTGTTGAAGGTGAGCTTCTCCAGGCCGCGCAGCAGGTGCTTGTCGCCCACGTTGCCCAGGTGCACCTTCAGCGCCACCTTCTGCTCCAGGCTGCGCTCGCTGCCCCACTGGCCCTTGCGGCGGATGCCCACGGGCGCCAGGTAGACGCCCTGGAAGGCCAGCCCCCCCTCGACGTAGGTGCCGCCGTCGGCGTCCAGGGCGGCCCAGCCCTCAGGCGGCAGGTACAGGCGCGAAGCGCAGGGCGCGGTCCCGCCGGAACAGGGCCTGGGAGGGGTCGGTCTCCATGCCCGGGTCCCAGGGGTTGGCATTGCCGGGCGTGGGCTGCACGGTGGGCGCACGCCGGCTGCCACAGTCGGGGAAGTGGCCCAGGGAGACGTCGCCCGTCTGTGCTCCAAAGGACCATGTGTCGACGACAGGGCTGCTGTCCTCGGGCGGGCCGAACAGTGTAAGGCTGTCGCCGCTGGCCAGCAGGGACAGGTCGGCGTGCAGCGCGCCCTGGTCGGCCTGCCCGTCCAGCCAGACCAGCGTGTGTTGGCCCTGGGCCAGGCTTGTGCCCGCCGGAAAGGTCCAGGTGGGGCCCTGGTCCGGCTCGTACCCCAGGCCCCAGCCCGACAGGTCCGCCGTGGGGGCGTCGCCGGTCATGGCCAGCTCCACCCAGTCATCCTGCTCGCCAACCTCGTCCTGGACGGTGCTGTCGTTCTTCGCCATCAGCTCGTTCAGGCAGACGGGCCAGGAGACCGCGGGCGCCTCTCCCGTGTCCGTCAGCGTCGCCACCGGTCGCGAGGGGGCCGCGTCCAGCAGGGTGGGTCCGGAGGGGGCGGGCGCCTGGGCACAGGCGAGGGCGAGCAGTGCGAGCACGGGCGGCACTCTACCGTTGGTGGCGCGCGCCTGGGGCCCACAAGGTCGCGGTCTACGGGGTGGCGGTGTCGCCGACATCCTCGTGGTCGGCACACCACCGAAGCAGGGCGGTGCAGGGGAAGCTGATCTGGTAGGTGGCTTCGGCCAGCGCGCAGGCCGCCCCGTCGCAGTCCACGTTCGCGGCGTAGGTTCCGCACATCTGCAAGGTGTTGGAGACCGTGCCCGTGATTCCGAGCCGGCTGGGCAGGCTGGCGTCGACCCCGTCGACGGTCAGCGTCTGGTCGATGGGGGCGCAGAGGAAGTGGTCCGTGTCGAGCTCGCAGGTGGTCGTGACACCAGCGGGCTGCACCTGGAGATCGAAGGAGATGTCCGACCCGGCGGTCAGTCGGCAAGGTGCTGCGCCCGTGCGCCACGCCGAAATATGTCGGAAGAACCTTTCCGATCAGAACCGCGCCTGCGCTCCCACCCCAAGATCCACCAGCGGCCGAGGCACGGTCAGGCCCGCATCGAGCACCCCGGTGATGGGCGGCACGTCCAGGGCGAAGTCGAACTCGCCGCCGGACTTGCCGCCGTGGACCTGGGCGTAGGCGTTGATGCTCAGCTCGGTCAGGACCGTGGCTGACCAGTCCAGGCGGCCGACGACGGTCTGGTCGCTCAGGTTGGACAGGCCGGTCAGCGTGAAGCTGTGGTGGTTGGCCCGACCGGGCGCCGGCAGGTAGGCGTAGGCGGCGACGTAGTGGCGCCCCAGGTAGAAGGGCGTGAACTGGCCCTCGACCAGCAGCCAGGGGTACAGGCTGGCGTCGGCGTAGCCCAGGTCGTTGAAGAAGTATTCGGCCCCGAAGGTGATGCTGTCCTGGTCGCTGTAGCGCAGGGTCAGGTCCAGGCTGGCCAGGGCCTGGGGCACCCAGTCCTCGCTGCGGTCGACTGCGGTCGGCATGCTCAGGGTGGCGAGGTCCAGGTTGCCCTGCCAGGTGGGGGCGCTGACGCCGTGCTGCACCGCCACCTCGCCCTTGAGGTCGAAGAGCCACAGGGGGAAGGAGACCTGGCCGCCGAGCTTGTCGGGCCGGTCCTTGCGCGCGTAGGCGTCCAGGGCGATCTCGACGGGGCCCAACAGCTGCTCGACGCGCAGGGCGCCGCCGATGTCGTCGGGGTGCGCCGCGCCTTCGAGCTGGGCGATGGCGTAGATGTTGGTGCCGGTGGCCCCGACGGGCACCAGGACCTTCACCAGGCCCACGCCCATGCGCTCGTCGAAGACGGTGAGCGCGTCCAGGGCCGAGGGCGCCAGGAAGTCCGTGGGGTTCCACAGCCGGCCCACGCCCCACTTGACGCGCTGGCGGCCGGCCGTGACGAAGACCTTGTGGGCGATGTCGAAGGTCAACCAGAGCTGGTCCAGGGCGATGCGCGTGGGGACCCGCGTGTTGCCGAAGGCGTCGGTGTCCCCGCTCTGGACGGTCAGGTCGTCGTACAGGCGCCCGCGGAGGTAGAAGCGCAGCCGGTCGTTGGGGCGCGCGTCCCCGTACAGATCCACGAAGCTGGGGCTGGACAGGGCCACGGTCGACAGGTCGTCCCCCTCAGCCACGCTGCCGTCCAGGCGCAGGTAGGCCAGGCCGCCGACGGTGAAGCGGCTGTCCTTGGCCAGCAGCTTGTTGGCGATCTGCTGGTCGCTCAGCACCGGGCCGCCCAGGGCGGCGTCGCTGGGCGGCGCCTCTTGGGGCGGCGCCTCCGCGGGGGCCTGCCCGGTGTCGCCCTCCGACGAGCTGCTGCTCGACCCGAAGATCTCGTCGTCGCGGTCGTCGGCCCGGGCGACCAGGGACGCGAGCAGGACCAGCCAGAGGGGGCTCATCGGCTGCGAGCCTCGAGCCAGGCCTTGGTGAAGATGCTGTCGTCCTGGCTGGACAGATCGACCTGCTGCAGGACGATGACGGTCTGGTTGCCCTTCTGGATCTCGTCGTAGATCCGGATCTCGCGGGGATACCACACGTCCTGCCCCTTGCTGGGGGAGAACTCCTTCTTCCACTCCGGGTAGTAGGTGGTTCGCATCAGCCGCCCGGAAAGGGCGAAGTCCTGGCGCTTGAGCACGTTGCCGCCGGCCTGGTCGATCCACAGCTCCAGCACCGGGTAGGCCACGTCGACGCCCTCCTTCGCCGTCAGCTTCAGGTGCTCGACCGTGTACTTGCCCAGGGCCTCCCGGCCGACCCAGACCGGGGTGAACTCCTCGGCCAGGCGCGACTCGTCGAAGTCCGCCCGGTTGCTGTTCGTGCCGCCGATGCTCTCGCGCTCGGTGCGGCGCTCCCACTTGCCGACCGTGGGATCGTACAGGAACAGGTTCTTGTCGATGCGCAGGTAGCCCTTGCCGGCCTCGGACTGGGGCTTGGTGAACAGGATCACCAGCTTGTCGTCCTCGTCCCGGCGGTAGACGTCGGCCAGGTAGACCAGGTCGCTCTTGCCCTGCTCCTTGGTCTCGATGTAGGCGACGCTGTGGTAGTCGCCGGAGTTGCGCTGCCGATCGTCGATGGTCTGCAGCAGGCTCGTCATCTGCTCGGCCGACAGCGCGCCAGCGGTTGGGGGGGCCTGGGCGTGGGCCGGAGCCTGGCTCAGGGCCAGGCTGACGGGCAGGGCGAGGGCGAGGGAGGCGGCGAGGAGGAGGCGCTTCATGGTCACTCCGCGTGGGCGAGGGCCTGGACGGGCCGCAGGGTCGCGGCGCGCACGGCGGGCCAGAGGGCGGCGAGGGTGGTGAGCAGGGTCAGGACCCCGACCGACAGGCCGAGGGCGAGGGGGCTCACGGACAGGTGCAGGGTGTCGCTGAGCAGGACGGCCTGGGCGGCCTCGCTGGGCACGACGATGTGGGCGGCGTCCACCGTGATGGCGATGAGCCAGCCGGCACCCGCGCCCCCCGCGGTGGCGAGCAGGCCGAGCATGGCGGCCTCGAGCAGGAACAGGGCGCCCACCCGCAGCCGGGACATGCCGATGGCGCGCATGGTCCCGATCTCCTGGGTGCGCTCGCGCACCGTGTTCCACATCGAGTTCATGATGCCGACCGCGATGATGACCACCAGCACACCGATGAGGAGCCAGGAGATCGTGTCGAAGCCGGTGATGATCCAGGTCAGGAAGCTGACCTCGTCCCGCCAGGTCGTCACGTCGAGCTGCTGGCCCACCCAGTCCTCGCTCTGGACCGTGTCGAACTTGAAGAAGAAGGGCAGGGGCTCGTGGTCGCGCACGGTGTAGCCGGCCTCGGCCAGGCCCTTGCGGATGACCCCCATGGCCTGGGGCGCCTTGTCGATGTCCTTGAGGTAGATCCACAGGGCGCCCGTCGTGTCGTCGTTGATCCGGTACAGGTCCAGGATCACCTGCTTGGGCACGAAGACGGCGAAGCTCGACAACATGCCCATGTCGCGGGCGACGGCGACGACCCGCACGTCGGCCGTGTTGGTCTGGCCGGTGTTGGTCTCGGTCGTGATGGTGACCACATCCCCGACCCGCACCCCCAGGCGCTTGGCCTGGCCGGCGAAGAGGATGACGGTGTTCGGCTCCGCGAGGTCGCGGGGGTTGCCCTCGACCTGGTCGGTCCCCCCCTCGACGTAGGCCGACTCCCGGGCGAGCTGCAGCCGGTTGAAGAAGCGGTCCTCGTCCGCGACGACCAGGCCGGTCAGGCCGACCTGGACGGAGCTGGTCTCGCTGACCAGCTTGCCCCAGCCGCGGTGGCGCTCGACGATATAGTCGACGCCCGGCGCGACCTGCTCGACCACCTTCCGGACCGCGTGCATGTCCGTCAGGATGGGCAGGGCAGTGCCGGCGGTGGGCTTGTAGAAGCCCGCGACGTTGACGTGACCGGCGCTCATGGTGGTGGCGGCCTGCACCAGGTTGTCGGTGATGCCGCGGGACAAGGACATCAGCAGCACCAGGAGCATGGTGACCATGCCGATGGCCAGGGCCAGCAGCGCCGAGCGACGGCGCGCCTGGACCAGGTTCCGGAAGGCGATGCGTACCAGGACCAGCATGGCCTATTCCTTGCCCTGCATGGCCACGACGGGCGGCACGCGGGCGGCCAGGGCGGCCGGGTAGAGGGTGGAGAGCAGGCTGATGGTGACGATGGCCCCCATGCCCAGGGCGACGTTGTCGACGCCGACCGTGGGGTACAGGCGCTGGCCGGCGAAGAGCAGCACCAGGATGTCGGCCACGGCGGGCACGCCGACCTGGCCCAGCCAGGCGATGAAGCCGGCCCCCAGCAGGGCGCCCAGGCCGCCGGCGATGATGCCCAGGGCGGCCGTCTCGACGACGAAGAGCGCGACGACGAAGCTGCGCTGGGCGCCGATGGCCCGCATGGTCCCGATCTCCTGGGTCCGCTCCATGGTCGCCATGACCATCGTGTTGTTGATGATGACCAGGGCCACCAGGAAGATGACGACGATGGCGACGGTCAGCACGGCCTTGAGGACCAGGATGAGCTGGCCCACGATGCCGGCCGCCTGCTGCCAGTCGATGATCTTGATGTGCAGGCCGGCCTGCTCGGCCTGGGCCTGCATGGCGGTGATGGTCTGGGCGACGCGGGTGGGATCGTCCATGATCACGGCGGCGTTCAGCGCCAGGCCGGCGTCGTCGTCCGAGGCGGTCGCGCTGGGAACCGGCGGGGGCACGGGCGCTGCCTCGGCGATTGCCGGCTCGGCGGGTACCGGCTCAGCCGTGGCCGGGCCGCCTCCGAACAGGGCGTCCTCAGCGTCGGCCCGGGAGATGTCCTCGACGCCGGCCTGGGCCCGGATGCCGGCAAGCTCGGCCTGCTGGGCATCCGACATGCGCCCATAGAGCGAGCGGAAGGTGGTCAGGTCGACCAGGTTGTTGGCCCCGGCCAGGTCGCTGCGCTCCAGGCCCGTGAAGCTGAAGGTGCCCCACACCCGGACCGAGACCGCGCGCTGGTAGCCGGACCGCGTCACGGCGCGCAGCACGATGTCCTGGCCGACCGGCGTCTCGTACAGGCGCATGTGGGGGGCCACCACCTCGTAGAAGAGCTGGTAGTGACGGTCGAAGCTGCCGTCGTCGAAGCTCAGCAGGGCCTGCAGCTGGGTCCGCAGATCCCCCTGCGCCCCCAGCTCCTGGGACAGCCGCGCCCGGACGGCCTCCCCATCGGCGGGGGCCAGCTCGTAGAGCAGGCCCTGGACCTGCTTGGGCAGGCGCTGGGCGGTGAGGCCCAGCACGGCGTCGTCGGCCAGGGTCTTGCCGTCCTTGCGCCCCTCATCCAGGGCGTCCAGGTCGCGGGCGACCTTGTCCTTGACCTGCTTCTCGTAGAAGCGGTCCGACAGCATCAGCCCCGGCTGCCCGGCGGGTGGCAGGGAGCCCTGGACCACCTGGAAGGAGCTGAAGTCCCGGGAGAACTGGTCCAGGTCGGTCCCGATCACGCGCATGTAGAGCAGGCGACCGTCCATGGCCAGGGGGGCGACCTGGGTGTCCAGGAAGGCCAGGGAGCCCTGGGGATCCTGGTCGAAGGCCTGCCAGAAGGCGTCGGTGTCCACCTGCTCCAGGTCGGCCAGCTCGCCCCGGACCTTGTCCGTGTCGCCGGACACGGCCATGCTCTGCAGCACGTCGCGGTGCATGTCCCTGGCGATGGCGCGCGCATGGGCCCGGTAGGTGGCGATGGCGTCGGCGTCGCCGCGCTCGACGGCGTGGCGCAGCTCCTCCAGGACCAGGTCCAGCTGGGGCGTGCCGAAGACGATGGCGTTGGTGATGCCCATGGGGACCACGTCCTTGACGTTGTCCACCTGCATCAGGGTGTCGCGGAGGGCCGGGAAGTCGTCCAGCTCGCCGTAGTCCATGGATCCCATGCTCCCCATGGGAAACAGGGACAGATCGTCCTTGGCGTCGGCGCTGTAGACCTGGGCCTGCCCCGCCAGGCTGGAGGTGATCGAGCGCTGCATCGAGGTCTCGACGCTGTCGAGCATGGCGGTGCCCACGACGACCAGGAAGACGCCGAAGAACATGATGGCGCCCACCACCAGCGACTTGACGCGGTGGACCCCGAGGTTGCGCAGCCCCATGGCGGCGAGGACCCGGGCGGTGTCGGCGCTCCTCACGTCTGCTCCCCTTCGCCCTGGATCCGGCCGTCGAGGATGCGGATGATGCGGTCGGCGCGGCTCATGACCTGGTGTCGTGGGTCGAGAAGATGAAGGTGGTGCCCTCGCTGTGGTTCAGCTCGCGCATCAGGTCGATGATGGCGGAGCCGGTGACGCTGTCCAGGTTCGCCGTCGGCTCGTCGGCCAGCACGATCTTGGGGGTGGTGACCAGGGCGCGTGCGATGGCCACGCGCTGGCGCTGGCCGCCGGACAGCTCGTTGGGGCGGTGCGAGATGTACTCGGACAGGCCGACCTTCTCGATCATCTTGCGGACCCGCTCCTGGCGCTCCTCCCGGCTCTGGCCGCCCTGCAGCAGCAGGGGGAACTCGACGTTCTGGGCGACGTCCAGCACGTTGATCAGGTTGAAGCTCTGGAAGATGAAGCCCAGGGTGTTCAGGCGCAGCCGGGTCAGGGCGGCGTCCGAGAGCTGGGCCGTGTCCTCTCCGGCCACCCGGACCGTGCCCGCGGTAGCGACGTCGATGCAGCCGATGAGGTTGAGCAGGGTGGTCTTGCCGCTGCCCGAGGGGCCCGCGATCACCGTGAACTCGCCGGGCTGGATGTCGATGTCGACCCCCTTGAGCGCGGGGACCACCACCTTTCCCAGCGGGTAGTCCTTGGTGACGCCCCGCAGAGACACGATGCCGGTCTGCGGCGGGGTGTCCGTCGGGGAGCCCCCCTGCGAAGTCGAGCCCGTCGGCGGGTTCTGGGTCGGCACCGTCACTGTCCACCTCCTGCGCGAAGCTGCGCGATGACCTCTTCAAAGATGTCGGCCAGTCGAGCCCGGAGCTCCGGATCGACGTGTCGGAAGGCGTCCTCGAGCTCCTGCGTCCGGGCCCCTGCCATGCGCTCGACCAGCCGCTGTCCGCCCTCGGCGATGCCGACCACCCGCTGTCGCCGGTCCTCGGGGTGCTCCCAGCGGGCCACCAGGCCGCGCTCGACCATGCGGTCGACCAGGCTGCTGGTCGCGCTGGAGGACAGGCGCAGCGCCTCTCCCAGCTCGCTCTGGGGCTGCGGGCCCAGCCAAGCCAGGTGGTGCAAGGTCACCATCTGCGGCATGGTCAGGCTCTCGTTGTGCAGCAGCTCCAGCGTCTCACCAGAGGTGCGCTGGTTGATCCCGGCCATGGGCTGGTGCAGCAGCATGCCGAGCCGAGCGATGGTCGGGTCACGATGGGGCATGAGACGACTTCCTGTGCCGGAACTTCCGGTCCACAGGAATATCCGCCCAACCGACACAGACAAGGGGAGGTGCCCCGATTGTCGCGGCCCCCCCCGTTCTTGCCTGGCGCCTTGCCCGGCTCCGACTCAGAGGCCCAGGATGCTCACGTCCCCCGCGCCGGTGCAGGCCTGGATGCGGAAGGGGGCCTGCGGGTCGTGGTCCACGCCATCGACCGTGATCGAGCCCACGCCTACGTCGACCGAGAGGTCCCACAGGCCGCCGGGCACGATCAAGTCCACGCTACCGGCGGCGACGCAGGTCGACAGGTCGGCCCGCTCCAGGAGCTGAGCGCTGATGTCGCCCTTCGCGACCGTGGCGTCGAGGTCGAGGCCAGCGGGCAGGGTGACCGTCAAGTCTCCGCCGCAGAGCTCCCCGCACCGGGCGTCCATGAGAGCCACGCCGTTGATGATCACGGGGGAGGGGAAGGTCCGCCGGTTGCCGACGCCACCGCCCGACCACTCGATGCGCAGGGTGTCGTCGGAGCCAGGGAGGGCCGAGATGCTGCCATTGTTCAGGCGCAGCTCCACGCCGACCAGGTCCTGGGCCGGCAGCTCCCAGGCGCGGTCGCCGCCGCCGATGGCGCAGCCGGACAGCAGCAGGGCTGCGAGGGCCGGGGCTGCGGACTTGACCCAGGACTCGGCCAATCGGTCGAGAACCAGCATGGCATCGAGGTGAGAATCGCGCCGGAGGCGCGCGCGCCCATAAGGCGCGGGGAGGGGGGGCGCGCTAGCGCATGCGGGG
>Ga0100377_1000145_pt1 | contig 54111 bp, 41 predicted proteins | sample CryGeymeta201501_FD_83664 | JGI IMG/M metagenome (GOLD analysis project Ga0100377, IMG submission 83664) | Groundwater microbial communities from Crystal Geyser aquifers in Utah, USA - Crystal Geyser metaG 2015-01 | ecosystem: Environmental > Aquatic > Deep subsurface > Groundwater | place: USA... | reverse complement strand
CCGCCGTGCATCTCAGTGGGCGTCGCGACGCAGGGTCTTCTGCGAGCTATCGCTCACAGAACCCTCTGCGCTGCGACGCCCACTGAGATGCAGGCTGGGGTGGTCCCCAGGCGGGTTTTGTGCTCGGTCATGGGCCTCTGGGCCCACTCCCTCCCATCAAACGCCGCCTGGAACCAGAATCTACGTCGGATCCATCGGCATATACTTTCCGAATGGCTTCTGAAGAACAGAACATGTCGAGGCTATCATTGCGTCCAGGTTCATGACTTCGGTCAGGTGAAACGATGGACGACATGACTCTGACGCAGGTGTGGGCCTGGCTGCCGACCTTTCGGGTGGTCGCCGAGACCGAGCACCTCCCGACAGCCGCTCGCCGACTCAGCGTCTCGGCCAGCGCCATCTCGCGCACGGTCAAGCTCCTCGAGGATCACCTCGGCGTGCAGCTGTTCAACCGCACTGGCCGCAACCTCGTGCTCAATACCCATGGCCAGCGCCTCCTCGACGCCGTGCAGACCGCCATGGCCACCATGGCCACCGCCGCTGAGGCCGTCACCGCAGAGCCCTTTGCCGGGCCGCTCCAGGTCTCCGCCATTGGTCTGCTGACCCACCACTACGTCCTTCCTGCCCTGCTCGACCTGAAGCGTCGGCACCCCGACCTGGTGCCGATGCTCCGCAACTACCGCACCACGGAGGCCAACGAGCGGCTCATCCAGGGCCGGCTCGATGTCAGCTTCTACTACGAGGCCCTGACGCATCCCGACCTCGTGATCGAGAAGATCGGGTCCACCACGGCCTCGGTCTACTGCGGCCGCAGCCATCCCCTGTTCGATGTCGCGGAGGTCGGCTGGGACCAGCTCCTGCAGTGGCCCTTCTCGGTGCCCGCCGTCGGGGACTCGGGGCAGGTCATGGACGGGTGGCCGCCGGATGTGCACCGGCGCATCGGCATGCACATCTGGCTGCTGACCACCAACCTCGAGGTCTGCCTCAGCGGCGCCCTCGTCACGGTCTTGCCCGACGTCACCGCGCTCGCGCACCTTCAGGCGGGCGCGCTTCGCCGCTTCGCCGCGCCGTTCATCGCCCCCATCCCCATGTTCGCCGCGCGCCACCGCCAGAGCGCCGCGCGATCGGCCACGCACGAGGTCATCGACGGCGTGGCCGCCGAGATCGCCCGCACCAACGCCGCGATCGCGACGCTCGCAGCAGACCGCGCCGGCGACTTGCCCTCGCCTCCCATGGCTGACACCATCCGCCGTTCCGCCCACCCCACCACGGAGTGACCATGTCGCTGTTCGATCAAAGCAACCGGTGGATGTTCGATGTCGGCGCCGAGTTCTACGGCTGGATGACCTGGCAGGAGGTCTGGCGAGAGCAGTGCCGCAGCCTCGTGGATCACTTCCCGGTCGACCTGCCGGCGCGGCCGCGGATCCTCGATCTCGGCGTCGGGCCCGGCGTGAGCGCCATCTCCATCCTCGACCGGTTGCCCGAGGCCGAGGTCGTTGGCCTGGACTACTCGGCGCGCATGCTGGGGGTCGCCCGCCGCTTCATCGCCGAGACCGGCAAGGCGATCGAGCTCGTGGAGGCCGACGCGGCGCACACGCCGTTTCCCGACGCCTCGTTCGACATCGTCACCGGCCACTCCTTCCTCTACCTCGTCCCGGACAAGCTCGGGGTCATGGACGAGATCGGTCGCCTGCTGCGACCCGGCGGCGGGTGCGTCTTCCTCGAACCCCACGAGGCCGGCAGCCACCGGGCATGGATGACCATGGAGGGCCGCAAGCGCTTCAAGCTCTCCATGGCCCTGTGGCGCACCGTCAGCGGACGCGTCGGACGCTTCTGGCCCCACACGCTGCGGGAGCTGCTGCACCGAAGCCTCGAGGACGTCGCCGTCACGCCCACCCTGGGCGGGCTGGGGCTGGTGGGGGCCGGTCGCAAGCCGCTCGGCTGAGAAGCCGTTTCAAAAATATATGCCGTGTTTCCTCGTATCTTCTGACCCCATGCGGGTTTTCTGCTCGGTCATGGGCCTCTGGGCCCACTCCCGCACATCAAACGCCGCCTGGAACCAGAATCTACATCGGATCCATCGGCATCTACTTTCTCAACGGCTTCTGAGGCCGCGACCGTTCGTCCTGACCAGCAGAGCGGCGCGGGTCGTGGTGGAGGGCGTGAATCAAGGGGACTGGTTAACCGGCTGCGATCGTGTATAGTGTCGCCGCGGACTGTGAGACGTTGACAGCCGGCCAGGACGAGGTCACGTTCCACCACCGAGGCAGCCCCAGAGCAACTCGAGGTCTGCTCCGACCATCACACCTTCGGTCGCGCAGCACACACCAGGAGATCGGCCCATGCGTCATCCTTCTTTGCGTTCCCTTCGCCCCCGGTTCATCGGCGCCCTGGCGCTCGTCACCCTCGTCGCTGGCGTTGTGGTGCCGGCCTGCGGTGACGATCCCGCCCCGCCTGCGCCCACCGCCAGCGTCTTCTTCATCCACGAGAACGCCGAGTTCGGCGCTGCGGAGATCCGCAAGGATGAGAAGCTGTTCGTGAGCCTCGCAGAGAAGCAGCAGACCGATCCGATCAAGGTGGCGACGGGCTCGGCCACCTTCAACCTGCACCACACCGGCGCCAGCGCGGCCACCGCGAACGTCACCGTCGATCTGGCCGCGCAGACCTACCTCTTCGTGGTGACCGGCACCAACGCCGCGCCGGCGTTCTGGAGCATCGACACCGCCGCGCCGGCCGTGCCTGCCGGGATGGCCGAGGTCGAGGTCGTGAACCTGTTCGACAGCACCGTGGCGCCCAGGTTCGACGTCTACGTCGGCGGCACGTCGGTGGCGACGTCCATCGAGCCGATGAGCCTGTCGGAGTTCGTGCCGGTGGAGACGGGCAAGGTCGCGCTCGAGCTGTACAACGAAGGCGACATGCCCGGCTCGGCGTTCGCCTTCGACGAGAGCGAGATCGAACTGGTCGACGGCGCCAGCTATATGATCATCCTTCGCAACGCCGAAGGTCAGTCCAAGCCCAGCAAGGGCCTCGTGCGCGTGAAGTAGGTTCGCCTCGGCGCAGCCTTTCCATCCATCCCTCCGACCCCGCCCTGGCCCATGCGCGAAACATCCATGACCACCGGCCGGCGCTCTCTGAGCGTCGGTCTTCGTGCTTTCGTCGCCCCAACCACGCTGGTGCTGCTGGCCGTGCTCGGCGCTGGCTGCAGTGAGGAGGAGATGGTGCAGCCGGCTCGTCCGCTGCAGGCGACCGCGAGCTTGCTGGAGCTGAACGACGGGACAGGGCCCTACGCGCTGGCGCAGATCATCGTCGTGTCGACCGAGTCGGGCACGCCGGAGTTCGTCGAGAACACGACGACAGCGACGGTGACCTACGGTGAGGCCGAGGTGGACCTGGCCGATCAGCGGGTCCGGCTTCGCGGCGAGCCGGGCGCGCAGGTCGAGACGACGTTCCATCGGGCGACCAGCCGGCAGAACAACCAGCTCGCGTATGTGCGCGGCGAGACCTACACGTTCACGTTCTCGGTGGCCTCGGGCGGCTTCGCCTCCGAGACACACCAGATGACGATCACCACGCCCGACATCGACGACACGGTCGAGCGGGTGTCCGATCCGACGCCGAACGAGAAGCTCGACATCGTGACCTCGGAGCGGTTCGAGGCGGGGATCGTGCAGGTGGTGCGGGCCGGATCGTCGCAGACGACCTGGACCTCCTATCCCTTCGATGAGAACTCGCTGACGAGCGCGGCGGAGGTGATCGAGCGCCGCACGGACCTCGAGCAGCTCAAGGGCGGGATCGTGACGGTGCCTGCGGAGGCGTTCAAGCGCTCGGGCACGCACGAGGTGACGTTCATCGGGGTGCACGTGGACGACTCGCCGGCGGCCATCTCGGCGGGCCTTGGGGATCAGTCGGTGATCTTCGCCGGCTCGGCGTCGACGTTGACGGTCAACATTCCTTGAGCGGCGGAGCGAGGCGTGTGGACGGGTGGTTGTCGTCGCCCCACCGGCGTGCTATAAGCCGGGCGTTGCAGAGTCACCATCCCATCGCGCCGCGATGCGTCGGATGATCGGGCGAGCCCGTGAGGACTGCGATGAAGATTTGTCCGACATGCCATAGACGTTATCCCGACAACACCTTGCAGTGTCCTGAGGACGGCTCGCCGGTCTCGCTCATGGACGCTCCTCCGGAGGAGGAGTCCCTCATCGGCAAGCGCCTGTTCGGCGAGTATGCCGTGGTGGACAAGCTGGGTGAGGGCGGGATGGGCGCGGTCTACCTGCTGCAGCAGGCCCAGATCGACCAGACGATCGCGGTCAAGGTCCTGCACGGCAAGACGGCCCAGAACGACGAGCTGACTCGCCGGTTCGTGCGGGAGGCCAAGGCCGTCTCGATGCTGACCCACCCGAACATCATCCGGGTGTTCATCTTCGGCCGGACCGAGGAGGGGTTGATCTATCTGGCGATGGAGTACGTCAAGGGCGTCTCGCTGCGGGACGTGCTGGACGCGGGCCCGCTGGATGAGCTTCGGGCCATCCGGATCATGAAGATGTGCCTGAGCGCGCTGAGCGAAGCGCACGACATGCACATCATCCACCGCGACATGAAGCCGGACAACATCCTGCTGACCGAGTATCGGGGCCAGAAGGACTTTGTGAAGGTGCTGGACTTCGGCATCGCCAAGGTCAAGGAGCCCGAGGGCAAGCCGCAGCAGAAGCTGACCCAGGCGGGCGTGGTCTACGGCACGCCCGAGTACCTGTCGCCGGAGCAGGCCCAGGCGGCGGAGCTGGATCACCGCACGGACCTGTATTCTCTGGGGGTGATCCTCTACGAGATGATCACCGGGACGGTGCCGTTCACCTCCGGCAGCGCCGTGACGATCCTCACGATGCATGTATTCCAGGAGCCGACCCCCCCCTCCAAGGTGGCCAGCGTCAACGTGGATCCTGCGATCGAGCAGATCATCCTCAAGGCGCTCGCCAAGAACCCGGAGGACCGGTACCAGACGGCGATGGAGTTCTTCGACGCGCTGACCGAGCGCGAGGAGACCCTGGTCCGCAAGGGCGGCGCGGGGGCGTCGGACCAGATCCGCGTTCCGGGGAGCGAGCTGGCGACGGGCGTCTCCGGTGTGGGCCGCCCGCAGCGCAGCGGCGAGAAGCCGACCGAGGCCATCTCAGTCGGCGGCGGCGCGATGGCGCGCTCGGGTGGCAGCGGGCTGAACAAGGCCCTGGTGGCCGTGTTCATTCTGGCGCTGCTGGTGTTCTTCGCAGTGTCCGGCCTCGTGATCGTGGCGCTCACCTAAGATCCCGGCGAGTGTTGCTCGCCGCTTGTGTTCAACCAGGGAGAGGCGTGTGACTGTACTCTTCGAGCTCCACAATGTTCGCAAGAACTATGGGGACTTTACCGCGCTCAAGGGGCTGACGGTGAAGGTGGAGGAGGGGAAGATCGGGCTGCTGGGGCCGAACGGCGCTGGCAAGTCCACCATGATCAAAGCCCTGCTCGGCCTGCTGCAGTTCGAATCTGGGGAGGCGACGGTGCTCGGCCATCGGCTGCCCGAGGGAGGCGCGACGGTCCGTCGGATGATCGGCTACATGCCGGAGAACGACTGCTACATCCCGCGGATGTCGGCGGTCGAATACTGCACCTACGCCGGCCGCCTGTGCGGGATGCCCAAAGGCGACGCCTTCCAGCGCGCGCACGAGACCCTGCATTACGTGGGGCTCGGCGAGGCGCGCTACAGGAAGCTGGGGCAGTTCTCGACGGGTATGAAGCAGCGGGTGAAGCTGGCGCAGGCGCTGATCCACGGGCCGAGCCTGGTCTTCCTCGACGAGCCGACCAACGGCCTCGACCCCGAGGGCCGCGACCAGATGCTGGAGCTGATCAACGACGTCGCTCGCCGCGGCATCTCCGTGATGCTCTCCACGCACCTGCTCTACGATGTGGAGCAGACGTGCGACCGGGCGCTGCTGCTCAACCGCGGCCAGATCATCCACTACGGCGCGATCTCCGACATGACGGACGACCGGAAGAACAACTTCCAGGTGCGTGCCAAGGAGGGGTCGGACAAGCTGGCGGCCGAGCTTCGCAAGCGCGGCGCGACGATCGAGGAGGACCGGGGCGCGATGCTGCTGGTCACCCTGCCGAAGGAGGAGAACTCGGCGTTCATCTTCAAGGCGGCCAAGGACTGCGGCGTGCAGATCCGCCACATGGTGCCCTACCAGATGACGCTGGAGACGGCGTTCCTGAACATCCTCAACGATTCGAAGGCCGAAGCCCCCGCCACCAGGCGCGGCGGGCCCGTGGTCGAAGTGTAGGAGCGAGGTTCGATGGCCATTCGCGATCAGGGATACACACGCTACGAGGGGGATCTGACGGCAGGTTCTCCGACCTGGTGGGTGGTGGCGTCCAACGGGTTCAGCCTGCAGTGGGCGTACGTTCGCTCCAAGCTGCTGCTCTTCCCGATCTTGTTCGTGTTCCTGCTGTTCGTCTTTGCGACGTTCGGCGAGCGCGTGCTGACCAACTACTTCATGAGCGGGCAGCCGGCGGCGCAGCCTGACGAGATCTCCGGCTTCTACGAGTTCGCCTTTGGGTACGTGCAGATCTGGATCCTGGCGCTGTACTTCACGGCGTCGGGCTGCGGGGTGATCGCGGAGGATCTGCGTTTCAAGACGATCCAGCTGTACTTCTCCAAGCCCATCACCAAGACCGACTACATCGTGGGCAAGTTCATGTCGCTGGTGATGTTTGGCGGCCTCGTGACCGTGCTTCCCACGATCCTGGTGGGCGGCATCCGGATGATGATCTTCGCGCCATCGGAGAGCTTCGGGTCTGTGGCGCTCAAGGTCGGCGGGGTGGTGGCGTACGACATCGTCCTGCTCTGTCTGTTCAGCCTGATCGTGATGGCGCTGTCGGCGCTGACCTCACGCACGGGTTATGTGGTGTTGGCGTGGGCGGGCTTCATGTTGATCCCGTCGCTGGTGTCCACCATCGTGGACCTTGTCCGCAAGGGCGAGGAGTGGCCGGAGCTGCTGAGCGTGGCCGGTACGATGGGGCTCGCGCTGCAGAGCCTGGTGGACTTCAAGGGCATCCCGCAGCCCGGGCAGCTCGCGCCGGCGCCGCCGCCCGATTACATGATGTGGGCACCCTGGCTGATCATCGTGGCGCTCGGTTCGGCGGCGGTGGGTGTGCTGTACTGGCGCACCAGCAAGCTCGAGGGCATCGCCTGAGGTCGGCAGGGCGCCGCGTCGGCGCCCCGGTCGAGCCTGATTCAAGGCGCAGTCATGGCGGGCAGGTGCTCCGCTGGAGATGAGGAAGGATGGGAACGGACGCCATCATCAAGACCCAGAACCTGTCGAAGTGGTACGGACAGGTCATCGCGCTCAACGACGTGACGCTGGAGATCAATCGGGGCGTCACGGGCTTGCTCGGCCCCAACGGCGCGGGCAAGTCGACGTTGATGAAGGTGCTCACGGGGCAGCTTCGGCCGTCGAACGGCGCGGCGCGCATCTTCGGTCAGCCGATCTGGAACAACGGCTACGTCATGAGTCGGATCGCGCTCTGCCCCGAGCAGGACGCGTTCTACGAGGAGATGACGGCGTTCCAGTTCGTGACCTACCTGGTTCGGCTGCACGGCTACACCGTGGTCGAGTCGGAGAAGATGGCCAGGGCGGCGCTCGGCGTGGTCGACCTGCTCGAGCGCATGAACGACCCGATCCACACCTACTCCAAGGGCATGCGGCAGCGGGCCAAGATCGCCCAGGCGATCGCGCACGACCCCGACGTCCTGTTCCTCGACGAACCGCTGACCGGCACCGACCCCGTAGGTCGGCGCCGCATCATCGACCTGATCCTGGAGATCGGGGATCGGGGCAAGAGCGTGGTTGTGAGCAGCCACATCCTGCACGAGGTCGAGTCGATGACCTCGAACATCCTGCTGATCAACAAGGGCCGGGTCATCGCCGACGGCGACGTGTTTGCCATTCGCAACATGATCGATGACCACCCGCACCAGATCTTCATCGACGCGGACAAGCCGCGGGACTTCGCCAAGCTGCTCGTCGACAACAAGGACGTGATCTCGGTCACCTTTGACGACGACGGCATCCGCGTGACCACCCGCGATCCGAACGCCTGCTACGAGTACATCCCGGCGCTGGCGCTCGCCAACGACATCCTCATCCGTCGCCTCACGAGTCCGGACAACAACCTGGCGGCGGTCTTCAAGTACCTCACGGAGTCCGGCTACCGCGAGGGCGCCGGGACCTGAGCCGAAGGCTCGGGCTGGTCTGGCCTGTCGCCGCTGGCGCCGCACCGGACGAGCACCCATCGAGACGTCTCCCTTGCCGCCGAACTGGCGGCGAGGGGGCGAATAAAGCGAACACGACGCAAGAAGCGCTGGAAATCACCATGTCGACCACCGCCACCGCTGGCAGCAAGCCCGTCAAGTCGATCTCGTTCGGCAGCCTGCTGAGCACGATCTTCACGACGCAGCTCAAGTCCCTCTTCAAGTCGAAGAAGACGATCGTGCTCCTGATCGTGAACCTGCTCCCGCTGATCGGGGCGATCCTGTACCTCATGTCGGACGCCAGGAGCGGGCTCGGCTTCTACAAAGGGACGGTCGAGTACGTCGTCATCACCATCCTGCTGCCGCTGACGGCGATGTTCTACGGCGGCCCGGCGATCGTCGAGGAGATCGAGGGGCGGACGATCACCTACCTGTTCCTGCGACCGGTCTCCAAGCCGGCCATCTTTATCGGGAAGTACCTGGCGGCCTCCATCGTGACGATGGCGGTGGTGGTGATCCCGATGATCCCGATGTTCTTCGTGGCGGTGGCGGCCGGGGACGGCCCTGCGGGCAACTACCAGCTGTTCACCCAGACGTTGATGTCGGTGGCCGTGGGCAGCTTCAGCTACACGGCGGTGTTCGCGTGCCTGAGCGCCATCTTCGCGCGCAGCCTGCTGTCGAGCATCATCTTCTGGGGGATGATGGAGTGGGGCTTGTCGTTTGTGCCTGTGCTGGAGGTGGGGACGCAGAAGTACCACATCCGCAACGCCGGCAGCCTGATCGACCTCGGCAACTTCGGCCAGCTCGACCGGCTGGTGGGTCTGGAGAAGCCGATCGAGGTGCCGCTGGCGCTGTCTTACGTGGCGCTGGTCGGCGTGATCGCGATCGCGGTGGGCCTCGGGGCCTACGTGTTCAACCGCCGGCAGTACGTCATCTGAGCCGGTGAGCGCCCGCCTGATCGAGATCGCCGAGGAGCTCGGCGCGTCGCTGACGCCGCTGTCGTTCGGCCCCCCTGTGACCCACATCTACAACCCCTATGCGTACGCCATGGCGCCGCTGCGCGCCTATTGCGAGCGTTTCGGCCAGGGGACGAAGGAGGTGGTGCTGGTCGGCATGAACCCCGGCCCGTGGGGGATGGCGCAGACCGGGGTGCCCTTCGGAGAGGTGGGATATGTGCGGGACTGGCTCGGCATCGACGAGCCCGTCGGCAAGCCCGAGGCGGAGCACCCGAAGCGCCCGGTCGAGGGCTTCGGATGCGCTCGCAGCGAGGTGAGCGGGAGTCGGGTGTGGGGCTGGGCGAAGGCGCGCTTTGGCACCCCCGAGGCGTTCTTCGCGCGGTTCTTCGTCTACAACTACTGCCCGCTGGTCTTCATGGAGGCCAGCGGCCGCAATCGCACGCCGGTCCAGCTCAAGGCCGCGGAGCGCCGCGGGCTGTTCGGGCCGTGCGACGGCGCGCTCCGCCTGGTGGTGGAGCACCTCGGCGCCTCGATCGTCGTGGGCGTGGGGCAGTTCGCGGCGGAGCGGGCTGCGGCTTCGCTGGTGGGCCTTGACGTGAGGGTGGGGCAGCTCCTGCACCCATCCCCTGCGAGCCCACTGGCCAACAAGGGCTGGGCGACCCAGGCCGAGGCCCAGCTCCGCGCCCTCGGGGTCGACCTTCCGGGTTGAGCGACGGCCAACTGGCCGTCCTTGGCTGCGCCCCCTTTCGAGGACAATCCTGCGCCGTCCGATCGACAACGCACAGCGTCGCTTGACCTGCGTCGAGCGGTCGAATAGGTTGCAGCCGCATAAGGCGCCGCGCCGCGAGCAGGTGTGCCGCGGAGCCCTCCCACCCCGCGTGGGGCGGCTCCGATCGACACAGCAGCGGGTCTGCCCCCCCCGTTCAGACGAACCCATCCGGATGACGAAGGCCACGACATGACCGACACGAAACTCGACAACATCGACATCCACAACCTCGAAGTGGCGTCCGGCAAGGCGGACAACCTGCACGTGACCATCGAGGAGGATGTGCTCATCATCGTCACGCAGGCGTTCGGCCCCAAAGGGCATGATCTGGTCGGCTTCGGCGACGTGGACTTTGACGGCTACCCCGCGGTGACCGTGGGCGTGCGCGTCGACGGTCAGGAGGGGCTGGTCCACCTGAGCCCGTTCCATGGCGATCGCCGCAAGGCTGGCTTCACCACCATCGCCGACGGCGCCCGCTGTGAGCTGTTCTGCCCCGTGTGCGGCGGCCCGCTCGACAAGATCGTGGTCGGCGACATCGAGGGTGAGCCCGGCTACTACGCGCTGTACCTGACGCGCGATCTGAGCAAGGGCGAGATGGTCCTCATCAGCGACATCTGGAACGATTACAGCTCGCGCATCATCGACAACGATGAGCTGCTCAGCCGCTGGATGGCCGCGCGCACCGCGTGAGCCTGCCACCACCGACCGAAGAAGGGTGACGATGGACACGTGGGTGATAGTCGGCGCAGGGGCCGCCGCCGTGGGGATCGCCGGGCTCGCTGCGTGGATGATGCGGCCGCCTGACGCGCTGAAGGCTGCGGTCGCTGCCGCGCGAGAGAGCGGGGAGGTGGCGCCCATCGTCGAGGCCATCAAGGCGCGCGGCCTGGCGGACAAGCCGAACGTGTGGCACCAGACCCTCGACACGCTCTGGAACGACTACGAGCGCGAGCTGGCGGCCCGCCTCGTCGTCGAGGCCGGCGTCTTCCACAGCAACGACATGCTCCAGTCCTGGATCCAGCGCGTCATCGAGGTTGAACCCGAGATCGCGATGGAGACGTTCACCCGTGCGTTCGTCATCGAGAAGTTGGGCCTCGACGAGGAGGCGCTCCCGAAGAACGCCTTTCGCGGGCCCCGGCCCGAAGCCGGAAAGCCGCCGAAGAAGGCGGCGAAGGGCAAGCGGTGACGGATGTTCGGGCAGCGGTCCGACCTGCTGGCCGCGTCAGTTGCCGAAGTTGAGGCCCGAGGGGTTGCTCGGGTTGTCGGACGGAGGCGGCGGGTCCATCGAGATGTAGAGGATGCCGACGAGGATCGAGCCGGCTCCGCCGACCGCGATCGCCCACTTCCACATGCCGAGCACCGCCAGCACGATCGCGCCTCCGATGACGAGGGCCAGGAGCGCGAGCGCGATCTGACGCTTGTTCCAGCCACTCTCGGCGATGGGAGCGCCGTCAGCGTCGAGCTGGACCTCGGCGGGACTGCCGTCGGTGTCCTTGCCCCAGTGGCACTGCTTGTATTTCTTGCCGCTGCCACACGGGCAGGGGTCGTTGCGTCCAACCTTATCGGCCATAGGTGTCGGCTCGGTGTGTGGGTTGTCGCGCGCGCCGATGCGGTGGGGGCGCCGCGCTCTGGTGACAGGCATCGTGCACGCCCATGGAGTCGGCGTCAAGGGGGAGCCGCGAGGCCGGGAACAAGCGCGCCCCTTGCTCTGTTCGTGGGCACCGTGATAGGCGGGGGTGCGACGGGCAGGCTCGCGCCCCTGGCGAGCAGCACACGATCACGCTCCGCGGCCCTTGACGCCGCGAGCCCCACCAGGACCCGCTCGATGCACCCGACCTCAGAGCGCACCTTCGACGTTCTCCTGCTCGACATCGAGGGCACGACGACGTCCATCAGCTTCGTCTACGACACCTTGTTCCCGCACGCGCGAGCGGCGGTGTCGGGCTTTCTGCGCGAGCATCGGGACGATCCGGGCGTGCGGGCGGACGTGGAGCTGCTGCGCGCTCAGGCGGCGCGGGACGCCGCGGAGGGGGCGCCGCAGATCGTCGCCGAGGCGGGCACGGAGGAGGCCTGCGCGCAGGCCGCTGCCAACGTGCTGTGGCAGATGGATCGCGACCGCAAGACGACGGGGCTCAAGTCGCTCCAGGGGCGCATCTGGGAGGCCGCCTATCAGGGCGGCGCGCTCAAGGGGCACCTGTACGACGATGTGCCGCCGCTGCTGTCCGCGCTGACCGAGGTCGGGGTGGCGGTGTACATCTATTCGAGCGGGAGCGTGGCGGCGCAGCAGCTCCTGTTCGCGCACAGCGCCTTCGGTGATCTGACGCCTCTCCTCGGGGGGTACTTCGACACGACGACCGGACCGAAGAAGGTGGCGGCGAGCTACGAGGCGATCGCCGAGGCGATCGGGGTCGCGCCGGGCAGGGTGCTGTTCTTGACGGACAACCTCGACGAGGCGCACGCGGCGGCCCAAGGTGGCCTGCAGGTCAAGGTGAGCGTGCGGCCGGGCAATCCGCCGCTGCCTGCCCATCGGTTTGAGACGCTCACGACCTTCAGCGCGCTGGCCGAGGGCCAGAGGTGACAGGCGCGGGACAGCGCTCCAGGGTCGGAGCGGGCGTTCGGGAGGTTCTGTACGGGAAGCTCGGGGGCGGGGCGGAGGCGTTCTCCGGTCGCGTCGCGATCGGCGGGCGCCGATCGTTGCTGGAGACGAATTGACTTGGGGGGGACCGATACGTTATCAGGGGCCGCTCGGCGAACGGTGTGTGGTTCGCCGCCCGCCCCGCACCCGGAGCGTTCGGCTCGGGTTCCTCTCGCTGAAACCGGGGATTCTACGCGTCAGGCGCTCTCAGGAGGACTGGGACGTCATGGATGTGGCCCACTGCGCGGACCCACGTTGTGTCATACGGAGAACGTGTCATGTTGAATCGCGACGAGCTCAAGTCCAGCATTCCCGACCTTCGGGAGCGGCTGGTGGACTTGCGGAGGTATCTTTGACCCGGCTGGCAAACGCGACCGCATCCGCGAGCTGGATGTTCTGAGCAGCGAGCCTGGCTTCTGGGATGAGCCGGAGCGGGCCCAGAAGATCATGAAGGAGCGCACGTTCTTGCTGAGCGTGGCCGAGATGATCGAGTCCGCAGAGTCCCGCATCGACGACATGGAGGTCTACATCGAGATGCTCGATCTGGCCGACTCTGACGACGAGGTGGCCCAGGCCCTCGACGAGGCGCGGGAGGCCTGCGACAAGGCCGTCGTCGCCATCGAGCAGATGGAGACGCAGCGGATGCTGGGCGGCGAGAACGACGCGGCAGACGCCATCCTCTCGATCAACGCGGGGGCTGGCGGCACCGAGAGCCAGGACTGGGCCGAGATGCTGCTGCGCATGTACCTGCGCTACTGTGAGCGGCACGGCTACAAGACCGAGATCACCGACATCCAGTCCGGTGAGGAGGCGGGCATCAAGAGCGCCGAGGTGACCGTGTCGGGCCAGTTCGCCTACGGACACCTCAAGGCCGAGATCGGCGTGCATCGCCTCGTGCGAATCTCGCCGTTCGACTCTCAGGCGCGGCGGCACACGTCGTTCGCCTCGGTGGCCTGTATTCCGGACCTTGACGATGCGATTCATATCGAGATCAACGACAAGGATCTGAAGATCGATGTCTATCGATCGAGCGGCGCAGGTGGGCAGCACGTCAACAAGACCGAGTCGGCGGTGCGCATCACGCACATGCCGACCGGCGTCGTGGTGGCCTGTCAGAACGAGCGCTCGCAGATCAAGAATCGCTCGACGGCGATGAAGGTCCTGCGGGCCAAGCTGTATGAGCGGGAGGTGCGGGCGCGCGCGAAGCTCGCCGATGCAGCGAACGCCGAGAAGAGCGAGATCGCCTGGGGTAGCCAGATCCGCAGCTACGTCGTCCATCCCTACCGGATGGTCAAGGACCTGCGGACCCAGGTCGAGACGGGCAACACCGACGCCGTCCTGGACGGTGACCTCGACCGATTCGTCACGGCATATTTGCTGCAGCAGGGCAACAAGGATTCGGACAAGGACGCCCCGCGCACCTGAGGGTGCCGCGAGGGCCGGCGATCGGACGGTGCGGGCGGCGAGCGCGCCGCGCCACACTGTGAGCAGTGGACGCCACAACGGCAACCGACCCGCGACGCGGGACGAGGCAGGCGATAGGCGAGCATGGCACTGATCGAGGTCGAAAATCTGCACAAGACCTTCATGAAGGAAGGTCGGGACATCAACGTCCTGCGCGGCGTGAACCTCCAGATCCAGGCCGGTGAGATGGTCGCGGTCATCGGGACGAGCGGGGCGGGCAAGAGCACCTTCCTTCACGTGCTCGGCACGCTGGATCGGCCCTCCCAGGGCACGATCCGCATGTGCGACACCGACGTCTTCCGCCTCAAGTCCAACCGCCTCGCCCAGTTCCGCAACGAGACCATCGGCTTCGTCTTCCAGTTTCACTACCTGCTGCCGGAGTTCACGGCGCTGGAGAACGTGGCGATGCCGGCGCTGATCAACCGTCGCCCACGGGCCGACGCCATGGCGGCCGCTCGGCGGTTGCTGGAGCGCGTCGGGCTCGGCGACCGGATGACCCACAAGCCCGGTGAGCTCTCCGGTGGCGAGCAGCAGCGCGTGGCCCTGGCCCGGGCGCTCGTCATGGAGCCCCGTGTGCTCATGGCCGACGAGCCCACGGGGAACCTCGACCACCGCACCGGCGGTGGCATCCACGACCTCTTCGTGGAGCTGAACCAGTCTCTGGGCATCACGATCATCGTCGTGACCCACAACCTCGACCTCGCCGAGATGTTGCCGCGCCGCCTCCGCATGGATCAAGGCCGCCTGACCGACATCTCCGCCGATATCGGGACCGTCGAGGGTCAGAGCCACGTGGTGACGGTCCCGGAGGCCACATCCTGAAGCTCCATGGCCAATCTGGCCGCCCGAGGCGAATCGCAGGCGCCTCCGGTGGCAAACGCACCTCTGTGTGCGGCACGCTCGATGAGCGGCCGGCAACCGAAAGGAGACCTGTGAGAGAGGTCAACCAAGCACATCACGATCAGGCGCCGCGCTGGCGGGCCTCCCTGTTGCAGCGCACCCGAGCCGGGGTGCCCTGGGGGTGGCTGCTGGCGATGCTCCTGACGATGACGGTCGTGAGCGTGGGCGTGTTCGTGTCGCCCGCCGAGGCCCAGGAGGGCAAGACCGTCAGCGATATCCGCGTTGAAGGCAATCGCAAGGTGGAGACCGAGGCGATCCTTCGCAACGTCCGACAGCGCGCCGGAGAGCCGCTGAGCTACGACCAGATCAGCCGAGACATCCGGGCCATCTACGCGCTCGGCTTCTTCGAGGACATCCAGGTCCATTCGACGGAGGAGGCCGGCCAGGTGGCGCTGGCGTTCGTGGTGACCGAGAAGCCGTCCGTGCTTCGGATCGTGTTCAAGGGCAACGACGAGCTCGGCGACGACGAGATCAAGGAGGTGGTCAACCTCAAGCCGTTCTCGATCCTGAACGTCAGCGCGGTCAAGGCGAACGAGACGAAGATCGAGGAGCTGTACGCGGAGAAGGGCTTCTTCCTGACCGAGGTCAAGGGGCTGATCCTTCCTGTGGACGGCAACGAGGACGAGGTGGAGGTCGTGTTCCAGATCGAGGAGCACGCCAAGGTCCAGATCAAGGACATCGCGTTCATCGGGAACAAGCGGGTGTCTGCGACGGAGCTCCAGAACATCATGGAGACGCGTCCGGGGGGCTTATTCAGCTTCCTGACGGGCTTCGGGACATTCAAGGAGACGGGCTTCGAGGCCGACCTGAGCCGGATCACGGCGTATTACTACAACAAGGGTTTCATCAAGGTGAACGTGGGCAAGCCGCAGGTGCAGCTGTCCCGCGACAAGAAATACCTGTTCATCACCATCGAGATTGAGGAAGGCGAGCAGCACTTCGTGCGCGACATCGAGCTGACGGGTGAGTTCATCCGTGACAAGGAGGTGTTGCGGGCGATGGTGGGTCTGGAGCCGGGGGAGGTGTTCAGCTACGGCCAGATGCGCGAGGACGTGACGGCGATCAAGGACCTGTATCAGGACGACGGCTACGCCTACGCCAACATCAACGCCATCCCGAAGGTGCACAAGGGGACGAACGAGGTCTCGGTCATCTACGATGTGCAGAAGGGCCAGAAGGTGTACTTCGGCCGCATCGAGGTCTCCGGCAACAGCAAGACGCGCGACAAGGCGATCCGGCGGGAGCTGCTGATCAACGAGGGCGAGCTGTTCAGCTCGACGGGGATCAAGCGGAGCAAGGCGCGGGTGCAGCGGCTCGGCTTCTTCGAGACGGTGGACATCACGACCCGGCGCGGTGATCGGCCGGAGGTGATGGACGTGCTGGTGACGGTGGCTGAGCGCCCGACGGGGACGTTCCAGGTCGGCGCGGGCTTCTCCAGCGTGGAGAACTTCATCGCGACGGCGCAGGTCAGTCAGAACAACCTGTTTGGGCGCGGTCAGTCGTTGTCGTTGCAGGCGACGCTGTCGAGCATCCGGACCTTGTTCAACCTGCATTTTTCCGAGCCCTATCTCTACGACTCGTTCTGGCAGTTCAGCTTTGATCTCTATGATTTCCAGTTTATCTTCAACGACTTCACGCGCAGCTCGACAGGTGGCAACCTGACGCTGGGCTATCCGCTGAGCCAGCTGGACTTCTTCAAGGCGCTGGACAGGGCGACGCCGGGGTTTGACCTCGGGGATCTGTCGATCAGCGGGACGTACAAGCTGGAGCAGGTCGACGTGGAGGTGGGAGGTCGGACGGGCTCGGCGGATCGGCGGGTGACGTCGTTGTTCCAGGGCGGTCTGACGAGCTCGGTGCGCGGGTCGATCTTCTGGGACACGCGAGACAACCGGCTGTTCCCGACGTCCGGGTTCCTGCAGTCGGCGTCGGTCGAGGTCGCGGACGACCTGACCCTGAGCGAGAACGAGTTTGTGCGGTACACGGGCCGCACCCGGTGGTACTTCCCGATCTTCTGGGAGTTCGTGCTGAAGCTGAACGGCGAGATCGGGCTGATCAACAGCACGAACGAGACGAAGCCGGTGCCGATCTTCGAGCGGTTCTTCATCGGTGGCCCGAACTCGGTGCGTGGGTTCAACCGGGCGACGCTTGGGCCGAGCCGCGCGGTGGGCGGCAACCCGAGCGATCCGGGCTCGCCGCTGAGCGACTTCAACATCGGCGGCAACAAGCAGCTTCTGTTCAATCTGGAGCTGGAGTTCCCGATCTTCCCGGCGGTCGGGATCAAGGGGGTCGTGTTCGCCGATATGGGGAACGCGTTTGACGACAGCTACCCGATCTCACTGACGCCGGACGTGTTCGCCGACCCGTCGTTGGGCTTCGCGGACTCTTTGAGGACGGCGGTGGGTTTCGGATTCAGGTGGTTCAGCCCGATCGGTCCCTTGCGGTTCGAGTGGGGCTTGCCGCTGCGGCGGCTGGCGGGCGAGGACCCGCTGGTGTTCGAGTTCAGCATTGGCAACGCATTCTGACGGCGCTCGCCCCGGCGGAGTCTGGGGCGAGGTCGGGGAGACCGGATAAATCGCTATCCTTCAACGTGGAGCAGTCATGCAACGGATGCACTTCTTTGGAACCCTTCTGGCGGCGATCCTGACGTTTGGAGCCGTCACGGTCGGCGTCCACGAGGATGTCGCAGCCCAGGCGCAGGTCAAGATCGCGTATGTGGACCTGCAGCGGGCCCTGAACGAGGTCGAAGAGGGGAAGGTCGCCAAGAGCAAGCTCAAGAAGATGTTCGACGCGCGCCAGAAGAAGCTCGACGACCAGCAGAACGAGCTCAAGAAGTTCAAGGACGAGCTCCAGGGCAAGCTGGAGGCCGACGTCCTGAGCGACGACAAGAAGCGCGAGCTGATGCTCGACTACCAGAAGCGCTTCTACGAGCTGCAGCAGACCTACCAGAAGCTTCAGACCGAGCTCGCCAAGAGCGAGTCGGATGAGACGAAGAAGATCTTCGACAAGATGGCGGTCATCCTGAAGGACATCGGTCTGAAGGAAGGCTACACGGTCATCCTGGAGAAGACCGAGTCGTCGATCCTGTGGGCGCCGAAGTCCCTGGACATCACCGACCAGCTCATCCAGCGCTACAACGCCGGCAAGTGAGCCGTGCTGGACTGCGGCCAGATCGCCGAACGTGTCGGCGGCAGGCTGACGGGCCCCGCTGATGTGATCGTGGTGCGACTTGCCGCTGCCGACGTCGGCGGCGAGGGTGCGCTCTGCTTCGTGCGTCGCTCGGTGGGGGCGACGCCGTCGTGTGCGGCGCTGCTGGTGGATGCCCTGCGTCCCGGCTTTGAGGGCCCACAGATCGTGGTGCCCGACGTCGATACGGCGCTCCCCGACCTCTTTGCCCTGTTCGCGCCTGAGGCTCCAGACCGTTGGGGGCCGATGCACGCGTGCGGCGAGGGGCTGGCGTCGGGGTCGGCGCAGGTGTCGAGGTCGGCGCGGGTAGGGCCCGGGGCGCTGATCGGGCCTGGGGCCGTGGTCGGGGAGGGGGCCGAGGTGGGGGCGGGGGCCATCGTCGAGTGGGGTGCGACCGTGGGGCCGGGCGCGAGCCTTGGCTCGGGGGCGGTGGTCGGGTGGGGATGCGTGGTGGGGCCAGGGAGCCGGGTCGGGCGGCGCGCGGTGATCGGGAGCGAGGGCTTCGGGTTTGCGCCGTCGGCCGGTGGGCTGCCGCGGCGGATCCCGCACCTCGGGATCGTCGTGCTCGAGGCGGAGGTCGAGGTGGGCGCCGGGAGCACGGTGGACCGGGGCACGCTCGGCGAGACGCGGATCGGGGCCGGGACCAAGCTCGACAACCTCGTGCATGTCGCCCACAACGTGACGATCGGTCGGGGCGGGCTGGTGGCGGCGCAGAGCGGGATCGCCGGATCGGCCACGGTGGGCGACGGTGTCCAGTTCGGCGGGCAGGTCGGCGTGGTGGGGCACCTCCGGGTGGGGCATGGGGCGAAGCTGGCGGCGCAGACCGGGGTGATCTCGGACGTGCCAGACGGCGCGGTGTATGGGGGGACGCCAGCGATGCCCATCGCGACCTGGCGGCGGGTGGTCACCGCCTGGAAGCACCTGCCGGACGTCCTGCGCCGCCTTCGAGCCAGCGAGGCGGACGCGCCATGAGCCCTCGCGCCGCGGACGTTCAGATCCACCCGACCGCCGTCGTGGCGGCTTCCGCGCGTCTTGGTCGAGGCGTGACGATCGGTCCGTACGCGGTGGTGGGGGACGCGGTCGTGCTCGGGGACGGCGTGCGGCTCGGTCCGCACACCGTTGTGGAGGGGCCGACGGAGCTGGGCGAGGGCTGCGAGGTGTTCCCGTTCGCGTCGGTCGGGACCGCCGCGCAGCATCGGCACACGTCGGTGAGCGCGACGCGGCTGGTCGTGGGGCGGCGGACGGTGATCCGCGAGTACGTCACGCTCAACCGGGGCACGGAGGAGGGCGGCGGCGTCACGGTGGTCGGTGACGACAACCTCCTGATGGCGTACGCTCACGTCGCCCACGACTGCCGGCTCGGCGACGGCGTCGTGCTCTCCAACGGGGCGACGCTGGCCGGGCACGTGGAGGTGGGGGACGGCGCGGTGCTGAGCGGCTTGTGCGCCGTACACCAGTTCGCGCGTCTCGGGAGGCTGTGCTTCGTTGCCGGCGGCGCGATGGTGGCACGCGACGTGCCGCCGTTCTGTCGGGTCGCAGGCGACCGGGCGCGGTTGGCGGGGCTCAACCTCGTAGGGCTCGAGCGGGCCGGACTTGGCGGTGCGTCGCTGAGCGCGCTCAAGGAGGCCTTTCGGGCGTTGTTTCGCTCGGAGGACACGGCGCAGGAGGCCTGCCGTCGGCTCCTGTCGGGCGGCCCGTCGTCGCCGGAGGTGGCGGAGCTGATCGCGTTCGTGGAGTCGTCACAGCGAGGTATCTGCGGGGGCTCCGCAGATGGCGCGTGACGTGGTGGAGGTGGCCATGACAGGTCAGAGAAGGTGGGGGACGGCGTCCCTGGCGGTCGCGGTGTTGGGGCTGTCGCTGCTCGGGGTCGCTTGCGCGTGTGGCCCGGACGACTCCCCGGCGTCGGACGCCGGGACGGCGGATGCGGGCAAGGGCGAGGTCCGCCGGACCGCCATCCCCGAGGTCGAGCCCAACGACTCCGCCGCGACGGCGACGCGCTTCGTGGCAGAGACCTCAGCGCCCGGCTCACCCGTCCTCAAGCCCTTCAAGGGCGAGCTCGCGTCGGCGTCCGATATCGACTGGATCGTCATCCCGGCCCGCGACGAGGCCTCCTCCCGCAGCCTGACCGTCCGCCCCGCCGCCGACGGCGACGTAGCCCTCCTCTGGGAGGACGCTGCCGGCCTCCTTGACCTCGCCGGACCCGGCGACCCCGAGGTCGTACCGAACCTGACGAGCGGCGAGGTACGGCTGGGCGTCAAGGCGGGTCGCTCGGCGAGCGGCGCGCCGATCCCGTATACCGTGGAGCTGCGGGCGAACCTCGGCAAGAACGCGGTGGAGGTCGAGCCCTCCGAGGCGACGCCGATCCGGCTTCCGGGTGACGTGCAGGGCCTCGTGAATCACTCCGCCGATGTGGACGTGTTCCTCCTCGACACCTCGGGGCTGTCGCGGCAGACGACGCCCGGTCTCACGGTGGAGCTCCGGGGGCCCTCCACGGTGGGCCTCGATGTGACCGTGGAGCGAGGAGGTGATTCGGCGTCCAGCATCACGATGGCGTGGCGCCCGGACCGGGGTCAACCCCGTGTCCTGTTCCCGAACCTGGCGCTTCCGCCGGCCGACGTGCCGCTCCGCGTGACTGTCAAGCCCGTCCCGGGCGGATTCGGCGCGGCGGAGGGCTACACGTTGCGCGTCCTGGCCCACACCGCCATGGCCGACGGGACGCTCCTCGAGGTCGAGCCCAACGGACCGACTCTGCCCATGCTGCTGCCGGGCAGCAGCAAGGTGCGGGGCTACCTGACCGACGACGCCGACCGCGACCCGTTCGGCCTGGAGGTCGGCCGTGCCGACGACGGCGCGATCTGGTTCCTGAACGTCGACCTGCGCGGCGCGGACGATCTGGCGTTGGGGTACACGCTCGGCGCACCGGACAGCGGGGCCCAGAGCGGCGACACGAACACCGGCGGCCCCGGTGAAGCCGAGCTGCTCTGCAACGTCGTCGTCTCGACCGGGCCTCTCGGGCTGAACGTCTGGCGCACCGCCCGTGCCGATGGCGCCCAGCCCGTTGAGGACGACACCGGCCGCTACGAGCTGGTCGTGAACCTGCGACAAGAGACCGCCGTGGAGCTCGAGCCCAACGAGTCCCCGGACGCCGCGACCGGGCTCGAGGAGGACAAGGCGCTCAAGGGCTTCCTCAGCCGCGCCGATGTGGACGTGTTCGCGTTCGACGTCGCCGCGACCGAGGCCGCCGTGGAGCCAGCGGCCGAGGAGCCACCGTCGAAGGCCGGTGGCCTCTCCAGAGTCATCGACCGCATGATCGAGGACAAGACTGGCAAGCCACCGGAGGGCGACAGCCACGCGCCCCGTCAGGGCGAGACGCCGGTCAAGGTCCACGTCCTGCTCACCAGCGAGGGGCTCCAGGTCGAGGCCGAGCTGCTCGACAGCGAAGGCATCCCCGTCGTCCGAGGTCGCCAGCAGATCCCAGGTGATCCGCTCGACCTCGCCGCAGACCTGCCGCCTGGCCGCTACTACGTCCGGCTGAAGGACGCCGGCACGCGGCTGGAGAGCTGCGCGGCGCACTACACCGTGCGCGTTCAATCGGGCACCCCTTGACTGCGAGCGCCGTCCGATGACCGAGCACACTGGCCCGAGCGACCGGCCCCTGGGACAGCACTTCACGCTGCTGCCCGTGGCGCGCACGCTGGTGCGGTGGGCGCTGGGAGGGCTCGGGGACGCGCGTCCCGCCACCTGCCTCGACGTCGCGGATCCCGCCTGTGGCGACGGCGCGTTCCTCGCGGCAGCCGCGTTGGAGCTCGGGGCAGGGGACACGGGGAGGCGGGTGGGCGTCGACCTCGACCCGCGTTGCGTGGCTGCGGCTTCGCAGCGCCCGGAGCTCGCACACGCCGAGCTGGTGGAGGGCGACGCGCTGAGGTTGGCCGGCCAGCCACCGCTCGCTCCGGCGAGCTTCGACCTCGTGGTCCTCAACCCTCCGTACATCGGGGAGAAGGGGAACGCCGCGCTCTTTGATGCGGTGCGTCAAAGCTCGCCGCTGTGGGCCTCCCGCTCCGTCGCGCGGATGGACTATCTCTACTACTTCCTTCACCTCGGCCTCGATCTGCTGCGGCCGGGCGGTCGCATGGTGGCGCTCACCACGGCCTACTGGCCCTCGGCCACCTCGGCGTCGATGTTGCGGGACGATCTGGTCGGTCGGGGCCGGATCCTGTGGTTCATCGACTTTACCGGAGAGCCCCTGTTCGCCGACGCGCGGGGGCAGGACAACCTCGCGATCATCGTCGAGCGCCGCGGGCCCGAGGCCGTGGCAGACACGCGGGACGCGCCCTACGGTTGGCGTCGGGTCGCGCATCGCAGCGGCTCGCTGGAGGTTGAGGTCGAGCACAAGGCGATCGAGGGCGGGCTCGGGGCCGGTGTCTGGCAGCCGTTCGCGTCAAGCTCGGCGCGTGCGGCGCTGGTGGAGGCGGAGGCGACGACCACCCCGCTCGGCGCGCTCGCCCGAGATCGGCAGGGCGTGGTGACGGGCGCCGATCGGCTGTCTCGGGCGGCGGCCGCGCGGCTCGGGCTGCCGGCCGGTGCGCCCGTGTTCTGCCTCAGCCGCGCAGAGATCGAGGCCCGGGGCTGGCATCGCGACCCGGCTCTCGCGCCCTTCCTCGAACCGCTGCTGCGTGGCTCGGCCCTCGAACCCCTGTCCGTCTTCACCGAGCGCCGCGGCGTCGCGGCCGCCGATGGCGCGCCAGACGATCCGTTCATGGTCTACCTCGACGGGACGCGGCCCGTGCCGAAGGCGCTGCTCGCTCATCTCGCCCCCGTGCGATCCGTGCTCGAGGCCCGCCGTGAGGTCGTCCGGGGCGTGATGCCCTGGTATCGCGTGCACTGGCCGCGGGATCGGACGCTGATGGCGCTGCCGAAGCTGGTCACCGCGCGGCGGGGGGCCGCGGTGAAGTTTGCGCTCGACCTCGGAGGCCACGTGGTCAACAGCGACTGCACCTGTGTCATGCTCGCGGACGGCCTCGAGCCCGACGCGCTGGCGACGCTGCTGGTGACCCTGCACAGCGAGGAGGTCGCGGGGTGGCTCGACGCGGCGGGCAAGCGCAAGGGGCGCCTGCACGAGTTCTACAGCGAGCCGCTGCGGCGGCTGCGGGTGCCGCTGCGCGCCGAGGGCGCAACGCTCGTGGCCACGGACCCTGGCGCGTGGCGCCGGCAGGTGGCCGCGCTTCGGCAGCAAGGGCGGCTCGACGCCCTCGACCGCGCGTTCGGGGCCGGGTGGTTTGACAAGGCCCTCCCGACGTGATTTCCAGTGGTTGGCAGATCGCGTCGCGATCGGCCGTGACTCACGACCTCGAAGGACGCAGGATGATGATAGCAACCGCTCACCCCTGGCGCCGCGTGGCGCTGCTGATCCTCCTCGCCTCGGTGGCGTCGCTCTCGCTCGTGGCCGGCTGCGGGGAGGACCCCGAGCCCGACCCCGCTGCGGCCGCCGCGACCGCGCCCATGCCGACGGGCTCGCCCATCGCGCTCAAGCAGGACAACGCCGCCGTGCGGCTCGGCTTCGGCGACATGCCGCTGATGACCGGTCACTCCTCGCTCCAGTTCATCTCGGACGCCTTCAGCACGGCGGTGCTCGAGGTGCAGGTCATCGACGAGCGCAAGGCCCAGGAGTTCAACCCGACGGATGTGAAGGACAACCCGGCCGTTGTCCAGGCCAAGAAGCGCACCGAGGAGCTGCTGGACGAGATCGATGAGGCGATCGCCGCCGACGGGGTCGCCGACTTCGACCGCTACGTGCTCGTCATCGACCTCTTCCGCGTCAACAGCCGCTGGCTCGTGCGCTGGGATGGCGTGAAGATCCGCGACATCGACGAGGACGGCGCCTACGGCCTCGACCGCGAGGACATGCGGACCGAGGAGAAGAAGATCATCCTCGATGCGATCGCTGAAGCTGCCGACCGCAAGCCGCTCACCCACGTCGTCATCGGCGCGGCGATCGAGCGGCTGGAGCTCGTCAACCCCGAGGACTTCGGCAACTTCGTGTCGTTCTATGGTGAGGTGTACGACGCCATCAAGGAGCGCTGGCCGGACCTGCTGGTGTCGCCGGGCTTGAACTGGGACCGCTTCGAGACCGAGATCGCCGCGCTCTATACGCCCGGCGGGACCGTCGGCGAGGTGACCTTCGCGCACATTCGCGCCGCCTGGATGGAGATCGGTGAGGCGCTCTTCGACAAGGCAGACTTCCTCGGTCTGCAGGCCGAGCCGGAGCCATCCACCTACGCTGGGGACCCGGCGATGTTGCCCGACTCCCAGTACGCCTTGCTCGCCGAGATCCAGGGCGACCGCCCGGTCGTCTGGTACTCGGTCAACTGGCCCGTCACGAGCGGCGCAGAGAAGGTGACCCAGCGCGACTACCTGCGCCGCTTCCTCGAGCTGAACGCCGGCAACGACATCGATCTCATCTCGTGGCGCGGCGTGCGCGACTTCGGTCCTGACGACTGCCCCCGCACGACGGCCCTCGGTGGCCCCCGCTCCGACTGCGCCGCCGGGATCTTCAGCGATTCGCTCGCCAAGAACAAGCTTTCGGACGAGTTTGAGAGTACACTGCTGCCGTGAGGGGGGCAGGTCGTGTGGCCCATCTCCGGAGGTGCGGCGCGGCCCTGCGACGCGTCTGCCTGTTTGCCGTTGACACCCCGCTCGATTTCGGGCTAACTCAAGTCACGTCCTGACATCGGGCCCACCCCAATCGGAGGAATCAGATGAAATCGACTATGCTCAGGATCTTCGCGGTCCTCACCCTTGGCGTCGCCGTCATGTCCGTCGCCGGTTGCTGCGGCGGCAGCAACGCCGGCAAAACCGCCGAGTGCAAAGACAAGAACGACAGCGACACCTGCAAGGAGTGCTGCGGCGGCTCCTACTCGTACGCTGGCGAGGGTAGCTGCACCTGCTACTGATCCTGCGAACGGGTCAGGGCTTGTGGAAAAATAAGTGGGGGTCCGGGGGCGGCTCGCCCCCGGCCGCCGGAGGCACCGTGCCTCCGGCGGCCAGGGGGCAGCGCCCCCTGGACCCCATTTTCTCCGCCTGCCAAATAGACCACTTATTTCTAAACAAGCCCTTAGAACTCGTGCTCTTCAAGAAGGGGCGTGGCGCAAGCCACGCCCCTTCTTGCGTCTTGACGGGTGGTTCACCGGGGGGCAGGGGAGCCGCTTCAGAAATCGAGACGGAGCGCGGCGCCAGCGAGATCAGGCGCGAGGATCGGACTCAACGTCGCGCCAGCGGGCGCATCCTCGTCGGTCGCGACGACCTCGAGGAAGGCGAAGAGGGCAGAGAGCGAGACCATGCCGGCCGAGACGCCGTAGAAGACGTTGGCGAAGACGGCGTTGTCGTTGACGGTGCCTTCGAGGCGCTTGGCGCGCGCGCGGCTGAGGCCCTGGGCTCCGCCCGCACGGATCTCTGCGGCGGCGATGTCGCTGCTGAGCTCGTCCTTGGCGTCGATGACCTGGCCGTTGAAGTAGAGCGCGACGGAGAGGGAGGCGAGGCTCAGGACGCCGCTGCCGATGGACAGCCAGGCCGGGGCGCCGAGTCCACCTTGCTCGACGGGCGGCCGAGGGTCAGCGGGGCGCACGGGGGTGAGGGGCTCAGTGTGCACGTCCCCGGAGGTGCCCGTATCCTGCTTGACGTCCGGCTCGACGGGGGTGGGCGTGACGGTCGCCCTGGGATCCTCGAGGGGCATCTCCTCCGCGATGGAGTAGAGCGCGTCGAGCAGGCCATCGATGCCTGCGGCCTGCTTGACCTTGACGACCTTGGTGTAGGGGTCGGGGAGGTCGGAGAAGCGCTCGATGCTGAACTCGTGGTGGGTGGCGCTGCTGTCGATCTTGCCCAGGACGAGGACCTTGATGTTCAGGCGTTGTCGGAGCCCGCTGACGCAGGCCTCGTCGATGAGGCAGGTCACCAGCGGGGCGTCGCCTGCGAAGCCGCCCTGAACCAGCAGCTCATCCTTGCCGATCATGCGGAAGTGACCGCGGCCCGAGAAGGCGGCGATCAGGATCTCTTGGAGGTCGCGTGCGGTCTCGTCGTTGGCGTCGCCGGTGCTGCGGACCACCACGGCAAAGACCGGCGCGTCGGCGCTGTCCTGGCTGTGCGCCGCAGGGAGGGGTAGCAGGACGAGCAGCGTGACGATCGCGGTGAACCACCCGACCGTGCGTAGGTCCGGGAGCGAACGCATCAATCCTCCTCCCCCTCGGCGATCTCGCTGGTGTCGGCGGTCGCGGGGGCATCCTCCTGCTTGCTGCCACGGATCCGGATGATGCCGAAGACGATCAGGCCGATGGCGCCGAGGCCTCCGAGCGGGATCATCACCTTGCCGGCCTCGTCCTGGCTGATGACGGAGTTGCCCTTCTTGATGAAGAGCTTTCCCTGATGCTCGGCGCCGGTGGCATACTTGACGCCGAGGCCCGCGACCGCGACGAACGCGAGCGCCAGGACGAAGTACATGATGCCGGCCCCGATCGAGCCTCTCTGCTGTGCCATGGATTGTCTCCTTTTCGAGGGGCTGCGTGCTCCATCGACTCCCATGACTGCACGGTATATCGATTGACGGCGAGTCGTCAACGCGACGGTTGGCTGGCGGGCGGTGAATAGGCGCCAGGCCTGTGACGTTGCCACGGGCTGGATCGGTCGAGGGGAGCGTGATCGATGGCGAGACGCAAGCACAATCGCAGCCCGCACCCACCGCGCGAGCCCGCTGCGGCACCATCGGCGACGCCGGAGCTGAACACGTCGGTCGAGGCGGAGGTGCCCGCTGAGGCGTGCTCGACGTCGGGAGGCGAGCAGGGTGGGGCGGGGGCTGATCGGGCGGAGGGGGAGGCGTCGGAGGCGTCCGGGGCAGGGTGGGGCGGCGCGCGGTTCTGGGCTGGGCTGGTGCTGCTGTTTGTGTTCGGCGTGTTCGGTGGCTGGTGGCTGTCGCGCAGCGACGAGGCGCCGTCACCGCCCTACGCTCCGCCACCGATCGTCGAGGCCGAGCCGGCTCCGGTGCCGATGGAGCCGCCGCCCACGGCCACAGGTCGGCTCGTGGGGCGCGTGATCGGTCCGGACGGCGCCCCGCTCGAAGGGGTCACGCTTCGCCTCTGGAGCGGGCGCGCTCCGTCGACCGTCGCGCTGGCGACGTGCGCTTCGGACGGGGCGGGCCAGTTCGCCTTCGAGGGGCTGGAGGCAGTGCGGCATCGGATCAGCGCGGACAAGGCGGGGTTCGCCTCGCAGCGGCTCGCGGGAATCCTGCCAGACGGTGAGCCGGTCGACCTCGAGCTGGCGGCGGGGGAGGGGATGTTCGGCGTGGTGACGCTGGACGGGGCGCCGGTGTCAGGGGCGCGGGTCCAGATCGGCGCCGCCGGTATGTGGCCGCCGCTGCTGACGCTGACCGGTCCCGACGGCCGCTTCGAGTCCTCGCCGCTCGCGGCCGGCGACTACGAGCTGCTGGTCCAGGCAACGCTGGAGGACGGCTCCTCGGCGGGCACCGTGGCGACGGTGAACCACGACGGCCGCGCCGATGGCGAGCCGTTCGAGCTCCCGCTGTCGCCGACCCCCGTCTTCACGCTCACCGTGGTGGACGACGTGACTGGCGGACCCGTCGCCGGGGCGCTCGTCATCGCGGCGGAGGACGTCGTGCACATCGTGTCGGCGATGTGGCTCAGCGGTGAGTCGGGCGAGGTGGAGCTCGACGGGCTGCTCGCTCGGCCGTGGGTGTTCCGGGCGCGGGCCCGCGGCTACCTCGAGACGGTCGCCACGTTTTCGCCGGGCGCTGAAGGGGCGCCGACCGAGCTTCGGCTCGCCCCGGCGGTCACGGTGCGCGGTCGCGTGGTCGATGAGCGCGGCCAGCCCGCGCCGCTGGCTCGGCTGCGCGCCCTGGTCCGCACCGACCGCGGCGAGGTGGAGGTGGTGGATCGGGACGCCACCGGAGCGATGAGCGCGCTGGCGGCGACGCGCGCCGGTGTGGAGCCGTCGTTTGGGGCGATCTTCGGCTTCGTGAGCGACGAGGACGGCGCGTTCGAGGTGACGGGGATCCCGCCGGGTCGGGTCATCATCGAGGCGAGCCGCGACGGCGATCAGCCCGCGTGGTCGCCAGCGATGCTGCTGGCGGCTGGCGTCATCGAGGAGAACGTCACGCTGACCCTGCGCGCGGGCCATGTGCTCGCAGGCCGGATCATCGGGCCAGACGGTCAGGTGATCGCGGGCGCGCGGGTGGAGCTCCTGCCGTCGGATGCGGAGGACCTGACGCGCGGCGACGACGCGCTGCACCTCGGGCTGGGGAGCGTGTGCATCACGGACGGCGATGGTCGGTTCCGCCGCGACGACCTCCCACAACGGGTTCGCCTCGTCGCGACGGCGCCCGGCTATGAAGAGGGCGGCTGGAGCGGCGACCTGAGCGAGCAGACCGAGCCGATCGAGGTGCGCCTCGGCGTGCAGGGCGAGGCGGTCAGGGGCCGCGTGGTCGATCCGGAGGGCATCGCGGTGGCGGGCGTGACGCTGCGCTACGCACCAGCGCCCGACGCTCCCGCTCGCCGGGGCGACGCGTGTGTGCAGACCACCGACCCGGACGGCCGCTTCCTGCTGACCGGCTGCCCCGAGACGGACTTCGATGTTCGGATCGACGCTCCGTCGCCGGAGATCGCGACGGGGTTTGCCAGGCTGCACCCCGGCGAGGAGACGGAGCTCAGGTTGGAGCGCGGTGGGTCGCTGGCGGTGACGGTGACCGACCCCGATGGACAGGGCGTGGAGGGGGCGAGCGTCAGCATTGTGCCCGGCGCGGTGGGCGCCGTTCCCGCAGCGGCCCGCGAGGGTCTGGCGCAGACCGTCCGAACCGAGGCGGGCGGGCAGGCGCGCGTCGGGCCGCTGCGGCTCGGACGCTGGAAGGTTCGGGTGAGCCGGGCTGGCTTCGTCCCGGCGGAGGCGAGCGCCGAGGTGACCTCCACGGCGGCGCCCGCCGCGCTTGCGGTTCGCCTGATCCGCGCTCGAACGGTCGAAGGCGCCGTGGTCGATCGCTACAGCCAGGCGCTGCCTGGCGCGTGGGTCGAGCTTCGGGTGGACGGCAAGCACCTCCAGGTCCATCGGACGGATGAGGGAGGCCGCTGGGCGTTCACGGTCGAGCACGAGGGGGCGGTTGAGGTGCGTGCCCTGCAACCGGACCATGGGGTGAGCGGTTGGAGGTCCTGGGGTGGCGAGGCGGAGCAGATCCTGACGCTGGAGGAGGTCGCTGTGGACCTGGCTGTGCACAGCGAGTCCCTCAAGGAGCACGGCGCCACCCTCTGGCGCGACGGCGACTCCATCCTCGTCACCGAGGTCGATCCGGGCGGGTCCGCCGACCTCGCCGGGCTCCGCCAGGCGGACCAGGTGCTCGGTGTCCAGCGGCGCGGTGACGGCGTGCAGCTCGACGTGGTGCGCGGGGGACGTCGGCTGCGCGTGGACGTAAAGTGACAGCGGAATATTCCACACAGAGCTTTGACAGATGAACCGCACATGGTTAGCCTCTGAGGTAGCATTGCTCTCACGGGCGTCCGGCGCTCAGCACCCATCATGCAACAAGGCAGACCTCGCGTGGCGCGAACCGTCAATGTCGAAGCCCACACCCACCGGCCCTCGTGGACCCACCGGGCCCGGTCGCCCCAGCCAGCGGCCAAGCGGCAGCCAGCGGCGAGTCGACGTGACCGTTGACGAGATGCCGAGGGCGGGCCACCTGTGGGAGACGCCGTTCGTCGAGCTGCTCCGCATCGCGCTCGAGCTGCACGTGACCGGTCGGCTCGACCTGGCGGGTGACCAGGTCAAGCGCCGCCTCCTGCTCAGGGACGGTCTTCCGGTGAGGGCGCGCAGCAACCTGCTGAGCGAGAACCTCTTTCGCTTCCTGCTTCGCCGCGGTCTGATCGACCGCACGACCTACGCAGAGCTGCTTGGGGAGTCGTCGTCGGGGGATCGCCACCGCCTGTTGCTCGAGCGCGCCGTGTTGCCCGAGTCCCAGGTGGAGGCATCGGACATCGCGCTCAGCGAGGAGATCACCATGGCTTGCCTCGGGTGGACCGAGGCGAGCTTCACCTGGACGCCGCTGCCCGAGGAGCAGATCGAGCAATCCAACCGCCTCAACCCGTTCGAGCTGTACGTGCGATGGCTTCGGGAGCAGGTGGCGGTGGATCGGGTGATCGGGGAGGCGATGCGGTACAGGACGCGGCGCTTTGCGCTGAGCGCGACCGGGCACACGCGGGCGCGCATGGTGGCGAAGCTGCTTGAGGACGAGTCCTGCCTCAGCCGGGGGATCACCGAGCGCTGGACGGTGCAGGAGTTCCTGGATGCGTCCTCGGACCGCTTGGATCAATCGGTGGTCGCGTTCAGCGCGCTGTTGCATCTGGGCGGCCTCCAGCTGCTCGGCCCGGTCGACAGCGAGAACGATGTCCAGCCGCCCATGCACGTCTCTCAGCGGGAGCTGCGCGCGGTCAAGCCAGACACGGGCCACGGCCGATCCCGTCTGAGCCGGGTGAACAAGCTGGTGGACAGCGAGCTGCAGCGCGTTCGCACGGCGACGTCGCCCTACGCTGTGCTCGGGATTGGCGAGAGCGCGACGTTGCACGAGGCGCAGGAGACGTATCGGCGGCTGGAGGAGTACTACCGTCCCGAGAACTTCAAGGTGCTGGGCGATGAGAGCGTGCTTGAGCGTGTCGTCGAGCTCCGGGCGGGGCTGCACACGGCGTTGATGGAGATCCTTCAAGAGCCGCCGATGAGCCGGCCGCTGCCGCGCTCTGTGTCGATGATGCGCGTGCGTCGGATCACGCGCGGCTTCCGGCTTCCGGGTAGCGGTCGCGAGGACGACGGCATTCGCCTGGCGAGTCTGCTGCATGCCGATGGTCTGGCGTATCTCTACCTGGGCGACTTTGAGGAGGCCGCCGATCAGTTCCGCCAGGCGCACAACCACTCGGGTGGCCACGTCCGCCACCTCGCTTACTACGGGTGGGCGATCTACCTGAACAGCGGCGGCGATGCGTCTGAGCGGCAGCGCGGCAAGGAGGCCATCCTCGAGGCGCTCCGTCGGGAGCCGGATTCGGATCAGGCCCATGTGCTGCTCGGCAATCTCCTGTCGCGCGAGGGGGAGATGTCGGGCGCCGCGGCGGCGTTCGAGCGCGCGCTGGCGCTCAACCCTGACAACAGCGAGGCGCGGGCCGCGCTGGATATTTTGTCCTGATACGGCGTTTTCGTGTCTTTATCTTGTTTTTTGCTGTTTGTTTTCGCTACTTCGGGGTGGCCCTGGCCCCCGTGTGCCGCGCGATGTGTTCAGCCTTGCGCGTCGTTCAGCGTTGTGGTCAGACACTGGCGACGCGGGTGCGATGGTGCGCCGCGGTGGAGCTGAGGTGCGGGCATGACCGATGTGCTATGGCGCGAGGCGTTGGAGCGGTTCGCGGCGATCCATCAACGGGGGCTTGAGGCCGAAGAGATCGAGCCGACGTCCGTCGTGCTCGCCACGGCATCGCCGCAGGGCCGGCCCTCGGCGCGGGTGGTGCTGCTCAAGGGGTTCGATGCGGCGGGCTTCGTGTTCTACACGAACTACGAGAGCCGCAAGTCGGAGGAGCTGCTGGCCAACCCGTTTGGCGCGCTGTGCTTCTACTGGAAGACGTTGGGCGAGCAGGTGCGCGTGGAGGGCCGGGTGGAGCAGGTCACTCCGGCCGAGTCCGACGCGTACTGGGCCTCGCGCGCCCGTGAGAGCCAGATCGGGGGCTGGGCCTCGATCCAGTCGAGGCCGGTCGGTCACGACGGCGAGCTCGAGGAGCGGTTCGTCCGCTTCGCCAGCGAGTTTGATGGGGGTGACGTCCCCCGGCCGCCGCACTGGGGTGGCTTCAGGCTGAGCCCCGATCGCGTGGAGTTCTGGACGGTGCAGGCCCATCGGCTCCATGAGCGGGTCGCCTACACCCTCACGGACGGCGCGTGGCAGGTGGGCCGGCTGTTTCCTTGAGCCCGCGGGCTCGACCCGCCGTCTCGCGCGGCGTCGTGGCTACCTGCCGCCGAGGTTCGCTGAGAGCGTGACGTCGAAGGAGTCCGGCACGCGCCGCTGGCGTGCGGACAGCTCCAGGCCGACACATCCCACCAGCTCGCCAAGCCGAGCCCCCACCGCCCACTCTCCGCGCTCGACGTTGACGATGCCGTCCTCGATCGGGAGCAGGCCGTCGCCGAACAGGGTGAGGTCGCCGAAGACGGGGATGGCCCCGTCGAGCTGGAGGGCGGATCGTCCCGCGCGCTCGATCGGCTGCACCGCCGGGGCGTCCAGGCCAGTCGCTCGCCACGGCGCGCCCGTGAGCCGAAGACCGGTCCGCATGGTGGCCACCGCGACGCCGAGCGTCCATCGCGACCCGTCTCGTCGCAGACCGAGCGAGGCCTCCTGAAGGCCGTCCAGGCCAAACTCGAGGCGTCCGCGGGTGCTGAGGGAGGAGAGCTGCTGATCCAGCGAGGCCCCCCAGCGGAGATGGCGCCCCGCCAGCCCCTCCGGCGCGCGGTCGACGCCACCGACATCCTCAAGCCAGGCTGCGCCGAGGTTGAATCGCAAGCGGTGCTCTGGCCCCCAGAAGGTCTGGCGAACCGCGGCGGAGGCCGACCAGGCCGGCCACGCCAGGTCCAGCCGCTCGGCGAGGTCCAGCGGGCTTCGCTCTCCGAAGTTGTGACGGAGCGGATGGGCGTGCACGGCCAGCTCGGGCTCGATCCGGTGCAGGACGCCGCCGGGCCGCCCGACGAGCTCGGTCGACGTGCGCAGGCCAAGGTCGCTGAGCCACCGCTGTCGGGTTCGCGAGGACTGTAGGTCGAGGCCGAGGTCGCTGACGGGCACGGTGTAGAGATCGGTGAGCTGCGAGAGCGAGAGCGACGGTTGGACCTTGAGCGCGCCGAGGTTCCATGGCCCGATCGCGTGCGCGCCGAGGACCAGCCGGTGGGTCGCTCCACCGACGTCCGCGTACCGGATCGGCGCGTCGGTCTCGGGCACGGGCTCCGGCTCGCCGAGCACGGACAGGCGCGTCGCCCGGGCGTCGAAGGAGAGGTCGAGCCCGTCGCCCGCGATGGTGGAGCGGTAGGTGTAGAGCGCGTCGAGGGCGAGGAGCGACTCGGCGTCCTGGTTCCAGTAGGACCGTGTCTGATCGACGGGCTGCCAGAGCGCGGCCGAGACCTCGAGGCTGGAGCGCTCGGTTCCCACGGAGGCGACTGCGGTGGGGCGGCTCCAGGGACCGAGGCGAAGGACGGGATCGAGGCGCTGCTCCTTCAGGATGGTGTGGGTGTCCACGAGCGTGCCCGACCAACGCAGGCGCGGCAGGTCGTCCGGGGCGGCCATCCCTGCGCCGCCCACCATCCACGAGGGTCCACCGCCGACCCGGAAGTCGGTTGAGAGCACGGCCTCGAGGTTCGACCGCACCGTGTCGCCGTGGGAGTCTGCGGCCGCGTGCCGCAGCCTGGTGCCGCCGCCGAACGGGCCATTGGTGCGGGCGAAGGCGGTGAGCGTCAGGTCGTTGGCGTGTCCAATGGGGAAAAATGCACCAATACCAGCATGAAATCCTTCATCTTCAAGGAATCCGAGCTGAGGCGGCAGGGCGCCGGCCAATCGCCCATCGAGCGGATAGGTCACGCTCGGGAGGTAGGCGATCGGGATGGGGCCGACCGCGATGGTCGCGCCGTCTGCCGTGATGTCCGGGTGCACCTCGGGGTCGCCGGGTACGCGGAGGTCGAGCACGACGCGCTCAGCCTCGAACGTGAGCCCCGTGGAGCCCGTCTGCTTCGTGCACGGGCAGACGCGCGCGCCGCGCAGATCCAGTCGGCCGCCATCGAGCGTGAAGGTCCGGCTCCGAATCGACACGCTCCGCCCGCTGTCGGCCTCCACGCTCCCCTCCAGGCCCTCGCCGGACCACCGTCCCGTGGCGGGGTCGAGCTCGATGCGGTCGACGCGCAGCTCGTGGGGGCCTCGGTCGACCGTGGCACCCTCGAGCATGAGGCGTTCGGTGGACAGGGTGGCCCGGCTCGCCTCGATCATGATCGTGGCGCCATCGGCGGCGGCCAGCTCCAGGCGCACGTGGCCCTCCAGCGTCCAGGTTCCGTCCTGCCAGGTCAGCGTGTCGGCCTCGAAGCGGACGGCCTGGGACGTCTCCCCAAGGTCGAGGAGCTGCGCGGATGCGCGCTCCGGCCTGAGCAGCCACGCCGCCGTGAGGATCACCACGATGGCCCACAGCCGGAGGCCACGACGCTGACGATGACGCCGCATCCACCGTGACCCGTGGGGCGACGGCATCGATCGGGGTGGATGCTCGACGTGTGGCAGGGCTGTGAGCACGATCGACCAGGCAAGGGAGTGTAAGGACAGCGCTGGCACGCCGTTCTGGGGGGCGTCCGGCCAGTCTGGACCGCAAGAGGCACATAGTTGTGGGCGAGGTGTCGCCCAATTGCAAGGTGAACCCCATGGTCGAGCACAACACGGCGCACATCCACCCCTTCACGCTCACCCTTCGCCGGCTGATGCCGGCGCTGGGCCTGCTGACCGCCCTCGTGGCGCTGGCGCTGTCGTCGGGGTGCAGCACCTCGTCGTACCGTCCGAGCGCGCTCCGTCCGTTCGAGACCGACCCGGCGTTCGAGATCAACGACAGCGACATCGCGCAGGCGTATGCCGCTCGGCCTCAGATGCCCGAGGCCGCTCGGGTGGCGTTCTTCAGCTACGACCCTGGCCACATGGACGCGGTGGAGCAGACGCTGAAGGAGACGGAAGGGGTCGCCTCCGTCTATCGGATCCCCGCCTTCCTCGTCACGGGCGAGCACCGCTACGACGAGGGCCAGCCCGCGTGGGCCCGGCCGGCGCCACAGCCTCTCAGTCTGAAGAAGCTCCGCGTGCTCGCCGCCCGCGCCCACGCCGATGTGCTCGTCGTGGTGGACTACGGGTATCGCCAGGAGGTGTCGCCGAATGGGCTCGTGGCGCTCAACGTCCTGCTGATCCCGACGCTGTTCTCGCCCTTCCTCGACGTCAAGGTCGAGAGCTTCATGGACACCTACGTGCTGGATGTGCGCAACGGCTACCTGTACGGCCACGTCGGCACGCAGGAGTCGGGCGAGGAGCGTTGGGTGTCCATCTACGACACCGACGAGCACCCGCTGGTGGGGCAGCAGCTCCCGTTGCTGCTCGCGTCTACGCGAGCGGCGCTCGGCGAGGTCATTCAGAAGAGCCGGGAGGAGACTGCGGCAGGCATGGCCGGGGGCGCTGTGCCGGAGCTGAACGCCACGCCGGCTGATCCGGCGCCCTGATCACTTTCGAGCGTGCTCGTGGCGCAACGGGCCACCGTTCCGGTGTGACGGTTGGGGGAGGGGGCGGCTCGGAGGCCGTCAACATCGGCCACTACGACATGCACTGTGCAGAGCTGCGCATCGCCTACATTGCAGAAGATTCTTTCCGCGGCTACCCTCCGGGTGGATAGTCTTGACGGACCCACATCCCGTGGTTCAACGCGGGACTCTCCGGAGGGAGCAGCACATGAAAACCAGTCGACTCGCAGGTCTCCTGTTCGTGTTGGCCGTATCGGCCCTCGGAGCGCCGGCGGCGGCGCAGGACGGTGGCACCACCACCACGACGACCACGACCAGCTACGAGGTCGTGCCCAAGGCAACGGGGCCCCAGGAGCCAGCGTACGAGAACTCGACGATCTCGCGCGTGTCGTACGCCGACATCGACGACCCGGACAAGGGCTTCTACGGGCTGAACCTGCCGCAGCAGCAGCTCTACACCGGGATCATCCCGCGGGTTCGTGACGGCTTGCCCCACCTGAACCGGTACAACCGCTCGGCGAACAGGAACGCGCGCTCGAAGAACCGGTTGACGTGGATCGGATACCAGCGCATGTCCGACAAGTCGAGGATCTTCATCCAGACCGGTCGGAACGCGGACTACGAGGTGCTCAAGGGGCGGGCCCCCAACGAGCTGCTCGTCGTGCTCAAGAACACCCGCCCGTCGCTGTCGAACTTCTTCCGCGACATCGACTGCCGGTGGATGTACCGATCGGTGGGTCACATCCGGTCTTTCCGGCGGGGCAGGGATACGGTCGTGGCGATCAAGATGCTGACGACGGTGGAGTTCTCGCTCTCCTCGGACGGCGCCTACGTCTACGTCGACTTCGCCGATGCCTACCTCGAGCCGAACGGCGCTGCGCCCGAGAAGCCGGCCGACAGCTCGACGGTGTACGACGACCCGCGCGGCTGACGGGGTCGCGGGTGCGCGGCGCGCCCGCTTGTGAGGTGTCGCAGGGTGTGCTACATGTGGGGCGCGCCGTGACTGGCGGGGTGCTCGTTTCGGGCGACTCGCCGGCGGCCTCGTCTCCCCCTCCGTCCCGCGCGGACCGCGCTCGGGCAGCGACGTTCCACCCCATCTCCTCGGACCGACTCCATGCGTTGGCTCTTCCTGGACCGCATTGACGAAGTCGTCATCGGCGCGCGCATCACGGGGGTGAAGGCCGCCGCGATGAGCGAAGACTACTTCGCCGAGCACTTCCCGAATTTCCCTGTTGTCCCCGGTGTCATCGTGACCGAAGCGCTCGCACAGCTCAGCGGCAAGCTGATCGAGCTGAGCGTGTTCGAGGAGCGTGGCTACTGGCCGTTCCCGATCCTGAGCATGGTGAACAAGGCGAAGTATCGGAGGTTCGTCCGGCCCGGCAGCGTCATCCAGATGACGTCGGAGGTCATCTCCTTGCGGGACGAGTCGGCGATGATGAAGGTCGAGGCGCGGGTGGATGGCCATCGCATCCAGACCGCCGAGCTGACCTTCGTCTTCAACCCCGCTGAGCTGCCCGACGACGCCGCGCTCATCGAAGACCTCGAGCGGCGCTTCATGAAACAGATCTGGCCTGGCTACGGCGACTATCTGGCCACCAGCCGGCGCTCGGCGAGCGAGGAGCAGCAGTGATGACGTCACGGCGGGTGGTGGTCACGGGCATGGGGGCAGTGACGCCCCTCGGGATGGACGTCGAGAGCAGCTGGTTGGGCGCGATCGCTGGCCGGCCGGCGGTGCGGAAGATCACCGCCTTCGACGCCTCGGGTTTCCCCGTTCAGATCGCCGCAGAGGTGCCGCACCGCGTGATCGAGGCCTGGTTCCGGGTGCCGGAGCTCGAAGGTCTGGCCGATCGCAAGATCCGTATGGCCGTGCGGTCTGCCGAGGAGGCGCTGGCGCAGGCCGGGTTCGTGCCGGGCGAGACGATGCCGGCGCCCGACCGGTTTGGCGTCAGCGTCGGCACCGAGAACGGGCGCCCACTGCTGGAGGAGGTCGCTGAGACCTTCTACCGCTTCGCAGATCACCAGAAGGCTGGCCTGTCGACCGCCGAGCTGCTCGAAGGGGTCGACCCGCTGGAGTTCGTGCGCACGGTGCCTCACCTGACGGCGACGCTGCTCTCGGTCATGTACAGCGCCCACGGCCCTGCAACGACTTGCTCCACGGCCTGCACCAGCTCGGCCCAGTCGGTCGGCGAGGCGGCGTTGGAGATCCGGCGGGGGATGGCGGACGTGATGCTGGCCGGCGGCACGGACGCTCTGGTGGAGGGCTTCATGGTCGCTGGCTTCGCGCTGCTCGGGGCGCTGAGCACGCGCAACGATGAGCCGGAGCGGGCCTCGCGCCCGTTCGACCGCGACCGGGACGGCTTTGTGCTGGGGGAGGGCGCAGGCTTCCTCGTGCTCGAGGAGCTGGAGCACGCCCGTGCGCGTGGGGCGAACATCCTGGCGGAGCTGGTCGGTTACGGCTGCTCCTCCAACGCCTACCGCATCACCGACTCGCCGCCCGACGGCCGCGGCGCCTACCTGTCGATGGCCTGGGCGCTGCGCGATGCGAAGCTCGCGCCGGAGCAGATCGACTACATCAACGCCCACGGCACGAGCACCCAGATGAACGACGTCAGCGAGACCGCTGGCATCCGCCTCGCCCTCGGGACGCACGCCGATCGGTGCATGGTCAGCTCGACCAAGTCGATGATGGGTCACCTCGTGGCCTCGTGCGGTGCGGTCGAGTCCATCTTGTGCGTCAAGACGCTCCAGCAAGGCATCGTGCCGCCGACGATCAACTACGAGAACGCCGACCCGGCGTGCGATCTGGACTACGTGCCGAACGTGGCGCGTGAGGCGTCTGTGCGGTATGCGATGAGCAACAGCTTCGGGTTTGGCGGGAGCAACGGCACGCTGATCTTCGGACGCTACGACGGACGAGGGGAGTGAGGCCGTGAACCGCAGAGACGTGCTGATCACGGGGCTTGGGGTCGTCTCGGCGGCGGGTGTGGGGTGGCGGGCGTGCGCCGACACGGTGTCCGTGCTGCCCACGTTTCTCTCTGGCTTCGACGCGACCACCTTCCCGGCGCGGCTGGCGTATCAAGTGGAGAAGCTGCGGCCTCAGCCGTACATGAAGCGACGCAAGGACCTCAAGCTGATGTCGCGCGACGCGCAGCTCGCGCTTGTCGCCGCCGGGCTCGCCGCCGAGGACGCGGGGCTGCTGCCCTCCGATCCGTCGAGCTGGCCGCAGCCCGCCGATGAGATCGCGCTCTACATGGGGGTCGGCCTCGAGCCTGGCGATGTGACGGAGCTGGGACCGGCGCTGGCCCGGTCGCGCGCCGCCGACGGCAGCATCGACCTGGACGTGCTCGGCGAGTTCGGGATCAACCTGATCCCGCCGCTGTCTGCGCTGTCCACGCTGCCGAACATGGCGTTGGCGCACGTGTCGATCAACCTCGAGCTGATGGGGCGCGGCGAGGCGCTCAGCCCGTGGGGCACGTCGGGCCTCGACGCGGTGGCCGCTGGCGCCGAGATGATCGCGCGGGGCCGGTGTGAGATGGCCTTCGTGGGCGCAGCAGACAGCGACGTCGACATGAGCGGCGTCGCCCGGTACCTGCGCATGGGGCTGCTGGCGCGTTTGAAGGAAGGAGACGCCGAGCTGGCGGCTGCGCCTGACGGGACCGATGGGCTGGTGCTCGGCGAGGGCGCGGCGTTCTTCGTGTTGGAGTCGCGGGAGTCGGCCGAGGCGCGGGGGAAGGCGCCGCTGGCCCGCGTAGCCCGCCACGCCCAGTATGCCGTGCCGACGCCGCAGATGAGCACGTTCTCGGTCGACGTGATCGCGGACATGGTGGCGGCGAGCCTGGTGCGCAACGCGCGCTCGGTCGTGGTGGGGGCCGCAGGGCACGACCGCCGCCGTCGCCGGGTTGAGGCCGAGGCGGTGGCGAGGGCCGCGGCGCGGCGCGGCTGCGTGGTGACGCCCTCGCTCGACCAGGTCTCCTCGCGGGTGGGCTGGTGCGTGGCGGCGGGCGGGATCGTCGATCTGGCCGACCGGCTCGCCCGCGAGCGGCTCGCGCCGAGCGTGGACTCGATCGTGGGGCTGGCGTGGGCGCCGACGGGTCACACCTCGACGTTGACGCTCGACCAGATGGGAGGGGGGAGCCCATGAGCGCGCGGGTGGTGATCACATCGATCGGGGTGATGGGGCCGACGGCGTCGGACTTCCCGAGCTTCGTGTCGTCGCTTCAAGAGGGGGTGGCCGGCGGCGGCGAGGTGACCTTGTTTGACGCCTCAGCCTTTCCGACGCGGATCGCCGCGGAGGTGCCGGACTTTGATCCCGAGGCGGTGTTCGAGGACCTGCGCCGGCGGAACCCGGCGGTGACCTCGGACATTGTGCCGTGGCAGGACCGGAAGACGGCGCTGGGGCTGGCCGCAGCGTTCCAGTGCGCCGAACGATCGGGCATCACCGACTGGTCGGGCCGAAAGGTCGGGCTGCACCTCGGCACGGGCCTCAGCAGCGTAACCGCCGAGCAGCTCGACATCGAGGTCTGCCCCTTCCTGCGCGACGACGGCTCGTTTGACACCCGCGCCTACGGGCTCGCCCTCGAGCAGCTCCAATCCCCGTCTCCGTGGCGCCACATCACCGACGAGGCCAACCGCCTGATCCTGGCGGGCCTGCACGCTTCGGGGCCGTCGACGTCGAACTTCTCGGCGTGCGCGGCCTCCGCCCAGGCGATCGGTCGGGCGTACCTGGACATCCGCAACGGGCGGATCGGCCGGGCGATCGCGGGGGGGATGGACTCGATGATCCATCCCTTCGGCATGATCTCGTTCATGCGCCTCGGCGCCCTGACCACCCGGAACGAGTCGCCACGCACGGCGTCGAGGCCGTTCGACAAGCACCGGGACGGCTTCCTGCTGGGGGAGGGCGCGGCGATGCTGCTGCTCGAGGAGCTCTCGGCGGCGCGGGCACGGGGGGCCACGATCCTGGGCGAGATCGTCGGGTTCGGCACATCCATCGACGCCTACATGATCACGGCCCCCCACCCCGACGGCAAGGGCGCGCGCCTCGCCATGAAGCGCGCGCTTGACGACGCCAGGGTCAAAGCCTCTCAGATCGACTACATCAACGCCCACGGCACCGGGACGCCGCTCAACGACAGCACGGAGTCTGCGGCGCTCAAGGGGCTCTGGGAGGAGGCGGGTGCGTTGATGCCGCCGGTCAGCTCGACCAAGGGCATGACGGGGCACCTCATCGCCGCCGCTGGCGCCATCGAGGCGGTGGCCTGCACCGCGGCGCTCGATCGCGGCTTCATCCCGCCGTCGATCAACGTCGAGACGCTCGACCCCGAGTGCGACGTGCCCGTGGTGATCGCTACGAAGGGGACCGCCGCCGATCTGCGGCTCGTCATGAGCAACAGCTTCGGCTTTGGAGGCCAGAACGCCTCGTTGATCTTCAAGCGCTGGCAGGAGGAGTAGACCATGCCACAGGCTGCCGCCATCGAGGCGCCAGGTTTCTTGTTCGCAGGGCAGGGTGCGCAGTACGTCGGGATGGGGACGCAGATCGCGTCCGCCTTCCCGGAGGTCTACGAGGCCTACGGTCTGGCCGACAACGCGCTGGGTGAGGCGCTGTCGACCCTCATCATGGATGGGCCGCAGGAGCGTCTGACGCTGACCGAGAACGCCCAGCCGGCCATCCTTGCGCTCGGGTACGCGCACGCGCGGATCGCCCGCCGGTTCGGGGTCGTGCCGCGGGTGCTGCTGGGGCACAGCCTCGGCGAGTACGCCGCGTGGGTGACCGCGGGGAGCCTTCGGATCGACGACGCCATCCAGCTCGTTCGGGTGCGGGGCAGGGCGATGCAGAAGGCCGTGCCGGTCGGCGTCGGCGCCATGACGGCGGTGATCAGCACTCCCACCGAGACCATCGATGCCCTCTGCGTCGAGATCGGCGCTGCGATGGGCCAGGTCCTGTCGGCCTCGGTCTACAACTGTCCGGGCAACGTGGTCGTCTCCGGCCACACCGAGGCGGTCGAGGCGCTCGAGGCCCGCATCACCGCCGACCGGCTCGGCACCTGCCGTCGCCTCGAGGTCAGCGCCCCGTTCCATTGCAGCCTCCTGAGCCCGGCGGCCGACGAGCTCGCCCGTGCCCTCGCGCTGGTCGAGGTGCTGCCCAACGTGCTGCCGGTCGTTCCCAACGTCACCGCCGAGGTCGTCGAGCCGGGCTGCGAGCCTGCGCAGATCCGACGCCTGCTCGTGGAGCAGGTCGTGCAGCCGGTGCGCTGGGAGGGCTGCTTGCGCGCGGCCCTCAGCTACGGCATCAAGACGGCGGTGCTGATGGGGCCGGGCACGATGACCCGCTCCCACCTCAAGCGCGTCGACCGACGCTTCCCGACCGTGGGCTTCGATGACCCGAACGAGCTGACGGCGTGGGCCGGTGGAGGTGCGGCATGAGAGGACGCGAGGTGTGGGTGACGGGGATCGGTCTGGTGACCAGCCTCGGCATCGGGGTCGAGGCGACGTGGAACGGGATGATGGAGGGGGCCACGGGCATGACGGCCACGACCTCGGACGAGGCGCGCATCGTGCGGTGCCCGTCCCAGGCGCAGGTCAAGAAATTCCGCGGCGCCGACTTCATCTCCAACCGCAAGTCGCTCAAGCTGATGACCCGCCAGGTGCAGCTCGGACTGGCCGCCGCGCGCCTCGCCGTCGAAGACGCGAAGCTCGACGTGGCCAAGGTCGACTCGGAGATGTTCGGCGTCTACGTCGGCGCCGGGCAAGCCTTCGCCGAGAGCCGCGAGCTGGAGGGCGCCTTCGATCAGGCCCGACGGGAGGATGGGACCTTCGACATCGTCGCCTTCGGCGACAAGGGGCTGGCGTTCATCCACCCGTTGTGGCTGCTGCGCGGGCTGAGCAACAACGTGCTCGGCTTTGTGAGCCTCGAGTACGACGCCCAGGGCATCAACAACAACTATTGCAACAGCGGCATCTCGTCGGCCCAGGCGATCCTCTCGGGCGCACGCTCGGTCGCCGAGGGCCTCGCCGACATCGTGCTGGTCGGCGGCTACGACGACATCTTGACGCCCGAGGGCCTGCTCGGCTACGGCCGTCTCGGTCTGCTGGCCAACGGCGCGATGACCGCCGAGAACGCCCACCGCCCCTTCGATCGCCACCGCACTGGCCTCGTCCCCGCCGAAGGCGCCTGCTTCCTGATGCTGGAGGCCCCCGAGCACGCCCGCGCCCGCGGCGCGACGCCGCTCGCCCGCGTCGTGGGAGGAGGCGTCGCCTCCGACGGCTACCACGTCACCACCCCCGACCCGGGCGGAGGCAAGCTCCGCCGCGCCGCCGAGGCTGCGCTGGCCGAGGTCGGCGCCGAGACCTCGGATGTCGGCGCGGTCTTCGCGCACGGCGCCTCGTCGGTGCGGTTCGATCAGGTCGAGGCGCAGGTCTACCGCGAGCTGTTCGGCTCGCGCATCGGCGCCATCCCGATCTGCGCCGACAAGGCCAACCTCGGCCACACGGTCGCCGCGTCGGCGGCCATCTCGGCCGCTGTGGTCTGCAAGGCGCTCGCGATGGGCCGTCTGCCGCACATCCCGACGCTCAAGGACGTCGACCCGGCGTGCGCGGGCTTGCAGTACCTCACCGGGGGGCCGGTCTCGTGGACGCCCTCGCTGACCTTGACCGCGAGCGCAGGCCTGGGTGGCCAGGCCGCCGTGCTCGCTTTCGCCCCGGTCGTGGCTTGACAAGGTGCCCCGTGTGCACCTCCCCCACGTCCAACCACCGCTCACCGCCGCGCTTGCGGGTCGACCTCGACCCCCGCGCGCGTCGGCCACCGACGATCACAGGCGCTCTCCTGGCAAAGGGGGATGGAGTCCATGGCTCACCACACCGATGACCTCAAGCTCGACGGCAGGCTCGCCGTCGTGACCGGCGGCGGCCGCGGCATCGGCCGCGCCATCTCCGAGCGCCTGGCCTGTGCGGGCGCTCACGTCGTGCTCACCTGGACCACCGGACAGGAGGCCGCCGAGGCCGTCTGCGCGGCGATCGCCGCCGACGGAGGCGAGGCCGAGGCCCGCCAGCTCGATGTGCGCGACGGCCAGGCGGTGGAGGCGTTCTTCGCCGACCTCGACAAGGCGCACCGGCGGCTCGACATCCTCGTCAACAACGCCGGCGTCGTGCGAGACGGCCTGATCGTCACCCTCGACGACGAGGCGTGGGAGGAGGTGATCTCGACCAATCTGCTCGGCACCGTCCGCTGCATCCGCGCCGCCGCCCGGCCGATGATGATGCAGCGCAAGGGCGCCATCATCAACCTCAGCTCCATCGCCGCCCAGTCGCCCAACCGCGGCCAGAGCAACTACGCCGCCTCGAAGGGCGGGATCGAGGCGCTGACGCGCCAGGTCGCTGTGGAGCTCGCCCGCAAGAATGTGCGGGTGAACGCCGTCGCCCCCGGCGTGATCGAGACCGAGATGTCCCAGCGCGTCCGCGACGAGGCCGGCGACGAGATCAAGAAGCGCATCCTGCTCCGCCGGTTCGGTCGTCCCGAGGACATCGCCGGCTGCGTGCACTTCCTGGCCAGCGACGCCGCGGCCTACATCACCGGTCAGGTCGTCACGGTCGATGGGGGCCTGGGCCTCGGCTGAGAAGCCGTTCGAAAAATATATGCCTCGTTTCCTCGTATCTTCTGTCCCCAGGTGTGTCTTCTGCTCGGTCATGGGCCTCTGGGCCCACTCCCTCGCATCAGACGCCACCTGGAGACAGAATCTACGTCGGATCCATCGGCATCTATTTTCCGAATGGCTTCTGAGTGAACCGCCTCCCGCCAGCGGGCCTCGGCGAGCGCGGCCCCGTTGACACCTGGCGTCGAACGTTGCTAGGACTGCGGGCGCGGGTGTGCGGGACTACCGACACCCCGCCTCTGCGTTGTGAACCCAATCGGGGCGCCCCCGCTCCGCATCGATCCCTCAGGAGACCCAGATGGCCGATATCAGCCTCCGTCATGCTCACAGCCTCGGTCTGGACAAGGCCAAGGAGCTCACCCGCAAGATCACCACCGACGTCCAGTCGGAGTTCCCGAGCCTCGTCTCCAGCATCGACTGGAACGGTGACGGCACGGTGGCCAAGCTCAAGGGCAAGGCGTTCTCGGGCACCTTCAAGGTCGAGGCCGCCGCCATGTCGATCGACGTCGATCTGGCGTTCCTCGCCAAGCCCTTCAAGGGCAAGGTCGAGCAGAAGATCAAGGACCGGGTCGCGCAGTACTTCGGCTGATCCGCAGCCGAGGCGTGTTCGACCGCGGCGGGGCCCGTGTACACGGGCCTCCGTGCGCACCTCCGCGGGTGGAGCCACCTCCAGGGCCAGCCGCGCGGACGAGGGTGAGGACAGAGGACCGACGCCTCGCGCTCCAGCGAGGCACAGCCACACGCCGCTCGGCTCCGCGGACCGCAGGGTCCAGGCCGGGTGAGCATCACGCTCCAGCTCGAGGTCGGGCGGCCATCGCAACCACGCGGCCGGTCCTCGCCTCGCGACGATCCAGGACACCCCGGTGAAACGTAGCGGCGCCTTCCTGCTCTCGTTCCTCCTGCTCGGCGCGCCCGTCCTCACGGCCACCGACGTTGCCGAAGCCAAGATCACCAAGGAGATGGCCGAGGAGCTTCGGCCCGAGATCGACGCGGGCCTCAAGTCCAACGATCCCCTCCAGCGGGCCTATGCCATCCTGGCCGCCGGTCTGCTCGAAGACAAGAAGCTCAACAAGGAGCTCGAGCCGTTCCTCGAGAGCACGGACAAGGAGATCCGTCACGCGGCGATCATCGCGCTGGCCAGCAACAAGGACAAGAAGGGCCTGTCGGCGCTCGACGCCGAGCTCGAAAAGGCCGGCAGCGGCCGCTACGTCCTGATGACCTCCCTGCTGCCTCGCCTGCCGGAGAAGCTCCAGATCGATGTCCTCAAGGGCATGACCACCGGCAAGAAGGTCGACCCCGCTCGCCAGAAGGACGCCCTCCGCTACCTCGCCGAGTACAGCGAGGGCACCGTCTACGATCAGCTCGGCCAGATCACCAAAGAGAAGAAGCCCGAGGGTCGCGCCCCCTTCGCCGACATCCTTCTCCGCAACCCCCGCCCCGAGGCGTTCGCCTGGGCCGAGAAGCTGTTTGCGGAGAAGAAGGACGTGGAGGCCCGGCGCCTCGGCCTCAAGCTCGCGCTGGCCATCGGCGGCCCCAAGGTCGACGGCATGGCCCGCGCCGCCCTCACCGACGCCGACCCCGCCGTCCAGAAGCTGGGTCTCGACCACCTCGCCGCGCGCAAGGACCCCAGCGCCACCGACGCGATGCTCGCCCAGCTCAAGGTCGCCGGCAGCGACGCCGACAAGATCAGGCTCGTCGATGCCATCCTCACCGTCGGCCACAGCCCGCCCCTGGCCCAGGCCGCCGGCCTCCTCGACGGCGGCACCGACAACCCCGACCTGCGCCGCGCCTACTACCGCCTGTTCGGCGCCACCAAGGCCGCCGACGCCGTGGACCGCCTCCGCAAGCTCGAGACCTCGACCAACATCCAGGAGCGCCGCGACGCGATCGTCGGTCTGGCGTGGACCCGCTCCCCCGTGGCGGTCCAGATCCTCACCCGCACCATCTACGACGGCGACCCCGAGGTCGCCCGCCTGTCCGTCGAGGGCTTCGGCGTCATCGCCGACCCCACGACTGTCAAGACCCTCCAGACGGCCCTGAACAAGTCCCGCGACACCGAGACCCAGCACGCGCTCGTGCGCGCCCTCGGCCGCATCAAGTCCGACGAGGCCGCCAACGTCCTCATGTTCAAGGTCCGCGACCGCGACCTCGAGGTCAAACGGCTGGCGCTCGAAGGCCTCGCCTACATCCGCTCGAAGACCACGCTGAGCGTGCTCGACATCCTCATCAAGGACACCGACCCCGGCATCCGCCTCCAGTCTACCCTCCTGCTGCTCGAGCTCGACAAGGCCAAGGGCATGGCGCTCCTCGGCAAGGCGCTGGAGCGTCCGCCCGAGGATTACCTCGACCAGGTCATGCTCCTGCCGACCCCGCTTCGCGACGAGGTCCTCCTGTTCATGCTCAAGAGCACGACCCCCAAGCTCCGCGAGGACGCCTGGAACGGCCTCATCCTGCTCGGCCGTGACGGCCTCGGGCTGGTCCGCATCGTCGCCGCCGAGGAGTATCCGAAGGACGTGCGCGCCCAGGCCATCGACGTCCTGTCGCTGCGCACCGACCCCACCGACGTCAACCTGTTCAAGCGGCTGGCCCAGGCAGGCTCCGACGACGAGAAGCTGCTGGCCATGCGCTGGCTCCTGCGCCGGGCGGCCCCGGACATGTCCGGCTTCTTCCGCACGCTGATGAACGGCTTCAAGGCCGATCTTCCGAAGCGCACCGTCGCGCTGTACGGGCTGCTGAAGTCGGAGAAGTAAGGGCCGGGGCTGGGGACGGCGGCGAGCGGGGGCCTCGGTCATCGTTGTGGCCGCGCAGGGGGTGGCCGGAACGATGGCCGAGGACGTGAAAGCGAAACTGGGCTTTGACCGGGTCATGGAATTCACCTATACTCGTCGCATAGGTGCCTGTTCTGGACAGACTTCCACGTGAAGAACGGCGATAGCCCTGCGCTGCAACTCCCACGGAGACGCACGGTGGTCAATACGCCCAGCAAGGAAAGTGTCATGCGGATCGAGGCAGCGTCTCCCACCAAGAGGTCATATCACTGCCCCCCCCTGATTGACACTATACGCACTGTCATCAAGGGTTCACTATCGATCACATTCGCGATTGTTGCCGTCTTTTGCTTACATGGCGAAAGCATGGCTCAATGCCTCCAATGTGACGAGTTCAATACCCTCTGCGTTGAAACGTGTCCTGGTGGAGCGGCGAGCTCGGAGACGCCCTTCTTCTATGTTCCGCCTCACGGAACGAATCACGCATTCGAGGATAATCCCGCAGTTTCTCCCGGTGACGACGTCGCCGACGCCCTCATCGACAACATCGCGGACGCTCCGTTCGACATCGGGGTCACGGACGTCGTGGTCGATGTGCCGGGCGAAGTCGAGGCCATGGCCCACGGGACTGGCGCCGGCCATGTGCTCGGGCATGTGCTGGAGGAAGAGGCGCGACAGGCCGGCTCGGTGTGGTCCGCGGGCTACGGTGCGTTCGTGGGAGAGCTCGCCGGACGCTTCGGCTCGGGCCTGGTCAGCCAGCGCATCCCCACCGACACCCAGCCCGAGGTGTGGTTCACCGATTGGCTTCGAGCCTCGGTGAACCCCGAGGTCCCGAGTGAGAGCTCAGGGGATCCGGTCAACAACGCCACAGGAGAGTTTCGAATCGATGAGGTGGATCTGGCGCTGCCCGGGACAGGCCTCTCTGTGGCCATCACCCGTGTGTACCGCAGCCAGTGGAGCTTCGACGGCCCGATGGGCCACGGCTGGAACCACGGATACAATCAGCGCCTCGTCGCGCAGGACAGCGCGTGCGGCGTCGAGGAGCAGCTCTGGGTCACCGGAGCAGGTCAGGTGCTCCGCTTCGCAGGCGACGGCCCGCGCCTCACCTCCGCCCCCCCTTCGCCATACGTCCTCGAAGACCGCCGCGCGGGCGGCCAGGGGTGGGCTGTGGTGGCCCCGGACGGCGTCGAGTTCAGGTTCAACGATCGCGGGCTGCTCTCAAGCATCGTGGACCTGAACGAGAACACCATCGAGGTGGGCTGGGAGGAGTCGAGCCGAGGCGATGAGGAATGGCGTGTCGCACGCATCATCGACACCGTCGGCCACGAGCTCCTGTTCGCTTACGGTGTGGATGGCTACCTCGACAAGATCCAGGTCGAGGGGATGAACCCGCCGATGGAGGTCACCTACGAGACAGATGCCTTCGGCGATCTCGTGCGCGTGGTGGGTCCCGCAGGCGTCGAGGAGCGCTACGTCTACACCCACCGTGAGCTCGATCTCGACGAGCCCGTCTGGATGACCAGCACACAGGCCCCTGCGGTCTGCGAGCGAGCCTGCGGACTCGTGGGCGCCGGGTGCGAGGTTCGCGGCGGCCCTTGCCAGCTCGCCGCCACACCTGGGCGGCAGCTTTGTGTGGACACCTGCCACCAACCCGAGGCATGCAAGGGCGAATGCGGCGCGAATTGTTCAGGATTTTGTCATAGTGAACAATGTGGAAATTCTTGTAAAGTTACAATGGATGATCAGTGTGGTGACTATGCTCGGCGGAGCTGCCACGGTCTGGGCGCAGAGCTATGCACCCCTCAGTGTGAGTCTCGATGTGAGGCAACCTGTGCCCAGGACAACTGCGAACCAGAGATCGACATACTCATCGCCTGCATTGGTGATTATGAAGATCAAGAAATTGGAGAGGCCGAAGTTCAGAGCTGCGTCCCGTGGACTGCAAGCACGGATACTCTTGCCTCTTTCGGTCAATTATTTGCGATAGGAGGCTCAGGTGTTGCCGAGGCTCTATATTGCTTTGGAAGCTGCGTAGTTGATTTGGTGCTATACAGTAATTATGATGAATGTTGGTCAAATTGTGATTTCAGTTGGACCAGGGCATGGGCACGAGATTTTTGTCACAAAGATTGCGAAAAGTGCTGTATATATGGAGAGGCATGCGCGCCTGGAGTGTGCGCTCGGAAGACGGGCCCCTGTGCCGAGCGCTGCGAGCAGGTGTTCGCCTCGGGCGCGTCCTCCGACTTTCCGGAGTGCGATCCCGGGCCAGCCGGCTCCTGCACAGAGAAGGTCACGGACCTCTGCGTGCGCGGTTCGTCGGACTCGACGGCCAGTTGCACCCGTGATTGCCAGCAGGAGTGCACACCCGCGTGCAACGACGCTTGTGACACCGCTTGCGACGACGACTCTCCGTGTCAAGACTACTGTGATGATATCAACTATGTACGGATATGCGAGGACTCATGCTTGTCGACGTGTATCGAGGAGGTCTCCCATCCCTCGGGGCGGCGCACATGGGGACATCCGATCGACCTTGGCCACAACATCGTCGAGGCATACTCCGGCGCGGAGGCCTCGCCGTACCTGCTCAACACCTACGGTTCGGATCCGTTCGCTCCTGACTTCGATCGAGTCATCGCCCAGCAGTTTGGAAGCGCCCACATTACGTATGAGTACTTCGATCTGGAGCAGGGGCAGACACCCGATGTGGCGCTGCCCCCGGAGGTAGAGCCAGCGCCCCAACCGGTGGAGCTCTGCCCGCAGGCATCAGCCTGCTCGGTCGGCGGAGAGACGACGTGGGAGCGGTGGATCCCGCTCGCTCGGGACCGCTACCTCGTGATTGAGCATCGCATTCCGCTGGGAACAACCGTTGGCGGACCCACGACGCCGCCGGGGGACTCGCCAGGCACCATCGGCGGCACAGGCGACTTGTGGGCCGTTCCATCTCTGGCGATGCCGGATGGCTTGCAGTGGGCGGAGTTCGAGACGGCCGGAACACAAGGCTACATCTCAACATCGACATCGACCTCAACTGGCGCCTCAACCTCAACCACCCCCGTGTTCACCCAGAACAGCTTCGAGTTTACCATTGCGGACGGCTCCACGGTGGTGGCGACGCAGGACGGGGCAACCGCAGTTCTGTCCTTGTCCAGGCGACGGCCAGGAACGGACGAGCTTGTGGACTTCGCGGTCGAGGCTGGCCCAGCGTTGAGCCTGGTGCAGACGGACACAGGACCGAAGCTCGTGCAGGGGATTGTCAAGGGCGCGGTCCGATTGGCGGGAGGAGGTGGTTGTCGAGGGCCGTTTGCGGCCTATCGCTACGGCGACGAAAGCTGGGTCGAGCCGGCGAGCGCCTGTCAGGGCAGCTTCGAGGTGCAACCCGTTGGTGAACGGCTGGACAGCAACGGGACACGTATTGCTGCGGCGACCTTCCTCAACCCAACGGGCGCCCCGACGCTGGTCAGCATGGGGGCAGGCGGCCTCGTCTACGACGAGAACCCCGACGCCGCCTTCGATCCCGGGCAGCTCTCGCTGCTCAATGACCCGGACCTCGATGGGCAGCTCCAGCGGGCCGAGCGGCGAGCGGCGAGGCGGACGCGACAGTCTGGCTTGGCGGTAGAGCTGGCGCCCGCGCGCAAGCGATGTCGGTTCACGCGGGGGCAGTGGGTGCTGCCAACTGACCTGCCCACATCGCCAGGGCCGATCAATCCTGGCTGCACCCCTATCATCGATCCGGCCCAGATCGTCTCGACCGGAGGCACTGTCTTTGATCCCTCAGGCCCGACGGGCACGATCTCCCTTGGCGATGGCACGGTCTCCATCGAGCCCGGTTGTTACGACGTCGGTGACCCGTGGAGCATGGGCGGCAACTTCATCCCCGGCGACGGCCCCGCGGATGTCGAGGTGGCGCTGATCTGTGAGTTCTCGGCCCCTGGGCCGGGCGACGTCAACGGCGATCCCACCATCTGTCGATCAGAGAGCTTCAACGAGCCTGTGGAACACTTCCATGGCCATCCGAGCCAGCCCATGCGCTTTGCGACCCTCGTCACTGACGACGAGGGCGTCCGCCACACCTACTACAGCGACGGAGCGGGGCAGATCCTGCGCTCGGTCAACCATGAGACGGGGACGCAGTGGGACGTCAACTACGACCGTTTCGGCCGCTTGAAGGGGACGCGCTCAGCGTTTGGAGACCGGACGTGCATGGGCTACGACGAAGAGTGGAACGTGGCGCTCGGCGTACGCTTCCCCAGCCCGGACCGGTGGTCGCCGCAAGTCCAGGTCCGTCACAAGACCGAGTGGGGCCCTCATGGCAGGCCCCGCAAGTTCTATGATCCTCGCGCCTTCGAGCCGCGTGTCTGGCAGGACCAGACCTGGGATGCCCTTGGCAACCTGGTCGCGGTCACCACACCCGACGGTGCGCGTCAAGCCTGGACCCACGACCGTCGGGGTCGCGTCACGCGCGCGACGCGCCCCGACGGCACCTACGACACCATCAGCTACGACGGCGCTTCCGGGCAGTGGCGCAAGATCCACCTGGGGCGTGGTGACGCGCAGGACGACCGGGTGTGGCAGGCCGAGCGTGATGCCCTTGGCCGGCCGACGGAGCTGACACGCAACGATGGCCTGCACGTGACGCTGCGTTGGCGCCTCGACGGGCTGCTGGACCAGCGCGCGGTGCAGCTCGACCCATCGCTTGGGGCGGTGACCGAGGTGATGCACTACAACACGAGCGGCCAGCTTGTAGGGGTCTCCCACCCGCTCCACACCGTCGCTTATCAATACGAGGAGCGCGGGCTACGCACAGCGCAGCTCATCGTGCCCACACCGGGGGGAGCAGAAGCGGCTCGGGCCAACTGCGTCGGCTACGATGGCCGCATGGAGGTGGTCGAGATTGTGGGTCCAGACGGCGTGCGAACGCGGATCGAGCGTGACGCCGCGGGCCGCCCGCTGCGCGCCGTCGCCGGGGTGTGGCCGCCGAGCCCCGAGCCGTGGGACGATCTCTGTGAGCGCTACGCACCACCGACCGCCGCCGCCCACGAGGAGGAGCTCGGGACGTGGACCTGGGGCGAGACAGGGGAGTTGCTCGGACAGTCGGTGGGCACGTTGACCTCCGTCCACTATGCCTACGACGGCTTTGGGCGGCTCTTGGACACCATACGTGCCGACGGCCAACGCACCCGCGTCGTCAGAGACCCGATCGGCATGCCAACGTGGATTGGTGCGCTTCGCGCAGGTGCGCCGGAGCCCACCGGCGTTGGTGAGCTTGACTCGACCGACCCGATCCTGATCGCCGCCACCCGTATCGAGTACGACGCCATGGGGCGTACGAGCGCGGTGGAGCGTCCCTGGTTCGTCGACACCGAGGCTGGTCGCCAGACCCTGGGTCCCCCCCTTCGAAGCGAGCTCCACTACTTCCCGACCGAAGGCGCCATCGAGCGCGTCGACCCCGCCCGCGTCGCGGTGCGCACGGAGTTCGACGGCCTCGGCCGGCCCGTGCTCCAGACGGTGCCGGGCCAGGACGATGTGCGGTGGGAGTACAGCCGCCAGGGTCGTCGGGTGACGACGATCAGCCCGATCCCCGGCGCCAACGGCACGCTCATCGTCAACCAGGACTCCCTCGGCGGAGGGCTGCTGGAGGAGGTTTATAATGTGGCGCAGCCCTCCCTGAAGGACGTCAAGCTGACCTACGACCGCTTCGGCCGCGTGCTGACCCAACGCACCCCCGAGGGCGCCAGGAGCATGACCTGGAGCCCCCTGGGCGAGGTGCTCGAGGTGGACCGCCTGCCGCTGCGAGGGGCCGGAGACAGCGAACCGATCGCCTCGATGCGCTACGACCGAGCGGGCCGCACGCAATCGATGACCGACGGCAACGGGCACACGACGGGCTGGACCTGGGACGCCCTCGGTCGCCAGGTGGAGACCACCTTCCCCGACGGGACGACCCAACACGCAGAGTACGTCGATGGGACGGGCACACCAAACCACGTCACCGGTCGAGACGGCAGAACCACGGACTACCTCTACGACGGCGTCGGCCGGCTGACGCGCGCGTCCGGCCGCGGTCCTTCGGGCAGCGGCGTGGTGGCGGCGTTTGTTGAGCTGCTCTGGGACGACACAGGGCTGTCCGAGGCGCGCTCCTGGCGAGGCAGCAGCGACTTCGTGGGGACGGGCTCCGTAGACGGTCTCCGACTGAACTACCGTCGGGACTCGCTGGGTCGGGTGTTCGAGGAGACGCTTGGGCGAGGGCTCGTGACGGTCCCGCTCTCCTCCTGGACCGCCGAACTGGACGCCCGCGGCCGCCTGACCCACCTCTCGACACCGGACGCCGAGCTGGGCTGGACGCATGACGACCTTGGCCGCCCGCTGGAGGTGACCGTCAACGGCGAGGAGTTTGCGCACATCGGGTGGTCGGGTCTGGGCTGGCCGAAGCAGGTGACGTGGTCGAGCGGTGTGACCGAGGATTGGACCTTCGACGCCCACGACCGTCCGGTGTCCGTGTCCACGGCGAACGCCGCAGGTTCTGTGCGCACCGCCTCGTGGGTGTGGGGTCGCGATGGCTTGATGGGCCGCATCGACCGCACCTTCGGCCCGTCCGCGCCGTCGGGGCCGCGCTCGAGCGTGTTCAACGTGGACAGCTTCGGCCGCCTGGACAACGAGAGCCACGGCCTGGTCGGCCTTCCTGAGATGACCTCGGGCAGCGTGCGACCTCAGCAGCTGTCTCGCTACCGAAGCCAGGGCACCGCATGGCAAGCGCTCGACTTCGATACCGTGGACAACTGGCGCTCACTCCAGACCCCGGACCTCGCCCTGGACGACATCAACGTCGGTCCAGACAACCGCCTGCTGAGCTTCGGCGCCACGATCACCAGCGACGACGCCGGCCGTGTCCTGAACGACGGCGAAGGCACGCGCTACGTCTACGACGGCCTCGGTCACCTCTCTGCGGCGGAGGTGGACGGTGAGACGTGGCGATTTCGCACCGACGCGTTCGGTCGTCTGGCGGCCTGGGAGCACGGCGGCGCGGAGGTGGTGCAGCAGCACTTCGGCGGCAGCGTGCTGCGTCAGCGGGTGGACGGCGTGGGGACGACGTATGTGCCGGGCACGAGCGAGACGCCCATCGGCATGGTGCGGGGCGGTGAGCGCTTCGGGCTGCATCAGGGCTGGGGGCAGCGGATTGAGGCGGTCACGGACGGCGACGGCGCGCTG
>Ga0100377_1000144_pt1 | contig 54267 bp, 48 predicted proteins | sample CryGeymeta201501_FD_83664 | JGI IMG/M metagenome (GOLD analysis project Ga0100377, IMG submission 83664) | Groundwater microbial communities from Crystal Geyser aquifers in Utah, USA - Crystal Geyser metaG 2015-01 | ecosystem: Environmental > Aquatic > Deep subsurface > Groundwater | place: USA... | reverse complement strand
GCACCAAGCATAAACCGACCTCGTTCCCGCCGCACCCCGATCCTACGTCAAGCCGCAGACGCTGGGAACAGCCATCTGCTTCATGCATCAGGGTCGGCTGCGGCCGATGCACAACTTCTGAGGAGGCGCGGGCGGCTCAGGCTTCGGGGCGGCGGACGGCGACGCGCGTCCCCCAGGGGCCATCCATCAGCTCGACGCCCATCCCGTGCAGCTCGGCCAGGATCGCGTCCGCCCTCGAGAAGTCGCGGGACTGGCGGGCGGCGACGCGCGCGGCGATGAGCCGCTCCACAGCCTCCATCGACAGGCCCAGGCGGGCCAGGTGCTGGGCCTCGAGCTCGGCCAGCGCCTGGTCGGGGAAGCGCTGGAGCAGGCCGAGGGGCTGGCCGGCCTGGACGATCGCCGAGCGGGCGGCGGCCAGGGTGTAGATGCGATCGGGCACGATGTGCTTGCGGCCCTGGGTGAGCGCCCCGGCGCGCGCCGCCAGCGCCTCGATCCCGACCAGGGCGCCGGCCGTGTCAAAGCCCGCGCACATGCTGGCATGAAAGCCCTCGAAGAAGCGGCTGAGCACCTCCACCACCGGCGCCATCAGGTTGCCGTGATCGGGGATGCGATCCACCTCGGCGATCAGATCGTTGATGCGGAGCAACGTCCCCATCAAATAGATGATCCGGGTGTGGGCCGCCTCGAGCGCCTCGGTGGTCAGCGACGCTGGCGCCCCCCAGGGCATCGCGCACCACGCCAGGCGCACCACCTCTGGATCAAAGCCGGCGGTCGGCGCCATCGCCTCGACGGCACCGCAGCGCACGATCGAGCGCGCCATCGGCGCCGCGTCGTCCGCGGCGACCACCGCCAGATCGGGCACGGTGTCCGCCGCCGCGGGGGCGACCGTATAGCCGAGGCCGCGCAAGTAGCGCTCCACGACCGCCGTCAGCGCCGTCCCGCGGCCGTCCGGGCCGTCGTTCAGCCCCAGGACCCGAACCAGCCCGATCGCCCCGGTGCCTGGACCAGGAACAAAGGGGCGCAGCTCACCTGTTGGAGCATCGTGTAGCTTCAGAGTATCGGCCTGCGCCTTTGGCATGGGCTCTGGCTGTTCGAGCTCTGCCTCATCGGAAGGAAAGAGTGCCCCCGGTCGAATCGTGCGCTTCAACATCAACTCCATAGGCTTGACGACCCTCGAACCCGTGGCGACCGATGACGACCGCCTGCATCCTCGCCACCCTACCCCCACGACACCGCCTCCGCAAGACGTCCGGGCCGTCGCGACGTCGGAGGAGAGGAGTTGAAATTCGTGGGCTCGCATGGTACGCCTTGAGGATGAAGCGGAGCGCTTTGACGCCTTGGAGAGGATGCCCGCATGTACAAGCTCGTCATCGAGGACGATGAGGGTAAAACCACCGTCGTCCCGATCATACGCGATGAGATCACCATTGGCCGCAAGGAAGGGAACACGATCCGTCTCACGGAGCGGAACGTCTCTCGCCGACACGCCAGGCTCATCAAGAAGAACGGAACCATCGAGATCGAGGACGTTGCCAGCCGCTACGGCACCAGGCGCAACGGCCAGAAGATCGATGGGCGGGTACCCTTTCGCGAAGGGGACGTCGTCCTCATCGGCGACTACCGGCTTCGACTCCAGCTCGACAAGCCCAAGGTCGAAGGTGAAAAGGCCGAGGTCAAGACCCCCGAGCCCCCCGTCGAACCCGAGGAGCTGCCTGCCCGCGAGGCCGCTCGGATCGTCGTCATCTCCTCCAACTTTGCCGGTCGGGAGTTCACCCTGACGCGCAAGGAGATGGTGATCGGTCGCACCGAGGGCGACATTCGCATCGACCACCGATCGATCAGCCGGAACCACGCCAAGCTCGTGCGTGACGCCGGCCGGTACAAGATCCTGGACCTCAACAGCGCCAACGGCGTCAAGGTCAACGGCGAGGACTACCGCGCGGTCCAGCTCAAGCGCGGTGACATCATCGAGCTGGGGCATGTGCGGTTCCGCTTCGTCGAGCCGGGTGAGGACTTCATCTTCATCCGGCAGACCGAGGACTATCCCGATCAGCCAGGCGGCAGCGGGATGGGCAAGATCGTCCTGATCGGCGCGGCGGTGGCGGTGTTCGTGGTCATCATCGCCGTGGTCGCCGCGGTGGTCCTGGGCAGCGACGACGGCAAGGCCAACCCCAAGGATCCCGATCCCCGCGTCGAGGACACGGTCCCGAAGGATGGCAGCTCGGACGACATGCTGGCCAAGGCCGACGACTACATGTCGAAGGAGCAGTGGGACCGGGCGATCGTCATCCTGGACCTGGTGCTCGACAAGGATCCGGCCAACGAGGGCGCCAAGACCAAGAAGTCGAAGGCCATCCGCGAGAAGCCGTTCAAGCGCCACTTCGACGACGGCAAGAAGGCCATCGACGAAAAGCGCTACGAGGACGCGATCAAGGCCTTCCAGCAGATCCCCGACGGCGAGTCGGACTATGCGGAGCGCATCAAGACCGAGGGCCTGCTCGAGGCCGCGCGCCAGGGCCTGATCTTCTCCTTGATGGAGACCGCCCGCGACGAGCTGCGCAAGAACGAGCTGAACGGCGCTCGCACCGCCGTCACCCGCGTCCTCGATCTCGAGCCTGAGAACGAGGAGGCCAAGGAGCTTCGGGCGCAGATCAACAAGAAGGACAAGGACTCCCGCAAGGAGACCCCGCCACGTGACAACAAGGGTGGCGGCGACACGCCCCCGAAGAACAACAACAACGCCAACAACGCCAACAACGATGGTGGCGGCGGCGGTGGCATGTCGGCCGACGACAAGCGCGCCAAGCGCGACGAGCTGTTGCAGTCGGCCCGAAAGAAGTCTCTGACGGGCGACCACGACGGCGCGATCCGCGACGCAACCGAGGCGCTCAAGTACGGCGGCGGCGCGCAGGCCCACTACTTCCTGGCCCTGAGCTACGAGAAGAAGGGCGACGCGCCGAACGCGATCAAGTACTTCAACCTCTGGCTCAAGAGCAACTGCGGCAACAAGCTTGGCGAGCGTGTCCGGCAGAAGATCTCGCAGCTCGGCGGCACGCCGGACTGTTGAGCGCGGGCGCCGAGTTGCTCGCGCCGCTGGCGCGGGCTTGATCCTGCTGCGAACGGACCTATCCTTTGGGGCTGCACTTTCGGGCGCGGTCTCCGCCGTCGACCGGAGGCCGCGTTTTGCTGTGAGGTCACGCGCGAAGGCGCCCTTGACGGAAGGACACGGCCATTTCCAGGCAGATCACCGGAAGCATCGGTGGGCTCAAGAGCAGTCAGCTCAAGGCCCTCGAGAAGCTGTATGCGCGCCGCGTCAGCGGCCACGAGCTCATCACCCAGGACTTCGCCACCCACCTCACCTTCCTGTCCCGGGAGCTGAACCGGCTCGTGGGCGTGCTGGTCAACCGCAAGGGCAAGGTCGAGCACGTCATCGTCGGTGACGTCTATCGCCTGTACCTGCCGGACATTGGCCGGCAGCGCGGCGGTTCGGGGCGGTTTCGCGGCCTTCGGCTGATCCGCGCTCACCTCCAGGGCGAGCCGCTGACCCGGGAGGATCTGACGGACCTCTCCAAGCTGAAGCTCGACGCGATCGTGAGCGTGGAGGTGGGTCCGGCGGGCTACCCCGGCTCGATCCACTGGGCGCACATGGTCCCGGACAACCCCGAGGGGCAGCTCTGGCACACCTACACCGTCAAGGCGGTGAGCGAGCTGAACCTGAGCTTCGAGGCGTTCATCGCCGAGCTCGAGGGGGAGTTCTCCCGCAAGGCCGACACGCTGGTGGAGACGGGCGGCGAGGCGGCGTTCCTGGTGATGCCGGACCTGTCGGGGCGGCGGGCGGTGGAGGTGGAGATCGCCGAGATGCTGGAGCTGGCCCGGACGGCCGACCTGGACATCCGGGACATCGTGGTGCAGCGGCGTGCGGAGCCCGATCCGCGGTTCGTGGTGGGCAAGGGCAAGCTCGAGGACCTGGTGCTGCAGGCGCTGCAGCAGGACGTGGGGCTGCTGGTCTTCGGGGTGGATCTGCAGCCCCGCCAGCTCCGGGCGATCACCGACGCCACCGAGCTGCGCGTGGTCGACCGCACCCAGCTCATCCTGGACATCTTCGCCAGCCGGGCCAGCAGCGCCGAGGGCAAGCTTCAGGTGGAGCTGGCCCTGCTCAAGTACACCCTGCCGCGCCTGGTGGCCAAGAACACCGGCATGTCGCGCCTGGCCGGCCACATCGGCGGCCGCGGCCCGGGCGAGACGAAGCTGGAGATCAACCGGCGCCGGGCGCACGATCGCATTCGCCACATCGAGGAGCGGCTGGAGAAGGTCGCCAACCAGCGCGCTCAGCGCCGCAGCCGCCGCAACCGGAACGAGATCCCGATCCTGAGCATCGTGGGCTACACCAACGCCGGCAAGTCCACGCTGCTCAACAGCCTGACGATGTCGGACGTGCTGAGCGAGGACAAGCTGTTCGCCACGCTCGCCCCGGCCACCCGGCGCCTGCGCTTCCCCGAGGAGCGCGAGGTCGTCCTGACCGACACCGTCGGGTTCATCCAGGATCTGCCGCAGGACCTGGTCAACGCCTTCATGGCCACCCTCGAGGAGCTGGCCGACGCCGACCTGCTGCTGCACATCGTCGATGCGAGCACCAGGGGTTTTGAGGACCGGATCAAGGCGGTGAACAAGATCCTGGACGGGCTCGGCCTGGCCGACAAGCCGCAGCTGCTGGTCTTCAACAAGAGCGACCTGCTCGAGCCGGGCGAGGCCGACAGCCTGGCGGCCCAACACCACGCCATCGCCATCTCGGCGCTGGAGCGTGAGAGCGCCCGACCGCTGATGGAGGAGATCGACCGCCGGATCTTCTTCGAGGGGCGGCCCTGGCAGGAGGAGCTCGCCGCCGCCGCGCCTCAGACGCCCTTGGTGTCCGGGTCCCAGATGAACTTGTGAAGCTGGAGCTGCATCCGCACCGGCAGGTGGTCAGCGAGGATCCACTCGGCCAGGGCCCGCGGGTGGCAGTCGGCGAAGACCGGTGAGAGCAGCACCTGACGGACCCGGCCGGCCAGGCCGTGGTTGAGGATCACGTCCCGCGCCCAGACGTAGTCCTCCCGGTCGCGGATCACGATCTTGATCTCATCGTGCGCCTGCAGGTGCTCGAGCACATCCCATCGGTTGCGCCCGACCTCACCGCTCCCGGGCGCCTTCAGGTCGATGATCTTCACCACCCGCGGATCGACCGCCGCCACATCCAGCGAGCCGCTCGTCTCGAGCAGCACCGTCTTGCCGGCGTCGCACAGGGCGGTCATCAGGCCGTGCACGTCCGGCTGCAGCAACGGCTCCCCGCCGGTGATCTCCACCAGGTCCCACGCCCCGAAGCTCGCCCCCCTCTCCAGGATCTCCCCGATCGTCATCCACTCGCCCCCGGCGAACGTGTAGGCCGAGTCACACCAGACGCACCGCAGGTTGCACCCGGTCAGGCGGATGAACAGACACGGCAGCCCCATCCAGGTCGACTCGCCCTGGATCGAGTAGAAGATCTCCGTGATGCGGAGCCGACGGTCGAGGAGTTCTTGCCGGGATGCTGTCATCGCACGCTCGATCATGGTACAGTCTGGGGGTTCAAGGAAGGAGGCGCCGCCCAACACGTCACGCCGCTGCGGCTGACCGCGCACCCGACCTCCCGGACACGCCGCCGACCTGCCGAAGCGATGCTCGCCCCGCAGCCGACGGTGACATACACAATCCGCGGCCCCAGCGCAATCCTTCCCCTGCTCTCCGTCTCTCGAGACCGGCGCGGCGGGCGTCGAGGAGACAGCCGGAGGCCCAGCCCGGGGTGTCGAAAAGATCAGCATCTACCCTTGACACCCACGTTCGTCATGCGTAGTATCCTGCGCTCGACTCCCAGACTCGGGCGGGTCTTGGAGGTGTGCCATCATCGGACGCGGATCAACACATCATCATCGCGAGAAAATCTGGACGGCTGACGAAGCGGACCGACGCCTGCGTCTGTCCGCCTTTTGGCGTATGGTGCCCCACGCGGCGCCGCAGCGACGCCACTGGAACGACGTCGACCCCGTCTGGACGGACTCGAACAGCTCGCGGACTCGCAGAAGGCGAGCGGTGGTGTATGCGAAGACGGACCGGACAATCCAGGATGAGATTTTTTGGGATGTTGTTGTCGTCCACCCCCATGCCGCTCCGCTGCATTGTGGCATCGTCCGCGAGACCGACCTCGCTTTCAGAACCTTGAGCTTAGCGACCTGACATTTTAAGGGCCTCCCCGGCAGGTTCGGTTCGAGGTGTCGACGCTGCGAGCATCGATGCGCGAGCGGACCGCGTGAAGTGGAGCCACATTTCGCCGACTGATTCGGCCTGAGCGTCACGGCGCTGGCGACTTGTCCAGACGTGACGAGAGACTGACGGGGATAGCGTATGGCGTCTGCGATTCAGGAGAACTTCCGAATCCGTAAGGACTACTCGACGATCGGCAAGGTCATCGAGATTCCGAACCTCATCGACATCCAGAAGCGGAGCTACGATGCGTTCCTGCAGCCAGTGCCAGAGGAGGTGCGCCGGCAAGGGGAATACACGATCAGCGAGTGGGAGCAGACCCACCGTGACGAGGTAGGCCTCCAGGCTGTGTTCAACAGCGTCTTCCCGATCGTGGACTTCAACCAGACGAGCTCCCTGGAGTTCGTCTCCTACCGTCTGGACAAGCCGAAGTACGACGTGGACGAGTGCCGCAGCCGCGGCATGACGTTCGCGGCGCCGATCAAGGTGGTGATCCGTCTGGTGGTGTGGGACGTCAGCGAGGACAGCGAGATCCGGACGATCCACGACGTCAAGGAGCAGGAGGTGTTCTTTGGCGAGATCCCGCTGATGACGGAGAACGGAACGTTCATCATCAACGGGACGGAGCGGGTCATCGTGAGCCAGCTCCACCGCAGCCCCGGCGCGTTCTTCGACCACGATCGTGGCAAGAGCCACAGCAGCGGCAAGCTGCTGTACTCGGCGCGCATCATCCCCTACCGCGGCTCCTGGGTGGACTTCGAGTTCGACGCCAAGGACGTGGTGCACGTGCGGATCGACCGTCGCCGCAAGATGCCGGCGACGATCCTGCTCCGCGCGCTGGGGTACTCGACCGAGGATCTGCTGCGCTACTACTACCAGACCGAGACGATCTTCCTCGAGGCCAACGGCATCACCAAGAGCGTCGAGCCGGACCTGCTGTCAGGCCAGGTGGCGACGATCGAGATCCCGAGCCCCGAGGCGGGCCGTCCGATCGTGCGTGAGGGCAAGAAGATCTCCCAGCGCGCGGTCAAGAAGATCGTGGCGGCCGGCATCACGCGCATCCCCATCCGCGAGCCGGACCTGGTGGGCAAGGTGGTGGCCGAGGACGTGTTCGATCTCGAGACGGGCGAGGTGCTGCTGACGTGCAACGCCGAGCTGACCGCCGAGACGGTCCTCGACCTGCGCACCCGCAAGATCAGCGAGCTGAAGGTCCTGTTCATCGACGACATGAATGTGGGCTCGTTCCTGCGCGACACGCTGTTGGCGGACAAGATCGAGACGACGGAGGAGGCGATCCTGGAGATCTACCAGCGCCTGCGCCCCGGCGATCCGCCCAGCATGGAGCAGGCCGAGCAGCTGTTCGACAACCTGTTCTTCAACGCCGAGCGCTACGACCTGTCGAAGGTGGGCCGCCTGAAGCTGAACCACAAGTTCAAGCTGAACGTGCCGCTGGAGGAGACGACGCTGACCCGCGAGGACATCCTCGAGACGGTGCGCCACCTGCTCGACCTCAAGAACAACCGCGGCCAGGTGGACGACATCGACCATCTCGGCAACCGTCGTGTCCGCGCGGTCGGCGAGCTCCTGGAGAACCAGTACCGCATCGGTCTGGTCCGTATGGAGCGCGCCATCAAGGAGCGGATGAGCATGAGCCAGGACGTGGAGACGCAGATGCCCCACGACCTGATCAACGCCAAGCCGGTCAGCGCGGTGGTCAAGGAGTACTTCGGCTCCAGCCAGCTCTCTCAGTTCATGGACCAGACCAACCCGCTGGGTGAGGTCACGCACAAGCGCCGTCTGTCGGCCCTCGGGCCTGGCGGCTTGACCCGTGACCGCGCGGGCTTTGAGGTCCGCGACGTTCACACGACGCACTACGGCCGCATCTGCCCGATCGAGACGCCGGAGGGTCCGAACATCGGCCTGATCGCGTCGCTTTCGACCTATGGCCGGGTGAACGAGTACGGGTTCATCGAGACGCCCTACCGCAAGGTGGACGACGGTCGTCTGACCGGTGAGGTGGCCTACTTCTCGGCCCTCGAGGAGGAGGAGCACATCATCGCCCAGGCGAACACGCCGTTCGACCCGGCGACCGGTGCGCTGACGACGGAGACGGCGGCCTGCCGTCACCGCGGCGAGTTCGTCCAGGAGCCGCCCGATCGGGTGACGCTGATGGACGTGTCTCCGAACCAGCTGGTGTCGGTGGCGGCGTCGCTGATCCCGTTCCTTGAGAACGACGACGCGAACCGCGCGCTGATGGGTTCGAACATGCAGCGCCAGGCGGTGCCTCTGCTCCGGACGGCGGCGCCGCTGGTCGGCACGGGCATCGAGTACCTGGTCGCCCGCGACAGCGGCGTGACAATGGTCGCCCGCCACGACGGCGTGATCGAGTCGGTGGACGCCGGCCGCATCGTCGTGCGTCGTACGACCATGGTGGGTGAGGACGAGGACGCCTCGGCGCGCCCGGACATCTACAACCTGGTGAAGTACCGCCGCAGCAACCAGAACACCTGCGTCAACCAGAAGCCGATCGTCGAGAAGGGCGACCTGGTGACGCGCGGGGACATCCTGGCTGACGGCCCCGGCATCGAGACGGGCGAGCTGGCGCTGGGCCAGAACCTCGTGGTCGCGTTCATGCCGTGGGGCGGCTACAACTTCGAGGACTCGATCCTGATCAGCGAGCGGGTGACGAAGGAGGATGTGTTCACCTCGATCCACATCGAGGAGTTCGAGTGCATCGCCCGCGACACGAAGCTGGGCAAGGAAGAGATCACGTGCGACATCCCGAACGTGGGTGAAGAGGCCCTGCGGGATCTGGACGACTCGGGCATCATCCGCATCGGCGCGGAGGTTCAGCACGGGGACATCCTGGTGGGCAAGGTGACGCCGAAGGGTGAGACCCAGCTGTCGCCTGAGGAGAAGCTGCTCCGGGCGATCTTCGGCGAGAAGGCCGGGGACGTGCGGGACAGCTCGCTGCGGGTGCCACCGGGTGTGCAGGGCACGGTGATCGGGGCCAAGGTGTTTGTGCGCCGCGGGGCGGACAAGGACGACCGGGCGACCTCCATCGAGGACGCCGAGGAGGCGCGGATCCTGAAGGATCAGAACGACGAGATCGAGATCATCCGTGACGCGACCCACCGTCGGGTGCGCGAGCTGCTGGTGGACAAGACCACGGCGGCCAAGCTGGTCGACGACAAGAAGCGGACGGTGCTCGATCGCGGCGAGACGCTGACGGCGGCGCGCCTGGGCGAGATCCCGGCGCGTTATCTGGCGGACGTGGCCCTGCTGGACGATCCGGCGACGGAGGCGCGCATCGCGCGGCTTTTCCGCGAGGTCGAGCAGCAGATCGCCGAGATCCGCGAGAACGCCCGCGAGAAGATCGAGAAGCTCAAGCGGGGCGACGAGCTGCCCCCGGGCGTCATCAAGATGGTGAAGGTGTACGTCGCGATCAAGCGCAAGCTGCAGGTCGGCGACAAGATGGCCGGCCGTCACGGCAACAAGGGTGTCGTCTCGCGCATCCTGCCCGAGGAGGACATGCCCTTCCTCGACGACGGCACCCCGGTGGACGTCGTGCTCAACCCGCTCGGCGTTCCCAGCCGTATGAACATCGGGCAGGTCATGGAGGTCCACCTCGGGTGGGCGGCGCTCGGGATCGGCAAGAAGCTCAACGAGATCGTGGAGCAGTACAAGAACCCGGCGAGCTTGCCGGCGGAGGTGGTCACGGACCTCAAGGCCAAGCTCACGGCGCTGTACGACCAGCCGGTCCATCGCGACTTGATCGCGGGGCTGAACACGGAGGATCTGGTGCGCCTGGTGCGCAAGGTCCGCCGCGGCGCGCACATCGCCACGCCCGTCTTCGACGGCGCGGACGAGGCGCAGATCCGCCAGCTGCTGGCGATGGCCGGCCTGCCCGAGAGCGGCCAGATGGTCCTGTTCGACGGCCGCACCGGCGAGCCGTTCGACGGGGACGTCACGGTGGGCGTGATGTACGTGCTCAAGCTGCACCATCTCGTCGACGACAAGATCCACGCTCGCTCCATCGGGCCGTACTCGCTGGTGACCCAGCAGCCGTTGGGCGGCAAGGCCCAGTTCGGCGGCCAGCGCCTCGGTGAGATGGAGGTGTGGGCGATGGAGGCCTACGGCGCGGCGTACTCGCTGCAGGAGTTCCTCACGGTCAAGTCCGACGACGTCTCCGGGCGTACGAGGATGTATGAGTCGATCGTGCGGGGTGAGATGAAGCTGGACGCGGGCCTGCCCGAGTCCTTCAACGTCCTCATCAAAGAGCTCCACTCGTTGTGCCTCAACGTCGAGCTGCTCGAAGACGTGGCCTGAGCCGAGACTGCGAACTTCCGCGGCGCCGGGCCAGGCAGCCCGGCGCCAAGCGATATATCGTCGCTCCCATCAGGAGGGAGAAGCCTTGAAAGATATCTTCAGCTTTTTTGAAAAACCCCGCGATCCGCTCAGCTTCAGCGCCATCCAGATCAGCCTCGCGAGCCCGGAGAAGATCCGGGAGTGGAGCCACGGCGAGGTCAAGAAGCCCGAGACGATCAACTACCGGACGTTCAAGCCGGAGCGTGACGGTCTGTTCTGCGCCAAGATCTTTGGTCCGGTGAAGGACTATGAGTGCATCTGCGGCAAGTACAAGCGCATGAAGCACCGCGGTGTGGTGTGCGAGAAGTGCGGCGTGGAGGTGATCCAGTCGAAGGTCCGTCGCGAGCGGCTCGGCCACATCAACCTCGCCACGCCCGTGGCGCACATCTGGTTCCTGAAGTCTCTACCGAGCCGGATCGGCAACCTGCTGGACATCACGCTCAAGGATCTGGAGCGCGTGCTGTACTGCGTCAGCTACATCGTCACCGACCCCGGTCTGACGACGCTGACCAAGGGTCAGATCCTGAGCGAGCAGAAGTACCTGGCCTACATGGACGAGTACGGCTACGACTCGTTCGAGGCGCGCATGGGCGCCGAGGCGATCCGCGACCTGCTGGCCGATCTCGACATCGACGAGCTGTCTGAGCAGCTCCGGGCCGAGATGCGGCAGGCGACGAGCGAGGCCAAGCGCAAGCGCATCGCCAAGCGTCTGAACGTGGTGATGGCGTTCCGCGAGAGCGCCAACCGCCCTGAGTGGATGATCCTCGAGGTCATCCCGGTCATCCCGCCGGACCTGCGCCCGCTGGTCCCGCTGGACGGTGGCCGGTTCGCCACGAGCGACCTGAACGACCTGTACCGCCGCGTGATCAACCGCAACAACCGCCTCAAGCGGCTGCTGGAGCTTCACGCGCCAGAGATCATCATCCGCAACGAGAAGCGGATGCTGCAGGAGGCCGTGGACGCGCTGTTCGACAACGGCCGTCGCGGCAAGACGATCACCGGGGCAAACAAGCGCCCGCTGAAGTCCCTGTCGGACATGCTCAAGGGCAAGCAGGGCCGGTTCCGGCAGAACCTGCTCGGCAAGCGCGTCGACTACTCCGGCCGCTCGGTCATCGTCGTCGGCCCGAACCTGAAGCTGCACCAGTGCGGCCTGCCCAAGAAGATGGCGCTCGAGCTGTTCAAGCCGTTCATCTACAACAAGCTTGAGGAGCGCGGCTACGTCAACACGATCAAGAGCGCCAAAAAACGCGTCGAGCGCGAGGAGCCGGAGGTCTGGGACGTCCTTGACGAGGTGATCAAGGAGCACCCCATCCTGCTCAACCGGGCCCCAACCCTCCACCGCCTCGGCATCCAGGCCTTTGAGCCGGTGCTGATCGAGGGCAAGGCGATCCGGGTCCATCCGCTCGTCTGCGCGGCGTTCAACGCCGACTTCGACGGCGACCAGATGGCCGTGCACGTGCCGCTGTCGCTCGAGGCGCAGATGGAAGCCCGCGTGCTCATGATGTCGACCAACAACATCCTGAGCCCGGCCCACGGCGGTCCGATCATCGTGCCCAGCCAGGACATCGTGCTCGGCTGCTACTACATGACCCGCGAGCGGCCGTACTCCCGCGGCGAGTACCGCGAGGACGAGCACGGGCGTCCGATCCAGGGCGTCTACAGCTCGGCCGACGAGGTCCGCATGGCGTACGACGCCGGCGAGCTCGACATGCAGGCCAAGGTCAAGGTCCGCATGGGCGTCTGGTTCGACGTCGCGCTGGACGACATCGGCGACGACCGCAAGGAGATCGCGCTCTGGCTGCGCATGCGGATGAAGCTGACTGATGCCGACGTCAACGCGCTGCTCGATTCGCACAACTGCATCGTGGTCTCGGATGTGTACAAGGAGGAGGCGGAGAAGTACCAGCGCAGCCTCCAGTCCCTTGGCGCCACGGTCCGCCTGATCGACAAGCCGATCGAGACGGTGACCGGCCGCGTCCTGATGTGGGAGATCGTGCCCGAGGGTCTGTCCTTCGAGCACATCAACCGCGCGATGGACAAGAAGGCGCTGGCGAAGCTGATCGACGTGACCTACCGCCGCTGCGGCGACAAGGACACGGTCCTTCTGGCCGACCGCGTCCGCACGATGGGCTATGAGCAGGCGACGCTGGCCGGCATCTCGATCTGCGTCTCCGACATGGTCATCCCGGCCCGCAAGGCCGAGCTGGTGGCGAAGTCGCAGGAGGAGGTCGACGAGATCGAGCGCCAGCGCCTCGACGGTCTGATCACCGACGGCGAGCGCTACAACAAGGTCGTGGACATCTGGGCGCACTGCACCGACGCGGTCACCAACGAGATGATGCAGGAGATCTCGACCCAGAAGGTCATCGACGAGGACGGCGTGGAGCACGTCACCCCGTCGTTCAACTCCATCTACATCATGGCCGACTCGGGCGCCCGTGGCTCGAAGCAGCAGATGCGGCAGCTCTCCGGCATGCGTGGCTTGATGGCCAAGCCCTCGGGCGAGATCATCGAGCAGCCGATCATCGCGAACTTCCGCGAGGGTCTGACGGTCCTGCAGTACTTCATCTCCACCCACGGCGCCCGCAAGGGCCTGGCCGACACCGCCCTCAAGACGGCGAACTCGGGCTACCTGACCCGCCGTCTGGTCGACGTCAGCCAGGACGTGGTCGTGCGCAGCCAGGACTGCGGCACGCTCGACGGCATCGAGATCGGGTCCCTGGTCGAGGGCGGCGAGATCATCGAGAAGCTCGAGGACCGCATCGTCGGTCGTGTCGCGCTCTTCGATGTGGTCGACGACCAGAACCAGGACATCCTGGTCGAGGCCAACGGCGAGCTGAGCGAGGAGAACGTCGAGAAGATCGTGGACGCGGGCATCGAGCGCGTGTTCGTCCGGTCGGTGCTCACCTGCAAAGCCGACAACGGCATCTGCATGATGTGCTACGGCCGCGACCTGGCCCGTGGGCGCATGGTCAACCTCGGTGAGACGGTCGGCGTCATCGCGGCGCAGTCCATCGGCGAGCCGGGCACGCAGCTGACGATGCGCACCTTCCACATCGGCGGTGTGTCGTCGCTGTCGGCGATGCAGTCCCAGCACGACGCGCGCAACGCCGGCGTGGTGCGGCTGCAGAACGTCAAGCCGGTCGAGCGCCGGCTCCAGGACATCGACGGCACCGAGATCGTCTACTGGACGGTCATGAACCGCCAGGGCGAGGTCGTGCTGACGGATGTCGAGACGGGCCGTGAGCGCGAGCGCTACCCGCTGGCCTACGGCGCCAAGCTGTACTTCGCCGATGGCGAAACGGTCCAGGGCGGTCAGAAGATCGCCGACTGGGATCCGTACTCCATCCCGATCCTCACCGAGGCGGCGGGTGTGGTGCGGTACATCGACATGGTCGAGGGTTCGACCATGGAGGAGGAGGTCGACAGGACCACGGGCTTGTCCCGTAAGGTCATCACGGCCAGCCGTGACGCCGACCTCCGCCCCCAGGTGCGTATCCGCGATGAGCACGGCAAGGCGACCCTGGCCAGCTACACGCTGCCCGTCGGCGCCCAGGTCCAGGTGGCCGACGGTCAGTTCGTCGAGGCCGGCGAGATCCTCGCCAAGAGCGCCCGCGAGACGACGAAGAACAAGGACATCACCGGCGGTCTGCCGCGTGTGGCCGAGCTCTTCGAGGCCCGCAAGCCCAAGGAGATCGCGGTCATCACCGAGATCGACGGCACGGTGTCGTTTGGTAAGGACACCAAGGGCAAGCGGCGCATCATCGTCACGCCCGAGTTCGGCGACAAGAAGGAGTACCTCATCCCGAAGGGCAAGCCGATCACGGTGCTCGAGGGTGAGTACGTCAAGGCCGGCGACCCGCTGATGGACGGTTCGGAGAACCCGCACGACATCCTCAGGGTCAAGGGCCGCAAGGAGCTGGCGAAGTACCTCGTCGACCAGATCCAGGAGGTCTACCGCCTGCAGGGCGTGCGCATCCACGACAAGCACATCGAGGTCATCGTTCGACAGATGCTCCGCAAGGTGAAGATCGTCGACGTCGGTGACAGCGAGTTCCTGATCGAGGAGCACATCGACCGCGCCAAGTTCGAGGAGGTCAACCGCGAGATCATCACCCGCGGTGGCAAGCCGGCCGTCGCCGAGGATCTCCTGCTGGGGATCACCAAGTCGTCGCTGTCGACCGAGTCGTTCATCTCCGCCTCGTCCTTCCAGGAGACGACCAAGGTCCTCACCGAGGTCTCCATCGCCGGGAAGATCGACCACCTGCGCGGGCTGAAGGAGAACGTCATCATGGGTCGCCTCATCCCCGCCGGCACCGGCATGGATGCCTACAAGGCGCTCCGCATGATGGTGAAGGAGGACGCCAAGCCCATCCGCTCGGCCCCCCCGACGCCTGCGCCCATGCCCCGTGACCTCGACCTCGACCTCGACGACGACGACGACGACGACTTCGGCGACGCCATCGTCTGATCCCTACCCGTCGCGCCCCCCCATGGGGCGCGCCTCCCCTCGAGGGCCCCTGCCACGCCACCGCGCACCTCACCGGAGAGCGCACACGGCCATCACAGGGGCCCTCGCCGCTTGGGCCGGCCGCAAAAAGTCGTGCCCGCCCACGACGGCCTTGACTCTGAAGTCCAACTCCGTATACTCCCCGAGCCCTGTCGCTGGAGACCGGGCCGGGTGGTGCATACTGCATCCTGCGGCCTCAACCCCCAGCACCACAGGATTCACCGGCCATCGCCGCCGCGCACGGGACTCTACGTCGACCCCTGGTCTACGCCCCCGACGTCCGGCCAGACACCGGTGTCACTGACTTGATGGTAATCGAGGTTCTGGGTTGTCCTGGGCGAGGGCTTATGCTTGCCCCACGCTTGTTGGGGCCCCTCACCCGTAGAAATGGGAAGCTGGCAATGCCGACAATCAATCAACTGGTCCGCAGTGGCCGCATGCAGGTCAAGAAGAAAGAGACCGCGCCAGCTCTCAAGAGCTGCCCGCAAAAGCGGGGTGTGTGCGTCAGGGTGTACACCACCACCCCGAAGAAGCCGAACTCGGCGCTCCGCAAGGTCGCCCGTGTGCGCCTCACCAACGGGATGGAGGTCACGAGCTACATCCCCGGTGAGGGTCACAACCTCCAGGAGCACTCGGTGGTCCTCATCCGCGGCGGCCGTGTCAAGGATCTGCCCGGTGTCCGCTACCACATCATCCGCGGCACCCTTGACGCCGTGGGCGTGTCCAACCGGCGTCAGGGCCGGAGCAAGTACGGCACCAAGCGCCCGAAGTGAGGCGACAAGGCCGCCTCCGGGCTCACCGGTGTGAGTTCGCCAGGCACGGCCCGGATCCACAAGATTGGCAGCGTGCAGCCCCGAACCAAGGGAGTCCGCTCGCGCCCACTCCTCAACGGAACAACCCGACCGCCCAGGCAGCCCCCGGTTGCGGCGGTCCCAAGTAGTGAGACGACCGATGCCGAGACGGCGCGAAGTTCCCAAGCGGGTCATCCTCCCCGACCCGAAGTTCAAGAGCGTGCAGGCCGCCAAGTTCATCAACGGCCTGATGAGCGATGGCAAGAAGAGCACCGCAGAGGGCATCTTCTACGGCGCGATGGACATCATCGCCGACCGCCTGAAGACCGACGACCCGATGCAGACCTTCATGGACGCCATGCGTAACGTCGAGCCCCGCGTGGAGGTCAAGAGCCGTCGCGTGGGCGGTTCGACCTACCAGGTGCCCGTCGAGATCCGGGCCGAGCGTCGCGAGGCGCTCTCCCGCCGCTGGATCATCAACTACTCCCGCACCCGCGGCGAGAAGACCATGATCGGGCGCCTGGCGGCCGAGCTGATCGACGCCGCGGCCAACCGTGGCAACGCGGTCAAGAAGAAGGAAGACACGCACCGCATGGCTGAGGCGAACAAGGCGTTCGCTCACTACCGCTGGTAGCGTCTCCGGGCCAGGCCGAGCTGGCGCCCCGCTGTAGGGCCCGCCGCCCCTGCCCCGCCGCGCGCTGCCTCGCGCAGCGCCCCTCCTTCTTGCCCCTCGCCTTTGTCTTCACGCGACGGGACCGGCCGCCAAGGCCGGCCCCGTCGATCCGTTTCATGGCCCTGGAGCCGCTCCGGGCCTGGCTCGGTGATCCGCTCGTGTCCGACGACGTCCCACTGCACAGGCTGCGCAACATCGGCATCATGGCCCATATCGACGCAGGCAAGACGACGACCACCGAGCGCGTGCTCTACTACACCGGCCGCTCCCACATGATGGGCGAGGTGCACGAGGGCACGACGGTCATGGATTACCTGCCCCAGGAGCAGGCCCGCGGCATCACGATCACCTCGGCGGCGACGACCTGCGCCTGGCGCCTGAGCCGCGGCGGCGAGACGTCCACCCGGATCAACATCATCGACACGCCCGGCCACGTCGACTTCACCATCGAGGTGGAGCGCTGCCTTCGCGTGCTGGATGGCGCCGTCGCCCTGTTCTGCGCCGTCGGCGGCGTGGAGCCGCAGTCCGAGACCGTGTGGCGGCAGGCCGACAAGTACAAGGTCCCCCGGATCGCCTTCGTCAACAAGATGGATCGAACGGGCGCGGACATGGATCGCACCCTGACGATGATCCGCGACCGCCTCAAGGCCACACCCGCCCGGATCCAGCTCCCCATCGGCGTGGAGGACGACTTCGTCGGGGTCGTGGACCTGATCGACATGAAGGCGCTGATCTACGAGGACGACACGCTGGGGGCCCGGTGGGACATCGAGGAGCTCTCCGGCGACCTGCAGCTCGAAGCTGAGCTCGCCCGCGAGGCCCTCGTCGACCTCATCACCACCCACGACGAGTTCCTGCTCGAGCAGTGCATCACCTCCGAGGGCCCCGTCGCCCCCCAGGCGATCCGCGACGCCCTCCGGCGCTGCACCCTGCGCCTGGAGCTGGTGCCGGTCCTGTGCGGCTCGGCGTTCCGCAACAAGGGCATCCAGCCTCTGCTCGACGCCGTGGTCGACTACCTGCCGAGCCCGATGGACATCCCCCCCGTCGAGGGCGTCTCGCTCGACACCTTCCTGCGCCATGAGCAGCAGCGAAGCGAGATCAACCCCGACGAGCTTGAGCTCCGCCCCTCGCGCGCCGACGCGCCCTTCGCCGCCCTCGCCTTCAAGGTCCTGACCGACGAGCTCGCCGGCCAGCTCACCTTCCTCCGGGTCTACAGCGGCACCCTCGCCTCCGGCGATCACGTGCTGAACCCGAACAAGCAGACGAACGAGCAGTTCGGACGCCTCGTTCGCATGCACGCCGACAAGCGCGAGGACGTGGAGGGGGTGAGCGCCGGCGACATCGTGGCCGCGGTCGGCCTTCGCGCCACCACCACCGGCGACACCCTGTGCGATCCGGCCGCTCCCATCATACTCGCCGCGATCGACTTCCCCGAGCCGGTGATCCAGATCTCCATCGAGCCGGACACCGACGACGACCACACCCGCCTCGACGAAGCCCTGGCTCGCCTGGCCCTCGAGGACCCGTCCTTCCGCGTCTCGACCCACCCCGAGAGCGGCCAGACCCTCATCGCAGGCATGGGCGAACTCCACCTCGAGATCATCCGCCACAGACTGCTGGCCGACTTCAAGGTCAACGCCCGCATCGGCTCGCCGCGCGTGGCCTACCGGGAGAGCCTCACCCAGGCCGCGACGGCTGATGCGACCTTCGCCCGACAGCTCGCCGGCCGGGGCCAGTACGCCCAGGTGAGCCTGAGCCTGAGCCCGAACGAGCGCGGCGGCGGCATCACCTTCGCCAACGCCTCCTCCCCCGGCGCCATCCCGCGGGAGTTCGTCAAGGCCATCGAGGAAGGCATCCGCGAGGCCGCCGAACAAGGCGTCCTGGCGTCCTTCCCCGTCGTCGACGTCCACGTCCAGGTGACCGACGGCAAGCACACCGTCATCGACTCGACCGAGCTCGCCTTCAAGCTCGCCGCCGAGAACGCCTTCCGCGACGGACTCCGTCGTGGCGGTCCCGCCCTGCTCGAGCCGATCATGCAGGTCGAGATCATCGCCCCCGAGGACTTCACCGGCGAGGTCATCGGGGACATCAACAGCCGACGGGGAGAGATCCGGCTGCTCGAACCCCGCACCGGCTATCAGGCCGTCACGGCCCATGTCCCGCTCAGTCAGATGTTCGGCTACGCCACCGATCTGCGCAGCCGAACCCAGGGCCGAGCCACGTTCACGATGCAGTTCAGCCACTACGCCCCTGTCCCTCGAGGCATCGCCCAGGAGATCCTCGAGAGCTTCGGACGGACTTTCTGAAAAAGTCCGTCCATGACGTTTGCACCGCCGAGCCCGATGTGTTAGTAACTCCGGGCTTTCGTCGACGGCCTCCTGTGCCTGGGGGCGTCGAGTGCTGAGAGACTGGATGAGGATATACCAATGTCCAATGAGAAGATCCGCATCAAATTGAAGGCCTACGACTACCAACTCCTCGATGCCTCGGCTGCCGAGATCGTGGAGACCGCGCGCCGTACGGGCGCGGACGTCGCAGGACCGATCCCCCTCCCCACCCGCATCAACCGCTTTACCATCCTCCGCGGTCCGTTCATCGACAAGAAGTCCAGGGAGCAGTTCGAGATCCGCACGCATAAGCGGCTCCTCGACATCCTCAAGCCTACGCAGGCGACCCTGGATGCGTTGATGAAGCTCGACCTGTCGGCAGGTGTGGATGTCGAAATCAAGAGCTGAACGTCGGAGCCTCCGACAGTTCGGCGCCGCTAGCCCGACCAGGTGAAGTCATGGAGCTGAAGGTACACAACATCAACGGCGAGGTAGTTGGTCAGATTGAGGTCTCCGATGCGATCTTCGGAGCCGAGGTCAAGCCCTACCTGTTCTGGGAGGTCGTTCGGTGGCAGCAGGCCAAGAGCCGCGCTGGCACCCACGCCACCAAGACGCGCCACTTCGTGAGCCGCACGACCAAGAAGGCGTATCGCCAGAAGGGTACGGGCCGCGCACGTCACGGCGACTACGGCGCCCCGACGTTTGTCGGCGGCGGCGTCGCTCACGGGCCGCAGCCCCGGAGCTACGAGTTCAAGGTCAACAAGAAGACGCGCCGCGCGGCGCTTCGTTCGGCCCTGAGCTTGAAGGTCAACACGTCCCGCCTCACGATCGTGGACGGCTTTGATCTCAGCGAGCCCAAGACGCGGCTGGCCGCCTCGGCGCTCGACGCCCTGGGTGCCAAGCGCGCCCTGGTCATCGACGGCGAGAACGAGCTGCTGCAGCGCTCGGTGCGCAACCTCCCCAACGCCAAGTTCCTGCACGTCGACGGCCTCAACGTCTTCGACCTGCTCAAGTTCGACACGATCGTCGCCACCCGCGCCGCGATCCAGGAGATGGAAGGGAGGCTGGCGTAATGAACGACACGATCCTCTACAACATCATCGGTCGCCCTGTGGTGACCGAGAAGACGACCGTCCAGCGCGACCAGGACAACAAGTTCGTGTTCCGGGTCAGCCAGGCATCGAACAAGATCCAGATCCGTCAGGCGGTCGAGAGCCTGTTCGGTGTCTCGGTGCTCGACGTCCACACGACGCGCATGCCCGGCAAGCCCAAGCGCCGCGGCAAGATCAGCGGTCGTCGGTCGGGCTACAAGAAGGCCATCGTGACTCTGGCGGACGGGGACTCGATCGAGTTCTACGACGCCGAGACGCCCGGCGACGAGCTCGAAGAGTAAAGAGACATCGCGTGCCGACGAGGCACATCGAGAGAGTGAACATGAATGTACGGGTCGTCTCCTTTTGATCATCGCGTGAGGTGAGCTCACGTCGGGAGACGAGGAGACCCGCCTTGAGCGGGGAATCCATCGTGTACGCAAGGCACGGTGGCGCGAAGACTCCTCCGATGATCAGAAGGCGATGGCCCTGACGGCACCTCCAGCTGGAGGTGCCCGAAGGCACCTGGAGCAAGGCCATGGCCATCCGAAAGTATAAACCGACCTCAGCAGGTCGCCGCTTCATGAGCGTCCGCGACTTCCGGGACCTGACCAACAAGGAACCCGAGAAGAAGCTGACGAGCTCGCTGAGCAAGAACGGCGGCCGAAACAACTACGGGCGCATCACCTGCCGCCATCGTGGCGGAGGGCACAAGCGCTCCTATCGTCTGATCGACTTCAAGCGCGACAAGGCCGGCGTGCCGGCTCGCGTGGCGGCGATCGAGTACGACCCGAACCGCTCGGCGAACATCGCCCTGCTGCACTACGCCGACGGCGACAAGCGCTACATCCTCTGCCCCGACAAGCTCGAGGTGGGTGACAGCGTCATCTCCAGCTCGACGGCGGACATCAAGCCGGGCAACAGCCTCAAGCTGAAGTACATCCCACCGGGAACGATCGTGCACAACATCGAGCTCAAGCCCGGCAAGGGTGGGCAGATGGCCCGCTCGGCGGGCACGGGAGCTCAGCTGCAGGCGAAGGAAGGCGACTACTGCCTCATCAAGCTGCCCAGCGGCGAGGTGCGGCGGGTGCACACGAACTGCACCGCCACGGTCGGTCGCGTGGGCAACACGGATCACTCCAACCTCAACCTCGGCAAGGCCGGCCGGACCCGCCATCTGGGTCGTCGCCCTCATGTCCGAGGCGTCGTCATGAACCCCGTCGACCACCCCCACGGCGGTGGTGAGGGTCGCACCAGCGGTGGCCGTCATCCGGTCACGCCCTGGGGCGTCCCGACCAAGGGCAAGCGGACGCGCAGCAACAAGCGTAGCGACAAGTTCATCATCAAGCGACGCCAGAAATGAGGCTGAGCGCCCCCTGTCCTGGTCGCCAGGCCGGGCGGTGCTGCAGATAGAGGAGAATCCAAAGTGCCACGTTCAATCAAGAAGGGTCCGTTCGTCGATGACCATCTCTGGAAGAAGGTCACCAACGCCACCGACAACGCCAGTCACAAGGTCATCAAGACGTGGAGCCGTCGCTCCACGATCCTGCCGGAGATGGTTGGCATGACCTTCGCCGTGCACAACGGCCACAAGTTCATCCCCGTGTACGTCACCGAGAACATGGTGGGCTACAAGCTCGGAGAGTTCGCGCCGACGCGGACCTATTACGGGCACGCTGCCGATAAGAAGTCTAAACGGCGCTGAAGACCTCAGGTCCCAGCGGCAAGTTGATTTGAGGTTTTGCCATGGCTACTGCAAAGAAGGCCCACACCGCCCAGGCGCGCTTCCTTCGGGTCGCGCCGCGCAAGGCGCGGGTCGTCATCGACATGATCCGCGACAAGCGGGTCGATCAGGCGCTCGACATCCTGCGCTTTTCCGAGAAGGGGATCGCCAAGACGCTCTACAAGCTTCTGGATTCCGCCGTCTCCAACGTCTCCGAGAGCGATCTCGACTGGGATCTGGACCGCATGTACGTCTCGCGTGCGTTCGTGGACGAGGGGCCGACCTGGCGTCGGTTCAGCCCTCGGGCCATGGGCCGTGCGACGCGTATCCGCAAGCGGACCAGCCACGTCACGATCGAGCTCGGCGAATTCTAGACCTGTCTGAAGTGAACGACGCGCCGCTCGTGCCCGTCTGCCCTTGACTCGATCGAGGGCAGGTGCCGAGGCTGGCGAGACTGTTGGAGGAAAACGTGGGACAGAAAGTCCATCCTGTTGGCTTTCGCCTGGGCATCACCCGGACCTGGAAGTCGAAGTGGTACGAAGAGAAGAACTACGCGGTGTGGCTCCATGAGGATCTCAAGATCCGTGCGTACATCAAGGAGAAGCACTACGCGACCGGCGTCAGCATGATCGAGATCGAGCGGGCGCCGAACAAGGTCAAGGTGACGGTGCACACCGCCAAGCCTGGCATCTTGATCGGCAAGCGCGGCGCCGGGATCGAGCAGCTCAAGAAGGAGCTGGCGTCGATCACGGACAAGGGGATCATCCTGAACGTGGTCGAGGTCCGCAAGGCGGAGCTCGACGCGCAGCTGGTCTCCGAGAGCATCGCCACGCAGCTCGAGCGACGTGTGTCGTTCCGTCGCGCGATGAAGAAGGCGGTCGGCACCAGCATGAAGTTCGGCGCCAAGGGCGTCCGGATCGCCTGCGCGGGCCGGCTGGGCGGGGCGGAGATGAGCCGCCGCGAGTGGTACCGTGAGGGTCGGGTGCCGCTGCACACGCTGCGCGCCGACATCGACTACGGCTTCGCGATCGCCAAGACCACCTACGGCGTCATCGGCGTCAAGGTGTGGATCTTCAAGGGCGAAGTGCTCGATGAGAAGAAGCGGGTTTGATCGGCCGTCGGTCACTGGGATGGGGGCGCACAGCACATTGTGCACCTCAGCAGCAGTGACGCTTGACATGAGCGTGGGACGCGGGTACATTCTGCGCCCGCTTGTCTGGTAGCAGACAAGCAGCTCGCGCGTGTTCATCGGCGCTTGTATCGTCGTCACAGGGGCGCAGGTCTTGACCTGTTTGCCCTGCACGCAGCCTCGACGCACACCACGGTGCAATGCGAGGCAACCATACTCCCCTGAGGGTCCCTTCCGTCTCACCCCAACCACGGGCTTTACCGCTGGGGCCAAACGGAGGGCGGTCTCTCTGGGGAGGTTCGTGCGTTGTTCAAGTCTGGAAACGTGGTAAGGAGCAAACCATGCTCGCTCCCAAGAAAGTCAAGTTCCGCAAGCGTTTCAAGGGCCGCACCAACGGCCTGGCCTACCGCGGCAGCGCGGTGTCCTTTGGGGACTTCGGAATCATCGCGATGGAGCCGGGTCGACTGACGGCACGCCAGATCGAGGCTGCTCGTATCGCGATGACCCGCCACATCAAGCGTGGTGGGACGGTGTGGATCCGGATCTTCCCTGACTGCCCCGTGACGGCGAAGCCGGCCGAGACCCGTATGGGTAAAGGCAAAGGTTCTCCCGAGGAGTGGGTGGCCAAGATCAAGCCCGGGCGCGTCCTCTATGAGATGGACGGCGTCGAGGAGTCGGTGGCAGCGGAGGCTTTCCGTCTTGCTGGTCACAAGCTCCCGCTCAAGACGAAGATGGTTTCCCGAGGTGAGCTGTAATGAAAGCGACAGAAGTGAGAGAGAAGTCCACCCCTGAGCTTCAGGAGCTGGAGCAGGAGCTTCGCCGCGATCTCTTCAAGCTCAAGATGCACCTGTACACGGGGCAGCTCGAGAGCGTGGCGGCGTTGAGGAACAAGAAACGCGACATCGCTCGCGTGCTGACGGTCCTGAACGAGCGCGAGTCGGCCGAGGCCTGATGGCCCGGGTTGGATTTCGAGATTGAATGGAAGGAGTGGAGATGGCTGAGGGCAAGCAGGGGCGGCGAAAGACCCGCGTGGGAACCGTCGTGTCGGACAAGATGGACAAGACCGTGGTGGTCGCCATCGAGAAGAAGGTCCTGCATCCGGTCTTCAAGAAGTATGTCCGTCAACGCAGGAAGTTCAAGGCCCACGACGAGCACAACGAGTGCCGGGTGGGTGACAAGGTCCTGATCGAAGAGACGCGTCCGCTCTCGAAGGAGAAGCGCTGGCGGGTCAAAGAAACGATTGCCAAGGCGGCCCTTTAGGGTCACAAGAGGGCGCGCACGGTCCAGGTGCCACGTCGGGCCTGATCGGTCGCGTCGTCTGCCAGGCGAGCGGTACCACATTGAATGGTATTGAGGGTGGAGGTCTCCATGATCCAGATGCAGACATTTTTGTCGGTCGCCGACAACTCGGGTGCCAAGAAGCTCCAGTGCATCAAGGTCCTCGGTGGTTCCAAGCGCCGCTACGCCAGCGTCGGCGACATCATCAAGGTGTCGGTGAAGGAGGCGCTTCCCAACAGCAAGGTGCAGAAGGGCCAGGTCCGTCGGGCCGTCATCGTTCGTACGACCAAGGAAATTCGTCGCGAGGACGGTTCCTACATTCGCTTCGACGACAACGCCGCAGTGCTGATCAATGACGCCCGCGAGCCCATGGGCACGCGCATCTTTGGCCCGGTGGCTCGTGAGCTCCGCGCCAAGGCGTTCATGAAGATCGTTAGCCTGGCGCCAGAAGTTCTTTGAGAGAGGAGAGCGAACATGCACGTCAAGACGGGCGACCTGGTGATGTTGATCGCGGGCAAGGAGCGGGGGATGAAGGGCAAGGTGCTCAAAGTCCTCCCGCGCGAGAACCGCGTCATCGTTGAGGGTCGCAACCTGATCAAGCGCCACACCAAGCCGAACTCGCTGATCGGCCGGGAGGGTGGCATCATCGAGCGGGAGGCACCGATTCACGCCTCGAACGTGCTTCTCTACAGCGAGAAGCTGCAGGGGCCGGTGCGTACCCAGAAGCGTTACGTCGGGGCTGAGGGCGCTCTGTTCCTGACCTGGGCCGAAGCCAACGCCAGCTATGCGACGCCTCCGAGCCGCATTCGCAAGGTTCGCTTCTGCGCCAAGTCGGGCGAGAAGTTTGATTGATGGGTTTCGAATGAAATGTGACCGCGCCCAGCGCGGTGCCGGAGGTCCCTGACAATGGCGAATCGACCGAAGCTGCAAGAGAAGTATCTCAGCGACGCCATCCCGGTGTTGCAGGAGAAGTTCGAGTACTCGAACGTCATGGAAGTGCCGCGGATCGTGAAGGTGGTGATCAACATGGGTCTGGGTGAAGCCATCCAGAATCCCAAGGCGGTCGACCACGCGAGCAACGATCTGGCGACCATCGCGGGCCAGAAGCCCGTGGTGACTCGCGCCAAGCGCTCCATCGCGACGTTCAAGCTGCGCCAGGGCGTGCCGATCGGCACGATGGTCACGCTCCGGTCGCACCGGATGTGGGAGTTCCTGGACCGGCTGCTGAACATCGCGATCCCCCGCGTTCGTGACTTCAAGGGTGTGAGCGCCAAGGCCTTCGACGGCCGCGGCAACTACTCGCTGGGTGTCCGCGAGCAGCTCATCTTCCCTGAGATCGACTACGACAAGATCGACAAGATCCGCGGCATGAACGTCACGATCGTGACGACGGCCAAGACGGACGACGAAGCCCGTGAGCTCCTCCGTGCGCTCGGGATGCCGTTCCGGAAGTAGATTCATCGGGTGACGCAGGGCGCGACGCGCCAGGTGTTGCAGGCGGTCCGTTGCGGTCACCGCGCCCAGGACGAGTTGACAGGAGTGAGACGTGGCCAAGAAGTCTTTGATGATCAAGGCGAGCCAGAAGCCGAAGTTCACGGTGCGAGGCTACAACCGCTGCGCGCGGTGTGGCCGGCCGCGGGCGTACATGCGAAAGTTCGACCTGTGCCGCATCTGTTTTCGCGAGCTGGCGCACACCGGGTATCTGCCCGGCGTGGTCAAGGCGAGCTGGTAGGCCGGTGTCGAGCTCGAGGTGAATCTGGACGCCAGGTTGCCGGGGCCCGACAGGCGGGACATGAAGGAGTAGACTGATGAATGTGACCGATCCGATCGCGGACCTGCTGACGCGCATCCGCAACGCGTTGCTGGCGCGGCACAGCTCGACCCGGGTTCCGGGGAGCAAGATGAAGTGGGCGATCGCCCAGATCCTGGCCGAGAACGGCTATGTCGGCAGCGCGGAGTGGATCGACGAGGGCCCTCAGGGCACGATCGAGCTGACTCTTCGCTACGACAGCGCAGGCAAGCCCCTGATCCGTGGGATCCGGCGCGAGTCCCGTCCGAGCCAGCGTCGGTACGTCAAGAAGGACGCTATCCCCGAGGTCCTGAACGGTCTCGGGATCGCGATCCTGTCGACGTCCCACGGTGTGATGTCGTGCAAGCAGGCGCGGGAAGCCGCAACCGGTGGTGAATTGCTCGCGTCCGTCTGGTAAGGTGCCGCGGGCACGGACGGATGACGCATGAATGGGGCGTAGGTCACCGACCACGTGGCGACGCCAGGAGAATGGACCGATGTCGAGAATTGGAAAACTGCCCATTGCGATTCCGCAGAAGGTCGACGTCACGTTTGACGGCCGCACCGTCTCGGTCAAGGGCCCCCAGGGCGAGCTTTCTCGCCGTCTGCCCACCCGCGTCGCCGCCTCCATCGAGGACGGCAAGATCGTGGTGACCCGTGAGGGCGAGGATCGCCAGTCACGTGCGAACCATGGCCTGGCGCGCTCTCTCGTGGCCAACATGGTCGAAGGGGTTTCGAAGGGTTTTGAGCGGCTGCTCGAGATCAACGGCGTCGGGTACCGTGTGGCGGAGCAGGGCAAGTACCTGCGGTTCGACCTCGGCTACAGCCACCCGATCTACTTCGAGCTTCCCCAGGGCGTGACCGTGGAGATCAAGCGCAACGTGGCGCTGACGCTCAAGGGTCGCGACAAGGAAGTGGTCGGAGAGGCAGCCGCGACCATCCGGGCGTTCCGCAAGCCGGAGCCCTACAAGGGCAAGGGCATCAAGTACGCCGAGGAAGTCATCGTGCGCAAGGTCGGCAAGTCCGGCGGCAAAAAGTAAGTCAGCAGGGTTGTTGGAGCGAGATCATGACGATGTCCATCAAGAGACAGGAGAGCCGTGCCCGTCGCAAGCGGGCGATCCGCAAGCGGGTCAACGGCACCGTGGAGCGGCCACGGCTGAGCGTGTTCCGCAGCGCGCGGCACATCTACGCCCAGGTGATCGACGACACGACGGGCAAGACCCTCGTGGCGGCGTCGACCCTGGACAAGGAGCTGACCGGGGCGTTGGCGGAGCTGAAGCACAAGGACCAGGCGAAGCTGGTCGGCAAGCTGGTCGCGGAGCGCTGCAAGGCGGCCTCGATCGAGCGTGTGGTGTTCGACCGCAACGGCTATATCTATCACGGTCGGGTCAGCGCGCTGGCGGACGGCGCGCGCGAAGCGGGCCTCGACTTCTAGGATCGGCGCTCTGCGCCGGGCCAAGGAACGCCTCGAAGCGCCGCGCTGTCCGGTGCGGTGTGCCTCGAGGCGTTTTGTGGCGACGTGCAGAACCATCCCGAGAGCGTCTGGGACTTCTGACCGCCACAAGACGTCTCGACGCCATGGAGCGAGGACTATCCCTCGAGACGGGCGCTGTAACGTTAGAGCTATGACCGCCAGGTGCTTGCGGTCACGTTGGAGAAGAGATCACAATGGCTGTTCGCAAAAACATTGAGAATCAGGAACTTCAGGACAAGGTTATCGCGATCAACCGCGTGGCCAAGGTCGTCAAGGGTGGTCGGCGGTTCTCCTTCTCCGCCATCGTCGTCGTCGGCGATGGCCAGGGGAATGTGGGCGTCGGTCACGGCAAGGCGAACGAGGTCCCTGAGGCGATCCGCAAGGGCAAGGAGCAGGCGCTCAAGGACATGATCCTGGTGCCGCTGCTCAACGACTCGATCCCTCACGACGTCATGGGCCACTACGGCGCCGGGACGGTCCTGCTCAAGCCCGCCGCTCCCGGCACCGGCGTCATCGCCGGCGGTCCGGTCCGCGCGGTGCTCGAGGCGGCGGGGGTGAACAACGTGCTCAGCAAGTCGCTCGGCTCGTCCAACCCCCACAACGTCGTCAAGGCGACGATGGAGGGCCTCCGGCAGCTCATCTCGCCGGACGACTATCGCCGTCGGCTCACCCACGACTGATCCAGGTGCGCCAGTCACCGCACTGGCAGGAAGTATGGCGAGGCGCTCGGCGCGCTCGCCGGTAGGAGACCGTCCATGTCCAGTTCGAAGATCAAAGTTACCCTCAAGCGCAGCCTGATCCGCCGCCCGGGCAAGCATCGCCTGACGATCCAGGCGCTCGGGCTCCGCAAGGTCAACGCGACGGCGATCCATCAGGACAACGTCGCCATCCGCGGTATGCTCAAGCAGGTCAGCCACATGGTCGAGATCGAGATGATCGAAGGCTGACGCTGGTGCGGTTGAATCATTGTCAATGGTTTGCATAGGAAGAGGATAGAGGCTATGGCCATCGAACTGAGCATCCTGGCGCCGCCGGAAGGCGCCACGAGCGACCGAAAGCGCAAGGGACGTGGTCCCGGCAGCGGCAACGGCAAGACGGCCGGCCGCGGCCACAAGGGGCAGAAGAGCCGCTCAGGCGGCAAGGTTGCACCCGGTTTTGAGGGTGGACAGATGCCGATGCATCGCCGCCTGCCCAAGCGCGGGTTCTTCAACCGTTTCTCGAAGGTGTGGGCCGTCGTCAACCTCGAAGACCTCGAGCGGGTCTTCGAGGAGGGCGAGGTCGTGGACGCCGAGGCGCTCGCATCGCGCGACGTCATCTGGAGCCGGACCCGCAAGGGCGAGGACGGGCAGGTCGATGGGCGGGTGACGCACCCGGTCAAGATCCTCGCGAGCGGCGAGCTGACCAAGAAGCTCACGGTCAAAGCCCACAAGTTCAGCAAGGCCGCCGAGCAGGCCATTGTCAGCGCCGGCGGTTCCATCGAGGTACTTTGACGTGGCGACCAGTTTCTCGAACATCACGAAGGTTCCTGAACTTCAGAAGCGGATGCTGTTCACGCTCGGTCTCCTGGCGGTCTATCGCGTCGGTGTGTTCATCACCGTGCCGATGGTCAACCGTCAGAAGATGAGCGAGATCATCGCTGGCGGCGCTGAGCCCAGCGGCGGATTTCTGAACCTGTTCAATCTCTTCTCCGGCGGCGCGCTCGAGCAGCTGAGCGTGTTCGCCCTCGGCATCATGCCGTACATCTCGGCGTCCATCATCCTGCAGCTGCTGGCGGTGGTCGTCCCGACGGTCGAACGACTTCAGAAGGAGGGGGAGCAGGGTCGGCGCAAGCTGACGCAGTGGACACGTTACGGCACGATCGTGCTCAGCACGATCCAGAGCTTCGGCATCGCCTTCTACCTGGAGTCGCTGAACGAGTCGAACCCGGGTCTGGTGATCGACACGGGTTGGGGCTTCAGGCTGTTGACGGTGCTGACGCTCACGAGCGGCACGGCGTTCATTATGTGGCTGGGTGAGCAGATGACCGAGCGCGGTGTCGGCAACGGCATCAGCTTGATCATCATGGCGGGCATCATCGCCCGGTTCCCGAGCGCGGTGCTCGAGACCTATCAGCTGTTCGACCAGGGACAGATGTCTCCGTTCGATGTGATGCTGATCGTGGTGCTGATCCTCGCTGTCATGGGCGTGATCGTGTTCTTCGAGCGGGCCCAGCGGCGCATCCCCGTGCAATATGCCAAGCGCATGGTGGGCACCCGGGTGACCGGCGGGCAGAGCTCGTATCTGCCGCTCAAGGTGAACACGGCGGGCGTGATCCCGCCGATCTTCGCGATGTCGATTCTCCTGTTTCCGTCCACGATCGTCGGCTACTTCCCTGAGGAGCCGTGGGCGATCGCGATCCGGAACGCCCTCGTGCCTGGCGACTGGCGGTACAACGCGCTGTACGTCGTGATGATCGTGTTCTTCTGCTACTTCTACACCGCGGTGACCTTCAATCCGGTGGACGTGGCGGACAACATGAAGAAGGTGGGCGGATACGTGCCTGGCATCCGGCCAGGCAAGAAGACCGCTGAGTACATCGACAAGGTGCTGACCCGCATCACCTTCGCCGGTGCCGCCTACATCTCGGTGATCTGCGTGCTACCGTTCTTCCTGGTCGACTACGTGGGCGTCACCTTCCACTTCGGTGGGACTGGCTTGTTGATCGTGGTGGGTGTCGCGCTCGACACGGTGAACCAGATCGAGTCCCACCTCGTGACCCGACACTACGAGGGCTTCACCGGCGGTGATGGCGGCGGTCAGCGTCGCAGCATCCGCGGGCGCGCAGCCTGAGTCGGGTCCCCAGGGCAGGGAGAGGAGTCGATGAGAACCCGACTGATGATGCTCGGCCCTCCTGGGGCCGGCAAGGGTACCCAGTCCCACAGGCTGAGCGAAGTCTTCGGCCTGCCTCAGATCTCCACCGGAGACATGTTGCGTGCGGCGCGCAAGGCGGGCACCCCGCTCGGCCTCGCAGCGGCGACCGCGATGGACAGCGGCAAGTTCGTGCCAGACGAGGTGGTGGTGGGCATCGTCAAGGAGCGCCTCACGCTCCCCGATGTGCAGCACGGCTTCATCCTGGACGGATTTCCGCGCACGGTAGTCCAGGCCGAGGCGCTCGCTGAGGCGGGCGTGGTGCTGGACGCGGTGATCAACATCGTGGTGGCGGACGAGGAGCTCGTCGAGCGCATCACCGGAAGGTGCACCTGTCCGGGGTGCGGCTCGGCCTTCCACACACGATACCATCCTCCGACCACCGAGGGCGTCTGTGACGACTGCGGAACGGAGCTGGTCGTTCGACCCGACGACACCGCCGAGGTGTTCATCGGGCGACTGGCAGACTACTGGGCCAAGACGTCACCGCTGGTGGCGTTCTACACGCAGCGAGGCATCGTCCACACCGTCGACGGTATCGGCGGCCTCGAGGCAGTTCAGGAGCGGATTCGGGTCATTGTCGAGGGTCGGGACAGCTCACCCTTGACAGTTTGACCGCGAACCCGTACACAAGTGCGCTCGCTGCTTCGCGCCAGAGGCGAAGCAGTCGAGCACGAGTTTCGATGCCCGGCCGGGCACCCGTTGAGTGGGCGCTCCGGTCGTGTTGAACAGAATGCTGATGATGGGGCCGACCGGGCCCGGGAGGACGACATGAAGGTCCGACCTTCGATCAAGAAGATTTGCGATAAGTGTAAGATCATCAAGCGCAAGGGCATTGTCCGGGTTATCTGCGAGAACGCCCGGCACAAGCAGCGCCAGGGTTGACCGCATCAGGCGCCTGACCCGTCGCCGCCCGTTCGCGCAACCCGACTTTCCGGGTGCCGTTTTCGGCACCAGCCAGGAATCTCCAGGAGGCTGTTGTGGCTCGCATTGCTGGTATTGATCTTCCGCGCCGAAAGCGCGTCGACATTGCTCTGACCTACATCTACGGCATCGGCCGCCACAAGGCTCAGGTCATCTGCGCCAAGGCGGATGTCGACGGTTCGGTCCGCGTGGATGACCTCACCGATGCCGACCAGCGTCGCATCCGTCAGATCATCGACACGGAGCACACCGTCGAGGGCGACCTCCGTCGTGAAGTTCAGATGAACATCAAGCGGTTGATGGATCTGGGCTCCTACCGGGGTCTCCGCCATCGCCGCAATCTGCCGGTCCGTGGCCAGCGCACCAAGACGAACGCGCGCACCCGGAAGGGCCCCCGTCGGATCGCGATCAAGAAGAAGAAGTGATCGCATTCCCTGGTTGCGTTTGAACGATTACGGTCGGCGCCTGTCGCCCCCGAATGAAGTGAGTTCTGGTCATGATGGCAAGGTCCAAGAAGCAGAAAGACAGGCAGAAGGGACGGAAGGTCAAGAAGAACGTCCAGTCCGGCATCTGTCATATCTCCTCTACGTTCAACAACACGATCATCACGATCACCGACACGACGGGCAACGCGCTGTCGTGGTCGAGCGCTGGCGCTCGCGGCTTCAAGGGTTCGCGCAAGAGCACGCCTTTCGCGGCGCAGCTCGCCGGTGAGGATGCCGCGCGCAAGGCCATGGAGCACGGGCTCAAGACCGTGGCGGTGCACCTCAAGGGGCCGGGCAGCGGACGTGAGGCGGCGCTCCGGGCGCTGCAGAACGTCGGCTTGAAGATCACGCTGATTCGCGACGTGACGCCGATCCCCCACAACGGTTGCCGTCCGCCCAAGCGTCGCCGCGTCTGACCCGCCAGGGCGATGCTCCCTCGGGGGCTCGCCAGCCGATCCCGCCCTCACGGCTCCTCCAGGCAGCTCGCGCGATGCCGAGGGGCGATGGCGGCGGCACGATCGGGCGTCTGACTCTCTGGCACCGTGCGCACCGAAGCCGCTCAGGCCCTCAATGAGGGACTCGGGCGGTGCGCCCGCAGGGGGGCGGCGCTCGGGGACCGTGGTCGATGGTCGCGACGACCAACGTCGCCTGTCGAGAAGCCTTCTGGCCCCCTCGGGCCTGTTGATATCCAAGGGTGGTACGTCGTCCGTGGCCAGACCGATGCCCGGAGCCGGCGACCACGCCGTACGCATACGCACGGGACCGACCCCGCGTTGGGAGAGGATGCATGTACAGGAACTGGAGAGAACTCATCAAGCCGAAGGAGGTCCGGATCGATCCGGGCTCCAAGACGGAGACGTACGCGAAGTTCGTGTGCGAGCCTCTGGAGCGCGGCTTTGGCACGACCCTCGGCAATTCGTTGCGCCGCATCCTGCTCTCGAGCCTCCAGGGCGCGGCGGTGACGTCGATCCGCGTGGAGGGCGCCCTGCATGAGTTCACGTCCCTGCCGGACGTCAAGGAGGATGTGACCGACATCATCCTGAACATCAAGGGGCTGCTGCTCAAGCTCGACGGTCCGGACGACCAGATCATCCGGATCGACAAGCGCGGGCCGTGCCATGTGCGCGGCGCCGACATCGTCACGACGCACGGCGTGAAGGTCCTCAACGGGGACCATCACATCGCGACCCTGTCGGACGCGGCGCACCTGAAGCTGGACATGACGGTGCGCTCCGGCCGGGGCTATGTCTCGGCCAGCCGCAACAAGGATCCGAACGCCTCCGTCGACGTGATCGCCATCGACAGTCTGTTCTCCCCGATCCGTCGGGTGAACTACTCGGTGTCGAACGCTCGCGTCGGCCAGCAGACCGATCTGGACAAGCTGACCCTCGAGGTCTGGACCGACGGCTCGGTCGCCCCCGAGGACGCCGTGGCCTACGCCTCGAAGATCCTCAAGGAGCAGATCTCCATCTTCATCAACTTCGACGAGACGCTTGAGCCGGACGTCGAAGAGGATGACGAGGAGATGCCGCTGTTCCCCGAGGCGCTGTACAAGCCAGTGGATGAGCTCGAGCTCTCGGTGCGCTCGCAGAACTGCCTCCAGAACGCCAACATCAAGTACATCGGCGATCTGGTGCACAAGAGCGAGAACGAGATGCTCAAGACGAAGAACTTCGGCCGCAAGTCGCTCAAGGAGATCAAGGATCTCCTCACGAGCTTCGGCCTGGAGCTCGGGATGCGCTTCGACGGCTGGCCGCCTTCGGATCTGCAGGAAGACTAGGGGTCCTCGGGCCCTGGATTCAATGAATGAACCGTGTGCCGGGCTTTGGGTACGGCACTCCGCGTAGAATGGAATGAGCCATGCGACACCTCAAGAAGGGTCATAAGCTGGGACGTACGTCCAGCCACCGCAGGGCGATGCTGGCCAACATGGCCGCCTCCCTGATCAAACACGAGCGCATCCAGACGACGGACTCGAAGGCGCGGGCGCTTCGCCCGTTCGTTGAGCGTCTGGTGACCTTCGGCAAGAAGGGCGACCTCCACTCCCGGCGCGTGGTGCTGTCCCGTCTGCGCGACAAGGACGCGACCCACAAGCTGTTCGAGGCGATCGGGCCCCGGTTTGCGGAGCGTCCGGGCGGATACACCCGGATCCTCAAGATCGGCCGTCGGGACGGCGACGCGGCGACGATCTCGCTGATCGAGTTCGTCGACGCGGCCGAGGCTCGGATCGAGCAGCTTGCACCGACCCTGACGTCAGCGGACGTCGACAGCGACGAGAGCGCTGACGACGACGCGTAAGAGTCCACGGCGACGATGTTGACGAGGGCAAGGCCAGGGAACCGAGAGGTTCCCCCTTGCCCTCGTCGTGTTCAGGGGCGCTGAGCCCCCTTGATCGGCGTCGTTGGTGTCGGTCGCCCACCTCGGGTGGGACGGTCCGGGCCGGTCGTGCGCCTTCACCAGCAGAGATCAGACCATGAGACGAAGCGGACGTATGCGCGCGCTGCTGTCGGCGGTCGCGACCGTGTGTTGTGTCGCCGCCGCCCTCCCGGCGCGCGCCCAGGAGGCGGTGAAGACGGTCGCCGACCCCAGGACCAAGACGATCTCCGAGCAGCAGAAGGAGGCATTGACCGTCAAGCCGAACGTCGTCTCCCGCAAGCTCGACAACGGCCTTGAGCTCCTCATCATCGAGGATCACTCGCTGCCGCTGGTCACGATCGAGGTGGCGGTCAAGAACGGGGCGTTCACCGAGTCGCCCGAGTTCAATGGTCTGTCGCACCTGTACGAGCACATGTTCTTCAAGGCGAACCAGGCCATCCCGACCCAGGAGCAGTACCTGGCGCGGACGCGCGAGCTGGGCCTTGTCTGGAACGGCACGACGAGCGAGGAGCGGGTCAACTACTTCTTCACCATGGGCTCGGCGCAGCTCGAGGATGGGATGAAGTTCATGGCCGACGCCACGCTGACGCCTCTGTTCGAGGAGGGCGAGCTGGTCAAGGAGCGGGAGGTGGTGATCGGGGAGGTGGACCGCAACGAGTCCAACCCCTACTTCCACCTGTTCCGTGCGATGGACCAGCACCTGTTCTCGAAGTATCCGACGCGGAAGGACACGCTGGGGGATCGCGTCACGATCCAGACGGCGACCCGCGAGAAGATGCTGACGATGAAGCAGAAGTACTACGTGCCGAACAACTCGGCGCTGGTCATCGCGGGCGACGTCACCCCGGACGCCGCCGAGACGGTGGCCCGGCAGTGGTTTGGCGCCTGGCCGACCAGCCCTGACCCGTTCAAGACCGACCCGATCCCGAAGCACCCGGCGCTCAAGAAGACCGAGGCGTTCGTGGTGACCCAGCCGGTCCAGACGGCGACCATCCAGCTCGGCTGGCACGGGCCGTCGGTGTCGGAGGATCCGGCCTCGACCTACGCGGCCGACGTGTTCCACTTCATCCTGGGCCAGCGCAGCAGCGCCTTCCAGAAGGCGCTGGTCGACTCCGGCCTCGCGCTTCAGGTCGGCGGCGGCTACTACACGCTGAACCACACAGGCCCGATCTCCTACACGATGGTCACGACGCCCGACAAGATCGACGCCGCCATCACCGCCCTTCAGGCCGAGATCGCCAGGTTCGCCTCGCCGGACTACTTTACCGACGAGCAGCTGGAGACCGCCAAGACCCTGTTGACGATCGACCATCTGTACAGCCAGGAGAAGACGAGCTCGTTCGCGCACACCGTGTCGTTCTGGTGGGCGGTCGCGGGCCTCGACTACCTCAACACCTACCTGCCGAAGCTGCAGGCGGTGTCGCGGGCGGACATCCAGCGGTTCGTCACGACCTACCTGGACAACAAGAACTACGTGCTCGGCCTCCTCGTGAGCGAGGACACCCAGAAGCTCGCCGGCCTCGACGACAAGAAGCTCAAGACGTGGGCGAAGCCGATCCGCGTCGCCAAGGGCAAGGTCAAGGGCATCAAGAAGGGCGGTCGCTGAGAGCCACGCTCCAGCCCGAACGGAGGAACGATCATGACATCCAGACAGCACCGCCCCCTGCGCCTCGGCCTCCTGCTGATCGCGCTGACCGCCGCCACGACGCTCACAGCCTGTCCTGGGCCCCAGGTGGTCGTGGACAAGCCGCCGGTGGAGACGCCGGTGGTGGCGCCGGAGCCCACCCTGCCCCCGGTCCCTGCGGACCTGATCGCGAAGTCGAACATCGAGGACTTCGAGGTGGACGGCCTGCGGGTCCTGCTCAAGCACACCAAGGGCAGCCCGGTCGTGGCGCTCGACGTCTACGTGGACGGCGGCGCGGCCAACATGACGCCGGCCACCGCCGGGGTCGAGAACCTGGCGCTCCGCGCAGCGACGACGGGCGGCACGGCGAAGTACCCCCGCGAGACGTACAACGCCCGCCTCGAGAGCATGGCGAGCAGCATCTCAGCGACCGCTGGCCGAGACTACGCCACGATCAGCATGAACTGCGTCGGGCCGTTTTTTGCGGCGACCTGGGAGATCTTCGCCGACGTCCTGACCGCGCCCGCGTTCGACGCGGCCCAGCTCGAGATCGAGCGCAGCCGGGTCGTCGAGCAGATCAAGGCCACCGAGGAGGACCCCGACGAGTACGTCAGCGTCCTGGCGACGGAGCTTCACTACGCCAACCATCCCTACGCCATCCGTCCGATCGGGACGGAGGCGAACGTGGCCGCCTTCACGCGGCAGCAGCTGGCCGACTACACCAAGGCCGCGCTGACCCGAAAGCACATGATGATCGTGGTCGTCGGCGACATCGACCGGGCGACGATCGAGAAGGTCATCAAGACGGATCTGGCGGCCATCCCGGCGGGTGACGCGGCCGCACCGGCGATGCCGGCGGCTGAGGCGTCTCCGTCTGGGGTCAAGGCGGTCACCCGCGAGCTGCCGACGAACTACATCTTCGGCTTCTTTGCCGCGCCTGCCCCGACGCACCCCGACTACTACGCGATGCAGGTGGCCACGAGCGTGCTGCGCGACCGCCTTTTTGAAGAGGTCCGCACCAAGCGCAACCTGACCTATGCGGTTTCTGCGGGGCTTTCGGCGAGGAGGTCGAACATCGGCTACCTGTACGTGACAACGACGCAGCCCAACGAGACGATCAAGGTGATGTACGAGGAGGTCGAGAAGATGGCGACCACCCCGCTCGACGCCAAGACGCTCGAAGACCTCGTGGCGACGTTCCTGACGCAGCACTACATGGCGCTGGAGACCAACTCGGCCCAGGCCGACCAGCTCGGCCGCGCCGAGATGTTGTCGGACGGGTGGGAGCGGTCGCTGGTGTTCATCGACATGGTGAAGCAGGTCACGCCGGCCGACGTCATGCGCGTGGTCCAGAAGTACGTCAAGGACGTGCACTGGGGCTATGTCGGCAAGCCCGAGCAGGCCGACGACGCCCTCCTCAAGTCACGGTAATCCCTTGGCCACTCTGGTTCACGAGCAGCTCCTGCCTCCCCTGCCCCGCCCGGACGCCTGGGGCATCGCCGCCGAGCTTCAGGGCATCGCCGCGTGTTATGTGGCCGCTGGCGTGGCGACCTCGTTCGAGGAGCTGATGGTGGTGACGGGGACGGCGTTTCGGGCGCACGTCTTCTCGATCAAGCTCAACCCGGGGCTCCGCCTCAGGCCCGACCCCGAGCAGCCGAACGCGATGTGGTCGGCGCGCTATCTCTGGTCCAGCCTCCAGCACAACAACTACGGTCACACCGAGGCCACCGCCTATTATCTGGGCGGCGAGGTCCGCGATGCGGTCGGGATGGACGTGCTGGAGTTCTGGAAGGTGGTGCGGTTCGAGGTGGACGCCGGCCGGCCGTTGGTGCTGTACGGGGGGCGGGCGGCGCATCGGGCGGATCTGATCGTCGGCTATCGGCTGGAGCGCGACCCGATGCGGCAGGTGATCTACCTGCAGGGCGACGGGGAGGTGATTCCGCTGGAGCTGCCGGCGCCGACGCTGCAGGTCAGCAAAGGCGCGCCGGCTGCGCGGGTGATCGCCGACGGCGCCATCACCCTGCCCCGCCCCGAGAGCGACCGCCCGCAGCGCCCTCCGATGCCCGGCGAGCAGCTGTTCCTGGTGCGGCCAGGCCCGTTGCAGGCCTACCGCAGCTCGGACGCCGAGCGGATTCGGGACGTCTTGCGGTGGGCGGTGGAGCACGGTCACCACCGCAAGGAGCTGATCTACGAGACCAGCCGCTTCTACGCCACGGGCCTGCAGGCCTTCGAGGCGTGGGCGAGCTTCCTGACCGAGGGCATCGAGGAGGAGTTGGCGTCGCCGACGAGCGACGCCGACGATCCCGTCGCGGATCTGGCGCTGCACACGGCGATCACCGCCCAGGAGTGGAGCCGGGCACGCCGCGTCGCGGCGACCTGGCTTCGAGCGCACGCGGGCGAGGCGCTGCCGACGGCGGTGACGCGTCCGACGGCGGACGCGTATGATCGGGTGGCCGATGCTCTTGAATACGTCCGCGGCATCTTCGCCCCGGTTGATGATGCCCCTGAAGCCGCACGGGCCGCGGTGCGTAGCCGTGAACTTCGCGCGCATGCCGCAACAAAAATCCGCAAAGCTGCCGAAGCGGAACACGAGGCGTTGGCCCTGCTCACCGCCGGGCTGACCGACGCGCCAGAGACGGGCGGCTGAGCCTGCGTCGAGCCTCCCTCAACCCAGATCGACGAACCGAGCGAGCTGCCCGAGCCAGCTCAGGCCGTCGTGGTGCCAGCCAAGGGGCGGGGTCTGCATGGTGCCCGGGGCGCAGACGCGGCTGGCGCGCCGCTGCATGGCCAGCCCGACGTACTCGCCTCGAACGTGGTCGCCACCCGCCACGCCGAGCGCGTGGAGCCGCTCATCGGCCTGCCCCGACGCTGCCAGCGCCGCCGCGAGCCCGGACGGGCCGCCGGTGTAGAGGTGAACCGGGACCGTCCGGTAGAGCGGGTTCGGCTCGCCGGTCGGCTCGGGCTCGACCATCACCGCGCCGTCACGTGCATCGAAGACCTCACCGACGAAATGCGCAGCCCCGACGCGCTGCATGATCGCCGCCGCGGCGCCCTCCGAGACCTCACCGCGCGGCAGCTCGACCGCGAGCGCGGTGAGCGCGTCGGCGAGGCGTGCAGCCAGGGCGCGGGCCTCGGGGAGCGTGCCCTCGACCCAGACCGCGCGGGGGGACAGGCAGCCCTGCTGGTCGTAGGCCGCCACGTCGAGGGCGACGGCGGCGGCGAGCCGGGCCGGGTCCTCGGAGGCCAGCGCGGCGGCGGGGACCACGGCGAGGCTGTGGCCGGGGCCAAACGGGACATAGGGGATGGGGCCGCCCGGGCGGGAGGCGACGTGGGCGGCGAAGGCGGCCATGGCGTCGTGACCGCCGGAGACCACGAGGCCGTCGATGCCCGCGACGAGGTCGGCGTCGGTGCCCACGCTGCGCCCCCAGGTGGTGGCGAGGACCCGGCCCATCCAGCGGCGCTCGATGCTGTGCAGCGAGCTCGCAAACACGGTGGCGAGGCCATCGGTCCGCAAGGAGGACTTCACCACGACGGAGGAGCCCAGGAGCAGGGAGCCGATCGTCGGGAGCCAGCCGCTGGTGGGCAGCGTGGACGCCCAGACGTGACCGACCAGCGGCAGACCGCGCACGGTGCCGCCGTCAAGCCGCGAGGGCGGCCCCTCCACGGCGGTGGCGACCCAGGCGTCGATGGCCTCGGGTGTCAGGGTGGCGCAGGTCGTCCGGGCCGCCCAGACTACCATCGGTCGGCTCAGCCCGGAGGCGCGGGCGAGTGTGTCGAGGTGGTCGGGGAAGTGCTCCTCGGGGCGCTGCCAGCGCTCGGCCCAGGCCACCACCGCCGCGCGCCGCTCAGACCACCCGAACCCTCGCGTGAGGGCGTGCAGCCCCCGGGCCGCCTCGAGCAGCTCAGGGAAGCTCGGCAGGGTTCCCATCGGCCATGACCTCCTCGATGGTGAGGGAGCAGCCGCGCGGCGGCGCGGTGGGCGAGCGACCGATCAGCTCGAAGACGTCGCCCTGCTCGGAGGCGTGGAGGATGCGGCCACGGTCGGAGGTCTGCACGACCAGGACGCTGTCGAGGTTGCTCGCGTCGAAGAAGCGCAGCAGCCCCACCTCGCCCGGCTCCACTGAGCGCCCGGTCAGCGCGTCCTGAGCGCCGACGCGGCACCAGGGTGGTCCGATCAGGCGCGTCCCCTCCACCGCTGGTGGCGCCGTCGGGCTCCCCGCCAGCAGCTCGCCGAGTCGCGGGTCGTAGAACTGGCTGCCGAGCTCCGTCATGCCGTACTCGACCACGACATGGCTGCGGGCGACGCCGAGGCCCTCGACCAGGCCGTCCTCGATCTCGGCCGGGTGGACCTCGCGGGTCTTGCCCTTGGTGCCGCCGGTCGGCATCACCACCGAGCCGGCCGGCAGGCGCAGGCGCTCACCGCGCTCGGCCAGGGCGTCGAGCACGTGCACGAACGCGAACGACGTCCCAAGCACCTGCACCGGCTCCCCCGCGGACGCCCGCGCCGAGAGCCAGGCCAGCGCCCCCTCCACGTCCAGCCGCCCCTGCGCCCACGCGAAGGTCACCTCGCCCCTCGCGCGCTCCTCTCCGATCAGCCCCAACATGCTGCTCAGCGACGAGTCGGGCGCCTCCGAGGGGTGCGGCGCGAGCATGAGCGCCGGGCGCGGGCCGTCGGGCAACAGCCAGCGGTCGATCTGGCGCAGGGCGCTCGTGTGGTAGACCCCGAGCTCCCGGAGCCAGTGCTCGCCGCGGCGGCCGCTGGTCGTTCCGCTCGTGCGGAATACATGGGTCGCCTCAGACACTTCCCCACAGAACAACGCCGCGTGGCGGAACACGTCCGAGGCCACCGCCGGGATCTCCCGCCAGTCCACCACGGTGTCCGGCGAGTGGCCGAGGCGATCGCAGTAGCGGCGATAGGGGAGATTGGTGGCGTGCTGCCAGGCGAACACATCGAGCGCGACCTCGGCGAACGAGCCCGAACCCTCGATCAGTCTCAAAATGGCGGCGCGAAGTGAGCGGCGTTCCAGCATCGAGGCCCCTCCTCATGGGGCGGCGGCAAGCGTCGGTGCGGGTTGCGCGACGGCGCAAAGCACGGCACACTGCGGTTCTGTGTCCGCAGGTCTTGCTCGCGCGCCATCGTAGTCGGGGTCACCCTCCCCACGCAACGTCTCCCCGACGGTCGACACGCTCCGTCGGCCGCGCAACCCCAGCTCCACCACGTTCACTCCGGGCAGGTGATGATGATCGTCAGCGTGCACTCTCCCACACCGTACGTCGAGGTCCCCCCCGTCGTCGCCGAGCTTCAGGAGCAGTTTCTGACCTCGCCGAGCGACCTGCGCCGGCGCCAGATCCTGCTCAAGCTTGGCCGCGTCGGCAGCGCCGAGATCGACGAGGCCTTTCCGTACCGCGAGCCCGTCGCGCGGACCCTCGTAGAGCTGTACAACCTGAGCGTCTGGTGGCCGGAGAAGCGCGCCATCATCCACGCCATGGGCGAGTGCCGGGCCTCCGAGGTCATCTTCCGCTATCTGCTTCGGACGCTCGACACCTTCGACCTCGAGGCGGGGCGCGTGGAGGCGGAGCTGTGCACCGCCATCATCGACGCGTTCGGCCGCATCGGGCTGCCCGCGGCCGGGCCGCTGCTGCTGCGACGGTACGTGGGGCCGGAGGTTCCGGAGATGGTTCGCCTTCAGGCCTTTGAGGTCCTGGGGCACCTCGGCTTCCGCGAGGTCGAGCCGTACCTGCTGACGGCGCTGGACCACGAGCACAACACCGCGCCCATCGTGGCCCTGTACGCGCTGACCGAGCTCGTCTCCTCCGACGGGCTCGACAAGGTGCACGCCATCCTCGAGGCCGCCTGGGAGAGCGGGGAGCTGGAGCAGGACGACGACCGGGAGCTCGCCCGGGCCGCGCTCACCTACCTGTGCACCCTCGGCGACGCCGGCGCGACGCGATGGCTCAGCCGCCTGCGCTACACCCACGGCCCCGACCTGCGCTCGCTCGCCCTGTGGGGCCGCCGCATCAACCGCCAGAACAACAGCAGCGACCTGCTCGACCTCGTCAGCGCCGCCCTCGAGGAGCACGACGACTACGCCCGCACGTTCTGGGGGCGCAACCTCCGCAGATACGATCCCCATGATGTATTGGAGACCGGCGAGGCATTTTGCGAAAATGAAGAATCCGGTGTGCGACTGGTGCAAACGTTGGGGGAGGTTGGAGGGGACGTCGTCAAGCGTTGGCTGTGGGAGCGGTTCATCCAGCCACCGGCGCCGCCGCTGGCCAAGGCCTACGCCATCCGCGCGCTCCGCACCGTGACGCTCGAGGAGGGGCGCGCCCTGCTCGCCATGGCGCCGGGCAGCCCGCCAGCGGTCATCGTGGCCGCCATCCGGACCGCCAGCAACTTCGGCCCGCTGGAGCTCTACCGGCCGCTCGTCGAGCTGCTCTCCGACGACGACGCCCTGGTCCGGCAGGAGGCCGTCCGGGCCATCCAGCACCTCCTGCTCGCCCACCGGCCCGCCCACGTCTCGCTGCGAGACGACAAGGGCGACGTCATCCGGCACGGCCCCGACGACCTCCCCCTGGACGACGAGGCCATCGAGGAGATCGACGCCGGCTTCCGCCGCATCCTGCGCCGCGACGACGACGGCATGACGCAGGGCCTCGTCGCCTACGCCGCCGCCAACCTCCGCCGCACGACCCTCTGGCCCCGCGTCCTGAAGCTCGCCGAGAAGAGCGACGACACCTTCGCGCGCATGGCTGCCTACCACGCGCTGCTCGACATGCCGGACCCCGAGCAGCTCGAGCGGCTCATGAAGGCTTTTGACGCCGAGAAGGACCGCGTCGCCCGCTCGGCTTGCATCCGCACCCTCGCGCCCCTGCTCGCCTCCCTCGACACCCCGGACAGCGGCATCGAGCGGCGGCTGCTCGAGACGATCGAGCGCGCCGTGCCCGGCGCCTCCGAGCACGAGCTCGTCATCTACGCCCACGCCCTCGGCATCGTGCGCACGGTCGACCCGCTGCCTGTGCTGGACAAGATCCGGGAGCGCGGCGGCCACCGGTCCTCCCTGGAGGTCATCAGCGCCCTTGGCAAGATCACCCACGTGCCGCGCCACGCCATCCTCGACCGGTTCGCCGAGATCGAGAAGGACAGCAGCATCGACCAGCGCCTGCGCATCGTCGACGCCCTGGCCGTCCGGCGGGACGAGGGCTGCAACGACCACCTCATCGACTTCCTCGTCGACGTCGAGGCCGACGTCCGCAAGTCCGCCGTGCGCGCCCTGGCCGCCCGTGGCCGCGAGCGCCACGGCCTCGTCTTCCCCAAGCAGCGCCTCGACGAGGCCCTCGAGCGCGTCACCAGCCTGATGCGCGAGGAGGAGGAGCCGTCGGGGCCGCTGAATGCGCGCACCTACCAGGAGGACCTGCTCGACCTCAAGCTCGCCCTGTGGCAGTACGCCTCCGGCAACAACGTCGACGACGAGCGCGTCGACCGCGTCATCGCCAGCCAGCTCCGGGAGGCCCTGCCCACCCTCCAGCGCTACGGCGATCAGGCCGAGGAGGTGCTGCGGGCCCTGCGCAGCGCGGAGTTCTTCCACCTCCAGTCGCGCGAGATGCCCGCCTCGGCCGATCTGTCTCCGGCCATCCTCTCCTACACCAAGGCCATCGAGCTCTGGCTGCACATCCGGCTCACCGAGCTGCTCGGCCACCTGCGCGACGTCGCCAAGGACAACTACCCGACCATCATGGACACCTGGGAGGCCTGTGAGCACACCCTGCGCTCCCGCGTCACCCTCCCCGTCGAGGACGCCAGCCGCGCCGTCGACTGGAGCAAGGTGCCGCGCGTGGCCAAGGCCATGAAGGAGAAGAAGTTCACCGCCGATTGGCGCACCCTCTCCATCTCCAACTCGGGCGCCATCGTCATCTTCTTCGGGGTCGACCTGCCCGAGTACGGCTGCCAGAACGCCCTCGGGCTGCGCGGCAAGCCGATGGACATCGTGACCGTCGCGGTCAACGCCCTCAGCCTCGCGGCGCTGCGCAACGCCATGGCGCACGAGCAGTCGGCGAGCCGCTCCGACCTCGAGGCCTGTCGCACCCTCGCCTACGAGGTCATGCGCGGCATCGGGGCATGGGGGTGAGCCCGTGATCGGCCAGACCCTCGGCGCGTACCAGATCACCGGAGAGCTCGGCGCAGGCGGCTTCGCGACCGTCTATGAGGCCACCCACGCCGGGCTCGGCCACCGGGTCGCGATCAAGGTGCTGCACGACGCCATCGCGCGGCGGGAGAACCTGCGCGACCGGTTCCGGCTGGAGGCGCGGCTGCTCGCCAACCTCGATCATCCCCACATCGTCCGGGCCGTCGACCTGTTCGAGGACGACAAGCTCTGCGCCTTCGTGCTCGAGTTCGTCGAGGGCATGGCCCTGAACGACGTGCTCGCGGCCCGCCCCGCCCCGGACTGGTGGACCCCCGACGTCGCCCGCGACATCCTCGTCCAGACCCTCGACGCGCTCGACTACGCCCACTCCCGCCCGCAGCCCATCGTGCACCGCGACATCAAGCCGTCCAACATCTTCGTCAAGGTGGTCGAAGGGCGTGTGATGGCCAAGGTGATGGACTTCGGCATCGCGCGCATCGTCAGCGGCGACGACAACAAGCGGATGACCCGCACGGGCACCCTGCTCGGCACCCTCTACTACATGTCGCCCGAGCAGATCCGCGGCGTGCGCGACATCGATGGCCGCAGCGACCTCTACGCCGCGGGCTGTGTGCTGTACGAGCTGCTGACCGGGCATGTGCCGTTCGAGGCCGACACCGACTTCTCGCTCATGCAGGCGCACCTCGAGCAGCCCCCGCGGCCGCCCCTCGAGCTCAACCCGTCCATCTCCCTGCCCCTGCAGGCGGTCGTCCTGCGCGCGCTGGCCAAGGACCGCGACGCGCGCTTTCCGAGCGCCGGGGCGTTCAAGGAGGCCCTGCTGGCGGCCTGGCCCCTCGGCGCCGTGGCCCCGCCGCCTGCGGAGCCGACGCCTGCCCCGGCCGTCAATGTCGGGCTGGCCGAGACCATCGGCCCCAGACCGGAACCCGAACCTGAGCCGGAGCGCCGCGCCACCGTCGTTGGCGACGCGCCCCCGGCGCCCGCCCAGCGCCGCGCCCCCCTCACGCCGCCCACCCGGGCCGAGGGGCTGAGCGCCGGCCCCACGCCGCTCGCTCCCGCGCCCACGCCGGTCACCGCCCCCACGCCGCTCCCGGCGGCCCCGATGGCGCTCGCCGAGCCCCCACCTGCCGTCCGGCGCTCCCCCGCGCTGCTCATCGGCGGCGTCGTGGCGGGCGTCCTCGTGCTTGGTGGCCTCGGCGCGGGGCTCGTCATCGGCCTGACTCCGGACGACTCCGGCACGGGACGCGCGCCGGTCCCCCCTGTGGCCTCGGCCCCGCCCGACCCTGCCCCTGGCCGGGTCAAGCCGCTTCCGCCGGCGCCGGTCGCCCCGCCGGCCCCACCGCGACGCCGTCGCACCAGCGTCGCGCCCACCCTCGCCCCGTCCCTCAACATCGGACACGGCGGGCCACGGCCGCTGCACCCTGTGGCGGTGACCGCCTCCTCGACCCTCGTCACCGAGCGCCGCTACATGCCCGAGCACGCCTTCGACGGCCTCGCCTCGACGGCCTGGCACGAGTCGGTGCCGGGCAACGGCGAGGGGCAGTGGCTCGAGGCGGACTTCGGCATGCCGCGCAAGCTGACCGGCGTGCATGTCGTGCCGGGCTTTGACTTCCGGCACGAGACGTTCGGCGACCTGTTCCCGCTCAACGCGCACGCGCGGACGATCCGGGTGACCTTCGACGGCCGGGCCCCGATCGTGCGGCAGGTCGGCCCCACCGAGCGCCTCGTCGCGCTCGACGACCTCGACATCACGGCGCAGCGGGTGCGGTTCACCTTCGACGCGGTCCACCCCGGAGCGAAGTGGGACGACCTGGCCATCTCGGAGGTCCGCATCGACGGGCTGCCGATCGCGGACGAACCGGCCTTCCCGGTCCAGCCCATCACGGCGGCGGCCTCCAGCGCCATCTTGCCCAAGCACCCCCCGGTGCACGCCTTCGACGGGCGCCCCGAGACGGCGTGGAACCACAAGGGCGGCGGCAACGGCCGGGGCCAGTGGCTCGAGGCGACCTTCGCCGCCCCGACCCATCTCGACACGATCGAGATCGACACGGGCTACAACTCCGTCAGCGCGAAGTACGGCGACCTGTTCGAGGCCAACGCCCACCTGCGCAAGCTGGAGATCTCCCTCGACGGCACGCGCCGCGTGGTCGAGGTCGCCTACGACCAGCGCACGGTCACCCTGGAGGGGCTCGACACCGAGGCCACGACCGTGCGGTTTGTCGCCCTCGAGGTCTATCCGGGCAAGCGATGGGAGGACCTCTGCGTCAGCGAGGTCCGGTTCTGGTCCCGGCCCTGACGGGCTCGGTGGGCTCGGCGCGAAGAAAATAAAAAAAGTACGCAACATCGGCGGCGACCTGCCGATAACCCTCCTGTCCAACGGCACGACGCCACCACCCAGGAGACCCCCATCATGGCCGCCACCTACGCCCCCAACGCCTACGCCGCTCCCCTCCTCCCCGACCCCGCCTCCCGCGACGCGCTCATCAACGACACCCGCGACGTGCGGGTGTGGTTTCGGTTCTTCGCCGTGCTCAGCTACGTCCAGGCAGCCATCCTGGCGCTCTCGATCGTCGGTCTGCCGTTCGCGATCCTGGGCTACTTCATGGGGCGCTGGATCCACAAGGCCGGGGATGCCCTGCACGCCTACAGCACGACAGGCAACATCCATCACTTTCTTGATTTCATCAAAGAGATCAAGATCTTGAGCAACGTCTCGGGCGTGCTCACCGCGGGCTGGATGGGCCTGTACCTCTACAGCATGCTGGCCTACACCGCGTTCGCCGTCGCCGTGGTCGTGGTCGGCGTCGTGGCCGCAGTGGCCCGTTGACGGCGGCGGGCGCGCCTCCGCAGGAGTCGCAGCGTCAAGAAAACGGACACGCCGAGAAATAGCTGAGGGCGGCGTTTGTTGGAGAGGCTTCTGAAGCTGCGCCCCGGGACGCGGTCACGTGCCACCCCTCATCGAGGAAGCGACCCCATGCCTGTCATCGCCCTCCGCGTCAGCGCCAGGACGGCGCACCCCGACGCCGACAGCCTGTTCATCTACGAGCTCGTCGGCGACCGCACCCCCACCTGCCAGGTGATCGCCAACGCCGAGAACGACCACCCGGTCGGCGCCATGGTCGCCGCCGCGCTGGCAGGCACGACCCTGGCCGACGGCACGGCGATCCGTCGGGCGTCCATCCGCGGGGTCAGCTCGCTCGGCATAATCCTCGGGCGGACCGATGCCCCGCTCGACACCGACCTCACGGCCGCGCACGGCGCCACCATCGCGGATGGCGCCACGGACCGGTTCATCCGCTGGCCGTCGGTCGAGCTGCTGCACAACGTCAACCGCACCCTCGCGCTGCGAGGCGAGCGGGAGGAGGGCTTTGTGCGTCCGGCGGTGACCTACCGCGCCAAGGTGAAGCTGGACGGCACCCAGGCGGCCATCCAGCTTCGACCGGACGGCCGCGTCCTCGCCCAGAGCCGCACAGCTCTCCTCACGCCGACCGCCGACAACGCAGGCTTCGGGGCCTGGACGGCCCGGAACGCCGAGCGGTGGGCCGCGCTGCGCGGTGAGCAGGTGATGACGTTGTTCGGCGAGTGGTGCGGGCACGGGATCCAGAAGCGGACGGCGATCGCGAAGATCGGCAAGCGGGTGTTCGCCCTGTTCGCGGTCGTGCTCGGCGACCCGGACCTGGAGGCGCCAACCCTCATCACCGAGCCGGACGCCATCGCCGACCTCGTGGTGCCGGGGCACTTCCCCGAAGGCGACGTGCTGGTCCTGCCCTGGTTCGGCGCGCCGTTCAGCCTCGACTTCGGAGACACCGAGGCGCTGCGCGGCGCGGTCGAGGCCATCAACGCCGTGGTCGACGAGGTCGAGACCTGTGACCCGTGGGTCATGGAGACCTTCGGGGTGAGGGGCATCGGCGAGGGCGTGGTGATGTACCCGGAGGGGCTCGGGTACGATGAGTTCTTCGAGCTGGCGTTCAAGGCCAAGGGCGGCGCGCACCAGGTGGTCAAGCAGGCCAGGCCGGCGCAGGTCGACCCCGAGGTCGCCCGGAGCGTGGAGGAGTTCGTTCAGCTCTTCGCCACCGAGGCGCGGCTTCAGCAGGGCGTCACCGAGGGTTGCGGCGGGGCGCTGGAGATGGCGCGCATGGGCGCGTTTCTGGCCTGGTTCGGCAAGGACGTGCAGAAGGAGAGCGTCGCCGAGCTCGCCGCCAGCGGCCTCGCCTGGACCGACGTGCAGAAGGCGGTCTCGACGGCCGCGCGGGACTGGTTCAAGCAGAAGGTCGAGGGGTCGATCTTCGAGGGCTGAGGCGAGCGGGCGACCAGCTCAGCGCGCCAGGCCCGTCACCAGCTTAACGGCGTTCACGTCCGCGCCCTTCGGGACCGCGAGCGTCGGCTTCTGGTCGCGGTTGTCCTGTCGCGCCTCGGTCTCGACCTGCGTCGCGACATACCGCGCCAGCTCCCCGAAGCTCACGCTCCGGTCCCCATCGCTGTCCGCGGCCCCGCCCATCCCGGCGAGCAGGTGGAAGGTGAACAGGCCATGGCCGCTGGTCGCGTGCGTCCCCGTCGCCTCGCCCGCCCCTGCGGCCGTCAGGGTGAACACGCGAGGCGCCGCCGCGACGGCCTTGACGGGCACCAGCGGCCGCGTCCCGCTCGCCAGGACGCTCCGGGCGCCGCTGCCGGAGAAGCACGCGTCGAGGAAGACGAAGACCTCCTGCCCCTCGAGCCCCGACAGTGACCGCTGCAGCCCGCTCACTGCGAAGCCACCGCTCTTGAGGTAGGCCGGGTCGGCCTCCCAGGGGACGAGGTAGGCGTCGCCCGTCTCGATGTCGGGCGCACCGTGGCCGGAGAAAAACACGTAGACCCGCCCGCCAGGCTGCACCGCGTTGCGAGGCAGCCACTCCTCGAGCGCGCCCGACATGTCGGCCCGCGTCGCCCGCTCGCCGAGCAGGACCTTGATGTGGTTCTCCGGCACGCCCAACGTCCCGTGGGCCCAGATGGCGAAGGCGCGCGCGTCCGCCTCGGCCCCCGTCGCCTTCGCCAGATCGTTGCGGTAGGACTCGATCCCGATCACGACCGCCCAGGACGCGCTGCCGTCCGTCCCCGAGGCGGGCGGCGCGCCCGGCGCGCTGTCAGCCGGCTCATCCACGGGCCCCTCGCCGCGCTTGCCGGGCATCACCGCGCCCTTGTCGCTGGCGAAGGCCAACGTGTCGACGCCCACGAGATCCTCGAGGATGGTCTGGTCCATCGCCTCGGCGGTGTCGCCGAGGAGCGACGTCGTGTTGCCGGCGTGGATGACCTTGCCCGACGCGTTCTCCACCAGCTGCCACTCGTAGGCGACGGCGGTGGTCATGGTCGTGTCGGTGATCATGACCTTCAGCGTCAGGTCGGCCGGGCTGCCCTCCACGACCGGGACGCCGATCCCCGCCTTGAGCAGATCCCCCTTGAGCATGCCTGCCAGCTTCACGTCCAGCTCGCCGAGATGCCACTCGCCCGACTTCACCTCGATCGCGACCGTCGCCGGAGACGGCGCGCCCGCAGCCTGCGGCACCTGCCGGACACAGGCTGACGCAGCGAGCGCAAGCCCCAACGCCATCGACACCACCATCGCGCACCGCAACGCCCTTCTCATCCGCTCACCTCATATACCGCCGTGAGTCTCAGTCCGTCCCGCGATGCAGGGCCCCCTAGCGAGCTGTCGCTCGCACGGCGCCCTGCCCTGCGGGTCGGACTCAGACTCAGGCTGGGTTATCAAGACCGCCTTCGCGTTCACCATCGAGTCCTTGCGTCGCGTCGCCAGACGGGGGACTCTGCCCCTGCCTCGTGCGGCCGACGCCGCCCACACAACACCCGACGACGCCCCCAACAGTCCCCACCTTTACACCACTCTCACCTGCGCGTCATGCGCTCGCACCCGCCATGGACCTGTTCGACCACGCCGAACGGCAACGCACCGACAAAGAGGCGCCCCTGGCCGCCCGGATGCGCCCCCGCACCCTCGACGAGTTCGTCGGTCAGGAGCACATCATGGCGCCCGGCCGCCTGCTGCGACGCGCCATCGAGGCCGACCGCCTCGCCTCCCTCATCTTCTACGGCCCCCCGGGCACCGGCAAGACCACGCTCGCGGAGGTCATCGCCCGACGCACCGAGGCGAACTTCACCGCGCTCAACGCCGTCCTGGCCGGTGTCAAGGACATCCGGGAGGCCATCGAGGAGGCCCGCAGGCGCCGCGGGCAGTTCGGCCAGCCCACCGTGCTGTTCATCGACGAGGTCCACCGGTTCAACAAGGCCCAGCAGGACGCCCTGCTGCCCTGGGTGGAGAAGGGCACGGTCATCCTCGTCGGCGCCACCACCGAGAACCCCTACTTCGAGGTCAACAAGGCGCTGGTCAGCCGCTCCCGCATCTTCCAGCTCCGCCCCCTCGAGGCCCGCCACCTGCACCAGGTCCTCGACGCCGCCCTCGCCGATCGCGACCGTGGCTACGGCGCCTTCGACGTCGAGCTCGACGCCGACGCCCGCGACCACCTCGTCAACGTGGCCAACGGCGACGCGCGCTCCCTGCTCGGCGCCCTCGAGCTCGCCGTGGAGACCACCCCGCCGCGGCCGGACGGCCTCATCCGCATCACCCTGGCCGTCGCTGAGGAGTCGATCCAGCAGCGCGCCGTCCTCTACGACAAGGAGGGCGACGCCCACTTCGACACCATCTCCGCCTTCATCAAGAGCCTCCGCGGCTCCGACCCCGACGCCAGCCTCTACTGGCTCGCCCGCATGGTCTACGCCGGGGAGGACCCCCGGTTCGTGTTCAGGCGCCTGGTCATCTTCGCCAGCGAGGACGTGGGCCTGGCGCAGCCCGAGGCGGTCGCCATCGTCAACGCCTGCGCCTCGGCCTTTGACCGCGTCGGCCTGCCCGAGGGCCGGTTCCACCTCGCCCAGGCGACGCTGTACCTGGCCACGGCGCGTAAGTCCAACTCCACCATGGGTTTTTTCGATGCGCTCAACGCCATCAAGCAGGAGCGCGAGGTGGACGTGCCCAACCACCTCAAGGACGGCACCCGCGACAAGGAGGGCTTCGGGCACGGCAAGGGCTATATGTACCCCCATGCCTACCGCGACCACTGGGTCGCTCAGCAGTACCTCCCCGGTGATCTCCAGGGCCGCGTCTTCTACAACCCCTCCGACCAGGGCTACGAGGCCGACGTGCACGACGAGGTCCACCGACGCCGCGACGCCCAGATCGCCGCCATGGTCGAGCGCGACTCCCACGGCCTCGCCCCCGAGCAGATCCTCACCGCGTCCCCCAACGACCCCGAGCTCGACCGCTGGCTCCAGCGCACCATGGGCGACGTCGGCGCCCAGCTCGGCGGCCTCCGCGACCGCGTGATCGAGGCCGCCCGCCTGCGCCGCCACCACGTCGTGCTCGACCTCCACGCCGGCACCGGCCTGCTCACCTGGGAGGCTGCCCGCCGCACCCCCGAAGGCGGCGTCTACGCCCGCTGTGCCGACCCCCGCGACGCCCAGGCCATCGAGCAGCGCGCCCTCGCCATCGACCCGCTCCGCCGCCCTGTCCCCTTCGCCGGCGACCTCGCGGCGCTGCCCGCCCTGCTCCACGCCCTCAGCCCCGGCCTGACCTTCGACGCCATCGTCGGCCGCAACGCCCTCGTCACCCTCCCCGACAAGGCCCGCGTGCTCGAGCTGCTCCCGACCCTGCTCCGCCCCACAGGCCGCCTCGTCCTCCTCGAAGGCTGGCCCCAGCGCACCCATCGCCTCTACGACCTCGTCCCCAGCCACGCCGTGCCCGCCGAGCTCCGCGCCGCCTGGGTCGAGGCCGAGGAGACCATCTACGCCAACAAAGACGCCCCCATGCTCAACTGGACCCCCGAGACCCTCGCCGCACCCCTGCGCGACGCCGGCCTCGCCGTCGCCCTCGACGAGCTGGGCTGGACCACGCAACGCCGCATCACCCGCGGTCAACTCGACGCCTGGTTCTCCCATCGCACGCCCGGCCCCGAGCAGCGCCCGGACTACGCCTCGCAGCTCCGCACGCACCTGTCGGCGTCGGAGGTGGCCACCGTCGAGGCGACCCTGCGAAAGCTGCTCACGGGCGAACTCGTCGGCTGGCACAGCGCGGCCGTGCTGCTCGTGGCCGAGCGCCCCGCCTGACCCTCCCTACGGCTTACACACCGCACGCCCCTGCAGGAAGTCCCACTCACACGTCCGATTGGCCCCGCAGTCGGCGTGCTCTCCACAGTCCGAGCATACCTGCTGCCACTGCATCCCCGACGTGAAGCAGAACCCCGAGTTGCACTCGGCGCCCCCGCTGCACCGCGCCCCGAAGCCCCCGCCGCACTCCACGTACCCGCTGCCCCCGTCCCGACAGGTCGCCCCGTTGTTGCAGCTGCTGTCGTCCCGACAGCCCGCGCACACCCCGCTCGTGCAGTACCCCGAACGACAGTCCCCGTCCGCCCCACACATCTCTCCCAGGTCCCCGTTCCCGAGGCAACGCCGGTACAGGCTGAGCCCCTGCACGCACGACTGGGTCGCGCCGCAATCCCCGTCCGACTCGCACTCCGAGCACGCCCGGTACAGCCCGTTGTCCAGGCAGATCCCCGACCCGCAGTCCCCGGCGACGTCGCAAGGCTGACCGTAGCCGGCCAGGCACACGAAGTAGCCCTCTCCCGCCCGGTCGTCGAAGCACGCCCCGCCCATCAGGCAGTCCCCGTCCACGCCGCACTGCGAGCACACGCCACCCGCGCACGTCCCGCTCGCGCACTCGATACCTGCCGCGCACGCGCTCCCCAGATCGCCTGAACCCACGCACCGCGCATACGGCGCGCCCAGCCCGAGGTCACACCGCGCGCCCTGCCCGCAGTCCCCGTCCTCGACACACTCCGAGCACACACTCCCCCCGATCAACCGCGGATGGCAATAACCGCTCCCGCAGTCGCCCGCGTCCTGGCACGCCGCCCCGAGGTCGCTCTGGCACACCCGCGCGCCCCCCTCCACCACGCAGCTCGCCCCGCCCGCGCAGTCCGCGTCCGTCCCGCACTCCGAGCACGCCCCGTCCACGCACCGCGTCCCCACCCGGCACTGGCTCTCGTCCATGCACGCCGCCCCCAGCGCCCCCGTCCCCACGCACGAGGCCCACCCCGGACGCGGCGCGTAGGTGCACGCCTGCTGCAGCCCACAGTTGGCCGTGATCGCGCACTCCGAGCACACCGAGCCGTTCGAACCCGCGTAGCACGCCCCCGACCCACAGTCACGGCCCTCCTGACACGCGTCCCCCAGCCCACCGGCGCAGACGTGGTAGCCTACCCCGCCCGTGTCGTCCACGCACAGCCCACCCTCGGTGCAATCTGCGTTCGTCCGACACGATGAGCACGCCCCCGCCTGGCACCACGTCCCCGGACCGCACTGCCCGTCCGTCTGGCACGACGCCCCCAGCGGCCCCGTCCCCACGCACACCGCCCACCCCTCCGGCGGCGAAAACACACACTCCTGCTGCAGCCCGCAGTCCGCCGAGACCCGACACACCGAGCACACTCCCCCCGCGCCCCCCGCAAAGCAATGCCCCGAGTCGCAGTCCGCCCCCGCATCGCACATCGTCCCCAGCCCGCTCAGGCTGTCCACGCACCGCGCGTACCCCACCCCCTCATCCAGCCGACACGCCTGCCCACCCCCACAGTCCCCATCCACCCCACACGCCCCACACCGCGCCTCTCCGCCCCCCTCCGCCGACACGCAGTGCCCCGAACCGCACTCCACATCCGCCCCGCACACCGCCCCGAGCACCAGCGGCTCGACCACACCGTTGTTGGTCGCCCCGTTGTTCAACACCCCGTTGTTCGATACCCCGTTGTTCGTCACGCCATTGTTCAACACACCGTTGTTCGTCACACCGTTGTTCGACACGCCATTGTTCGTCACGCGCCCATTGTTCGTCACGCGCCCATTGTTCGTCACGCGCCCATTGTTGATGGCGTTGTTGCTGCCACCGTTGTTGCTCGTGCCGTTGTTGCTCATCTGGTTGTTCGGCGACTGGTAGACCGGGTCGTCCTCCCCGCACCCCCACAGCCCCAGACCCACCACCACCCCCAGCACGACCCACAAACACGAACGACGAAGCTCTCGCATAACAGACCCGCTGCTGAGGGCTTGCACCCTGTTGCTCGGACGCGACTACAGCCCGCAAGAATAGCAAACCGGGCCCTCACCCCCCAACCCCCTCTCCCATAAAATGGGAGAGGGGGAGGCCCTCACCCCCCAACCCCCTCTCCCGTATGACGGGAGAGGGGGAGGCCCTCACCCCCCAACCCCCTCTCCCCTATGAGGGTAGAGGGGGAGCCGGACAGTAAGCTGTTGCTATATAAGCAAAAATCTTGTTCTACCCCCCCTC
>Ga0100377_1000141_pt1 | contig 54493 bp, 36 predicted proteins | sample CryGeymeta201501_FD_83664 | JGI IMG/M metagenome (GOLD analysis project Ga0100377, IMG submission 83664) | Groundwater microbial communities from Crystal Geyser aquifers in Utah, USA - Crystal Geyser metaG 2015-01 | ecosystem: Environmental > Aquatic > Deep subsurface > Groundwater | place: USA... | reverse complement strand
TTCTGCCCCCAGGTGTGTCTTCTGCTCGGTCATGGGCCTCTGGGCCCACTCCCTCCCATCAGACGCCACCTGGAGACAGAATCTACGTCGGATCCATCGGCATCTATTTTCCGAATGGCTTCTGAGGTGTCGCAGCCACGGTGGCGTGTTGGGAGCGGACCTGGGGGGCGAACGGCGGGGAGTTTTTGTGCTGGCTGGACTGGACGCCAGGGATCTTCCATGATGGTGCGGAAGGCTCCCGGCGTCCGCGACCCCGCACTCTCCCTGCACCCTGAGTCATCCGTTGTCCATTCATGTCCCAGAGAAAGCCGAGCTCGTCGGTGAGAAGTACCGGCTAACGCGAAAGATCGCGACCGGCGGCTTCGCGGCGGTGTGGGAGGCGGTGGAGGAGGGGACGGCGCAGCGTGTGGCGGTGAAGTTCATGCTTCCGAGCCGCATGGAGGACGAGGCGACGGTGAAGCGGTTCTCTCGGGAGGCGCGCCTCGTTCAGCAGCTCCACCATCCGAACATCGTGCAGGTGCTGGACTTCGGGGTGACGCAGCCGGAGCGGGCGCGTACGAAGGGGGTGCCGTACCTGGTGATGGAGTATCTGGAGGGGCGGACGCTCGAGCAGCTGATGGTCGAGCAGGGTGGCCCGCTGCGGCTGGATCGGATCGTGGAGATCCTGACGCAGGTGCTGGAGGCGCTGGTGGTGGCGCACAGCTGTGGGGTGATTCATCGCGACCTGAAGCCGGAGAACGTCTTTGTGGAGAAGACGGAGGCCGGGGAGGTGGCGAAGGTGATCGACTTCGGGATCTCCAAGCCGCTGGAGACGAGCACGCTCGAGACGGACAAGGACCGGCTAACCCGGACGGACCAGGTGTTCGGGACGCCGGAGTACATGGCGCCAGAGCAGATCGCGGCGGACCCGGTGGGCCCCCCTGCAGACATCTACTCGGTGGGCATCATGTTGTACGAGATGCTGGTGGGGCGCCAGCCGTTCGTGGGGGCGACGGCGATGAAGGTGATGATGCAGCACCTGAACGAGGAACTGCCCGCGCTGCCTTCGCCGTACACCGACCACCCGATCGCGTCGATCCTGACGAAGGCGACCCAGAAGAGCCCACGGCGTCGCTACGCGACGGCGCAGGCGATGCTGAAGGCGCTGGCGTCGCTGCCTGACGCGGCGTACGGGGCGATCCCGCCGACAGCGGAGCTTCGTCGGGAGCTGGCGTTCGCCGAGACGGCGGATCTGGACGCGGTGCGCCCCGAGACGCCCCCGACGGGCCGGCGCGCGGGGACGGCGATCACGACGCGTGGCCGGATCCGCCGGGAGGACACGGACACAGCGAAGATCAAGGCGCCCCCGTCGACGGCGATGTGGGTGGTGCTGGTGGCGGGGGTGGGGCTGGCGCTGGCGATCTTGCTGGCGCTGATCTTCGCGGGCGGCTGAGGTCTCGGCCGTCGACGGGCGGGCGCTCGAGGGCTCTCGTCAGCGGTCGGCCCACTGGTCGATCGAGTCGAGGATGACGCCGCCGAAGCCTGTGTCCATCGAGCGGTTGTGGAGCTCCTGGCCGTTGGGCCCCTTCTCGACGGTCGCCCAATCGCCGCGGGTATATTTGTACTCGGCGGGCGTCCCGGCGGGCACGACGACGCTGGTGCCCCAGGTGAACCTGCCGATGCGCTGGAGCGGCAGCGGCTCTCCGTCCCAGGTGCCGAACTCGGCGAGGCTGCCGCGGATGACGACGGCGTCGGAGTCGGAGGGGGCATCGGCGACGAAGAAGAGGGTGACGCGGTCGGGCTGCTGGCCGACGGTGAGGGGGACCTCGGCCGACCGGCCGCCGTGCTGCACGCGGATGGTGGCGGTCCCGTCGGCGTCGGCGACGATGCGGCCGTGGGCGACGTGGGCGACGTGGGCCGGGGTGATGGTGAGGTCGAGGGCGTCCAGTGGCCAGGTGAGCCAGGTCACGCCGTAGCGGAGGCTGACGTGGAGGTCGGTCGCGTCGCCGACGGCCAGGGCGGACTGGAAGGGGTAGACGTGGAGGGCGTCGGGGGCCTGCGCCGTGACCGGGGTCTCAGCGAGCGTGAAGGCGAGGATGGAGGGGAGCCGATCGGACCAGGCGGCCTCGTTGTGGAGGGCGGCGATGATCTCCTGGAAGCCGACGTTCTGCCCGAAGGTGCCGCCGAAGGCGAGGGCTTGATCGCGCACGGCCTGGGCGTTCTCGCTCGTGGTGGAGGTGCCCGAGGGGATGTTGGAGCCCTCGCGGGAGCCGGCGTCGATCCAGAGGCGGGTCGGCAGCGGGGGCCGGGCGTTGGCGAAGCGGCTGAGGACGGACCGATCGTTCCACCAGAACGACGGGCTGACCGCGGCGACCCGGCCGAACACGCCGGGGTGCGCCATGAGCGCCTCGAAGCTGATCAGGCCGCCGAGGCTCGAGCCCGCCAGCGCGGTGTGATTCGCTCCGCACAGGGTGCGGTAGTGGGCGTCGACCCAGGGCTTGATGCGCTCGACGATGAGGCGGAGGTAGCTCGCGCCGGCGCCGCCGGCGCCGTCGGCGTCGGCGTCGAAGGTGTACTCGTCGGTGCGGGCGTTGGTGTTGTCGATGGCGACGACGATGTGGGGGCCGATCGCGCCGGAGCGGGTCAGGGCGTCCATGGTCTCGTCGACGCCCCACTCGACGCCGAAGGCCGCCTGGTTGGCGTCGAACAGGTTCTGGCCGTCGTGCATGTAGAGGACGGGGTAGCGATCGGAGGAGGCGTCGTAGCCCTCGGGGAGGAACACGGCGAGGTCGCGGGCAGGGAGGGTGCCGCCGGGGAACTGGCGGGCGATGTCGAAGCGGCCTGAACGCTGGGTCTGGAGGGTGGGCAGGTCGTTGGGGGGGGCGGGGCAGGCGGTCGGGGTACCGGTGTCGTCTGCGACGTCGGGGGTGACATCGGGGGTGACGTCGGGGGCAACGTCGTCGGGGGTGACGTCGTCGGGGGTGTCTGCCAGGACGTCGTCGCTGGTGTCGTCGAGGCCGTTGTTGGAGGCGTCGTCGAGGCCGTTGTTGGACATGCCTGCGTCGTTGTTCGAGCCGTTGTTGCCGTTGTTGCCGTTGTTGCCGTTGTTGCCGTTGTTACCGTTGTTACCGTTGTTGCCGTTGTTCGTTGCGTCGTTGTTTGTCGCGCCGTTGTTTGTCGCGCCGTTGTTCGTCGCGCCGTTGTTGGAGTCGTGGTCGCGTGAGACGGGGTCGCTGCAGGCCGTGCTCAGGAGGAGGAGGGCGAACAGGAGGAGGGCGAGGAGGCGACGAGGGTTGGCGTGGGGCATGGTGGACTCGGCGGCAAACGGGCGGTGAGGGGGCGTGGCCGCACTGGTGGATCAGCGATGGCTGCCCATGGTGCGAACGAGGCGAAAGCCGAGGTCGTCGGCGGTGTAGGTGGGCTCGGCGCTGTGGCGTGTGGCAGCGCGGACGTCGTCGGGGAAGCTGTTGAAGGAGCCGCCGCGGACGACGCGGCGGAAGCCAAGGTCGGGGCCGACGGGATCGGTGAGCTGACCGTCCGGGTAGGGGCCGTACCAGTCGTGGCTCCACTCCCAGACGTTGCCGAGCGCGTCGAAGAGGCCCCAGGCGTTGGGGAGGCGCTGGGCGACGGGGTGGGTGGTGCCGTGGCTGTTCTCGTTGAACCAGGCGATGGCGTCAAGGGGGCCGTAGCGGCGTCGGGTGACGCCAGCGCGGGCGGCGAACTCCCACTCGGCCTCGGTGGGCAGGCGGTAGCCGGGGCTGTCGAGGCCCATGAAGGCGACCTGCTCGATGGTGAGGTCGACGCCGGGGCGGCCACGGACGCCGTAGAGGGCGTAGCTCGGCTCGCGGCCCTCGAGGATGGAGAGGGCGTTGGCGAAGGCGACGGCGTCGAACCAGGAGATGGCGGTGTGGGGGTGGTCGAGGTCATGGAGGCGGCGATCGTGTCCGTCGTGTCCGATGACCTCGCTCCATTGTGCGCGGGTGACGGGGGTGTTGGCGATGAGGAAGGGGCGTGAGAGCTCGACGTGGTGGAAGAGCTCGTCTCCGGAGCGGCCCGGTTCGTCCCAGGAGGCTCCCATATCGAAGCGGCCGGGCCAGATGAGCTCGACGTGGAGGATCGGTCGGACCTGGGCGGCGGTGCGGTTGCGGCCAGAGAAGCGGCCGGTGGAGGACAGGGGCCTGGCGCTGCCGAGGTCCGGTGGGGTGGGAAGGTCGGCGTCCGAGTAGGCACCGACGCGGGCGCGGAGCTGGCGCGAGCCGCGTTTGAGGGGGACCGCGGCGGAGAAGGTCCGGGCGCGTTGGCGTGCGAGGATCTCGGTGGATTGCGAGGCGTGCGGGGGTGGTTCGGGGGTGTGCGCGGCAGGCTGCGGGGTGTGGGGCCACGGGGCGGCCGCAGCGGGGGGCGTGGCGGCCGGGTGCGCGGAGAAGTCGACGGTGTCGGACCAGGGGTTGGCGGGGACCTCGACGGTGGGCCGGTGGGTGAGCTCCTCGAGCTCCTCAGGCTCGTATCCGTCGGGATCGGCGAGGAAGGTGCGGAAGGCCGCGACGACCTCGGCGGCGGAGCCTGGCCGGGCGTCGGGATCGGAGGCGAGCATCCGGGCGACGAGGTCGTCGAGGAAGGGGGCCTGGAGGGCGAGGGCGGGGTTGCGCTCGCTGGGTCTCGGGCCCTGGTGCCTGCGGTGCGGTTCGGTCTGGAGGCGGTAGATGGCGAGGGGATCCTGTTGGTGCTGGAAGGTGTCGAGGGCGTAGGGCGGCGTGCCGATGAGGGCGAAGTAGAGGACGGCGCCGAGCTGCCAGATGTCGAGGCGTGCGTCGAGGGGCCGACCGGGCTGGAACTGCTCGGGGGCCATGTAGTCGGGGGTGCCGATGATGCGGAGGGTGCGTCGCTGCTCGGCGGCGTCGCCGAGGACCTTGGCGATGCCGAAGTCGATGAGCTTGACGTGGTCGTGTGCGCCGACCTCGGCTTCGTCGAGGAGGAAGACGTTGGGGGGCTTGATGTCGCGGTGGAGCAACCCATGCTTGTGACGGTGTGCAGCGACGAGGGCGAGTGCGAGCTGCAGACCCATGTGGGTGACGCGTCGCGGAGGCAGGGGTGAGATGGTGCCGGTGTGCGGCGGCGCGACGACCGTGGCGAGGTCTCGGCCGTGCAGGAGCTCCATGAGCATGAAGGGCTGCCCGGTGGCGGCGAGCTGTCCGGCGTCGTAGCAGCGGACGATGTGGGGATGCTCGAGGCCGTGGAGCAGGCGTGCCTCCTCGACGAAGGCGGCGGTGATGCCGGGGTCGCTGGCGAGGTGTGCTGCGAGCACCTTCATGGCGCGGTCGGTGCCGAGGACGGTGTGGTGGACCTGATAGACGACACCGAAGCCGCCGGAGCCGATGCGTCGAACGACGTGGTAGCGGGCGTTGTCGACGTGGGTATCGAGCAGGGGGTCCCGCGGCCAGCCCATCGGAGGGCGGTCGAGGCCGCAGTGTGCACAGGCGTGGTCGTCGGGGGTGACGACACGCTCGCACCGTGGGCAGAAATGTTGTTTCAGCGATGCTGTCGCTGTGCCGGCGAAAATAGGACACCTCGGCGGGCTACGCGGCCCCTTCAAGACGACGTCTCAACCGGCACTGAGAGTAGATCCGAGCGGACGTCAAAGTCAAAGTCGGCGGGGCAGGAGCCTCGACGCCGTGGTCCTGCAGGGCGGCGGCGGCGGCATGTCACGGCGGTGTCGGGCCGTGAGGGGAGAGCGTATGAGACCATCGACGATCGCGCGGCGCCTGATGCGGCGTTTGAGGTGGGGCAACCGCAAGGTGAGCTCGTGCAACGGCCGGTCGTACATCCAGCACAGGTCGGCTTCGGAGGCCGGGCAGGCGGCGATGGCAGCGGCGCTCGAGGCAGCGCTGTCCGGGCAGGGCGGCGTGGGCTGGGTGCGGGTCAACGGTGCTCTGCAGCGTGTGGTGGTCGCGCACGGCCCGGACGTGGAGCTGGAGCGGCTGGTGGAGGTGGTGGAGGCGGTGGAGGGGGCGCATGGGCTGTCTGGATCGCCGCTGGACGACGAGGCGCCGTCGTGTCCGGGCGATGAGGAGCCGTACTGGCGGGCGGTGGTGGAGATCGGCGCCAACGCGCTGGGGCTGCTGACGGGGGTGGGGCTGCGGGCGGCGCGGATCGATCCGGCGTCGTGGGAGGTGGATCTGGCGGCGGTGCTTCAGGTGCTGGAGGGGATTCCTCAGGTGCGGCACGCGCTGGAGGGTCAGCTGGGGCGCGCGGGCGCGGACCTGGCGTTCTCGCTGGCCAACGCCCTGGTGTCGGCGCTGCTGGAGGGCTTCGTGGGGCCGGCGGCGGACGTGATCCGTCGGAGCCTGCGGCTGCGGACGGTGTTGGCGCAGCGGGAGCGGTGGAGGTCGCAGGAGGCGGACCTCGGGGCGTCGCCTGCGGGCCACGCCCCGCAGCCGGACCGGACGGCGGCGCGGCCGGTCCCGATCCCGGCGGGGCCGATCGAGCGCTACACGGACAAGGCGGTGTCGATGGCGATGGGCGGCTTCGGGGTGGCGGCGCTGTCGACGGGGAGCCTGGAGCGCGCCACGGCGATGATCTTCGGCGGGATCCCGAAGCCGGCGCAGCTTGGCCGGGAGGGTTTTGTCGACCAGCTCGTCTGGCGGCTGACCGAGCGGGGGGTGGTGGTGCTGGCGCCGCGTCGGCTGAAGCTGCTGGACCGGGTGGACGCGGTGGTGGTCCAGGGGGAGCTGCTGGCGAGCCCGGGGGAGATGATCGGGGAGGTGGTGGCGCTCTCGGCTGAGCGCGAAGTGCTTATGGTTCAGGTGCTTGCGCTCTTTGACGGGGAGAGCCCGGCCGCGACCCGGCGCGCCAACGGCTGGACCCTGTCGCGCGTCGAGGAGGCGGGGGAGGCGGCGCAGGCGGCGGTCGAGGCGACCTGGGCCGATGGCGCGCCGGGCCGCGTGCTGGCCTTGAGGGGCCCGGACGGGCGGCTGGCGGCGCTGGTGTGCACCGAGCCCGTGGTGCTGCCGGCGGTGGAGACCTTCCTCGGCGTGGTGTTGGCGGCGAAGCTCGCGCTGTATGTGGCGGACGACGGGCACGGGTGGGCGGGCCGGGTCGAGGGGGTTCAGCGGATCTCGGCCGAGCCGGCGTGGGTCGAGCGGACCGTGCGGGCGTTGCAGGCCGAGGGGCGCACGGTGCTGGTGGTCGGGCAGGGGGCGTGGTCGCCGCTGCAGAGCGCCGACGTGGGCCTCGGGCTGGCCGTGGAGGGCGAGACGCCGTGGGAGGGGCATCTGATCGGGACGGGGGGGCTGGCGGATGCGACCTTCCTGCTGGCGTCGGTGCCGGCGGCGGCGCGGGCGTCGAAGCAGGCGGTCATCCTTTCGATGGCCGAGGCGGGCACGGGCGTGCTGCTGTCGCTCGGCGGCTTGAGGCGTGCCACGACGCGCAGCGTGATGCTGGCCTCACAGGCGGTGTCGCTGGTGTCGATGGCCAACGGCGTTCGGCTGGCCCATGGGGTCAAGGTGCGTCGGGTCCATCACCGCGATCCGACGCCGTGGCACGCGCTCGACGTGGACGCGGTGCTGGGGCGGCTGGGCACGGCCGTCGGAGGGCTGACCGAGGCCGAGGCGGAGGCGCGCCGGGTGACGCAGGCGGCGGCGCCGACGCGGTCGCAGGTGTTTCGGGCCATGGTGCTCGAGGAGCTGATCAACCCGTTGGCGCCGATCCTGGCGGCGGGGGCCGGGCTATCGGCGCTCGTGGGATCGGTGACCGACTCGGGGCTGATCACCTTCGTGGTGGGGATCAACGCGCTGATCGGTGGGATGCAGCGCTTTCGGGCCAAGGAGGCCGTGGATGCGCTGGATGACGGCGAGCGGAGCCGGAATCGGGTCTATCGGCAGGGCGGTGTGCGGGAGGTGGAGCCGCAGGAGCTCGTGGTGGGCGATGTGATCACGCTCGACGCTGGCGACGTGGTGCCGGCGGACTGCCGCATCCTGGAGTCGCACGGGCTGGAGGTGGACGAGTCGGCGCTGACGGGCGAGTCGTTGCCGGTGCGCAAGAGCGTCCAGCCCTGCTACGCCTCGGCGGTGGCCGAGCGCACCTCCATGCTCTACGAAGGCACGACGGTCGCGGCGGGCGAGGTCCGGGCGGTGGTCGTGGCGCTGGGGACAGCGACCGAGTCTCATCGCTGGGAGCCCGACGGCGACGAGCTGCGCTCCTCGGCGGGCGTGGAGGCGCGGCTGGAGACGCTGACGGGCATGACGGCGCCGGTGGTCGCGCTCAGCGGCGCGCTGGTGATCCTGATGGGGATGTTGCGCGGTCGGCCCTCGAACGAGGTGATCAGCGCGGGCGTGAGCCTGGCGATGGCGGCGGTGCCCGAGGGGCTTCCCCTGCTGGCGACGATGGCGCAGCTGTCGGCGGCGCGGCGCTTGTCGGCGCGCGGCATGCTCGTGCGCAACCCGCGGGCGATCGAGGCGCTCGGCCGGGTGGACCTGCTGTGTGCGGACAAGACGGGCACGCTGACCGAGGGGCGGATCCAGCTGCGCTGGGTCAGCGATGGGGCGCAGACCCAGGGCGCTGATGCCCTCGATGGCCCCGCGCGGGCCATCCTCGGCGCCGCGCTGCGCGCGACGCCCGACGCGGGCGGGGAGCCGCTGCCGCACGCCACCGACCAGGCCTTCATCGAGGGCGGCGTCGCGGCCGGGGTGACGGCGCTGGACGGTGAGCCGGGCTGGGTGCGGACCCATGAGCTGCACTTCGAGCCGGCCCGTGGCTACCACGCGACGCTGGGTCGGAACGCCGGGGACGGCGCGCTGATCTCGGTCAAGGGCGCGCCGGAGGCGGTCCTGCCCCGGTGCGTGGCCTGGCGACAGGCCGGGGGCACGACGCCGCTGGACGCGTCGGGGCGGGCGGCGCTGGAGGCGCACACCGAGGCGTTGGCGAGCCAGGGGCTGCGGGTGCTGGCGGTGGCCGAGCGCGCCTTCGACAAGGGGCCTCGCAAGGTGAGGCCGGAGCATGTGCACGATCTGGTGTTCGTGGGCTTTGTGACGCTGGCCGATCCGCCGAGGGCGTCGGCGCGTGGGGCGATCGAGAAGCTTCGCCGGGCGGGCGTGGACGTGATGATGATCACAGGCGACCACCCCACGACGGCGCGGGCGATCGCCCGTGAGCTGGGCCTGGCCTCGGACCACGGGGTGTTGACCGGGCCGGAGCTCGACGCGCTGAGCGAGGAGGCGCTGGCCGCGCGGCTCCCGCAGGTGTCGGTGATCGCGCGGGCGACGCCGAGCCACAAGGTCCGGATCGTGCGGGCGCTCCAGAAGGCCGGTCGGGTGGTGGGCATGACGGGCGACGGCGCCAACGACGCCCCGGCCATCCGGATGGCCGACGCGGGGATCGCGCTCGGGGAGCGGAGCACGGCGGCGGCGCGGCATGCGGCGTCCCTGCTGGTGACCGACGGTCGGATCGAGACGATCGTGGAGGCGGTGCTCGAGGGCCGGGCGCTGTGGGCGTCGGTGCGGGACGCGGTGGCGATCCTGGTGGGCGGCAACCTGGGCGAGATCATCTTCACGGTGCTGACGGCGCTGGTGGAGGGTCGCTCGGCGCTCAACGCGCGGCAGCTCCTGCTGGTGAACCTGCTGACGGACGGCCTGCCGGCGTTGTCGATCGCGCTGCGCCCGCCCGCGGACGTGACGCCTGAGCAGCTCATGCAGGAGGGGCCGGAGCGCTCGCTCGGGGAGGCGCTCAACCGGGACATCGCCTGGCGGGCGGCGTTGACGGCGTTCTCGGCGGGCTCGGCGTGGATGGTGGCGCGGCTGACGATGCCGCCGCGGTGCGCGGACACGGTGGCGCTGCTGGCCCTGGTGGGAGGGCAGCTCGGCCAGACGCTCGTGCTGGGGGCCCGGAGCCCGCTGGTGCTGGCATCCTCGCTGGGGTCGCTGGCGATCCTGGTGGCGATCGTGCAGACGCCGGTGTTGAGCCAGTTCTTCGGGTGCCAGCCGCTGGGCCCGGTGGGGCTGACGCAGGCCGGGATCGCGACGTCGCTGACCGCTCTGGCAGGGGTGGCGCTGCCGCCGCTGGTCAAGCGGCTGGCCCCGCAGCTCGAGGAGCACCCGGCGGTCGTCCGGGTGCTGCACGGCCGCTGGTTCGAGGCGGCGAAGCAGGCGGGGGAGGCCTTGATGGCGCAGGCGCTGTGAGGTGCCCTGACAACTTGGCGATCGGCTTCAGCCGGTGCACACTCCCCCGGTGCGTGGTCGCAAAGCCGTGAGCGTGGACCGGGACCGGGGAGCTTCGACCGCAGGGCGTCGCTCGGTCGAAATGATCGCAGGAGTGGCCGATGCTCTACCTGATCCTCAAGGTGCTGCACATCATTGGCGCGACGCTGTTCTTCGGGGCGGGGATGGCGAGCGCGTTCTTCAAGTTCAAGGCGGACCTGGAGGGTGACATCGCGGGGATCGTGTTCGCGCAGCGGAACATCGTGCTGGCGGACTGGCTGTTCACGGTGCCGTCGGGCTTCATCATGCCGATCACGGGGATCTGGATGGCGGACATCGCCGGCTACTCGCTATGGTCGGGGTGGGTGGGCTGGGGGATGCTGCTGTACGCGGTGGCGGGGCTGACGTGGCTGCCGGCGGCGTTCCTCCAGATCAAGATGCGCGACGAGGCGATCGCGGCGCGGGACGAGGGCCGGCCGCTGAGCGAGGCGTACACGCGCTGGAAGCGGATCTGGTTCGTGCTGGGGATCCCGGCGTTCGCCGCGGCGGTGGTGACGATCGTGATGATGGTCCTCAAGCCCTGAAGGGGAGAAAGCGCACGGCGATGGCTTGACGGCGGTTAAGCAGGTGTTTAACTATCCGTCTCGCTGGTTAAGCAAGTGTTTAACCCTACGCTGGAGCCGCCCCCATGCCTGCATCCCTCTCCGAGCTCGAGTCCCCGGACGCCGAACCCACCAACGAGCGCCGCATCCTGCGGATCGCCATGCGCCACTTCGCCGCGCGCGGCTACGTCGGTGCGAGCACCCGCTCGATGGCCGCCGAGGCCGAGGTGACGGCGCCCATGGTGAACTACTACTTCGGTGGCAAGGAGGGGCTGTATCGGCGGCTGGCGGAGCTCGTGATGACGAGCGTCAGCCGGTCGTTCGAGGAGGCGCTCGACGCCCCGCTCCCGTTCCGCGAGCGCCTGCGCGCCGTGGCGAAGGCCCACCTCGACCTGGCCGCAGAGAGCCCGGACGGGGTGGGGCTGCTGTTCGGCGCCATGTACGGGCCGACCGAGGGGGCGCCGACGCTCGACATCGTGGGTTGGTACGCGCCGCTGATGGCACGGCTGGTCATGGCGTTCCACGACGCGGTGGCGTCCGGCGAGTTCATGCCGCGTCCTGGCGCGTTCATCCCGTTCCTGGCCGTCCACTTCATCGACAGCACCCACCAGCTGGTGATGCACGCCTACAAGGCGCGGCGGTTCGGCGCCCCACCGCCGATCCTGTTGCCAGACGGGCAGCTGCCAACGGATGGCGTCCTGCTCGACGCGACGCTGCGACAGTTCTTCGACGGAGCCGGCCACCTCACCGCGACGCCCGAGGCACCCACACCGGCCTCGCACCTGCGCTGAGCTCCCCGCATCCTCCCTCAAGAGCGCCCTTCACCACCCGTGGGAGCCCCGATCATGAGCCCGACCCTGACACCCGCCCCGATCCCTCCTTCCCGAGCCCGCGTCCGTGTGCGCCTCGCCGCATCCCTGCTCGCCCTCCTGGCCCTGGGGGTCGCGCTCAGCGGCTGCGTCAGCGGCATGGGCGGCAGCGTCTCCGGCGAGGCGCTGCGCCTCGCCCAGCGCTCGCCGAACCACGAGGGTGACGTCTTCGTCAACGAGGTCGAGACGGAGATGTCGATCAACCCCTGGGACATGCTCGGCCGGTGGATGCACGGGACCGAGCAGCGCCAGCCCGTCGTGCCGATCGCCGTGGCGGCGCTGCCGGCCGAGACGCTGGCGACGGCCTCTCCCGGCGTCCGCGCGACGTGGATGGGGCACGCGTCCGTGCTGGTCGAGCTGGAGGGCAAGCGCATTCTGACCGATCCGGTCTGGAGCGACGTCATCGGGCCGACGAGCTGGCTCGGACCAGAGCGCTTCCAGGGCCTGCCCATCGCGCTCGCGGACCTGCCAACGCTGGACGCCGTGGTCATCTCGCACGATCACTACGACCACCTCGACGCGCCGACCATCACGGCCCTGGCGACCACCGGCGTCCACTTCTACGTGCCGCTCGGCGTGGGCGTCCACCTGCGCTCCTGGGACGTCCCCGACGCCCAGATCACCGAGCTGGACTGGTGGGAGACCGCCCCGATCGACGACGGCACCGTCTCCCTGGTCTGCACGCCCGCGCGGCACTTCTCCGGCCGCGGCCCGTTCGACCGCAACGAGACGCTCTGGGCGTCCTGGGCGTTCGTGGGCGACACACACCGGGTCTACTTCGGCGGGGACACCGGCATGTTCGAGGGGTTCGAGGCGATCGGCGAGGCCTACGGACCGTTCGATCTGACGCTGCTGCCGATCGGCGCCTACGACCCCGCCTGGACCGCCGTCCACCTCAACCCCGAGGAGGCCGTTCAAGCCCACCTCGCCGTGCGCGGCGGCGTGCTGATGCCGATCCACTGGGGCACCTTCCAGCTCGCCATGCACACCTGGAACGAGCCCCCAGCCCGCCTCGCCGTGGCCGCCGACGAGCAGGCCGTCACCGTCGTCTGGCCCCGCGCGGGCCAGCCCGTCGCCCTCGCCGCGCCCCCGCCCGCCTGGGAGCGCTGGTGGGAGCAGGACGCCGTGGCGGCCGAGTAGGCTTCAGCGCCGCCGGCGCGCCATCGCCGCGAGGCCGACCAGCGCCGCGCCGAGCAGGAGCGCCCCGCTGGCCGGAGCAGACCGCCGCGAGGTCGTCGTGCAGGCGCAGCCCTCGTCCTCGCTCGTCCGGGGACCGACGCGGTCCATCTGGGTCTGGAGGGCGCGCTGGATGGTCTCGCGGTTGTCGGTCACGATATGACCGTCACCCGCCGTGCTGAGCTGCTCGATGCGCGCGTTGGCCGGCATGGCGTCACCGGGCGAGAAGGGCCAGCGGCCCACGACGTCGCCCCACACCCGCTGCCCACCGGGCAGGTCCATGTACCACTCGTCTCCGCAGGTGTGGATGTTGAGCGCGGCCAGATGATCGTTGCTGATGGAGGGGAGGTCGGGATTGAAGTCAAAGAGGGGGTCGACGGTCATGTCGCTGGCGTTCATCGTCGTGTACAGGCGGGTCATCCAGGGCCGGGCCTCGAGGATGTCCACGCTGCGCTGGACCGGCCCCAGCACCCACTCCTGCACCGCGTCGAGGAAGGCGTCGAGGTCGGGGCCTTCCTCACCGAAGATGTCGCTCTCGAGGATGCAGTGCGGGCAGGCGAGGAACGCGTCCACCGGAACATCGAGCCCGTTCAGGAACGTGCTCTCCAGGGCGGTGCTCATCCCGTTCCAGGTGCCCATGAGGGCGATGATGTCGTTGACGTAGTTGAGGTTGCCCGACGACCTCGCCCTGTCCAGCAGCTGCTCCTCATTGATCGTGGTCAACGCGGTGACGATGGGCTCGGTCCGCCCGGCCATCTCGGTGACGAAGCCCTGGCCACCCGCGTCGTCCGCGGCGAGGTTGACGACGTTGTCGTAGCTGGGACCGGGGTTGAACCAGTCGATGGCGGCTTCGTTGAGGACGAGCGAGCGGTAGTTGACGGGGATGGTGCGATGGTCGCCGAGGACCCAGACGAGGACGCCCATGTCGTCGTCGGCGGCGACGGCGGTGAGCTTGATGGGGATCATGGGCTGGTCGGTCTGGTAGGTCATCACGATGGGCTGGATGTCGCCCGCCTCACGGTCCTTCTGCAGCCGGAACGCGATCAGGTTCATCCCCGCGTCCAGGTACGGGCCGATCAGACCCTCCTGACCCGGCGCGATGAAGTAGTTGTTCGTCCCCAGCCACTCCACCGCCAGCGCCGCCTTGTCCTCCACGGACGCGTTCACCTCGATCACGTCGTAGTCGAACGGCCCCAGCGCCCCGCTCGCCAGCACAGACACGCCGCCGTTGTTGTCGCCGTTGTTGCCGCCGTTGTTGGTGAAGTTGTTGCCGTCGCCGCCGTTGTTGGTGCCGTTGTTGAAGCCGTCACACTCGCCGTAGAAGCGTGTGGTGAAGGTGTAGCTCGGGTTGGTGGCGCTCTGGAGCATGGTGAAGAAGGTGTCTGAGGAGACGTCGAGGGTGGGGACGCCGGGGACGGGCAGGAACCAGGCGAACCGATCGGCGGGGCCGTTGTAGAGGATCTGGACGATGGCCGTGACCGTGCCGTCGTCGTTCTTGCTGAACACGATCCGCTCGGCCGACTGGTTCACCGGCAGCGATGGAGACGAGCAGAAGAAGCCACCGCACGCCTCCGCGCGCTGCGGGGAGGTCAGGGCGGTGAGGCCCGTGACGGCGACGGCGATGGCGAGAACGGCGGCGAGCCGGGCCGGATGGTGGGGCGTCGCTGGACGAGAGGGGGTGAGGGGGGTGCGCATGGACGAGGGCCTCCGGGTGTTGGGTTGGACTTCCCTGACGGGGAGCAGGACCCGGAAGAGTCACCTCATCGCGGCTGTGACAGGTCTTGTGTCACTTTGTTCTCTTGCCGCGGACACCCTCGCCTGCGGCCATGATCGCGGGGAGGAGCGTGAGGCCTATCGAGCCGGCAGGCCGAAGAAGCCCTCGGCGGTGCGGGTGGTGCCGGCGATGACGTCCGCCACGGACTCCTTGCGGCACCACGCGACGGTCTCGACGACGTGGGCGAGGAAGGCGGGCTCGTTGCGGCCGCGCGCCGGGGCGGGCCGCAAGGTGCGAGGCGTGAGGAAGGGCGCGTCGGTCTCGATCATGAGGCGCTCGATGGGGATCAGGGCGATGAGGTCCTGGAGGTGGCGGCCTCGGCGCTCGTCGCAGATCCAGCCGGTGATGCCGATGTAGAGGCCCATGGCGAGGTAGGCCTCCAATGTTTCACGGTCGCCCGTGAAACAATGGACCACCGTGGGGGGCAGGGCGGCTCCATGGCGGCGGAGGATGGCGGCGAAGGTCTCGAAGGCGTCGCGCTCGTGGCAGAACAGGGGCATGCCGAGCTTGATGGCCAGTTCGACCTGGGCCTCGAACCAGCGCTCCTGGTCCGGGCGCGGCGAGAAGTCGCGGTTGAAGTCCAGGCCACACTCGCCGATGGCGACCACCTCGGGGCGGCTCGCCAGGGCGGCGAGCGCTTCGAGGGTGCCGTCGTGGCAGTCGCGGGCGTTGTGGGGGTGGACGCCAGCGGTGGCGAACATGCCGGGGTGGGCCGCGGCCAGGTCCGCGGCCTTCTCGCTGCCGGCGACCGTGGTGCCGGTCAGCACCATGCGGGTGACGCCAGCGGCGGTCGCCCGGTTGATCACGGCGTCGCGGTCGGGGTTGAAGGACTTGTGGGTGAGGTTGACGCCGATGTCGATCATGATCCGCTCGCTCCAGTCAGGAAGGGAGCGCGAACATGGGCATGGGCGTGTGCGGGCGCAAGGTCTGAACCTCGCGTCCGGGCCAGAACCTCTACCGCCGACGCAGGGCGAGGACGCCGCCGAGCAGCGCCGCGCCGAGCACGAGGGCGAGCGGTGAGGGGCTGGATGAGCGGCTCGTCGTGGCGCAGAAGCAGCCGTCGTCTGGCGTGTTGTCCGGGTTGCGCGCTTCGCCGTTGTTGACGCCACCGTTGTTGACGCCACCGTTGTTGACGCCACCGTTGTTGACGCCGCCGTTGTTGGCGCCGCCGTTGTTGGCGCTGCCGCCGTTGTTGGTGCCGCCGTTGTTGGTGCCGCCGTTGTTCTGAGCCATGGGTCCGACGCGGTTCATCTGAGCTTCGAGGGCCTGGTTGATGGTCTGGAGGTTGTCCGTGATCACCTCCGGCTCACCCGACGTGCTCGCCTGCTCGATGCGCGCGTTGGCGGGCATGACCGCACCGGGCGAGAAGGGCCAGGTGCCCACGTTGTCGCCCCACACCCGCTGCCCGGCAGGCAGATCCATGTACCACTCGGCGGCGCAGCTGCGGACGTTGAGCTCGGCCTGATGCACGTTGCTGACCGCGGGAAGGTCGGGGTTGAAGTCGAAGAGGGGGTCGACGGTCATGTCGGCGGCGCTCATCGTCGTGTACAGGCGGGTCATCCACGGCCGGCTCTTGAAGATGTCCACGCTGCGCTTGACCGGGTCCACCACCCACTCCTGCACCGCGTCGAGGAAGGCGCTGAGGTCGGGCATGGACGCGAGGAAGGCGTCGTCGTGCAGCGTGCAGCGGGGACAGGCCAGGAAGTCGTCGGTCGAGACATCGACCCCGCTCAGCAGCGTGCTCTCCAGGGCGGTGGCCATGCCGCTCCACGCGCCCATGGCGAGCATGACGCGCTCGATGTCGTTGATGTTGCCCGAGCTCCGGGCGGCGTCGAGCAGCTGTTGTTGGGCGTCCGTGTTCAGCGCGGCCTCGAGGTCCACGGTCTCTGCGGCCATCTCGGTGACGAAGCCCTGTCCGCCCGCGTCGTCGGCGGCGGCGTTGACGACGTCGTCGTAGGAGCGACCGGGGTTGAACCAGTCGATGGCGGCGTCGTTGAGGACGAGCGAGCGGTAGTTGACGGGGACGGTGCGGTGGTCCCCGAGGACCCAGACGAGCACGCCCATGTCGTCGTCGGCGGCGACGGCGGTGAGCTTGATGGGGATCATGGGCTGGTCGGTCTGGTCGGTCATCACGATGGGCTGGATGTCCCCGGCCTCACGGTCCTTCTGGAGCCGGAACGCGATCAGGTTCATCCCCGCGTCCAGGTACGGGCCGATCAGGTCCTCCTGACCGGGCGCGATGAAGTAGTTGTTCGCCCCCAGCCACTCCACCGCCAGCGCAGCCTTGTCCTCCACCGACGCGTTCACCTCGATCACGTCGTAGTCGAACGGCCCCAGCGCCCCACTCGCCAGCACGGACACGCCGCCGTTGTTGGTGGTGTTGTTGGTGGCGTTGTTGGTGGCGTTGTTGGTGCCGTTGTTGCCTCCGTTGTTGACGCAATCGCCGTAGAAGCTTGTCGTGAAAGTGTAATTCGGGTTGGTGGCGTCCTGGAGCCTGGTGAAGAAGGTGTCCGAGGAGACGTCCAGGGTGGGGACGCCGGGGACGGGGAGGAACCAGGCGAACCGGTCGGCGGGGCCGTTGTAGAGGATCTGGACGATGGCCGTGACCGTGCCGTCGTCGTTCTTGCTGAACACGATCCGCTCGGCCGACTGGTTCACAGGAAGCGACGGCGACGAGCAGAAGAAGCCGCCGCAGGCCTCCGCGCGTTGTGGCGACGAGAGGGCCGTGAGGCCCATGATGGCGATGGGGACGGCGAGCAGGGCGGCGAGTCGGGCGCGCGTGTGGGGCGCGCTGGCCAGGGGGGTGTTGGCGAGAGACATCAGGTGATCGACTCCGGTTGGGGGTGAGTGGACAGCGCTCCGGCGTGGAGGGTCACCTCCGTAGAGTCGGCGTTCCCCGTTTGTGACACGACCGTCAGTGCTTCAGCACCGCAGCGCCCTCGTGCAGGGACTCGGTGCCGTCCAGGAGCGGGTCGAAGCGCGACTCGCCGTAGAGGTGGCGGCGGGCGAACGCCATCACCAGCGCGTTGATGACCTGATGCGCCTCGGCGGGGTCGATGAAGATGTCGCCGCAGCCGTCGTTCTCGCCGAGCGCCGCGAGGATCGCGCAGGCATCGGAGTAGGTGTAGTGCCCGGCGGTGGCGAGCACGAGGCGGCGCTCGTCGGGGCCGTCCATGTACGACCAGATCGGGTCGCCCTCGTTGACCTCGGGGAGGGTCGCGTCGAGGGTGGCGGTCATGAGGAAGGTGGGGATGGGGAGGTCGGCCAGCCCCTCGGCGAAGACGAGCGCGCCCGCCGGCGTCATGGGGATGGCGACGTCGATGCGGTCGTCGCGGTAGCCCGCGCGCCAGCGCTCCCTGGACTGATCGAGCACCGTGCAGAAGGCCTCGGTCTGGCCCTCGCAGGCGGCGAGCATGCCGTCCACGTCGTAGGTGGCGCCCGCGACCGCGAGCGTGGTGTAGCCGCCGAAGCTGTGACCGGCCATCACGATGTCGTCGCCGATCATGCCGTAGAGGGCGTCGGCCTGGGGCAGCGCCAGGGTGGCGTCCAGAGCCGCGCTCACGTCCTGGGGGCGGAGGTCAAAGTAGAGGGAGCCGCCGGGGAACGGCGGGTTGTCCGCGTAGGTGTTGCCGCTGTGGTCGAAGGCGACCACGACCCAGCCGTGAGAGGCCATGTACTCCGCCAGGAAGTAGCTCTGCTCGGCGAAGCCGCCGTTGCCGTGGCTGAAGATCATCAGCGGCGCCGGGGCGTCGAGGCCGACGGTGGCGTTGCTGAAGGCCTGGGGCCGCGCGATCAGCCCGCCGTAGAAGGACTGGGTGCCCGTGGTGTCCGCCGTGGGGTACCAGGTCACCACGCGGAGGGTGCGGTCGGCGTCGTAGCCGTCCGGCCGGTAGGTCACCGAGGAGGTCCGGAAGCCGACGTGCCAGGGGCCGGCTGACAGGAGGTCCGCCCACGGGCCGGTGGGGACGTCGGGTTCGGCGTCTGCGCTGGTGTCTTCGGCGCCGTTGTTGCCGCCGGTGTCGTCGGCGCCGTTGTTACCGGCGTCGAGGTCGCCGTTGTTGGTGCCGTTGTTGGTGTCGCCGTTGTTGGTGTCGCCGTTGTTGGCCGCGCCGTTGTTGGAGGCGGCCTTGGGGTCGTCGTCACCGCAGGCGACGAGCGTGACGGTGAGGAGGGCGAGCGGGACGAGGAGGGCAGCGAGGGCGCGGCGGGACATGAGGGCTCCGTGGGGGCGAGGCAGCAGGGGGTGGGGGTGAGGCGCGCTGGTGCGTCGAGGGGGACGCGGCGCGGAGGAGGATGACGGGGAGCGTGGGTCGGCGTCAAGCGCGGGGCGAGGCGATGTTTCACGTGGAACATGGGCGGACTCAGTCCCGGACGAGGTTGCCGAGCTCGCGGTATTCGACGACGGCGGCGTCGCGGAGGGTGGCGTAGTCGATGACGCCGCCGGCGTGGATGGCCTGGAAGGCGGCGCGGAGGACGGCATTCTTGATGTGGGCCGGGGCCATCTCGAAGTCCTTGGCGAGCTTGTCGAAGGGGATGTGCTCGGCGACGGGGGCGGCGGCGGGGAGCATGAGACGCCAGAGGCGCTCGCGGTCGGCCTGGTCGGGCAGGCGGAAGGTGAGGCGGAACCGGATGCGTCGCATGAAGGCGTCGTCGATGCCCTCGGAGGCGTTGGTGGTGAGGATGGAGGTGCCGTCGAAGTGCTCCATGCGCTGCAGGAGGTAGTTGACCTCGAGGTTGGCGTAGCGGTCGTTGGCGCTGGAGACGCTGGTGCGCTTTCCGAAGAGGCTGTCGGCCTCGTCGAACAGGAGGACGGCGCGGCTGCGCTCGGCCTCGTCGAAGACGCGGCCGAGGTTCTTCTCGGTCTCGCCGACGTACTTGTCGACGATGCGGGAGAGGTCGACGCGGTAGAGCTCGCAGCCGAGCTCCTTGGCCATGATGGCGGCGGCGAGCGTCTTGCCGGTGCCGGGCGGGCCACCGAACAGGGCGGTGAGGCCGCGTCCGTAGGCGTTGAGCCGGCCGAAGCCCCACTGCTCGTGCACGACGCGCTCGTTGCGGGCGTAGGTGACCATCTCGGTGAGGCGGGCCTTGAGGTCGGCGGGCAGGATGAGGTCGTCCCAGGTCAGGGGGGTGGAGAAGGGCTCGGCGAGCGCGCCGAGGTCGTGCTGGACGCGCCGATGGATGGTGTGTTGGAGGTCGGCTGTGGTGAGCGGGGCGCTGGTGCTGACGCGGACGTCCTTGTCGATGCGGGCGCGGCGGACGACGTCGGTGATGGTGGCGCGCGAGAGGGCAAAGCGGTGGGCGAGATCCAGTATTTCTTCGTCAAGGACGACGCAAGGAGCCGACTCGGTGAGGGCGTGGCGCCAATAGGCGCGTCGGGTGTCCGGTGAGGGAGGCTTGACCTCCAGCTCGGGGCAGGGGCCGAGGGCCTCGTGGAGGGCGGAGGCGACGCGGGCGGCGCTCAGGACGACGGGGCCGGGCGTCGCGACGAGGGTGGCGCGGAGGGCGTGGAGGGCGAGGGTGTCGTCGGGGCCGGGCCGCTCGCCGAGCAGGAGGAGCGGGGTGGCCTCGAGGAAGAGGGCCTCGCGGAGCCCGCGGGCGAGGGTGGGGCCGAACGCCTCGGAGCCGGCGAGGCGGCGCAGGTCGACGAGGAGGACGCCGCGGGTGGGCATGGGGCAGCCGAGCAGGAGCTCGGCGTGGACGGAGGGGTCGGCGCCGACGAGGAGGACGATGGGCGTCTGGCTGGCGACGGGGAGGCGTCTGTGGGGCGGCCGCGGGCGCGTGGTGAGGCGGTGGGCGAGGCGGAGGGCGCGAACGACGGCCTCGACGTCGGCGTCGGCCGGGGTCGCGTCGAGGTCGGTGGAGGGCAGGAAGGTGCAGTGGGCGTCGAGCCCGTCGCGCTCGAGCCCGTGGGCGGCCTCGAGGCCGTGGGGTTGTCCCTGCAGGAAGGCGAGGACGCGGGCGGGGACGCGGACGTCGCGGAGGGCCTCGGGGGTGTCGTGGCGCCAGTCGGCGGCGTCGCGCAGGTCGATGAGCTCGAGTCGGCCGAGGATGTGGGCAGGGCCGCCGCAGTCGAGGGCCTCGCTCCGGCCCTGGGCGTCGGCGGCGACGATCTCGGCGAGCAGGGTGAGGGTGGGGGCGCGGCGGGTGAAGTCGGCCTGGCAGAGGCGGAGGGCGCGGCCGAGGTCTTCGGAGAGCTGGCCTGCGGCGGCGACCATGACGAGGTCGAGCTCCAGCTCCGAGAGGCCGAAGCGGGCGCGCAGCTCCTCGATGGGGAGGCGGAGCCCGGCGGCGCCGCTGTCCTCGGTGCGCTGGTGGAGGAGGGCGGCGTGTTCGTCGAGGGCCTCGTCGAGCTCGTCGAGGGTGGGGAGGCCGAGCTCGCGGTCGCTCGGGGCGGCCAGGGCGGGCGCGAGGGTCATCTGCAGCTCGAGCAGGCTGACGAGGGCGTTGTCGAGGTGGCCGGCGAGGTCGGTGACGCGGTAGTGGTATCGGACGAGGAAGCGGCACAGCAGGAGGCGGACGCGATCGAGCCAGGCCTCGAGGTGGGCGCGTGGGCCAGGCCAGGGGGCGGGGGTGCGGCGCGTGGTGCGCCGGGTGGGCGGCACGGTGGTGTCGGAGGTGCCCGTCTCGAGCGGCCTCCACTGGAGCTCGGGTCCGGGGGCGAGGAACTCCTCGTGGATCGCGAGGTCGGCGCCGTCGAGGTCGACGGTGAGGCGCCAGGAGGTCGGCGGCGCGGCGGGCAGGGCGTTGCCCGTGAGCACGCCGCCGTCGTGGAGCTGGACGGGCAGGGTGAAGGTGAAGCCGTGGGGGTGGTAGGTGACCTCGAGGTGGGTGTCGGGGTCGCGCGAGCCCGCGGGGCGCCCGCGGTAGCGGGTCGGCAGGAGTTCGCCGTGGTCGAGCAGGGCGCGCAGCAGCTCCACGCCAGGCCGGAGCGCGTCGCCGAAGCCGGCGCGGCCGAGCCAGTCGATCCAGGCGTCGCGGTCGGCCGGGGAGCGCTCGTGGTCGAGGTCGATGAGGTGCCGCGTGCGTGGACCCGAGGTCAGCTCGATGAAGCCGGGGATGAGGCCGCCCGCGTCGTCCGTGAGGTGTCGCCAGGTCGTGCCGGGGCGGTGGGCGTCGACCCAGGCCGCGAGGGGGTCGGGGTCTACTTCACGCGTTGCCATTTATGGTTCTCGTGGAATTCGGCGAGCGTCTTCAGGAGCCGGCCCTGGGCGTCGAAGGTGACGGTGAGCCGTCGATGTTGGTCCTTGCCGACGCCGCCGGTGCCCCGTGCGGCCCCTCGGGGGGGACGCGCGTTGGCGTGGAGGACGCGATGGATGAGCAGCGTGGCGCCATCGGCGGTGTGCGTGAGCTCGACGGGCGGGGAGGCCGAGTCGTAGTAGAGGGTGGCGGCGCGCATCCACGCCTCGGCGTCGGCCCAGCGGCCCTCGGGCACGAAGCGGAACCTCCAGTCCTCAGGCAGCACCTCAAAGAGGTGCAAGAGGTCCCAGAGGATCGGCAGCGGCGGCGCGACCCTCGGGAAGTCGAGGGCGTGGAGGTAGGCGGCGAGCGCGTCGGGGCCGGTGTCGGTGATCACCGCGCCGCCGTGGACGAGCAGGCGGCGCTCGTGGGCGTCGGTGCGAAGATGGAGGAGCCAGGGCGTGGTCGCGTTCGGGGCGCCGAGGGCCTTGCAGGTGCGGATCGGCTCGTCGCCGAGGTAGGCCTGGGCGACCTTGCAGGCTTCGGCCCAGGCGGGGTCGTCGGGGAGGGCTGGGATCATGGGTGGGTCCGTGACGGTGGGGGCGTCGTCGGGGCGTGGCGCGGCCTCGGGGACGTCGGGCGTGGGGAGGTCGTGGGGCGCGTCGGTGTGGGTCGGGGTCTCGAGGGGGGGCGGCGCGGGGAGGTCCGCGCGGCAGGCGGCGAGCAGGAGGAGGGCGGCCGGGATGACGTGGAGGCGGTGGGTCATGCGACGTCGGTCTCTTCGAGGTCCGCGGGATCGAACTTGTAGCGGAGGATGTTGACCCAGCCAGGGGCGAACAGGCGCGGGTAGGTGCGGGCCAGGCTGTCGCGCTGGGCGACGAGCTCGCGATAGCGCTCCATCGGGAGGCCAACCTTGCGGGGCAGGCCGTCGGGAGGAGGGAGCTGCTGGCCGTCGGCCTCGGCGTCGCTGGCGTAGAGGACGACCAGCTCGACACCGCGCTCCTCGGTCACGGCGTCCAGCAGGAGGACGCGGGCACCTGCGGCGAGCAGGTCGGGCCACATCATCAGGAGCTGGAGCTTGAGGACCTCGACGAGGCGGTCGTCGAGCTCGGCCTCTGCGGCGACGATCTTCTCACGTAGCTCTTCGTAGCCGTACACAAGCCTGGGGGCGGCGAGGTGCCCGATCTCGCGCACGAAGGGAGGTGACCTGTCGCCAGTGAAGACGCGCCGATGGACCTCGATGATCTCCTGCTCGTCCACCTCGAAGCGCAGTCGGAGCGTCTCGGGCAAGCATTGGATGAACAGGGCCTGGGACAAATCGGTATACAGCATCGGCTTGTCGACGAGGTTGCGGACGTCACAGCGGGGGCACGGCAACAGATGGAGGGTGCGGTCGAGGAGCTGCTGCCGCCCGGCGGGGTGCCGCTCGGCGTTCAGGCTGTCCAGCAGGCGCCCCTCGAAGGGCTCGCCGCAGCCCGCGCAGGTCAGCTCGACGGTGTGGAAGGTGGACATACAGGCTCGCTCAGCCTCCGCCCGTGCCGCCCCAGGGGGAGCGATAGCCAAACGACGCTGGCGGTCGGACGGGCTCACCGCCTCCACCGCCCGCGCTCTCGGCGCCGGCGGCCGGATCGGTCTGGAGCATGTCGGCGGGCAGGCCGCCGTGGGAGTCGGCCCCTCCGACTCTGCCGAGGGCGGGCTGGTCGGAGTTGGGGGCGCCGAAGTCGGCGGCCTCGGCGCGCTCGAGGCGCGTGAAGAAGTCGGTGGGGTTCTTTCCGTTGACGGTAGCGATGCCGTGATTGCCGGAGAACCAGGCGGTGTAGAGTTCGGCGAACATCTCCGCCGAGGAGCTCAGCCCGTACTCGCTGACCTGGCCGTTGTAGGCCGCACGGCTGTACTTGAAGTATCCGGCGGTGTCGGCGCGTGTGCACCAGAAGTGGACGTCGGTGGTGCCGCCCTGGAAGCCGGCGGGGAAGCGGAACTGGTTGTCGGGGCTGAAGTCTGCGCGATCCCACAAGCCGAGCGACTCGAAGTCAGGCGGGACCGTGGCGCAGTCCTCGATGGCGAACCGCGCATCCCAGGGGTCGCCGAACTTCGCGGCGCCGGCCAGGCCATCGCTGACGTTGCTGGTGCCCTGCTCGGCGCACGCGCAGAGGAAGTCGCGGATCTCGAGGCCGGTGGCGTTGATGTTGCCGGAGCCGTCGGGCTTGGCCAGCGGGTAGTTGTTGGCGTCCCACGCGACGTTCCAGCCATGCTGAATGGCAAACTCGCGCCGGGCGGTGGCGAGGTTCCCGACGCGGGTCCAGTCGCCGTACTGCTGCGCCCAGTGGTTGCCGCTGATGGTGTTCCAGACGGTGCCGTCGGGGTTCTTGAGGGCGACCTGCCGGTTGCCGACCGCGTGGCCGACCTCGTGGGTGGCGTGGTTCTGGAACAGGTTGATGCGGTCGGCCTCGGCGGTGGTCGGCGTCCCGTCGACCGCGACGCCGATGTCGTGCGAGGTGGTGGTGCCGTCCCCGGCGGTGGTCTGATAGGTGGTGCGGCCGAGGGTGTTGGTGGCCGGGGCACCTCGTCGGGCGCTGGTCGACAACATGCAGATGGTGTTGTCGCTCATGTAGTAGGAGGTGTTGAGGACGAACCGCTTCACGCTCCGCTGGATGTTCTCTCCCGTGGTGTCGGACTGGTAGGCGGTGACGTCGCGCGCGCGCCGGCCGCCCGCGCCGGCGGTGACGTGGATGGTCCACTTGCTGAACCAGTCGTGGGACATGTAGAGCGCGGCGGCGGTGTTGATGTGCGCCCTGGGGAGCTGGCGGTACTGCCCGAAGAACAGGTCCATCGCCTCGGCGGTGGGCTTGACGACCCTGTAGGTGTCCTCGTAGTCGGTGGGGAACAGCTCGGCGGCCGTGCCCGTGATGCCGACCTGACTGAACAGCGGCTGCCCGGAGTTGAAGTTGCCCGGGAACTTGTGCTCACCGCTGGTCTCGAGCGTGGTGGTGTACAGGGCGGCGAAGGTCTTGATCTTGTCGTCCCGACCGATGCCGGCGCCGTCGCCATAGAGGCTGTAGAGCGCGGTGGCGCGCCGGTTGCCGTCGGCGTCTGCGGCGAGCGGGGTGGTGAGGCTGGCGACGATGTTCTTGTAGTACCGCACCGCCTCCGCGCGCCACGTGTTCGCCTCGCCGGCGTCCGCCTCGATGTCGAGCAGGAGGTTCCAGTCGGCGAGCGACTTGAAGGTCTTGCACCACTCGGCCTTGTCCGGTGTGCCGGCCAGGACCGACTGGCGGAAGGCCGCCGGGTCGGTCATGGCCCAGGTGCGAAACGGCTCGCTGCGCTTGACGACCCTGGCGTAGCGCCCGGAGTCGGCGCACAGCTCGACGAAGACAGCCGTCATCGCGCCGAGGTCCTTGACGGCCTCGACGACGCCGGCGTTGGTGGCCAGAGGCTCCTGCCGCCGGGCGTCGAGGGCGCCGATGATCTCTCGGGCGAGCTCCAGGGTCAGGAGGCCAGCCTGCTTCGCGGTCGTGAGCTTCTGTTGCGGGGTGCAGCCGAGCGTGGTCATCACGCCGAGAGCGTTATCCGCCCCAGCGGTGCGGACGACGTTGGCGAGGAGCGCGGCGTCTCTCAGGACGCGCGCTTTGTCCCGGCTTCGGAGCTCTCCGACGATCTGGACGACCTCGTCGGCGCGGCTGCCGGCGACGGCGTCTCTGAGCCGGTCCATCGCGGGCCGGGTGTCCTCCAGCCCGTTGTCCCGGAGGTACGGACCGACCTGCCCCTCCGGGATCTCAGTAACCTCGATTTCGTCGAGCTCCGGAAGCTCTACGTGTCCGTGCGCCATGGTGTGCCCCTCAAGTCTAACACTGTTCACCCCGGAGTATGGGGCGCACCGGGGGCCGACGCAAGCACGAAGTCACCCGTCCAGCAGCGGCACCTCCTCGCCGTGGACGACAGCGATGAGGCTGACCAGCGTGGGCTTCGTGATCGCGTAGACGCCGACCTCGGGGGTGGGGTGCCAGATCAGCACGAGGGGATCGCCGCCGCTGATGGAGGCGGGCTGGCCGACGATGGCGGTGATCTGGTCCAGGGTCATCCCGCGGGTCAGGCCCTCGAAGCGCTTGCGCCAGGCGGGCTTGTAGGCGTCGTTGGGATCGGTGCCGATGAGGATCTCGCCGACGAGGACCTGCTGGCCGGGCTTGTCGAGGCGCAGCGTGAGCACCTGCTTGTGTTCCTGCGGACGGCCGTAGTGTGTAAACGCGGTGACGATCACCGTGCAGGCGCCCGTGAGGTCCTGCTGGGTAGATCCGTAGTAGTGGGCCTTGATGGTGTAGGTGCCCGGATGGGCCTCGCGCAGGACGTATTCTTCTGGACCGTAACCGCGGGTGAAGTCGCGGGAGACCAGGCCGCCGAGGGCGGTGTTGCGGTTGCCGTAGTAGGCATGCTCACCGTTGGGCTCATACACGTGGAGGTCCACGTCGGTGAGGTCGGCGTCCCAGGACATGCTGATGCGCACGTCGAGGTCGAGCAGGCGGATCAGGCGCGGGTCCAGGCCCTCGGGCGGGTCGATGTCGTGGGGGCGGGTGAGGTGGATCAGGCGGTTGAGCTCCATCAAGGCGATGAGCTCGATCTCCGGGAAGCGGTCCCAGGACTTGCAGATGACCCGGCTGAGCAGGGTCATCGCCCGGGTGGCGTCGTCGTCGGCGAGGTCGCGCTCCCAGCGGGCGCCGAGCATGAGGGCGAGGTCGCGGTAGGACTGGGGCTCGTCGTCCCGGTCGGCCAGGACGCGCTCCAGGAGCTCGACCGCCCGGTCGAGCTCGCCGGCCTGCCCGAGCCGCCAGGCGACCATGCGGAGCAGCGCCGCGTCATCGAGGCCGCGCTCCAGGATGTTGAACAGGACGCGCAGCCCGATCGCGCGCTGCCCGGCCTCGAGCAACCAGTCGCCGCAGTCGAGGTAGAAGGCGGGGCTGGCGCCGAAGGCCCGGCGTTCGGCGAGGTAGGCGGCGTAGGGGTCGGCAGCGGCCTTCATGGCGGTGAGGTAGGGTGTGTCGGGGGTCCACTTCTGGATGCGCATCGCGGCGGGAGCGCCGTGGGTAGGCGCACCCGCGCCCTCGGCGGCGGGCTCGGGCTCCGGTGACGGCGCCATCGAGCGCCGGGCGCGGGAGGGTGAGGCGGGCGCCTCATCGCGCTCGTACTCCATGGCCAGCTCCTCGCTGGCGAGGTCCGCCATGGAGGCGACGCTCCCGAAGTCGTCCATCTCGTCAGCGGCGGCCTCCATCGGCGCGATGCCGCGCTCCCGCTCCATCTCCATGGAGTCCATGCGTTGTGAGGCCATGGGGCTCGGCGCGGGTCGCGCGCTTGACGGGGGCGGGGCCATGGGGCTCGGCGCGGGCGGGGCGCCCGGAGGAGGCGGCGCCATGGAGGGGGCCTCGCGGCGGAGGCCCTCGCTCCCATCCTGCGGCCGGCGCTCGTCCATCTCAAACTTGGCCGCAGCGACCTTCGCCGCCTCCCACCGGGCGCGGAAGTCGGTCTCCCACCAGGTGACGCGCTGCTGCCAGAGGTTCACGACCTCCTGGATGTGGTCGCCCTCGGTGCGCTGGCGGGCGGTTCGGGCGCTGTCGCGCCGGGCGTTCCAGGCCTCGCGGAGCTCCGGCCAGGTGGCGGGCGGCTCGAGGTCGTACTCCAGGTACTGCTCCAGCGACTCGAGCACGAGCAGCGAGGAGCCGGGCGTGACGAGGCCGTAGCGTCGGCCGAGGGCGAGGATCTGCGGGGCGTTGTCCGGGCCCCCGAGCTCCAGCCGGGCGACCTCGAAGCCGGCCCAGGCGCGGGCGAGCAGGGAGGCGCCGACGGGGCCGTCCGTGGCGCGGACGTCGAGGGCGATGATCTTGCCGTCAGCGTCGGCGAGCTCGACGCGGCCAGACGGCTCGAGCAGGCGGCCGAGCGCGGTCAGGCGGCCCTGCGTCAGGCGCGTGTGCACGGCCCGGCAGGCCAGCGCGCGCACGAGCCGCAGGGGGCTCACGTGGTGCGCGATGGCGTCGGCCACGTCGGCGGCGCCGGTGCGCAGGAGGTTGAAGCGGGCGCCGCCGGTCTGGTTGGCGAGGTGCCCGAGCCACCCGCTGTCGCTGTTGGCCTGGCTGCTCAGCGTGAAGATCGGCAGCGCGCCGAGCGCCGGGACGCCCTTGCGCACGGTGCCCATGCCGTCGGTGAACAGCAGCCACCCCGCGTCGTCCGGGTGCGGCGGCGCCGACAGATCGAGCGCCGTCAGGTCGGTCCCGCCGTCCGCGGGCAGCGCGCGGAGGTGGTCGAGCAGCGGGCCGCTGACGCCGCCCTCCACCGTCCAGGCCACCGCGGCCTCGGCGACCTCGCGCAGGACGATCAGGTCGAGCGTCACGCTGTCCCACCGGGTCAGCAGGGCCTCCAGCGCCGCCAGGTCGCGGCTCGTGTCCTCACGGCTGGCCGAGGCGTCCCAGACGAGCGCGACGCGCCGCGGCGACCAGGACGCGCGCGGACGGTCGAGCTCGGGCGCCAGCGCGCTGACGCAGAAGAACGCGCCGTCGTCGTGCCGCTCGATCGCGGTGAACTGATCGGGCAGCGCCGGCAGGCTGATCTGAAGGTCGGCGGTGGCGGCGCCCTTCGGCAGGTCGGCCTCGACGACCCAGCGCTCCTCCCAGCGCCGCAGAGCGAGGTTGCCGATGCCGCTCATGACGGGCTCCACCGGCGCCTGGACGACCTCCACGTGCAGGTGGACCTGCTCCACGCCCGCGGCCCACGCCAGCGGCAGGTGGTGGGCCGCCTCGTTGCCCCGGACGGTCAGCTCGGACACCGTGGTGATCCGCACCGTCCGGCTCCCGCGCGCGGGGATCGGGTAGAGCCGCGTCCGGTACACGTTGCCCTGCACCTTCTCCACAAGACCCGGATCGACGCCCTTGCGGAGCTCGGCCTCGAGGATCCGCCGCGCCTCCTTCTTCGGCACCACCACGCCGTCCACCATCCGCCCGGCCACGTCGAGGGCGTAGCCCGAGACCACCGCGCCGTCGTCGAGCGGGAAGACCAGGGAGCCCTCAAGATCGCGCGGGTTGGGGTTGTAGAACCGCATCGTCCGCGTGGTCTCGGCGAACAGCCCCGTGACCACGACGCTGAGCTCCAGACTCGCCAGCACGATCGGGGTCTGCCCGGCGGGGATCTCCACGTAGGGCATCGCCGCGTCGATCGCGGTGGGCTGCGCCGGTGCGCCGGGCTGCGTGCGGCCAAGGAGCTTGTCGAGGAAGGACATGATGAGCCTCCAGTCAGATGAGGTGAGTGCGAGTGGCACGATAGACCCTGTGAGGCGGTCTGGCGAGCGGGTGGTGCGCCCCCTGCCCACGCCGCCCCCTCAGCTCGCGTCGTCTCCCCTCAACCAGACCTCCAGCTCATCGGCGTCCTTATCCAGCACAGCGTCCCCGACCTCGTCCGGCCCAAGGGTGAGGAGGCGCTCGCGCAGGGCGTCGCGCTCGGCGTCGGTGAGGGGCCGGCCGAGTCGGCGCTGGTAGAGGTGAGCCAGCGCGGTCAGACCCTTCTCGAGGCCTTCATTGCGGCCTTCATCGCGGCCTTCATCGCGGCCTTCATCGCGGCCTTCCTCTCTCCACTGTTGCCTCAACTCCTCCCAGGTCATTCCGGCGTGCATGAGAAACTCCAGTTCATCGGGAGGCAAGGCCTCCGGAGGTTGCTGCTCATAGAAGATACGCCAGCGCTCGATGAGCTGCCAGAGGGGATCTTCCTGGATCGGCCCCTCGGCCGCGGCGATGAGCTCTTCGATGGCGTCGCGCTGGACGGGTCCCCGTCCCAGGAGCCTCAGCGCGAGGGTGTCGGTGTCCTTTGGCAGCTCGCTGATGACGACGACGGTGGTGTGCAGGCCGTGCACCAGGCCATAGAAGCCGACCTGGTCAGTATGCTCGCAGGCCCCCAGGGCGGCAAGGCCGGAGTCGGGCCGTCCGGGGCTGAGGATCCAGAGGTGTCCGACGTGGTGGGGCTCGCCGGGCGGGGCGTGGGAGTAGAGAAAGTGGCGACCGATGCACTGCTGAAGGTCCACCAGCGCGGGCGTCTGGCGCAGGACCTCAAAGAGGCAGACCCCGGTCGTCATCTGGGTGAGCCGCTCGGCGCGCGGGTCCAGGGGATCGGGGTCTGGTGAGGGGGCGAAGCGCAGGTCGGTGTAGTGGGCGGCCGAGGCGATCAGCACCTGGGTCTCGACCTCGCCGCGGGTCGACAGCAGGGTGCGCACCAGGTCCTTGGCGAAGTTGTCGTGCCGTTGGCGCGGCACCGTGGGCTTCTTCCTCTTCCTCTTCCTCTTGGGTTGGGTCGCTTCCATCGGTCACCTCCTTTGCCACGGGGTACGAGGGGGAGGTGGACCATCGCTCGACTGGGGCGACCGTGTCAAGTGTTCAGGTGTCTGCGCGTGTGATCGGAGGCAGTCGGAGCCGTGGCGGTGCCCCGGTTGTGGGTCGAGCACCGGTCGTCGGCGTCGGTAGAGTGAGGCACCTGTGCCTGGCACCGCCGTGCGGTGTGCCACCACAGCTCGATACGACCCCTGCCACCGCTGCGCGGTGCCGAGGGACAGTCTGATATGCCGACACGCACCGCCGCGCGGTGTCGAAGCACAGAGCAAGTTGCCAACACGCACCGCCGCGCGGTGCCGAGGCACAGTCTGATATGCCGACACGTACCGCCGCGCGGTGCCGAGGCACAGAGCAAGTTGCCGACACGCACCGCCGTGCGGTGTCGAGGGATAGATCGATGTGCCGACACGCACCGTGATGTGGCCTGGAGGGTCGTCAGCCGCAACCGCAGCCGCTCTTGCCACACCGGCCAGCGACCTCGGGCTTGTAGCTCACCTCGATGAACTCCGGCGTGAACGCCTCCGCGGCGATCTCCGGCTCCACCTCGACGACCTGACGGATCCAGTACTGGACGACGTCGGCGTTGGTCCGCGCAGCGGCCTCGACCACCAGGGAGGCGGCCGCCTCCCGCGCGTAGTCCTGCCACAGGTGCGAGATGGCCTTGTCCCACGCCGTCGCCCGGTCCCCGCTGTCCGCCTCGATCGCCTCCACCAACGCCCCCACCTCGCCGGTGCGCTTCGCGTGGGCGAGCGCCCGCTTCATCGGGTTGCCGCGGAAGGAGAGTGAGGCGACGAAGCCGACGACGGCCGTGCCGAGGACGATCCAGATCCAGGAGCTCATGGGTGTTCCACCTTGCATCGTGAGGGACGTTGACCCTGGTGTAGAGGGATAGCGGAGAGCGTAGACGAGATCAAGGCAACGCGTTTGGGGCAGAGTGCCACACCGTTCAGCCCGATGGGGCAGACGGCACGATGCACGGTGGAACACGGTGGTCGTCGGATCACGGGAGCCCGTCGTTACGGGGTTGAGTGTTTTCTTCGGCTTGGCACGCACCGTGCGATAGGGCTCATTCAGCAACTCGGCGACCCAATCACGGGGCGCCTCACCATGGAGTCGACCATGACCCGGAACAACCTTCGCTCGCGCATTCTCCTCGCTCTCACCATCGCCGCCATGACCACCGGGATCAGCACGGCCGCCTTCGCCGCCACCGACACGGATCCGGTCGCCGTCAGCGCGAGCATCACCAGTTCGTGTATCCTCAGCGCCGGCACGATGGCGTTCGGCGCGTACTCTCCGCTGTCTGGCGCTGCGTCGGACGTGAGTGGCTCGATCACGGTGACCTGCACGGACGGCACCGCCTGGGCCCTCACGGCGGATATCGGCCTCGGAGCTGGTGCCACCTTCGCCTCGCGCAAGATGACGCACACGAACACGACCAGCCTCCTGAACTACTCGCTCTACACCGAGGGCACTCACACGACCGCCTGGGACGCCACCACCGGCACCATCACCGGCACCGGCAACGGCGCGGCCCAGGCGACGACCTTCTACGGCAGGATCTTTGGCAGTCAGGAGACCGCGCTGCCCGGCAGCTACTCGGACACCGTCACCGTGACCGTCACCTACTGATGAATCGGACGTGCGCGCACCAGGTTGGCCCCGCCAGCGCGGCTGGGGCCGGCCCGGTGCTGCGAGTCATTGAGAGAGGAGTGTCATGGACCACCCCACCCTGCCCACCCTGAAGCCCGCGCGAGCGTTCGCACGGTCGTGGAGGCTCGACCTCGCGCTGCTGGCGTTTTTGGTCGTTCCCGTCCTGGTGATCGGCGCTGCGCGCGTGCACGCCTCGACCTTCAACGTCCATCCGGTGCGCCTGTTCCTCCAGGAGTCTGCGTCAACCACCCAGATCGAGCTTCGCAACGACAGCGACGAGACGATCGCGCTCCAGCTCAACGCGGTGCGTTGGAGCCAGGGTCCCGATGGATCGGACGTCGAGGAGGCGACGGACGAAGTGGTCTTCTTCCCACGCATCTTCCAGCTCGCGCCCCACGCCCGGAAGATGGTGCGGGTCGGGCTGGCGTCTGCGAAGGCGCCGCCCGCTGAGCGCACCTGGCGTTTGTATATGACGCAGCTGCCGTTGGACACGGAGTCGGGCGGGACGCAGCTTCGAGTGATGCTGCGGGTCGGGGTGCCCATCTTCCTGGCGCCGCAGAAGACGACGCTGGCGGGGGCGGTCAAGGGGTTGGCGCTCGACGGGTGCAAGGTCCGCTTCGAGGTGGCGAACCAGGGGACGGTGCAGTTCCGGCCCAGCACCATCGCGCTGCAGGTGTTCGATGGCGTCGGCTCCGAGGTGTTCTCGCAGTCCCAGAGCGGGTCGTACGTGCTGGCGGGCAATGCCCAGCGGCGTGTCTTCGACCTTCCACCAGAGGTCTGCGACAAGGCGTCGACGGTCGCGGTCCACCTCGAAGCTCCAGAGCTGAAGATGGACCAGGCAGTGCTCGTCGCGCCGGCGGCCAAGGCGTCGCCCCCTCGCTGAGCACCCAATCGCTCGTCATTCCAGGGCCACGCCACCACCCGTCGCCGCTCATGGAGGCGTGCGCTGACGGAGAGCCGTGATGAGCTCCTCCACACATCCTTCAAAACCGTCCACGCCCACGTCGCGTCGCAACGCGTCGATGGTGCGTGGGGTCGCGACGGCGCTCGCCCTGGCGATCCTGCTCTTCGCGTCCCGCTGTCCGAGCGACGAGGCGTCGCCCGGGGCTGGCCCTGCGGCCGGAGCTCCTCGACTTCTCTCCACACCCTCCTTGACCGAAGAGTCCAACGACGGGCCGGAGCGCTCACACGCGCGTCCGGCCAGCGATGCCATCACCCGTCTTTCCTCGCCGAACCTCGGTCCGCTCAGGCCGTCTGGCCAGGCGTCGGCTCCGATGCGGCTCGTCCGCTCCGACGGTGCGCGCTGGACCCCGGCGGTCGCGCGTCGAGGCCGTGTCGAGGCCCCCGTGGCCCCCGTGGCTGCCGTGCCGACCGCGCCCGCGCCGTCGACGGCCCTGAAGGTGAAGCCTTCGGACACGCAGAAGGTCATGGAGGCGCTGGCGAAGGCCAACGCCGAGCCGACGCTGGCGTTCCTGGCGGTCGACTTGAACACGATGAAGCAGGGCGAGCGGCTGGTGTACGTGACGCCCGACGGTGAGCCCCACTTGAAGGTGGAGGATGTTCGGGCGATGCACCTCGAGACACCTGGGCTCGGCGCGTCGGTCCGGCAGGTGGATGGGGTCGCCTGGGTGCCGCTGTCGGCGCTGCAGCCCGGGCTGGAAAGCGCAGTGTCGCTCGACGAGCTCACCCTGACGCTCACGGCGGACCCGGCGCGGCTGGCAGCGATCACCCTGGCGGCGCGCGAGAAGGCGCGGCGCCTCAACACCCAGGCGGCACCGGGCAGCGCGTTCTTGAACTACGCGGTGAGCTCGCAGTGCGGCGCGGACTGGAGCTGCGGCACCCTGGCTCGTACCGAGGTCGGCGCGCACGCGCTCGGGATGCTGTTCTTCACGGACGCGGTGTTCAGCGACGCGGACTCGCAGCTGATGCGCGGGGTCAGCCGGGTCACGAAGGACTTCCCGGAGCAGCGCGCCAGGCTCCAGGTGGGTGACGTGTCCACACGCACGGGTGCGTTCGGGAGCGGGGCGATGGTGGGAGGCGTGGGGTTCTTCACTGAGTATACCGTCGACCCGACCTTCGTGCGCTACGGGCTGCCGTCCATCGAGGGCCTGGCCGCGAGGCCGTCGCATGTCGATGTGTTTGTCAATGGTAATCGGATCGCGCAGCACGAGGTTCCCGCGGGGCCGTTCACGATCACCGACATCCCGTCGACGATGGGCGCCGGTGAGGCGCAGGTGCGGGTGCGGGACGCCTTCGGCCGGGAGCAGCTCATCGAGAGGCCGTTTTACCAGGCGTCCAGCTTGCTGGCGCCGGGGCTGCAGGAGTATGGCGCGTGGGTGGGGGCGCTCCGTGAGGACTTCGGCGCGGAGAGCTGGTCCTACGGGTCGCCCGCGGCGTTCGGGACCTACCGCCGCGGCCTCACGCACGCCTGGACGGCCGGCGCTCACGCCGAGGCCTCGCCGAGCGCCGCAGTCGGCACGGCCGAGAGCACGGTCGTGGTGCTGGACCGTGGGGTCGTGAACTCCAGCGTCGCGCTCAGCGGTGGCCCGCTCGGGCTCGGCTCGGCGTGGACGGGGGGCGGGGCGGTCGGTCTCGACCCGTTGTTCTTCGGCGCGGACGTCACGTGGTTCGCGTCGCGCTGGCAGGTGGTGGGGGCTGTACCGACGAACAGCCATCGGCGGCTCGTCAGTCGCGCCTCGGTGGGGGTTGGCATGGGGCGGGCGGGGAGCCTCGGCTTGCGGTTCACGTCGCAGCTCTACCACGACCAGCCGGGGGAGGTGGGGTTGGCCGCCGTGTACAGCGCGTCGCTCGATCGGGGGCTCAACCTGTCGTTGCAGGCGTCGGCGGACCAGCCATCGGCGGGCACCGCGGTGTCGGATCTGTGGACGGGGCGACCCGACCGGGAGCTCGCGGCCTCGCTCTCGCTGTCGTGGTCGCCGGGGCACGCGGTGTCCCTGTCTTCGGGCGTGCGCACCGACGAGCAGGGCGCGTCGTCGGTGGTGCGCGCGCAGCGGGGCGCGCCAGCTGGCGAGGGCTTCGGCTTCGGGGCGGAGGTGGCCGCCGACGCTCCGACCGGCGAGGGGCTCGGTGAGCTCGGCGAGGGCGAGCGAAGGTGGGCGCTGGACGGGGTCTGGCGGGGGCCGTTCACGATCGCGACCGCCGCCACGCAACGTGGCGCCGACGACGCGCAGTCCTGGTCGGGCTCGGTCGCGGGTGGGCTCGTCCTGCTCGACGGGTCGCTCCACGCCACGCGGCCGGTGCACGACTCGTTCGGGCTGGTCAAGACGGGCAAGGTCGCGGGGCTGCCCGTGTATCGGGCCAATCAGGAGGTCGGCCGCACCAACGAGGACGGGGAGCTGCTCGTGCCGAACATGCTGTCCTACCAGCGCAACCCGATCAGCCTCGACATCAGCAGCCTGCCGATGGACTACAGCGTCAAGGAGGAGCAGCTCGAGGCGATCCCGGCGCTGCGCAGCGGCGTGATCGTCGAGTTTGAGGTCAAGCGGTTCACGGCGGTGATGGGGCGGCTCGTTACGGCGGGAGACGAGGCGAAGCCGCTCGGCCTCGGCATGTTGAGCGTGCGCGTCGATGACCAGGACTTCGTGAGCCCGGTCGGTCCAGCTGGCTCGTTCTACTTTGAGGACGTCCCTGTCGGAAGTTACGTCGCCATGGGGCGCTTCGCGGGCCAGGCGTGGACGTGCGCGTTCACCGTGGCCCCCGCCGAGGCGACCCTGACCGATCTTGGAGAGGTGCGCTGTGAAACACGACCGTAACCCCATGAGCCGTCCGCTGCCGCCTCCGAGTCGGGCCAGCCGCCCGCGATGCGGCGTGGCGGCGGCGATGCCCTTCCTCGTGGCATCGCTCCTCGCGCTCGCCGTGCTGCTCTTCGGTGTCTTCGCTTCGGCCCAGAGCTGCACGGTGGCATCGTCGCCGGTGGCGTTCGGTGCGTACGACCCGTTCTCGGGGTCGGCGCTGCAGACCACCGGCCGGGTGGACGTGGCGTGCACGGACCAGACGCCCTACACGGTCAAGCTCGACGTGGGGGTGTACGGCGGTGGCACGTTCGCCACGCGCAAGCTCAAGCATCTCACGATCGGGTCGTGGCTGCTCTACAACCTGTATCGGGACGCGGGTCGGTCGGAGGTCTGGGGGGACGGGACGGGGGGCACCTACACCGTCAGCGGGACGGGGGCGGGGCTGGGGACGCCGAACCAGCACACGGTGTACGGTCGCCTGCCGGCGCTGCAGAACGGGCATGTCGGTCAGTACACGGACACCATCACGGTGACGGTCACCTATTGAGCCCAACCAAACCAACGCCGTTGGAGACGGCTCGCGCCGGATGTGACATCTCGAATTTCCGGCGTGTGGAATTGCGGGTCCCCCTCAGAATCCTGTCGGGGCGGAGGCCGTGCGGGGCATGAAGAATCGGCTCAACCCCGTCATCATCGGCCTTGAAATTTATTCCGCCAGTTGGCCCGGCCGTTGCGATAGGGCAGAATCGTCGGAGATGACCCTTGACGATTCACTTCACCGCACACCGGAGCCCATACCATGACCCGCAACACCTCGACCTCTCCTCGCCTCGTCCTCGCCATCCTGACCGTGGGTCTGCTGACCGCGGCGGTGTCTGTGGCTTCGGCCCAGGAGTGCGGCGCTGACGCCGACTGCTCCGAGGGCTTCCACTGTGAGCTCTACGGCGGCGAGACGTGCGTCGTGGCGCCCGGCCAGACCGAGCCCGACTGCGGTGAGCCGGTGATGTACGGCGAGTGCGTGCGCTCCCCGATCACGTGCACCACCGACGCCGACTGCCCGACCTACCTGAGCTGCATCACGGGCGGCGGTGAGGGCGATGTGCCGGTCGGTGGCGCGTGCGAGGCCGACGCCAACGGGAACTGCATCGACCAGGGGGCACCGCAGGAGGACCCGATGCCGACTGCGAGCTTCTGTGGGTATCGCGAGATCCAGTGCGGCTCGAACGCCGACTGCCCGAGCGACTTCGAGTGCGTGGACTACGCCCAGAGCGGCGGGGACTGCGCGGCGCCGGCCATCGCCTGCGACCCCGACGATCCGAACTGCGTCATGGACGTGCCGAATTGTGAGCCGGTCGAGCCGACCGTGTACAGCGCCTGCCAGCCTCGTGAGATCGCCTGTGACGCCGACACCGACTGCCCGAGCGACTGGCGCTGCATCACCGAGTCGTGGGGCTACTGCGACGGCAGCGCGGGCAACGACACGACCGAGGGCGACGCCGCGCCGGAGGATCCGAACGGTGGGAGCGGGGCCATCGCGCCGGCCGACAACAACGGCGGCGCGCCGGCGGAGTGCTACGAGGAGACCGTGTCGCGGTGCCTGCCCGCCGGTCTGGTCGACTACTACGGCTCCGGTGGCGGGAGCTCCACCGACGACGGGTCCGAGCCGGGCCGCGACGAGAACAGCGACGGCATCTTCGCCGGCAACGGCGGCGACGGCGGCAACAGCCGGTCCTCCTGCTCGACCATCAACCTGTCGCCGACCGCGGGCGGCCTGCCCATCGCGGCGCTGCTCATCCTTGGCCTGGCGCTGATCCCGCTGCGTCGCCGCTGAGGTCGCTCCGCCTCCGGGCGGTCTGAACACACAGAGGCCGCTCACCCGTCAGGGTGGGTGGCTTTTATCGTTTTTGGCGATTGTGACGAGGCCAAAGATGCCTATTGACAGGGCCAGTGGCGTCGCTATCATCCAGTGATTCCTGAACGAGGGCTCCAGGAGTGTCCTTCCAACCCCCACACGTGCGTCCCTCGCCACCACGTGAACGCGGCGCACTCCCTTTGGGCGTCGTGCGCCTGGCGAGGAGCTCTGCATCATGAGTCACACGACCGAGTCCACCGCTGCGTCTGCTGCCGATGCGTCTGACAAGCCGACGGTTCGGGAGGCGGGCAAGAGCCCGGTCCCGTTCATGTTGATCTGGTTTGGCCTGCCACTGGTCTTGATCCTCCTCTCCGAGGTGTTCGGGCTGTCGCGCACCGTGGATGGCTGGGTCAGCAAGGCCAGCATCGAGAGGACTGCTGCGACGCATCACGTCCGGACGCAGGCGCATCCGGCGCAGGCCGACCCGGTGCCCGCCGTCGGAAAGCCGACGATGACCGACACGCCTGCGCCTGGCAAGACGCCAGTCGCCCCGAGGTAGGGCGGGTTGAGGGTGGACTTTGACGCGCTGCGTCATGGCTTCACCTTCCCCACCGCGTGTCGATCTTGCGCTTGTTCCGGACGGCGCCCGACTTTGGGCGCCGCATGAAGGAGACAAGCCATGATCGTCCCCTGTGCTCAATGTGGTCAGAAGAATCGCGTGGCTGCCCCGCAGCTTCACCGGGTGGCGAAGTGCGGTCGTTGCAGCGCGTCGCTGGGGCCGCCCTCCCATCCCATCAGCGTGTCGAGCGTCGCGGAGTTCGACGAGATCGTGCAGCACGCGGGTGTGCCGGTGTTGGTGGACTTCTGGGCGGCGTGGTGCGGTCCGTGCCGGATGGCGGCGCCCGAGGTGGACAAGACGGCGCAGCACATGGCGGGCGCGGCGTTGGTGCTCAAGGTGGACACCGAGGCGCACCCGCAGCTCGCGGCGCGGTACGACGTCCGTGGGATCCCGAACTTCGCGGTGTTTCGGGGCGGGCGGCTGGTGAAGCAGCAGGCGGGCCTGGTGGGGCATGGTGTGATGGAGAGCTGGCTGCGTGGACCGGCGTAGCCAGGCGAGGGGCGATCAGCCGAACTGGACGCCTGGCCCGAAGCGGTCCACGAAGCGTCTTCGGAGCGCATAGTTGACGCTGCATCCGATCATCCGGAGGGGGCGGCTGTGGTGCTGCCCCTCGAGGTTGGAGCGCCGCAGCTCGTCGAGCCAGGGTGAGCTGAGGAGGGCCTCGGCGCCGGCGGCCTTGAGGGGGTTGGCGTCCAGCGTGAGCCGGGTGAGGTGGGCGAAGGGGACCACGGCCAGGGCGAGCGCGGCGGGCGGCCCGAAGCCCGTGGCCCGCAGGTGCAGCTCGTCGAGGCCGGCCAGCGCGGGGAGCGAGGTCAAGGCGAGGACGCCGGCGGTCTTCAGGGGGTTGTCGTTCAGCTCGAGGGTGCGGAGGGCAGGGAGTCGGGCCGTCGCCAGGAGGGCGCCTGCGCGGGGGTCGAGGAGGTTCCTGGACAGGGTGAGGCGTTCGAGCCGAGGCCAGGGACGGGCGGCGAGGGCGTCCAGACGGTCGAGGGCGTTCCCGGTCAGATCGAGGTGTTCGAGGCGCTCGGGGAGGCCCGCGGCGAGCAGCGCGTCGAGCGTCTCGGGGGTGAGCTCGGCGCCGGTGATGGCCAGGTGTCGGAGGGCGGGCAGCGCGGCGATGGCGTCGATGGTGGCTTTGACGGCGGGACCGCCGATGGCCAGGTGTTGGAGCGAGCGCTGGAGGGTGGGGCCGGCGAGGAGGGCGGCGAAGGCCTCGGCGGCGTCGTCGCTGAGGGCGCCGAGGTGGAGCGACTCCAGGGGGTGATCGAACCGGGCGAGGGCCGCCACGTGGTCGGCGGTCACGGTCCAGGAGCGCAGGTGGAGGTGTCGGAGGTTGGGGAGGCCGGCGGGGTCGAGCAGGGTGGCGAGGGCGTCGGGGGGGACGGCGGAGCGGGTCGAGAGGTCGAGGGTGTGGAGGGCGGGCAGGGTGGCGAGGTGGCGGAGGGCGGCGGTGGTGATGCGGTAGCTGTCCCTGTCGACGAGCTCCTCGAGGGTCGCGGTGCAGGGGCTCGCGGCGAGGTCCTCGGCGAGGTCTTCGGTGAGGTTGGTGCGGTCGGCGAGTCGGAGGCGGCGGAGGCGCCAGGGGGTGCGGCGGAGGAAGGCGCGGAGAGGTCCGACGTCCGGCCAGTGGTGGTGGAGGTCGAGCTCGGTGAGGTCGGGGAGGACGCCGGCGGGGCATTCGGCGAGCGCGTTCAGGAGGTGGGTGTGGCCGCTGGGGGTGAGGGAGCGGAGGGCGGGTGGTAGCTGAGCGAGGGCGCGGGTGAAGCCAGCGTCGTCGGAGGCGTGGAGGGCGACCTCGGTGAGCGCGGAGCCGAGGGGCGACGCGAAGATGGTGTCGAGGTCCCACCAGGACAGGACCAGGGTCTTGCGAGCCAGGGGCAGGGCGGGGTGGAGCCGGTCGTCGTCGCTCGACCAGGCGCGGTCGCTGGTGGCGTTGGCGTAGGTGGAGCTGTGGAGCCCGGCGTTGGCGGGGGTGCGTCCGGGCGCGTGGCCGAGCCGTTGGATCCAGGCGAGGGGCGCGGTGCGGAGGGCGTCGGGCCAGTGTGCGTCGAGGTGTCCGCGCGCGTAATCCACTGCCATGGAAAGGTTTTCGGTGTCGGGCCAGGCGTCGAGCAGGTCGCAGAGGAGCTGCCAGACGTCCGCGCTGGGCGAGCGGGAGAGCAGGTCACGGAGGCGGCCGAACCGCTCGGAGAGGACCGGATCTTCGCTGGCGGCGGGCGTCGGGTCGGGCAGCCGGAGCTGGCGGGCCAGGGCGAGGAGCGGAGCGCGGTCGGCCAGGGGCGCGAGGCCGTCGAGCCTCGCCTTCAGGCCGGTGTGGACGGCCACGAGGTCGGGGTTGTCTGAGGCGCTGAGGCGTTGGAGCGCGTCGCGGTCGGCGTGGGCGTAGAGCGTGGCGATGAGCTGGAGGGTGAGCGTGTTGTCCTGGCGGGCCTCGGGGTAGAGGAGGAGGTCGGCCATGCGGGCGGCGATGCGGGGGTCGGGCGGGAAGGTGGCCAGGAGAGCGCAGCGCTCGGCGGCGTCGGCCAGGCGGCCCTTGGGGCCCACGAGGGGGAGGAGCCGCGGGAGGTCTCCACGGTCGCGGTGGGCGGCGAGAAGGAGCCAGTCGGCGTGTTGGGTGAGGGCGGTGGTCGGCGTCGGGGGGCCGAGGTGGGCGACGAGGCGGGCGGCGGTGGCGTCGCGGGTGGGCTCCCAGAGCCGGGTGAGGCCGTGCCGGGCGGCCGCGGTGTCGTTCGCGGCCAGGGCGGCTGCGATGGCGTCGAGGTCGGCGGGCGCGGTGCGCGCTGGGCGTCGGGTGTGATCGTGGTCGATGAGGGTGGGCAGGAGGGTGAGGTGGTCCTCCATCCAGGCGCCCATGGTCTGGCCATGAATGCGGCCGTGGTAGCCGGGGGCGAGCACGCGCAGGCGCTCGGCGACGTCGGGGGTGGCGTGGGCGAGGACGAGGCGGTAGACGAGGTGCCACAGCCGCATGTTCTCCTTCGCCTGGAAGGGCGCGGCGTCGATGATGTCGAGCAGGCGCGCGGCGATCCGTGGGTCTGGCGCGGGCCAGGCCGTGGCAGCGACCGTTCGGTCGAGGGCGCGGGCGGCGTTGGTGGTCGTCCAGAAGCGCAGGAGCGTGTCGAGGTGCTCGGCGGGTGAGGCGGCGAGCTCGAGCCAGAGGGCCTGGGCGGCGTTCTTGTCCTTTCCGGCGAGGATGAGGTCGTTCATGACAGCTCCGCTCGATCGGGCTATGGTGGGGCATGGCGGGGGTGTCATCTGGCATCCGGCCACCCCTTCGCGCTGTTGGAGCCTCCCATGTATCACGACCGAATTCAGGAATCCTACCTCGCCGCCTACCACTTCGCGGCGCGGGCACACGGGGCGCAGGTGTATCCGGGTACGGAGATATCCTACATCATGCACCTGAGCTTCGTCAGCATGGAGGTGCTGGCGGCGCTGGCGGCCGAGCCCGGCCACGACGGCGTGCTCGCCGTTCAGTGCGCCGTGCTGCACGACGTGCTGGAGGACACGCCCACGTCGGCTCAGGACGTGGAGGCGATGTTCGGCCCGCGCGTGCTCGCCGGGGTCCAGGCGCTCACCAAGGCCGCCGACGTACCCAAGGCCGCCGCGATGGCCGACAGCCTCCGCCGCATCCAGGCCCAGCCCGACGAGGTCTGGATGGTGAAGCTCGCCGACCGGGTCTCGAACCTCCAGGAGCCGCCGGCGTACTGGACCGCGCCCAAATGCCTGGCGTATCAGGCGGAGGCCCGACTCATCCTCGACGCGCTCGCGCCGGCCAGCCCGTACCTGGCGGCGCGGCTGGCGCAGAAGATCGAGGCGTATGGCCGGTGGTGCGTGGAGGGCTGAGCGGTTCAGCAGCGCAGGTAGAAGTCCTCGCCCATCCCGAACCAGTCGTCGACGGCGTGACGCTGGCCGTCGTCGTCCACGAGCGCGCCCGAGATGGTGCCGAAGGGCCCCTTGTACTTCGAGCGTATGACGACGGCGTTGATGTCGACGGCGCCGGGGACCTCAACGGCGAAGGTCAGGTCGACGCGGCCGTGGCGGTCGGTGATGCGCCAGCGCTCATCCGTGCCCTTGCCGCGGCGCTCGAAGGTGACCGGGGGCAAGGTGTGGATGCGGCCGTTGATCCAGAGGGCGTTCTCGTGGAACCGCTCGGGGTCGATGGACTGGTTGTGGGTGAGGTTGAAGCCGATCAGGGTGCCGTCCGGCCGCCAGGTGGCCGAGGTCAGCCAGTCCCACTTCATCACGAAGGGGTAGAAGCCGCGGTGGTCGTCCATCAGGACGTAGCCGTTGCCGGGACCGAAGGTGGTGGTGGTGTCGCCGATCTGCAGCTCGCCGTCGGCGGGCATGAGGCCCTTGTGGGAGGTCATGCCGTGGTTGTCGCCGAAGGGGATGGCGACCACGAGCGGCGTCTGACCCAGGCTCCGGGCCACGATGTCGCCATACAGCCTCGGCGCGTGATCGGAGGCCGGCACGTCGAGGTGGACGCGGATCCGATCCCGGGCCAGCTGGTTGCGAAAGACCACGACCGCGTCCTTGCCCCGCCAGGCCATCTCGGAGTCAAAGAGCTGCTCGGGCCCCGTAAACGCCCAGGGCGTAACCTTTTTCTCAAAGAGGTGCTTGGTGCGGGTGAGCCGGTCGAAGACCTTGACCTGGACCAGCGCCAGCGCCTTGGCGTTGAACAGCGCGACGTTGAGGAAGAAGCGGTCGTTGGCCATCTGGAAGGCCTGCCACTCCTTCAGCCGGAACGCCTTGACGGCGCGCGGCAGGCTGAACCGCTCCACGATGCGCGCGTCCAGCGGGTTGATGCGCCGGAACGGGCGCTCGAAGCGACCGAAGTTGAACCGCCCGTCCGTGACGAGGTCCTGATCCTGCGCGTCCATGGTGGCCTCATGCCTCGGGGAGTGTGTCCAGCTCGGGATAGTTGCGGAAGATTCCATCCGCGTTGAACGGCAGGCGACGGTCGGAGGCCAGGTAGGCCGCGACGTTCGGCGTGTCGGCCACGCGGTCGCGCAGCGCCACCAGGTGCGGATAGGTCGGCTCGAGGTGGTCCCACCGACGCGGGAACGCGAACGCCAGCCCGCTCAGCACCTGGAACATGGCCAGGTCCACGCACGACAGCGCGCCGCCCTGCATGTGCTCGCCCCCGTTGGCGATCAGCACGCGCTCGAAGTAGCCGAGGAACTTCGGCACGCGCTGGTCGAGGAAGAAGCCGGTATAGCGGGCGGCTTCGTCGCGCTGGTCCTCGTAAAAGAGGCTGGAGCTGATGGGGTGGTGGGTGTTGTGCACCTCGGCCACGAGGTCGGCGATGGTGAGCAGGAGCTGGTTGGCGTGCAGCTGCGCGCGATCGTTGTCCGGCACGAGGTTGTGGCGCCGGGCCAGGTAGAGGCAGATGTTGGTCGTCTGCGCGATCACGAGGTCGCCGTGGATGAGGATCGGCGGCGCCAGCGGCGCGAGGCCCTGGGGGCTGGTCTGGAGCTCGCGCAGCCGCGTCGGCACATCGCCGCCCTGCTCCGCCGGCCACCGCGCGAGGTCGACGTAGCGGACGTCCGCGGCCTCGAGCACGAGCCGGACGAACTCGCCGCGACCCTGGATGGAGGGCCAGTAGAGGAGCTTGTAGAGATCGGTCATGAGGTCTCCATGGGCAGGCCGAGGTGGCGCGTGGGCCCTGGAGTATGGTCGCGGCGGGCGGGGGTGGCAAGCGACGATCACTGCGTCGCGTCGTCTCCGGCCGTCCGGCTGAACCTCGCGATCGCCGCCGGCAGGGCCGCCGGGTCGCGGATGGGCGAGGAGCATGCGCCCTCGGCGCACAGGAAGGCGGCGGGCTCCTTCAGGGGCGGGAAGGAGGTGTCGGGGTTGGGGAGGGGCGGGCCGGTCGGGTCGAACCACTCGAGGCGGCGGAAGGGGTCGGGCCAGGCCAGGGCCGCGGTGAACAGCGCGCGGGCGCGGGGATCGTCGCGGGGGCCGACGATGGTGATGTGGACGGGCACCCGGTCGATCTCCTCGTCGGCCAGCAGGATGCCGGCCGGGCAGGCGCGCCGAATCGCCTCGCCGGGTGTCGTCACCGCGCGCATGGCGTGCCAGGCCGTGGCGCGGACCTCGGCGTCGCCGCTGACATGGGCGAGCAGGGCGAGCCAGCGGGCGGCGTCGACGTTCTCCTCGAGGTGGGGCAGGGGCATGGGGGTGGCGGGGGTGAGGTGGGCCGGTGGCGCGGCGGTGAGGAGGCCGGGGACGTCGTCGCGGCGGAAGTGGGCGTCGATGAAGCGCGCGGCGGCGAGCGAGGCGTCGAACCAGCGGCGGTCGGCGGTGAGCTCGTAGAGCGCGAGGGTGGCCCGGCCCATGGCGAGGGTGTCGGCCAGGTAGGGGCCGGTGGGATCGGCCTCGTCGTGGAAGCCGCCGCCGGGCAGGGCGCGGTGGGCGAGGACCCAGGAGGCGGCGGTGACGGCGTGCTCCAGGGCGGCGACGTCCCCGGTGGCGGCGGACCACCGGGCGAGCGCCTCGATGATCCAGCCGTTCTCGCGGGCGTAGCGGTGGGTGTCGACGTGTGGGACGCCGAGGGCGCGTCGGCCGGCGTCGTCGAGGGCGAAGTAGGCGCCGGCGTGCTCGCCGGGCACGACGTCCGCGTCCTGGCTGACGTAGAAGGCGCCGGTGTCCGGGTCGCGGAGGAAGGTGTCGAGGTACCGGACGAGCTCGGCGCCGGCAGCGCGGTAGCGGGGCTCGCGGAGCTGTGCCCAGGCCCGGGCGAAGGTGCGGAGGTTGGCGGCCTGGGTGCGGGCCAGCTTCTCGAAGTGGGGGTTCGTCCAGACGCTGCGGGTCGAGTACTGATAGACGCCGCCCCAGACGGGGTCGAGGAGGTTGAGCTGGGCGTCGAGGGTGTCGGTGGCCTGCTGGAGCGCCGGGGGCGCGGGGCCGGTCTCGGTGGAGTCGTCGGCGTGGCGGAGGGCGAAGTCGACGCAGTCCCATCGCATGAACTTCTGCGGTCGGCCCCAGCTCGCCTGCGCGCGGTCGTACCGCTGGTTCTGGTGAGCGAGGGCGGCGGTGCGGGCCTCGGGGGTGAGGCGCCAGGCGGTGGAGGGTGTGGGTCGGGCGTCCTCGGGCTCGGCGGATGGGTCGTGGGTGAGGTCGCGCAGGAGGCGTTGCATGGTCTCGGGCGGGATATAGCCCCGGCGCTTGAGGAGCTCGTGGCCGTCGGCGTCGAAGACGATCGTGGCGGGCCAGCCGTAGTCCTCGTAGCGGTTGGCCAGGTCGGGGCGGCTGTCCTGGTCGGCGTAGACGGTGACGAAGCTGCGCTCGAGGAGGGCGACCACGGCGGGGTCGCGCCAGGTCTTCTCCTCCATGACGTGGCACCAGTGGCACCAGACCGCGCCGAGGTGGAGCAGCACGAGGCGGTCCTGCCGGCCGGCGCGGTCGAAGGCGTCGTTGGACCAGGCCTCCCAGCGCGGGGGGTGATCCGGCGAGGCGGGGGCCGTGTTGACGGTGGCGCAAGCGGTGAGGAGGGAGGTGGCGAGCGCGAACAGGGCCAGTCGGAGGGTCGGGGTCATGGGGTTGGCGCCGGGGATGGTGTAGGGTGGTGCCTCGGTCAGCATCACAGCTCAAGACAGGTCAGGTACGAAGGGGCGACAGCGATGGATGATTACGGCAAGCAGGATCGTGGCGGGGCGGACGCATACGCGGCCTATCTGGCCGGCATGGACGCGTCGATGCGGCAGAAGGTGGCGCTGACGGCGGCGCACCTCTTGTCCGAGGGCGACGTGGCGGACATGGGCATGGGCTCGGGCACAGGGAGCGCCACGCTGGCGGCGCTCTATCCCTCGCTGTCCGTCGTCGGCGTCGACATCAACCCGACGATGGTGGAGCTGGCGGCGGCGCGCTATCGGCTGCCGAACCTCCGGTTCGCGGCGGGCGACATCGCCGAGCCGTGCTTCGAGGCCGAGACGATGGAGGCGATCCTCGACTCGTCGGTGCTGCACCACGTCACGACGTTCAACGGCTACGATCGGGCGGCGGCGGCCCGCGCGCTGGCGGTGCAGGCGGCGCAGCTCTCCCCGTACGGCGTGCTCATCGTGCGGGACTTCCTCGACCCCGGACTGGCGCCGTGCTGGCTGGACCTGCCCACCGACGACGGGGAGGGCGACGGACTGGAGACCTGCTCGACGGCTGCACTGTTTGATCGTTTCTCCAAAGAGTTCAGGGTGTTGCGCGAGGACGCCGGGGCGCGTGGCTTCCCGTCCGAGGTGGTGGAGGGGGCGGTGGGGCCGGGCTGGCGTCGGTACGCGGTGGCGCGCAGGTACGCGGCGGAGTTCGTGCTGCGCAAGGATTACCGGTCGCACTGGGACGTGGAGGTGCTCGAGGAGTACACCTACGCGACCCAGGAGGAGTTCGAGGCGATCTTCGCCTCGCTCGGGCTGCGGGTGCTGGCCTCGACGCCGCTGCGCAATCCGTGGATCGTGCAGCACCGCTTCGAGGGGCGGTTCGCGTGGTGGGACGCGAGCACGGGCGTGCGGCTCGACTGGCCGGCGACCAACTACGTGATCGTGGGCCAGAAGGTGCCCGCCGAGGAGGGGGTGCGGTTTGAGGACGCGGCGTCGGTGGCGCCGGGGGGCTTCCTGGAGATGAGCTGGCACCGGCGCACGGACGACGGGCGGGTGTTTGACCTGGTGCGTCGGCCTGGCACGACGGTGGACGTCGTGCCGTGGTTCCGGCAGGGCGACGCCCTGCACGTCCTGGCGCGTCGCAGCTACCCGCGCCCGATCCTGTCGAGCCGGGCCGGCGGCTCCGCGTCGTTGGACGGGGCGCGGCCCACCCACTACGTGACCGAGCCGCTGAACGTGATCCAGGGCGACAAGCCGCTGGGCCAGACGGTCGAGGAGCTGCTGGCGACCTTCGCAGGCATCGGCGAGGACGGGGTCGTCCGGCTGGAGCCCGGCGCCTCCTACTACCCCTCGCCGGGCGGCCTCCAGGAGGAGGTGCGGTCGATGTTCGTCGAGATCGTGCCGGTGCGGGTCGGCAGCCCGCTGGACAACCGGTCGGGCTGCTCGACCTCGGGCCTGCTGCGGTCGATCGAGGCGCAGCAGGTGCTTCGGGCGGCCCAGGTGGGCGGCTTGCCCGACGCGCGGCTGGAGCTGAACGTCTACGAGTTGCTGCTGCGCCACGGCCACGAGCTCGGCCCGTGGATCGGCGCCGAGGTGCCCCTGACCGAGGTCGCCGCGCCCGCCCGCCTCACCTCCATGGCCGCGCTCGCCGCCCGCCCGCGTCGCCGCGTGTTCCGCCGGGCGTCGGAGGCGGACAGCACGGGATTCCTCAAGCTGCAGGCCGCCCGGTACGACGAGCTCGCCGCCGACGGGCGCGTGGTGGGCAGCGTCGCCCGCGAGCTGGTCGTGCCGGCGCGGCTGAGCTGCAACACGGTGGCGGTGGCGGCGCTGTGGCGGACCGCCGAGGGCGTCACCATCGGGATCGACGACGACGATCTGCCGGCCTCCCAGTGCTTCGATGGCCACAGCGAGCTGCTGGTGACACCGGCGTGGCGCCTCCCGGCCGAGGTCGCGCAGGGATGGCAGGCCCAGGACTGGATCCGGGCGCGTCTGAGCGATGGGTACGGGCTGACCGTGGGGCGCATGGTCGAGCTCGGCGGCCTCTACCTCCCCTCGCCCGGCGCGACGCCCGAGCGGGTCTACCCGCTGGCGGTGGAGGTGCTCGGCGAGCGGGCAGACCCGCCCACGCGGCTCCACTGGGTGCCGCTGCGGGACTGCGTGACGGCTCGCGCGGGGTTGGAGGACGGGCATCTGCGGGTGGTCGCGCTCCGGGCCGCGCACGCGCTCGACGCGTGGCGCCCGGCGTGAGCGCTGCTCAGGTGCCGGCGACGCCGGGGCTCAGCGCCAGCCTCGGGTCCTGCGGTCCCTCCACGCTCTCGACCTCGACGCCGTGCGCGGTGAGGTACTCCACGCCGTTCTCCCCGGCGTAGCCGCCGCCGACGATGATGACGCGGGCGATGCCGGCGTGGTGGAGGATCTTCGCGCACATCATGCACGGCTCGCCCGTGACGACGAGCCACGCGCCCTTGGTGGCGACACCCGAGGCGGCGCAGTTGCAGATGACGTTCATCTCGGCGTGGTGACAGCCCAGCTCCATGCGCGTGCCGGACTGGACCTTCAGGGTGTCGCGCAGGCACACATCGCCGCCGCACAGGTCACCGCCGCCGCGGGGTCCGCCGTTGTAGCCATCCATCAGGACGACGTTGCGGTCGGGGTCGAGCAGCAGGGCGCCGAACTTCCGGCGAGGGCAGTTGGAGGCCTTGGCGAGGACGAGGCACTGCTCGATGCGTATGCGGATGTGCTTCTCTTTCACGGTGGAATCCTGGCAGGAGAGGCCGCGGGTGTGGAGGCGGAGCCCGGTGAGTCCGGTGAGGGCGCCGCGGCGAACGGGCCGAGGATACAGGATGTGGGGGCGGGGGCCAGTTTCGGCGGTTCAGAAGCCGTTCGAAAAATACATGCCTTGTTTCCTCGTATCTTCTGTTCCCAGGTGTGTCTTCTGCTCGGTCATGGGCCTCTGGGCCCACTCCCTCACATCAGACGCCACCTGGAAACAGAATCTACGTCGGATCCATCGGCATCTATTTTCCGAATGGCTTCTCACTCCGGGGCGGCTTCCGCGGGCTTCGGGGCGTCGGCGGCACGGACGGCGGTGTCGAGCGCCTTGACCCGGGCGGCGGAGTAGCCGCGGTCGTGGAACCAGACGACCTTGCCGCTGGCGTCGAGCAGCAGGACGCGCCCGTTGTCGTCCTTGGCGTTGCCGAGGAAGTTCACGAGCGTCTCGGCCTCGTCGTAGACCGTGACCACGCCGCCCCAGTCCTCGCTGGGGATGCCCCCGCGCATGCCTTCGTCGATCGTGTCGGCGAAGAGGCCGGGGATGGCGCCCTCCACGGTGGGCACCTCGAAGAGCTGGACGGGGGTCTCGAGCTGGACGAGCCCGAGGAGCCACCGGTCGACGTCGAACTGGCCTCGCTGGGTGAACGCGACGATGAGGACCGTGGGCTTGCCGCCGAGGTCGCGGGGGAAGGTGCGCGGCGTACCATCGAGGGCGGTGCCGGCGAAGGTGGGCAGGACCTCTCCGACCGGGTCGCGGTTCGGGACGGTCGTGGCGCAGCCTGCGGCGACGAGGGCTGCGAGCGCGAGCAGGGCGAGCAGGGCGGTAGAACGGTGCATCGGGGCCTCGTGGGTCGTGGGGACATGAGGTCGTCCCGGTCAGGAAGATGCACGGAGGCGGCCATAGGCGCGGAGATCGTCTTCTTGCCAGGCAGACGTGGCTCGGCTATGTGTCGCTCCGTCGCACCTCTCCGTCCTGGTCCGCATCCATGCAGGTGGCCCGAGCCCTCATGTCGCCTCGCCAACGCCTCCCACCGAAGTCCACCATGCATCATCTCACCACGCTCTCCCTGGCCCTGGTCCTGGGCGCGGCGCTGCCCGCCTGCACCGACGCCAGCGCTTCGGGCTCGAACACCGATAACAACGGGGGTTCGAATGTGACCAACAACGGTGCTGCCACGAACAACGGGGACATCGTGAATAACGGTGGCGCCGAGGACGCAGGGGACAACAACGGCGCCGTGGACGCAGGGGACAACACTTCGGGATGCGGGGATGACGCCGTGGTTGACGGGGACGAGGGCGACGGCGAACGTCGCGGTCACGCTGGCCCATCGGCCGTGACGTGGCAGCGTTTGTATTCTGATTTGTGGGGTGTATGTGTCTTCGGTGGAGCGTTCGTCATTGACAAAGCGCGAGATGGACGATACCCCTCTTCGTCGCGCCACGCTCCTGTGTGTTCCACGCCGCTCTCGTCCCGGGGCTCCGATGAAGCTCAACATCGTCACACGCGGACTCGAACTGACGACCGACCTCGACCTGTGGATTCGTCACGAGGTGGAGGTGGTGGTGGTGGGGTATGAGGCGAACGTGGCCTGGGTCGTGGTCGCGTTGATCTGTGGGGGCGGCCCCGTGCGGTGCTCGCTGGACTTCGGGCTGCTGCCGCACGGTCGGCTGCGCTTCGAGCAGATCGAGCCGGAGCTGCCGGACGCCGTGCGCGGCGCGGCGCATCAGGCTGGCACCGCCGTCGCGGCGTTCATCACGAGCATGGCGGGTGATGGCCCGGTCGTGGTGCCGAAGGATCCCCCCCGCGACGTCTGACCTGCCGTGAGCCCCCATCGCCCCTGCGCCGCGGGTGGAACGACGCACAGGCTGGGTCAGAATTCTTTGTGTTTCAATGTGTTGTGCGCGAACGCAGGTTTTATCGCCCCGGCCAGCACACCCGTCCGGCCGCGGCGACGGGGGCGGGCATGGGCTGACCGTCCAGCCCGGCGGCCTTCGTCTCGCTCACCAGCAGCTCGCCGAAGCCGTCGCCGTCGATGTCGGGGATGATGAGGACCCGCTTGCCAGACTCCTCGGCGGCGAGGCCCGACAGCGTGACGTCGGCGCCGGCCAGCAGGGTGACCCCGGCGCGGGGGCTGTAGAAGGCGTAGGTCTTGCCGCTGGACACGACCCCCAGCGCGACGTCGGCGCGCCCGTCTCCGTTGAGGTCGCCGAGCGCCACGGCGCGGCCGGTCTCCGTCATGGCAACGCTGGTGGTGTAGGTGGCGCTGGCGTTGGCGAGGGTGGCGTCGGCCGCGATCGGGCTCAGGAACAGGAAGGCGGCCCCGGCCTTGTCGACGCTGGCGTTGTCCCAGGTCGGGGCGCCGAGGAGGAGGTCGGCCAGCCCGTCGCCGTTGACGTCCTGGCCCCCGGCGAGCGCGGCGCCGAGGCGGCTGTCGGTGAGGCCCTCGAGGCGGAGGAAGGCGAGGCTGTCGAGGGTGCCGCTGGTGAGCCGATCGCGGGAGCCGCGGACGAGGTGCACGATGCCAGCGTTCATCTTGCCCGGAGGGTCGCCCTCCGGCGAGGCGATCAGGAGGTCCTCGACGCCGTCGCCGTCGGTGTCTCCGGCGTTGGCGACCACCAGGCCGGCCATCTGGCTGGCGAGCGTGCCGTCGAGGGCGGCGAACGAGGCGGCACCCTCGGGGCACGCGGCGGTCTGTGCGCCGAGGCAGCGCGTGGCCGGGGGGATCGGCCCGTGGATGACGTAGGCGCGGCCGGTCACGTTCGCGGCGCCGTCATGTTCGGGCGCGCCGGCCAGCAGGTCGATGGCCCGATCGCCGTCGAAGTCGCCGGCCGCGACGCTCCACCCGAGGAGCGCCCCGGCCTGGAGGCCGAGGAGCTTCGCGTCGGGGTCGGCGATGGAGCGGTCGACCAGGACGGGGTTGAGGTCCGTGGCGCCGTAGAAGACGTGGACCGCGCCAGCGTCGGCGCCTCCGGCGTCGTCTCGTGGGTCGCCGATGATGATGTCGGCGCGCGTGTCGTTGTTGACGTCGGCCACGGCGAGTGACCAGTCCTTACCGGCGTTGCCCTGGTTGCCCACGATGGAGCCGTCGGCGACCGCGGCGAGCTCCTGCCCGCTCCACGGCCCGAGGAAGATGCTGACCTTGCCCACCTTGTTGGCCGCATCGTCGAAGTCGGTGGCGAGCACAACCAGGTCGGCCTCGCCGTCGCCGTTGACGTCGCCCACGCGGACGGCCGCGCCGAAGAAGGCGGCGGCCCAGTCACCGAGGAAGCTCCCGGCCTGTCCGCCGCACGGGCTGCTCAGGCCGGTGAGCGGGCAGCTCACGTCGGCGTCGCTCGCGCAGTCGTTGGGCAGGCCGTCGCTGCAGATCTCCGCGGCGCCGGGGTAGACGGTGGCGTGGGTGTCGTCGCAGTCGTCGGCGACGGCGTCGGACGTGGCCACGCCGTCGCCGACGCAGTCGAGCGAGGTCGAGGTGGTGGTGTTGAGCGGGGGTGGGGTGGCGTGCTCGTCGTTGTCCGCGTCGATGTAGCAGAGCTCCATGCCGTCGCAGTTCTGGTCGATGCCGTCGGCGGGGACCTCGGCAGCGTTGCTGCCAGGGAAGACCAGGGGCGCGTCGTCGTCGCAGTCCCCGATCCGGCTGTTGTCCAGCCGGACGCCCGAGGCGGCGCAGTCGAGCGAGGTTGACAGGGTGGTGAGGGTGCCGTCGCCGGGCAGCCAGGTGTCCCCGTCGTTGTCGACGTAGCAGCGCTCCATGGCGTCGCAGTTCTGGTCGATGCCGTCGACGAGCTCGGGGTGGACGGTGTCGGGGTGGATGGTGCCCTCATGGTCGTTGCAGTCGTCGTCGGAGGCGACGTGGCCGTCGACGGTCTGCGCGCAGGTGAGGAGGGGGGCGTTCGGGTCACCGTGGCCGTCCATGTCGGCGTCGGCGTAGAGCCGTCGCGGCAGGTCGGGGTCGCCGGGGGCGCAGTCGTCGGCGTTGTCGACGGCCCCGTCGGGGGTGGCGCAGGCCATGATCGCGTCGGCCGCGTCGCCAAAGCCGTCCATGTCGGCGTCGGCGAAGAAGGTGAGGAGCGGCGCGCCGTCGCACGGGCCGGTGTCGGCGTCGTCGGGTGGGGTGTCGTCGGTGTCGGTGTCCGCCTCGGCGTCCGCCTCGGTGTCCACTTCGGTGTCCGCGTCCGAGAGGTCGGCGTCGGCGTCCTCACCCGTGTCAGGCGCATCGTCGGTGTCGGTGTCGCGGTCGCCGTGGGTGTCCCGGTCCCCAGCGTCCGTGGTAACAGGGGTGTATTCTGATTCAAGGTCATCGAGCGCATAGCACCCGCCGAGGGCGACGGCGGCGAGCGTGGGCACGAGCACGAGGAAGAGGCGAGAGAGGCTGGGCATGACAGTCTCGGTGGTTTGCGATGGCCTCGGTGGCGTGAGCGCTCGGGAGGGGCGAGGTGTGTTCATATGGCGCCCCTTGATCGCGTCGTCAAGCGTCACCCGGCGACTCCGGGTCGCTCGACAGGTCGGGGGGGTTGGGCTACGCTGCAAGCCATGAGGCCACGCGCAGTATAGCGGCTGCGGGCCAGGGGTTCACCTGCTTGCGACTGAGGTCTGATGATTGTCTCCCGATGGGGTCGACCGGCCATCTGCTCGAGCGCCGCGCTGGCGGGCGTCCTCGTGTGGATCGCCGCGGGTGGGGCTGTTGCCCAGGAGACCGTTGCGCCGACGCCGGAGCAGATCCAGCTCTTCTCGCTCGCCACGGAGGCCTACAACGCCGAGGAGTACGACAAGTCGATCGAGCTGCTCGAGTCGGCCCTGGAGTACGGGCGCCTGAACCTGATCTACATGAGCCTGGGCCGCGCGTATTTCCGCAAGGGCCTCTGCAGCCAGGCGGCCACCGCGTACGACCAGAGCCTGGCGGCGCCCCAGGCGACCGACCCACCCCCGCAGGCGGTCAAGGCGCGCATCGAGGCGTACATCGACGAGCTGGAGACGAACTGCCTGGGCGTGCTGCTGGCGCGCTGCACCCCCCCCGACGCACTCGTGCGCGTGGACGGCGGCGAGCCGACGAGCTGCTCGGCCGGCTCGCTGGAGTTCGCGCCCGGGGCGCACCAGATCCAGGTCTCCTACCGCGACAAGCAGCTCCAGCAGGAGGTCGTGATCCTGGGCGGCCGCGAGGTGCGGGTGGCGTTTGATCTGGGCGCGCCGGAGGTGGAGCCCGAGCCCATACCGCCCGCGGAGGCCGGCATGACGCCGGCCACCTGGGGCTGGATCGGCGCCGGCGTGGGCGGCGCCATCCTCGTGACCGCGGCGGTCGTCGAGCTGACGGTGCTCGGGCCGGCGGTCGAGGACTTCCGCGCCGACACCTCGAACCGCCCAGCGCTCGACGACGCGCAGGGACTCCAGAGCGTGGTGCTGGGGCTGTACGTGGCCGGTGGCGTCGTCACCGCGGGGGGGATCGTCGCGGCGCTGTTGTTGGGCAATGGGGAGGAGGCGGGAGCGCTGCGCTGGGGGATCTGGCCCTCGTCGGATGGCGTCGCAGGCGGGCTGGGCTTCGGGTTCTGAGGACGTTTGGCAGAAGCTGCGCCTCCGATGCTCGATACGCAGATTCTGCGCGTGACGGGGGTCGTGGCCGGTCCGCGCGTGGTCGGCGGCTCCCCCGCGGCCGCAATCGCGGAGCAAAGCTCCGCGAGCGGCCTCGGCCCCTCGCGAGCAGTGACTCTGGTTCACATCTCGATGAACACCGTGACGGTAGGGGTCGGTGGTGCGGGAGAAGCTCCCCCGAGTCCGCGCCACTACAACCTCCGGCCTCCGTTCGTTCTCGCTGCGCTCGCCCGTCCTGCGCAGTTCGCTGCGCTCACTCCGCCGGCCTGCGGCCCTGGAGCAAAGCTCCGCGGGCGGCCTCGACCCCTCGTAAACGAGGGGTGCTCGGGCTCTCTGTCCACCCACGGGTGGAGGTGCACGCATCGAGACACGGTCGGAGTCTCAATCGGTGTCAGGTCAGATTGTCTTTGGGTCTCAATGGTTTAGAGCGTCGTGAGTCTCAGTCGGGGTCAGGTGCGCGTCGATGTGTGGGCGCCATGGTCGCGGGTGAGCGCAGGCGGGCCGGTGGCCCGTCGAGCATCACACTCCGTCTGGCGGCGCGTGAGC
>Ga0100377_1000138_pt1 | contig 54745 bp, 66 predicted proteins | sample CryGeymeta201501_FD_83664 | JGI IMG/M metagenome (GOLD analysis project Ga0100377, IMG submission 83664) | Groundwater microbial communities from Crystal Geyser aquifers in Utah, USA - Crystal Geyser metaG 2015-01 | ecosystem: Environmental > Aquatic > Deep subsurface > Groundwater | place: USA... | reverse complement strand
CCGACGGGGCGCCTCCCTAATCATCGCCATGTTTTTATGCGTTCTAATTTTGCTGTATGCCATGCCCCTAGCAAATTTAAATGTAGCTATTATAAAAAACAGGTTCTTTAAACACTTTGGGTAAGATTTTCCATAGTTTTGGGCTAGTGGAATAGGCACAACTCAATTTTGTGATAACGGAGAGCCCATGCCCGGAGTCGAAGTTTGTACTATACAGGGGATGGATGTAAATATCTCGTGTGTGGCACAGAGTGAACTTTGCAATGAGGATTGTAATGGCAATCCCGTAGTTATTTTGACTAGACCATTTTTACCGGGTGATCCATGTGATACAAATGAAGTTTGTCCTGGAACCAATGTTCCTGTCCCAGGGGAATTGGCTGCGGACATGAATAATTGTAATCCTGTAAATTTGTGTACGGTTCAATGTGCTTCAGAATGTATTGCCAAATTTGGTGCTTGTCCAACAACTCCTAATCCAGATGCCGGCACCGATGTAGAACAAGATAGTGATACCGGTCTTACTACACCCGATGCCGATAATAGTACGGATACAGGTGATAATGTTGAACCTGATGCAGTAGAAGGAGAGGATCAAGGTCTTGTTGTCCCCAAGGAACAGAAGGCCCCTAGCTGTAGTACAGCACCAAACTCTACTCCGGAAGACGTCAAAAATACAATTTGGGCGTTACTTATGGCAATGGGTACAATTGGTGCAACTGGATTAAGAAAGCGAAAGTAGCAGAAGATGCCCTCGCCCTTCGGTCTCGGGTTTTTCCCAGGAACAAATTTCCTATATACTTACCTTCATGGTCTAATCATATTCCCCCACCCTATCCAAAACAACCTATTCCACTCTGGAACTGTACTTCTTGAATTTTCCTCTTGCATAAAGTCTAATCTTCCACTAAATTACCGAAGCTAGAAAATTAAGTCACTTATCAATGCCAACCATCAATCAACTCGTTCGTAAAGGGCGACCAAAGAAACGAAAAGGAGATGTTACTCCTGCACTAACTTATGCAAGTAACAACTTAAAAGGAGGAAAGAAGATTAAAGTAAATGCTCCCCAAAAACGCGGAGTATGTGTACGTGTCTTCACAATGACACCAAAGAAACCGAATTCAGCTTTACGAAAAGTTGCTCGTGTTCGACTTACTAACGGTATGGAGGTTAACGCCTACATCCCCGGCGAAGGTCACAATCTACAAGAGCACTCTGTTGTTTTAATCCGTGGTGGCCGTGTAAAAGATTTACCGGGTGTACGTTATCATATCGTTCGCGGTAATTTGGATACTCAAGGTGTAGACGGACGTCAAAAAAGCCGTTCTAAATACGGAACTAAACGACCTAAAAAATAATAATTACTAAGTACTAATTAATATGAAACATAACGCAGTTTACATCGCCAGCTATTCAACTCCTCTTCTAGAGAAGTTTATCAATTACGTAATGTTGGACGGAAAGAAATCAGTAGCTCGAGACATTACTAAAGAGATGCTAGCCACAATGAAAGAAAAGACAAAGCAAGATCCCCTAAAAGTATTCGAGCAAGCTGTTAGCAATGTAAAACCTGCAATGGAAGTACGAGCTAAGCGTATTGGTGGTGCTGTTTATCAAATTCCTATGGAAGTTAAGCCTAAGCGTCAAGTTATGTTGGCTTTCCGTTGGATTATTGATGCTGCCCGCAAACGTAAAGGCGCACCAATGGCCGAAAAATTAGCTACTGAACTACTTCAAGCTTTTAACAACGAAGGGGCTTCAATGAAGAAGAAAGAAGATACTCATCGTATGGCACAAGCTAATAAGGCATTCGCTCATTACGCTCGTTACTAAAACCAATAACTAACTCTAAGCTCATGAAAGACCTTAAGAATCTTCGCAATATAGGAATTATTGCGCATATTGATGCTGGTAAAACCACTACTACCGAACGTGTACTCTTTTATACAGGTAAAACTCATAAGATCGGTGAAACTCACTCTGGTGAATCTCAAATGGACTGGATGGAACAAGAGCGCGAACGTGGTATTACAATTACCTCAGCGGCCACAACTTGTTTCTGGAAAGACATTCAAATTAATATTATCGACACCCCCGGTCACGTAGACTTTACTGTAGAGGTAGAGCGTTCTTTGCGTGTACTAGATGGTGGTGTTGCCGTATTTGACGGTTCTCAAGGTGTAGAACCTCAATCCGAAACAGTATGGCGCCAAGCAGATAAATACCACGTCCCTCGTATCGCCTTCGTAAATAAAATGGATAAAACCGGTGCTGACTTTTTCATGAGCCTTGATTCTATTCACACTCGCCTCACAAAAGATGCTGCTGCCATTCAATTACCAATTGGTTTTGAATCCACCTACTCAGGCGCTGTCGACCTAGTTGACCTTAAAGCCTACAATTTTGCCGGCGACCACGGTGTCGACATCGTAGAAATCGACATCCCCGAAGACATGAAAGACAAAGTTGCCGAATACCGAAACATCCTTATTGAAAAAGTAGCTGAATGCGACGACAAATTCATGGAAATCTACCTAAGTGGCGACGAATGCACAAACGACGAACTTAAAGCCGCAATCCGTCGTGCCACTATCACCAACAGCTTCTACCCTGTACTTTGTGGAACCGCTCTGCAAAACAAAGGTGTACAACATGTACTGGACGCTGTTCGTGATTATTTACCTTCTCCAATGGACGTAGGTGCCATTAAAGGTACAGACCTAAGAGGTGAAGCCGAAGTAATCCGCAATCCAGATCCAAACGAACCTTTCTCTGCCCTAGTTTTCAAAATTGCAACCGATCCCTATGTTGGTACACTTGCCTTCTTCCGTGTTTACTCCGGTACACTAACTTCCGGTAGTTATGTTTTAAACGCAACTACAGACAGTAAAGAACGTGTAGGTCGTATCTTACAGATGCATGCCAACTCCCGTGAAGAAATTAAAGAAGTTGCCGCCGGAAACATTGGTGCGATTGTCGGTCTTAAAGGAACAAAAACCGGTGACACCATTTGTGACCTTGCTAAACCAGTAATGCTCGAAAACATTGAATTCCCTGAACCAGTAATTTCAATCGCTATCGAACCTAAAACTAAAGCCGACCAAGAAAAAATGGGAATCGCCCTTCAAAAACTATCTGAAGAAGATCCTACTTTCCGTGTTCATACAGATGAAGAAACCGGACAAACAATTATCTCCGGTATGGGTGAACTTCACCTAGATATCTTGGTAGATCGTATGAAGCGTGAATTTAAAGTTGAAGCTAACATCGGTGCGCCACAAGTTGCCTACCGTGAAACAATTCAAACAGAAGTTAAAGCTGAAGAAAAATACGCAAAACAAAGTGGTGGTCGTGGTCAATACGGTCATGTACTTATCAAAATCATTCCTCAAGAAACCGGTAAAGGTTATGAATTCGTCAACTCCGTTGTTGGTGGGAAAATCCCACGTGAATACATCCCAGCTGTGGATAAAGGTATTCAAGAAGCAATGACTCGTGGTGTTGTTGCCGGCTACCCAATGGTCGATATTAAAGTTGAACTTTACGACGGTTCCTACCATGATGTGGATTCCAACGAAATGGCCTTCAAAATTGCCGGCTCAATGTGTTTCCAAAAAGGTGCCAAACAAGCAGGCCCGGTGCTACTAGAACCAATTATGGCTGTAGAAGTAGTTACACCCGAAGAACATTTTGGTGACGTTATGGGAAATCTAAGTTCACGACGTGGTCAAATCCGTCAAACTGGCGATCGTGGTATGGCTAAAACAATTCAAGCCTTCGTTCCCCTAGCCGAAATGTTTGGCTACGCAACCGATCTCCGCTCAATGACACAAGGACGAGCCTCCTACTCTATGGAAATGGATCATTACGACAAAGTTCCAAATAACATCTCTGACGAAATAAAGAAGCAAAGAGGAGTAGAATAAAGTAAGTCACCTTGCAATAACAAATCTTCTTGGCTAGAATGCCAACGCTAAAAAACCTCACTATATCTCCTAACCACACACATTTATGGCTGAAGGTGTATTCGATCGATCAAAGCCTCACCTTAATATAGGTACAATTGGTCACGTCGATCATGGAAAAACAACCCTTACCGCTGCAATTACGAATGTTGCTGCAGCCCATTTCGGGGGAACGAACAAAGCAGTTGCGTTTGCTAACATTGACAACGCTCCTGAAGAAAGAGAACGCGGTATTACTATTGCGACATCTCACCAAGAGTATGAAACTGACAAACGTCACTATGCTCACGTTGATTGTCCTGGACATGCCGATTACGTTAAGAACATGATTACTGGTGCTGCTCAAATGGACGGTGCAATCTTGGTTGTATCCGCTGCCGATGGTCCAATGCCACAAACTCGTGAACATATCTTGCTTGCTCGTCAGGTAAACGTTCCTTATATCGTAGTATTCCTAAACAAAATGGATATTGCTGATCCGGAAATCGCTGAACTTTCAGAAATGGAAGTACGTGAACTCCTAAGCAAATACGATTTCCCAGGTGACGACACCCCAGTCATCAAAGGTTCTGCTCTTAAAGCATTAGAAAACCCATCAGGTCCCGATGCTGAACCAATTCTAGAACTACTAAAAACAGTTGATGAATACATTCCTCAACCAAAACGTGAACTAGACAAACCATTCCTTATGCCAGTAGAAGACGTATTCTCAATCAAAGGTCGAGGTACAGTTTCTACAGGTCGTATCGAACAAGGTATTGTTAAAGTAAACGAAGAAGTTGAAATCGTAGGTGTACGAGACACTCGCAAAGTAGTCGTTACCGGTGTAGAAATGTTCCGTAAACAACTTGATCAAGGTCAAGCTGGTGATAACGTTGGAATCCTTCTACGTGGTATCGAACGAGATGATATCGAACGTGGTCAAGTAATTGCTGCCCCAGGCACAATCACTCCACATACAAAATTCGAAGCTGAAGTTTATATCCTTTCTAAAGAAGAAGGTGGACGTCATACTCCATTCTTCAAAGGTTACAAACCTCAATTCTACATGCGTACAACTGACGTTACCGGTGACGTTACTCTACCAGACGGCGTAGAAATGGTAATGCCTGGTGATAACATCAAACTAAATGTTGAACTTGGAGTTCCAATCGCCATGGACGAAGGTCTACGTTTCGCTATCCGTGAAGGTGGCCGAACAGTAGGTGCCGGCGTTGTAACAAAAATCATTCAGTAAGTAGCTTTCAAAAGATAAACCTAAAAGACCCTCGGTAAAACGAGGGTCTTTTTGTTATAATTTACGCTCCAACCACTTCATCTCAAATTCTAAAACGTCGCAAGATCTCGCTAGGCTCGATTTTCCCTTGACTCCCCCGCCCCAATCCTATAAAAAGTCTACACAAATCGTCCTTACTGTTTTTAGTAAGTGCGTCACCACCAATGGTGAAATCTCAAACTATAATCGCAAATTGCGATCTTATACCCGAGGTTTACATCAGCGTCGGGATCTTCCAATTACATTTTAATTGCACAAAACTATGGCAACTCCTCAAAAAATTCGTATTAAAATTAAAGCATTTGATCACAAAATCATCGATCAAGTTGCAAGTTTGATTATCCAAACTGCCGAAGATACTGGTGCCATTGTGGCCGGACCAATCCCCTTGCCAACAATTATTGAAAAATTCACAGTAAACAAGTCAACATTCGTTAATAAAACTTCACGCGACCAATATGAAATCCGAACTCACAACCGACTAATCGACATCAAAGAGATCGCTCCACATACAATTGATTCGCTTACCAACCTCAATTTACCGACCGGCGTGAACATCGAAATCAAAATGCTTAACACCCCAGACGTAAAAGAAAAGAAAACTTCTAAAAAATAACTTGACTTTGAGTAACCTCGCCATTACCATTTGGCGGCTAATCAAAATTAGTAAAGTTACTCGCACGTTACGGGCTCCTAATAATTAGGAAACTAAAGATCTGTAACCATAAATTAACCTCTGCTACACTATGCCAGGTATACTTGGAAAAAAGATCGGTATGACTCGAGTAGTCAACGAAGACGGAACAATGATTCCCGTTACAATTATCGAATGTGCGCCAAACATCATCACTCAAGTTAAGACAGAAGAGAAAGATGGTTACAACGCAATCGTCCTTGGTTGCTATGCTCTAAAAAATCCAACCAAAAACAGACGATTCCGTCATTTAGGCGAATTCAAATGTGAAAATACTGAAGGATACGAAAAAGAAAACAATATCGATGTAAACGTTCTTAGCGACATTAAGACCGTTACAATCATGTCTACATCAAAAGGTAAAGGTTTTCAGGGTGTAATCAAACGACACAACTTCTCACGCGGTCCGGAAAGTCATGGTTCACGTCATCACCGTCAACCAGGTTCCATTGGTGCCTGTGCAATGCCGGGGCGTGTAATTAAAGGTAAAAAAATGGCTGGACGTATGGGTAGCGATCGAACCACACTAAAAAATATTCCGGTTGTATTAGTCGATGCAGCCAAAAACCTAGTTGCTGTTAAAGGTCCTATTCCAGGATCTATCAGTACTATCGTTAAATTAACAATCGAATAACATGCAAGTAATAGTATACGACCAAAAAGGTAAAGAAGTTGAAAAGTTAACTTTGAATGAACAAATCTTTGGAATTGTTCCAAATGAAGAGTTGGTTCATCAAGCTTTAGTTCGACAACATGCCAATGCTCGAATAGCTACTGCTCAAGTTAAAGGCCGCAGTGATGTTCGTGGTGGTGGACGCAAGCCTTACCGTCAAAAAGGTACAGGTCGCGCTCGTCAAGGTTCAATTAGAGCACCTCATTACGTAGGTGGTGGTGTTGTTTTCGGTCCAACAACTGACCGTAACTACACTAAGCAAATGCCAAAAAAGCAACGTCGTAAAGCTCTATTCAGTGCTTTATCTTCAAAAGCTGCAGCCAATGCTATTATTGTTCTCGATAAATACGTAGACAAAGACGAAAAGACAAAGAATTTCGCCACAACATTGTCTTTGTTACCAATGACAAGAAACGCCCTTGTGGTTACCGATCGCCAAACTAAAGATTTGATTAACCGAGTTAGCGGCAATCTACCAGAAGTAAAAACAATTTTGACTCAATACTTAAACATTGCCGACCTACTTAAGTACAGAACAATCATTTTCCTCAAAGATTCCCTATTAGAAATCGACTCTATCTTCTTAAACCAGTAAGCAATGCAAACTAATTACATTATCAAACCGGTAGTTACAGAAAAGTCTGTAAGCCAAGGCGAAGCCAACAAGTTTACATTCCTGGTTCGCAACGATGCTACTAAGGTAGCCATCTCTCAACAATTGATCGAAATCTACGGTGTTGTACCAACAAAAGTTAACATGCAAAAGCTTCCTGCCAAACATCGTACGGCTGGTCGTCAAGTAATTAACAAGCGTAAGGCACACAAACGTGCAATTGTTACCTTCCCTGCCAATTCCAACATTGATCTATTCAAAACGAAAGCTAAGAAATAATTATAACTGCTAATCATAACTACTATGGCTCTTAAGAAATTCAAACCGACTACTCCAGGAAGACGTCAAATGTCTGTTGCTTCCTTTGAGCAATTAACAACGAGTAAACCAACTGGTAAAACTGTTTCTAAAAAAAGCAACGCCGGCCGTAACAATACAGGTCGACTAACTGTTCGTCACCGTGGTGGTGGACACAAACGTCGTTACCGAGTAATCGATTTCGACCGAACTGCTAAACTAAACATCCCAGGAAAGGTTACGGCTATTGAATACGATCCAAATCGAACAGCATACATTATGTTAGTAACTTATGTTGATGGTGACAAACGTTATCACATTGCACCAGAAGGCATTCAACTAGACGACCAAGTCATTACCGCCAAAATGGGTAAGATTAAGAAAGGGTCACGATACCAGCTACGAAATATCCCTGTCGGATATAGTATCTATAATATCGAACTAATTCCTGGTAAAGGTGGACAAATCGTTCGCTCTGCCGGCGCATCAGCTAAATTAGTTTCACTCGAAGGTCCATACGCACAAGTTCAAATGACTTCTAGTGAAATACGATTATTTCAAAAAGATTCATACGCAACAATCGGTGAAGTAAGTAATGCCGAACACAGCAACCTCGTAATTGGTAAAGCTGGTCGTATGCGCTGGATGGGACGACGTCCGCAAGTCCGTGGTAAAGCCATGAATCCAATTGACCATCCGCATGGTGGTGGTGAAGGTGGAAGTCCAATTGGTCTTATCCATCCAAAAACTCCATGGGGTGCACCAGCGTTGGGGCACAAAACCAGAAGAAGAAAAGAAACAAATAAATGGATCGTTAAACGTCGAAAGAAATAAATAAACTTGAAATTTGATTAATAAACCGCTAAAAAGCATTAGCACTTAACTAAACAACTATGGCACGCAGCTCAAAAAAAGGTCCCTATGTAGATCCAAAACTAATGAAGAAAATCATCGCAATGGTTACTATTGGGGAAAAACGTATCATTAAAACTTGGGCACGCCGCTCAGATATCGCTCCAGAATTTGTAGGTTTCACATTCGCAGTTCACAATGGCCAACAACATATTCCGGTATTCGTATCTGAAAACATGGTTGGACATAAACTCGGAGAATTCTCCCCTACTCGCAAGTTTAAAGGCCATGGTGGAAAAATGGCCAAATAATAATTCTAATTAACTAATTTATAGAAATGAAAGCACGACTTAGTAACGCTCGCATATCACCAAAAAAAATGAACCTAGTTGCAGGACTTATTCGCCGAGCAGATGTTAACAAAGCAGCTCAACTTCTTAAATTTACAAACAAAAAAGCCGCAGGAATTCTTTTAAAGCTATTGGAATCTGCAATCGCTAACGCTGTTAATAACTTTGACCAAAAACGCGACGAACTTATTATTGATGAAATCAAGGTAACCAAAGGTTCAACTTACACTCGCGCAATGCCTGCCTCTCGTGGTCGCTCTAATCCTATTAAAAAAGTAAACTCTCATGTAACTTTTTTCCTAAAGGCACAAACAGTAGTCAAAAAGGCAGCCAAAAAGACAGCCGAGAAGGCTGCTGTTACTCAATAATTAACCTCTAAACTTTACTATGGGCCAGAAAGTACATCCAGTTGGAATGCGTATCGGAATTAATAGAGGATGGAACTCTAGTTGGTTCGGAACAAAACGTAATTACGCCAGCTTATTACATCAAGAACTTAGAATCCGCGAATATCTAGATACCCAATTTAACGGGTTAGGAGTCTCATACGTTGAACTTGCTCAAAACAACAACATCGTTGACCTTAAGATCCATACCGCTAAACCAGGCTTAATCATTGGTCAACAAGGAGCTAAAATCGAAGAACTTAAAGAAAAACTACACAGTAAATTCAACTTAAACTTTAGTATCGAAGTAATCGAAATTAGAAAACCCGCTATCGATGCAGCAATTGTTGCAGACAGTATCGCTAAACAACTAGAACGTCGTATCTCTTACCGACGTGCCTGTAAAGCTGCCATTGAAAAAGCAATGGAGCAAGGTGCCAAAGGTATCAAAATTAGTTTGGGTGGTCGTCTTAACGGCGTAGAAATTGCACGAAGTGAATTCTTTACTCGTGGCAAAATCCCTCTACATACATTACGTGCCGATATCGATTACAAAAATGTTAGAGCGCAAACCACATACGGTGCAATCGGCATTAAAGTTTGGGTTTATCACGGTGAAGTTTTCGATCGTTCAGCCAAAAAAGAAACTTCCAAATAATAATATTGCCAAAACTAACTTTCTCTATATAATCATTACACTTTTTGCTCCAAAATCATGTTACTACCTAAAAAACTAAAACATAGAAAGACTCATCGCTTAAGAGGAAAACGCGCTGGTATGTCTAAAAACGGCAATACTATTGCCTTCGGACGTTTCGGAATTAAAGCAATGGGGCAAGCGGAAATTACTTCTCGTCAAATCGAGTCTGCACGTCGTGCTATCGCTCGTGCAATCAAACGTGGTGGCAAAGTTTGGATCCGTATATTCCCACAAAAGCCAATCACACGTAAAGGTGCAGAAGTACCAATGGGTAGTGGTAAAGGTGCTCTAGATCATTACGCAATTGATATTAAACCAGGTCGCATTTTGTTTGAAATGGATGGTGTTGAAGAAACAATTGCAAGAGCTGCCCTTAAGCTAGCAATCTACAAATTACCAATCAAATGCAAAGTAGTTGACCGTGATGCCATTAATTAATACACACTATGTCTAAATCAGAAAATGACGTAAAAGCCTTCTCCGATAGCGAACTAGGCAAAGAAATCATCAAAACCGAATCAGAACTATACGAATTAGGTATCTCAATTCGATCCAATCAATCAAATGATTTAAAAAATTATCACAACCTCAAGAAACGCAGAGCACGACTTAAGACCGAACAATCTGCACGCCGTATCCAAAAAGAAGCGGCATAATCATAAATAACATAACCCTGAGCACTTATGCGTTCAAAAACTGGTGTAGTCATCTCGAATAAAATGGAAAAAACAATCGTAGTTGGAGTTAGTTATTCAAAGCTGCACCCTCTATATAAAAAAGCGTATACTGAACAAAATAAGTTCTATGCTCATGATCCTGAAGGTAAATTCCAAATTGGTGATGCAGTAACAATCTACGAGTGCCGCCCACTAAGTAAGACTAAAAGATGGACTGTTATACCTCCTCAAAAATAACGTTAACTGTAACTAATTGCCATGATTCAAACACAAACATTACTAAAAGTAGCGGACAACTCTGGAGCCAAGGTCGTACAATGTATTAAAGTATTAGGTGGTTCTAAGAAAAGATATGCCAGAATTGGCGATATTATCGTCGTATCAGTTAAACAAGCAACTCCAGGTGGTACTGTTAAAAAGAAAGCAGTAGAAAAGGCCGTGGTTGTGCGTACTACTAAAGAAATTTCTCGTAAAGATGGTTCTTACATCCGTTTCGATGAAAACGCAGTTGTAATTGTAAATAAAGACAATCAACCAAAAGCAACTCGTGTATTTGGACCTGTAGCTCGTGAACTACGTGAAGAAAGTGGTAAATTTCAAAAAATTATCAGTCTGGCACCAGAAGTACTTTAATCAAACAATTATCATGAAAATTAAAACCGGAGATCAAGTCATCGTAATCAGTGGAGCTAACAAAGGTAAGCAAGGTAAAGTTATGCGAGTTATTAAGACAGCTGATCGTATCGTGGTTGAAAAGGTAAACGTACGCAAACGACATGTACGTCGTGGCCCTAACCAACCAGGTCAAATCGTGGAATTCGAAGCATCAATTCATGTTTCCAACGTCAGCATCATCGACCCCAAAACAAGCAAGCCTACTCGTATCGGCTACCAGAAGCTAGAAAACGGTAAAAAGATCAGAATTGCAAAAAAATCTGGACAAGAACTAAAATAACGCTAATATACATCCCACTTAACTAAAGCCCAATGGCAGAAGCAATCGCATTACATCAACGGTTTAAAAAGGAAATTCTCCCTGAATTACAAAAAAAGCTTAACAAAAGCACAGTTGCCGCTGTACCTCAAGTTACAAAAGTGGTACTAAACGTCGGAATTGGTCGATTTAAAGAAGACAAAAAAATGGTAGCTGAAATTGTTGAAAATATGACAGCTATTGCCGGTCAAAAACCAATCCTTAATAAATCTCGTAAAGCGATCTCAAACTTCAAACTTCGTATTGGAATGCCTGTAGGTATTAAAGTTACATTACGTGGTGAAAAAATGTACAACTTCCTAAACAAACTGATAAACGTAGTCTTCCCTCGTATTCGCGATTTCCGTGGCTTCTCTGAAAAGAGTTTTGATGGAAATGGTAATCTTTCGATCGGAATCAAGGAGCACACAGTTTTCCCGGAAGTGCTACAAGTAGACAGTACGAGAATTCACGGCGTTCAAATTACAATTCATACAACTGCAACTAACGACGCAGATGCACATGAGCTAATGAAACTTTTCAAATTCCCTTTCCGAAAATTAACTACTCAATAACTACTACCTTATTTATGGCTAAGACATCGATGATCGCCAGAGCGCGAAAATTACAACGGAAACAACTAAGTGCATTTGCTGCTGGTAAAAAACTTGAAAAATCCACAAGTGTCTTCAATGTCTGTCAATTATGCGGTCGTACTCGTGGTTACATGCGTCGATTCCAAATGTGTCGCATCTGCTTCCGTCAACGTGCCCGTAAAGGAGAAATTATGGGTGTAAAGAAATCTTCTTGGTAGAAATTAACTTCAATATCACATGTATACTGATACAATCGCAGATCTATTAACTAGAATCCGAAACGCACAACATGCGCGTCAAGATGCTACTATGGTTCCCCACTCTAACGAAAAGGAATCAATCCTAAAGGTTCTCAAAGAAAACGGCTATGTAATGGATTACGAAATCATTCCAGGCGACAACAACAAGAAAAACATCAAGGTACTATTAGACGCTGCAAAACGAAATACAGTCCTAAAACGTGTTAGTACTCCAGGTCAACGTATCTACAAACAAGCTTCCGAAATCAAAATGGTTAAATCCGGTATCGGGATTAACATCATTTCTACCTCAAAAGGAGTAATGACAGGCAAAGAAGCTAAAAAGCAAAATCTAGGTGGAGAAGTAATCTGCCAAGTATATTAATAACTAATTTACCTCATTATCATGTCAAGAATTGGGAAATTACCAATTGAATTACCAAGCGGTGTAACAGTTGAAATCACAGGAACAAACGTAAGTATTAAAGGACCAAAAGGTGAACTTAGTCATAACCTTCCTGAAAGTATTTCAATCGAACAGATTGATAATGCTCTAGTATTGGTTCGTGTTGATGAATCAACAGAAGCTCGTTCTCTACATGGTCTAAGCCGAAGTTTAGTTGATAATATGGTAGTAGGCGTTAGTAAAGGGTTTGAAAAACAATTGGAACTAGTTGGAGTAGGTTATCGTGCCGCTCTACAAGGCAAAAAATTATCATTGAGCCTTGGTTATTCACATCCAGTTGTGTACAGTATCCCCGAAGGAATCGAAGTAACTCAAGATAAAGACAAACAAAGTATTCTAACCGTTACCGGCATCGACAAACAAAAAGTTGGACAAGTAGCAGCGGAAATCAGAGAATATCGAAAACCGGAACCTTACAAAGGTAAAGGTATCCGTTACGTCGGCGAATATGTACGTCGTAAAGCTGGTAAAACTTCAAGCTCATAGAGCAAAACTATCAACTAACTACTAAATAGCATGACTGCAATTAAAGCTCAAAAACGGATAAATCGAAAACGTAGAATTCGTAGTCGGATACATGGAACAGCAGTACGTCCACGTCTAGTTGTTTATCGTTCTAATCGCAATCTATCTGTACAGTTAATTGATGACGACAAAGGTGTTACTCTCGTTTCTGCGTCAAATATGAAAGCAAAAGAAAACAATGTCGAAGCTGCTAAAGTTGTCGGCACCGAAGTTGCTAAAAAGGCTCTAGAAAAGAAAATCACAACTTGTGTTTTCGATCGAAATGGGTACAACTATCACGGTAAAGTTAAAGCCTTGGCAGATGCTGCTCGTGAAAACGGACTTCAATTCTAATTACTACCTCTAATAACTAAACAGTACTTATGGCTAATCCCCACTCAAAAGGAAAAAATCGTGCAACTAAAGCAAAAGAGTTTGAAGAAACGGTAATTCAAATCGATCGTGTTACTCGTGTAGTAAAAGGTGGTCGTCGTCTTCGTTTCCGTGCAACTGTTGTAATTGGAAATCGTAAAGGTGATGTTGGATTGGGTCTTGGTAAATCAACTGAAGTAACAGGAGCCATCCAAAAAGCTGTTTCAAAAGCCAAACGTAACATGATTACAGTCCCTCTCGATGGCGAAACAATACCACATGACATCAATATTAAATTCAAGAGTTCAAAGATTTTAATTATCCCTGCTGGACCAGGTACTGGTATTATTGCCGGTGGATCTGTTCGTAAAGTATTGGAACTTGCCGGTATTAAAAATATTCTAAGTAAATCCCTAGGGTCATCAAATCGTGTCAATAATGCTAAAGCAACAATAGAGGCTCTCAAGGCATTATATCCAAATGACAGAATGAAGAAGCTGGCAGCTAGTAAGCAAGTGACTCCAGCTGCCACAACAGCTGCAAAGGCAGAAGACAAGAAAGAAGAAAAGGCCGCTGAAGCGGCTGGTAAATAATTCTAAGAACTAATATTTTTCAATCATGCAACAACATACAATTAAGCCGGCTGAATCTCAGACCAAAAAACGCACACGTGTTGGTCGTGGTAATGCTGCCGGAAAAGGCACATACTGTGGACGTGGTGTCAAAGGTCAAAGTGCCCGTAGTGGTGGTAAACGTCGACCCGGATTTGAAGGTGGTCAAACTCCCCTTATCCGTCTTATGCCTAAACTACCTGGTTTTAGACATCCTCATGTAGAACAAAAAACTCACCAACCAATCAATCTTTCTGATTTAGAAGCAAATTTTGACAATGGTGAAGCAGTTACTAAAATTGAATTAAAAGCTAAAGGATTAATTACATCTCTCAAACGTCCAATCAAACTGTTAGGTAAAGGTACAATTAGTAAGAAGCTAACCATCACCGTAACAGCAGCCTCAGCTTCAGCTATCGCCGCTATTGAAGCAATTGGCGGGCAACTAATTTTACCTCCAGTAGTAGAAAAAGTACGCAAAAGAGACAAAAAACTCACAAAAATGGGCAAATAAATCAACTACTAACCAAAACAAATGAATTTCATTAAACAGATTTGGAACTCAAAAGACCTACGTAAGAAAATCCTGTTTACCGTTGGAGTTCTTGTTTTTTATCGTATTCTGACCCAAATCTCTCTACCTGGAGTGAATTTGGTTAATCTTCAGAAAATTTTTGAAGCCAATCAATTCCTCAGTTTATTTAGTGTTTTAACCGGTGGTAGTGCCGAAAACTTTTCAATCATCTTAATGGGGCTTTCTCCTTATATTAATGCCTCAATTATCATTCAGTTACTTACTGTTATCGTTCCTAAATTTGAAAGTCTTTCTAAAGAAGGTGACCAAGGACGTCGTACACTTAACAGTTACACACGTTGGTTAACACTTCCTTTAGCATTCCTTCAGTCATATGGAATGATTGTTTTATTAAACTCACAATCACAATTGCCAATTATTGAGAATCTTGGCGATCCAATGGTTATTCTACCAATTATGTTAACCGTAACAGCTGGTACAGTCCTATTGATGTGGCTTGGTGAACTAGTAACAGAAATCGGAATCGGTAATGGAACATCTATTATTATCTTGGCCGGTATTATCGCTTCCCTCCCGGCTCAAATAGCTCAAAGTTTAGCACTTTCTACCTCAAACTCCGAACAGCTAATCCCATTGTTAATTATGTTTTTAGTAACTTTGGGGCTAACAATATTAGCCATCTTAATTACAGAAGGTGTTCGTAAAATACCAATTACATACGCTAGTCGTGGTGCCAAAGGTCAAATGTCAAATCTACCTTTACGGATCAACCAAGCAGGCATGATCCCAATTATCTTTGCAGTCTCAGTTGTCGCTTTTCCAACAATCTTGGCTCAATTAGCACAACAATCAACTAATCCAACCCTACTGGCAATTTCCGAATTCATTGTTTCTAACCTATCCGTTAATAGTCCTGCTTATCTAACGATTTACTTCGTTCTAATTTTAGCTTTCACCTTCTTCTACGTCAGCATTACCTTTAAGCCTGAAGAAGTCGCTGAAAACATTCAAAAGCGTGGTGGTTATGTACCTGGAATTCGACCAGGACAACCAACTGCTGAATTTTTACACAAAGTTTCCAATCGTCTTAACTTATTTGGTGGGTTCTTCCTAGCTTTGATTGCAATTCTGCCTGTCCTCATTCAAAACACATTCACAAGCTTAAACCTAGGCTCTGCACCCATTTTAATCAGCGGTGCCGGACTTATTATCATCACTGGCGTAACTCTAGACTTACTACGCCAAATCAACGCTCAAATGATAATGCACGACTACAATAAATTGATCTAAGCTCATCATGGACTATTTTTTCTTTGGTATCCAAGGATCCGGCAAAGGCACCCAAACTAAACTTCTTGGGCAAAATTACAATATTCCGGTTTTTGAAACAGGCCATGAATTAAGAACAATGGCCATGCAAGACACAGAACTTGGCCGAAGAGTTAAACAAACAATCGAAGGTGGCGATCTCGTTACCAACGAAATTGTTATGGAAATCGTCGAAGCATTTATAAGTACGAACGAAGACGCCAAGCACCTTATTTTTGACGGTATCCCAAGAAACAAAGACCAACAAGCAATGTTACATCAGCTACTAGAAAACCATGGCAGAGATTACTCGGCAGTCTTAATCACACTCACAAAACCGGAAGCAATGACTCGCCTACTCAAAAGAGCAGAAATAGAAGGTCGTGCCGATGATACAAAAGAAGGTATCGAAAAAAGAATTAACATTTTCTTTGAGCAAACAGAACCACTCTTAAGTCACTACCGTCAAAATCATCAACTTATCGAAATTAAAGGTGACCAAACAGTCGAAGCAGTTTATACTGAAGAAGTTGCAAAACTAGATCTCTAATAATTTGTAATGATTAACATCAAAACTCCTGCCGAAATTGACGCAATGCGCACCGGTGGAGCAATTTTAGCCAACATTCTTGAGGAAATTAAAGCATATACACAAGCAGGCATGACTACCCACCGCCTTAACGAATATGCCGAAACCTTATTTGCAAAATACAGTGTAATCCCCTCCTTTAAAGGCTACCAAGGATTTCCCGCCGCCATTTGCACAGCAATCAACGATGAAGTCGTACACGGTATCCCAAACAACGCTGCTATTAAGACCGGAGACATTATTGGTGTCGATGCCGGCGTCTTTTATAAAAACCTTCATACAGACTCAGCAATCACATTTGCCGTTGGTTCAGTTAGTCCAATTGCCCAAATGCTCATAAACGAAACTACCAACGCCCTGTGGGCAGGTATAAATATGGTTAAACCGGGTAATCAAATTGGTGACGTTAGCTATGCTATCTATAACCATCTCAAAAAACACAATATTACTGTTATCCCCGAACTAATTGGCCACGGTGTCGGACACAAGCTTCATGAAGAACCACAAGTCCCTAATATTGGTAAGCAGCATTCCGGTCCAACTCTTAAACCCGGCATGACTTTTGCTATCGAACCAATCACCTGTTTGGGTAAACGCAATATCGAAACATTAAGTGATAAATGGACAATCGTCACCAAGGATGGGTCGCTTGCTTGTCAGCAGGAACACACTGTTTTGGTTACTACAACAGGCGTAGAAGTTCTTACCGAAAAAAAAGCCTTTACAAACTCTTAAAGTTTCACTAAATTTCCCCTTGCATTAGTCAAGTCCTTTCGCTAAAATTCCATAGCTTTTACCCACAAACAGGGCTTTAAGCAGCACTTAATCAAAATTTGGATGGCGAAGGAACAAGCAATTGAAATGGAAGGAGTCATCGTTGAAACGCTTCCCAATGCCGAATTCATTGTCCAAGTCATCTCTGGTGAAGAAGGTGAAAAGATCAATTTTGATGACCCGGAAGCACATCGTGTACGGGCTAGAATCTCTGGAAAAATGAGAATGAACTACATCAAAATCAGTCCAGGTGACCGTGTAACCGTTGAAGTGTCCCCTTACGACACAACGCGCGGACGCATTACCTACCGTAATAAATAACATATACTTTCATGAAAGTAAGACCATCTGTCAGAAAAATGTGCGAAAAATGTAAACATATTAAGCGTAAAGGCGTTAATCGTGTTATTTGTGAAAACCCTCGTCATAAACAACGACAAGGCTAATTTTTTTAATTATAATTTAAGTTTACCACTGTGGCTCGTATAGTAGGCGTAACATTACCGGACGAAAAAAGAATTGTGATTGCTCTCACCTATATTTATGGTATTGGCAATAGTGTAAGTAAAGAACTTCTTACAAAGTTAAATATTGATTTTAATAAAAGAACTAAAGAACTTACCGAAAGCGAATTAAACGAATTACAAGCAGAAATCGCAAAAATCACCACTGAAGGTGACTTACAACGTAAGCATTCAATGGATATTAAGCGTTTACAAGAAATCGGATCTTACCGTGGCGTCCGTCACCGAAAACGTTTGCCCGTACGTGGTCAACGCACTCAATGTAATGCTCGTACACGTAAAGGACACAAACGTCTGACTGTTGCCGGTAAAAAGAAGGCAACTAAATAATAACTGCTAATTAACTTATCTCTACTTTATGGCTAAAGCAAAAAAACGTAGCATCAGTCTCGGAAAAGCGTTCATTCAATCTACTTTCAATAATACCATTATTACGCTTACAGATATGGACGGTGGTGTTATCTCTTGGAGTAGTTCAGGTTCATGTGGTTTTAAAGGAGCTCGTAAATCAACTCCCTACGCAGCTCAAACTGCATCAGAAAGTGCAGTCAGCAAAGCAAAGAATTCCGGACTAGAAAAAGTACATGTGTTTATTAAAGGAATTGGCCCAGGTCGCGAACAAGCAATTCGTGGTCTCCAAGCTGGAGGCATCAACGTTGAATCAATTACCGATATTACTCCAGTTCCGCATAACGGTTGCCGTCCCCGTAAAAAACGACGCGTATAATAATAATTTGAACTTACTAACCCGCTAACTTATGTCACGATATCGAGGTCCCATCGTTAGAAAATCTCGTCGTTATGGAGAAATTCTTTTTGGCAACGGACAAAGCAAAACCAACGCATTCAACAAGCGTAAATATCCACCCGGACAACATGGACGTAATAGTTTCCGTAAACTTTCTGAATACGGTAAGCAATTAACAGAAAAGCAAAAGGCACGTTTCATGTATGGTCTAACTGAAAAATCATTCCGTCGTTGCTATAAAGAAGCAGATCGTGCCGAAGGAATTACAGGTGACAACCTACTAATCGCTTTGGAACTTCGTTTAGATAACGTAGTTTACCGCGCCGGTTTTGCAAATAGCCGTCGTCAAGCACGTCAAATGGTTAGTCATGGTCTTGTTAAACTTAATGATCGTCGTGTTACTATACCTTCAATCAAAGTAAGTATTGGTGACGCATTTGAAATTCGCGCTAAGAATCAAAAAAGCCCAATGTTTGAAGAAGTTAAATTAACTAAAAAACCTACAAATCCTAAATGGATGGAAGTAGACTACAAAAAACTAAGTGGTAAAATCGCTGCTCTTCCAGATAAAGACGATGTCGAGCAAATGATTCAAAGCCAATTGATCGTTGAGTTCTACTCAAAATAATAGTTCGGTACGCCTCTACAAATTCTAACTACACCTCCCTATGCATCAAATTCAGGCAGAAATCGGTATTCCAAAAATCAAGACCGAGCAAGGCGATGAAAATACAATTATTTTCACGGTGAGTCCGCTTCCGCCTGGGTATGGGACGACAGTGGGGAACGCATTTCGTCGCGTTCTTTTGTCTTCACTTCCAGGGGCAGCAGTTACAGGTATTAAAGTAAAAGGATTAAACTACGAATACTCAACAATCGAAGGAGCCAAAGAAACAGTATTAGATATCCTCTTAAACCTTAAAGACTTACGAATTACTAAAAAAAGCAGTGAACCTTCTATGTTAGACCTTAAAATAACTGGAGGCAAAGTAACGGCTAAAGACATTAAGACTAGCTCTGATGTTGAAATTTTAAACTCAGATTTATACATCACAACTTTAGAAGATAAATCAAAGTTGGAAATTCAAATTCGTGTTGAAAAAGGTGTTGGTTACGTACCAGCTCGTCAAAAGAAAGAAGAAGAAAATATCGCCGACATTATCTGGACAGATGCCTTCTTTTCACCGGTAAAGAAAGTTCGCTACGATGTTGAAGCAACTCGTATTGGCGAAATGACCAACTTGGACAAATTAACATTAGAAATTCAAACAGACGGTTCAATTACTCCGGAAGACGCCCTACGTTTTGCATCAAACATCCTAAAGTCTTATTTCAATCTATTTAACGAAGAAGGACTATCTATCGAACCTGAGTTCATGAGCGACCTTGCGACTATTGCCCAAAAGCAAAAAGAAGAAGACGCTAAGAAGCCAACACAAGAGGCTTACACTCCAATCGAAATCCTAGGATTATCCCCTCGAACCCTAAACGCTTTGATCAATGGCGAGATCGGTTCAATCGAACAATTGACAAAATGTACAGAAAGTAAATTGACAAATCTCCGCGGCTTCGGTAAAAAGGCTCTAACAGAAGTTAGATCTGCACTAGGTGAAAGAAGTTTAGACCTATCAGAAGAATAATCACTAAATTACAATAACCATTTCTTAAAATGCGACATCGATATAACAAGATCGTTCTAAACAAGTCCAAGGCTCATACTAGAGCGTTAGTACGTAGTTTGATTACTTCTCTGGTTAAATACGGCCAAATCAAGACAACAGCTCCTAAAGCTAAAATCCTACGTAAAGAAATCGAAAAACTAATTAGCCGATCAAAGAAAAGACAACAAGTACACGCAATTCGTGAAGCAAACAAAGTTTTCTTTGAAAAGGATGTTACTAAAAAATTCTTTGACGAATACCTACCCAACGTAAAAGATCACCAATCTGGCTACACAAAGACATACAAAATTGGTAACCGTCTAGGTGATGATGCCTCTATGGTTCTAATCAAACTTACTCATTTTGAAGCCAAAGCAGAAGCTCCAGCTGAAGCCAAACCAAAAGCGGCAAAAGAAAAAGGCAAGAAAGAAAACAAGGCAGCTGAAGCGGCTGCTAAATAAAGCATTAACTTACCCTTACAATGAAAACACTAATTCCAAATTCCAAACAAATCGAGCGTAAATGGTACGTAGTTGATGCAAGTCTCTTGCCACTTGGTCGTTTAGCTACTGTTATTGCCGACACTCTTCGTGGCAAAAACAAAACAACTTTCCTCCCTTCTCAAGATATGGGTGACCACGTCATTGTGATCAATAGCCAAAACATTAAACTTACAGGTAATAAATGGGATGATAAAAAGTATTATCGACATAGTGGTTATATCGGTAGCCTTAAAACTACAACTGCCAAAAAATTACATGAAGACAAACCAACAGAAATCATTAAACTAGCAGTTGCAGGAATGATTCCACGTAACCGTCTTAAAAAAGGTGTACTAGAAAAGCTTTATGTTTACACTGGTATGGAACACCCTCACGAGGCTCAACAACCTGAAACATTAAAACTTAAAAAATAATTCTAACTCCAATTAATAATGGCGAATAAGAAGACCGAAATCATCGATATGAACTTATCAGGCAAATACCATTACGCTAATGGTAAACGTAAAGCTGCCGTTTCTCGCGTTCGTATTTATGAAGATGGTAAAGGCGAAATTTACATCAACAATCAAACAGCTGAAGAATTCACAAACACTAAAGAAGAGTTAGAAAAACTTACCGCTCCCCTAAAAATGACTGGGAACACAGGTAAATATACAATTACAATCAAAATTAGCGGTGGTGGTTATATGTCTCAAGCAGAATCTGCTCGTCATGGTATTGCCAAAGCTTTACAAGAAATGGATCCAACTTTACGTACTACACTTAAAAAAGCCGGTTTTATTACCCGCGATTCACGTGTTAAAGAACGTAAAAAGTTTGGTCTTAAGAAGGCTCGTCGTTCACCTCAATTCAGCAAACGTTAGTACCCTCTCCTATGCGTTTTGATGTAATCACGCTATTCCCCAACCTTTGCGAAGGTTATTTAGGAGACAGTATTTTAAAACGCGCAATTGATCAAAAATTAATCTCGATTAATTTTTGGCAACTGCGCGATTTTAGTGATGATGCAAAACATCACAAAGTGGATGACACCCCCTACGGTGGTGGCGCTGGCATGGTCATTCGCCCTCAACCATTATGGAATGCAATTACCGAAGTAAAAAAGCACAATCAAGGCCCTGTAATCTACCTAACCCCCCAAGGACCCGTTTTAACCCAAAAGCAGGCCGTAGAACTAAGCACAGGCCCCAAGGAGTTAATTTTATTATGCGGACGTTACGAAGGAATCGACCAACGCATCCGCGAGACCCTAATTGACCGCGAAATCTCCATTGGCGAATACGTCCTCACCGGCGGCGAACTCCCTGCCCTCATTTTAATCGATACCATTAGCCGTCTAATCCCCGGCGTAGTTGGCGACGAAGAATCCGTAGCCGAAGACTCCTTCAGCAAAAAACTTCAAGGAAAAAGAGAATACCCCCACTACACCCGCCCCGCCGAATTCAACAACATGAAAGTCCCCGATGTCCTTTTATCAGGAAACCACGCCGAAATTGAGAAATGGCGAACAGAGAGGTTAAGCTAGTATGGTTATGCTGATATTTTGTGCTAAAATAATCACAAAATTTACCACCACCCATGCCCAAACCTTCTCACCTAAAATTCACCAATCTTAAAACGGGCCTAAGCCACAAAGAAGCGTTTACACTTCAAACAAAATATGGGTTTAACACTATCGAGCAAAAAGAAAAGAAAAACCTCCTCATCATATTTCTGGCAGAGTTTAAAGATTTAATGATCATCCTTCTCATTATTGCGGCCGTAATTGCCATAATTAACAACGAACTAGTAGACGGTATCGTTATTTTAGCGATTGTCATGCTAAACGCTGTCATTAGTTTTGTGCAGCAGTATCGAGCCGAAAAAGCGCTGGAAGCCCTCCAAAACCTCGTTTCTCCACATGCAAAAGTAATCCGCGAAGGCAAACCACAGTTAATTAGCGCCAAAGATGTTGTACCGGGTGATATTCTTATCGTAGAAAGTGGCGATCGTATTGCGGCCGATAGTATTGTTGTGGAAAATAGCAATTTATATACCCAAGAAAGCACATTAACCGGCGAATCGCAGCCAATTGAAAAAACCGAATACCACCAAAGTTCCAATGATACTCCTCTGCCAAGACAAATGGTCTTTATGGGAACCGAAGTTAGTAACGGCTTTGCTAAAGTCCAAGTTGTTAATATTGGAACCAGAACAAAGTTTGGGCGCATTGCCGACCTAACTCAAACCACCAAAAAAGTCGAAAGCCCACTCCAACGCGAAATCAAAAGAATTGGTATCTTTGTCACAAAAATCACCCTTGGTATCACAGTTGTACTATTTTTTATTGGCTACTTAATCCAAGGTAAAGAACTTGTAGACACCTTGTTATTTGCCACCTCTGTAGCCGTAGCCGCAGTACCCGAAGGTCTTCCCGCCACCATTACCATTGCCCTAGCATTAGGTGTTCAACGACTAGCCAAAAAGAAAGCGATTGTTAAACAACTGGCATCCGCCGAAACCCTTGGCAGTACCTCATGCATCATCACCGACAAAACCGGTACACTTACCCGCAACGAAATGACAGCCATACTCATTATCACCCCCGAAAATCAATATGAAATTACTGGTAATGGCTATGCACCAACCGGCCAAATTACATGCAATAGTCAACCAGCAACCGCCAACCAACACTTGCGATTAATCAAACTTGCCGGCCAATTTTGCAATACAACTCTCTTAAACAAAAAGAAAAACAAATACGAAGTAATTGGCGACCCTACCGAAGCAGCCATTATTGTCCTACACCAAAAACTCAATTTTATTGAATTAGAAAAATACAAAGTCACTAAAACAAATCCCTTTGATAGTGAACGCAAACGCATGTCAGTACAAATTAGCGATAAAACTCAATATCTACTGGTAAAAGGCGCCCCCGAATTCGTGCTGCAACAATGTACAAGCTACATAACCAGCGACGGTAAAAAACATAAACTGACTGAACAAATAAAAAAAGAAATTCTCACAGCAAACAGTAAAATGGCCGATCAAGCCTTACGTGTCATCGCCGTTGCCTTCCATGAGCGTCCCAACGACACAACCGAAACCAACCTCACCTATGTAGGCTTAATCGGCATTGTCGACCCTCCACGCAAAGAGGTAAAAGCGGTTATTCAAAAAGCCAAACAAGCCGGCATTCAAATTATCGTTGCCACAGGTGATAACGGTCACACCGCCAAAGCTATCGCGCTGCAACTCGACATCATCACCCCCAACGCCATTATAAAGACGCACGAAGATATTAAAGATATGAACCTATATGACCTGCAACAACTTCTAAAAAACAATACTGATATTTTGTTTGCACGTGTAACACCGGAAGACAAATTACGGCTTGTTCAAGCTCAACAAGCTAATGGCCAAGTTGTTGCCGTAACCGGCGATGGTGTAAATGATGCACCCGCCCTAAAACAAGCCGACATTGGCGTAGCAATGGGCATTGCCGGCACGGATGTAAGTAAAGAAGCCGCCAACATGATCCTCGCCAACGACAAATTTACAACAATCATCAACGCCATCCAAGAAGGCCGTAACGTTTACATCAATCTCAAAAAAATCATCTTTTACCTATTCTCAAGCAATATTGGTGAGATTATAACTATCTTTTTAGCAATTCTCCTCAATCTACCCGCACCATTAACGGCCATTCTCATCCTCCTCATTAACGTAGGAACCGACTCCCTACCCGCAATTGCCCTAAGTGTCGACACCTCCGACCACGACTTACTCACAGTGCCTCCGCGACCAAAAGAAACTCGCATTCTCGAAAAAGAGTATCTAATCCACGTAATCTCGATTGGACTAGTCATTGGACTAATCACAATTGGAACATTTGTAAGCGTTCTTTACAGTAATGGTTGGCATTGGGGCAATCCGATTACCGATCAACTACACACCAAAGCAATCACCGCCGCTTTTGTTTCATTAATTCTTGTTCAATTCTTTAACGCCTTTAACGCCAGCAGTCTGGGCTCTTCAATTCTTAAAATTAATCTTTGGAAAAAGGAATTACTACTTCTAAGTACAATCGCTACTTTGCCACTCGTCTTCGCAATTACGGAACTGCCCTTGTTTCAAAAAATATTTAGTATAACCTCACTATCTCCACAACTTTGGCTCACAATCTTCCTTCTTGCTTTTTCTGTCATAATTATTGATGAGCTTTACAAATTAATCATTAAGCCTAAAAATGCCTAATATTGAGATCGTCAAAAAGATGCTCAAAGAAAATGACTACGTCCGCATTAAGGTGCTGCCCAACAGCTCCAAAAATAAAATAACCGAAATCCTCAGCGACAATACCATTAAAGTCCGCATCACCGCTGCCCCCGAAAAAGGCAAAGCCAATAAAGAACTAGCTAAATATCTCTCAGATATCCTCAATCTCCCAAAATCCGCAATTACAATCATTAGCGGCCAAACCGAACAAGTCAAACTCCTTAGAATCACTAACCCCCAAGAATAGTGCGCGAACTCAAAGCCAAAAAATCACTCGGCCAAAACTTTCTACATAATCAAGACGTGCTTCACAAAATTATAGAAGCGGGCGAAGTTACCAAAAATGATCTAGTCGTTGAAATAGGCCCCGGCAAGGGCGCCCTAACAGAGCATTTAATTAAACATGCCGGCAAAGTTATCGCCGTCGAAAAAGATCCACGCCTTGTCCCCTTTTTACACACAATCTTCACAAGTTCTGCACAACTGGAAATCACCGAAGGCGACGCCCTTCAATACCAACCACCCAAAGAACCCTACAAAATCATCGCCAACATTCCCTACTACATCACCTCTCCCCTCCTTACCCACTTTTTACTGGAACAGTACGAACAAAATAATCTCCCCCAACTAATCGTTTTACTAATTCAAAAAGAAGTCGCCCAGCGCATCTGCCACCCCAACCGCAACAGCGTCTTGTCTCTATCCGTCAAAATCTTCGGAACACCGGAACTCATTGCCATCGTCCCCCCATCCGCCTTTAAGCCGGCACCTAAGGTCGATTCCGCCATCATCAAAATCAGCAATATTCAAGCACCACTGGTTGATAACCCGCGCAAGCTAATCAAATTGATCAAAATGGCTTCATCTTCACCACGCAAAAAGTTGGTTAATAATTTAGCGGCGGCACTACATAAGGAAAAACCGGAAATCGAAGCACTATTAAAAAAGCTCCAGATCGATTCTACCGTCAGGGCAGAAAAGCTGGAGCTTGAGGAGTGGATGAAGTTATTTAAAGAGATAGAAAGAGTACTCTAAAAACAAACTTATTGTGGGCTTACTTACAAAGCGTATCATAAGTTAATTCATAAGGTGCGGCTAACGCTTCTCTATCAATCCCACCACCATCACATACAATTGCTTTCAAGTTCTTAAAATCAGTATCATACCTATCTAAAATTGTAACCAATTGACCCCTTGTAACCGCATCATTTGGTCCAAAATTACCATTATCATAACCAGAAATTACACCTTTGTTCACCATATTATTAAGTGCTTCTGCATAATAAGCACTATGATCAACATCAGGAAAAAAAAGTGGACTCAAAGCAAACACACCCGTAAGCGTAAACAACGAACCAAGCAGAACAAAAGCCACAGCAGATAGCTTTTTCATAAAAAAAGATTAAATAACTATCGTATCCTACTACATAATGTAACTATTCTCAAACACTTTTCAACTCCTCCCGCATCTCTATCACGGCCGCTCGCGCGGCTTCTTTGTAGTCTAATTCATCATTATCTTCATAGGCATAAATAATAGATCGAGAAGCGTTAATTAAAGCCCCAATACCATCCTCTCCAAACGCTGCTTTTAAATCCTCGGCATCGGCTCCTTGAGCACCGTAGCCTGGTACTAAAAAGAAAGATGTTGGCATTAATTTACGCAATTTAGCAATATCTTTAGGATAAGTCGCACCAACCACGGCTCCAATAGAACTAAATCCATGCTCACCAATAACGTCAGCACCCCAAGATTCTACAAAATGGGCAATATACTCAAAATTTCGCAGCCCTTCATCGGTTACACGATCTTGAAAATCACCAGCCGAAGGATTGGAAGTTTTTACTAAAATAAAAATACCTTTATTATGTTTCTCACACTCTTCAATAAACGGCTTAATACCATCAAAACCTAGGTAGGGAGTCACAGTTAAGGCATCAATATCATAAATTGAATGTTGGGTATCGCCAATCTCAACTTCACCTAAATAGGCCTTAGCATACGCTTCGGCTGTTGAACCAATATCATTACGCTTACCGTCCGCAATTACAATTAACCCTTTGCTTTTGGCATAGGTACAAGTTTGCGCAAATGCATACATACCCGCAACACCATACTGTTCATAATAAGCCATTTGTAATTTAACAGCCGGCACTAAGTCGGCTACAGCATCAATAATCCCTTTGCCAAACTCTAAAAAGATCGTTCCAATTGTCGGCAAGTCCAACTCACCACCTTGTGTTACCTGTTCAATCACACTTTCCGGGATTCTCTCTAAATTGGGATCAATCCCCACGCAAATTGGGGCACCTTTTTCATTAATTTGATCAATCAAGCGATCTGCAAAATTCATAGTTTAATCGTTAGCGTGTAATAGATGGTACTTATAAGCCAATAATGGATCCCACATTGCTCCGGTTGCCGACATTGCCACATCGGCACCGGCCACAAAACGTTCATCAAACTGTTCCGGTTGAGTAATGCCGCCAACACTGCAAATGGCAAAGTCACCACCTAAAGTCTGCTTCACTTGTGCCATTGTAGCGGTAAAGTCATGGGCAACATTTTCGATACCCGCACCACACAAACCGCTGGTTAATCGACCTACCCCCGGCAAAGCTGCCGCTTTGCCTTCCTTATCATAAACATTCATTGCAATCGTATTAATCCCCGCATAACACTGCACGTAAGGCATTGTCGCCTTCATCACCGCTTCCAGTTCTCGCTTATCTTCAAAGTGACCAATTTTAATCATTAATGGCGTGTTGCCAATCGTTTCTTTAATTCGTTTTGTAATTTTCGCTGCTGTCTCAGCGTCCTTGTAAATACTTCCTTCACCTGTGCATACATTTGGACAAGAGAAATTCGCTTCAATCACCTTAGCTCCAGCCTCTTTCGCCATGCCGGCCACGCGGGCAAAATCTTCTACAAAATCCATCTCTAATCCGGGTGTGCCAACAACCGAAACAACAAGCAATTGCCCATCGCCCAAGGCTTTATTGGCCTTCTCAACATCTGCCATCCAATCTACCGGTGCTTTACAAGGCATGCCAAAAGAGTTCGTAATCGTAATATCTACCACTCTTTCGGGCAAATGCTCACTGGCGCGTATGTCCGAACCGGCATCTTCAGCTTTTAACTGGCCGTGCGTATCTACATAAACACAGTTTGGTGCCGGATGCACCTTCCGCTCAATACTTCTAACCGTTTTATAAATTACAATATCAAATCCCAACTTAGCGTATAAAGTCGTAAAATTAGCATTAAGTAAAGGCCCAGCCGGCACTCCTAAGCGAGAATTCAATTTAAAGCCTAAAAAGTCAAACTTGCGTTTGACTGGTGGACGTTCCGGGATTTCTTGCTCAAAAACCGGTCCATTTTCATAATTCCAATCATAAGACTGATCAATCCTATAAGTAGATTTATCTTGCATAGTAAAGTTTAGATTAAGGGCAGTGTAAAACCACTAAGCCAAATTTGCAAACCAAGTTTCCGGATCTTCCGCAAATTTAATTAGTCGTGCTTCATCAGTTGGTGAGATTTCCTGCTTTTCCACAAGCAAGGCGGATAAAGTCGTAAAATCAGACAAAGCCATGTACTCAAGACCGGCCGCTTTCATTTTTTTCGCCAACGTCTCTAAGCCATAACTAAAAATAGCAACAACGCCAACCACATCAACATCCCATTCACGTTTCAACGCTTCCGCCGAATTAATAGCACTGCCACCGGTCGACAACAAATCCTCAACAATCACAACACGATTACCGGCATCCAAAACCCCTTCTACCTGCTTGCCCGCACCGTGCCCTTTTGGCTTGGATCTAACATAAACCATTGGCTTACCCAAATACTGAGCCACAAAACTTGCCCAAGGAATACCCGCCGTTGCGGTTCCGGCTATACAATCAATATCTTCAAACTCAGAACAAAGATTCAATAAGCCTTTCACAATCATCTCACGCGCTTCAGGAAAACTAATTAACCGTCGATTATCACAATAAATTGGTGACCTAATCCCAGAGGTCCATGTAAACGGATCATCCAACTTAACCTTAACCGATTCCGTATCTAACAAAATTTGTGCAATTTCCTTACGTTGACTATCCATATATTTTTTGATTAATTAAACATCACTCCGAGTAACCAACTTACCTTTCCATTCGTCGGAAATGACTTCACCATCCCAAACCAAGTTACCATTTACAAAAGTTTTCACCGGCCAAGCATTAAATTCCAAACCGGTATAATTGGACCAACCACAGCGCGACTCCAACATTGATTCATCAAGAACACCTTTTTTATTCATATCCACAATCACCAAATCGGCATCATAACCTTCCTTTAATTGCCCTTTATTTGCCACCGCAAACTGCTTCGCGGGATTATACGAAGTAAGCTCAACCAATCTTGGTAAAGTTAAATCATCCGTCTGCACCTTACTCAAAAGCAAAAGTAACATCTCCTGCACCCCCGGCATCCCCGATGGCGCCTTCCAATAGTCTTGATCCTTGGCCACCTTTAAATGAGGCGCATGATCAGTAGCAACCATATCAATAACATTTAAACCAATACCATCTTCCCAAAGCGCTCGCACATCTTCTACAGAACGCACCGGCGGATTTACCCGCAAATAATTACCCTTTTGCTCATACATCAAGTTATTCAAAAACAAATGATGCGGTGTCACCTCACAAGTCAGCTTACTGTACCCTTCATTTTTAGCCCTTCGCACAATCAACACTTCTTCTTTTGTACTCATATGCGCAATGTGCAATTTTGTGCCTAGTTCCTGCCCTAGGGCCACCGCTCGTTCCGTTGCCATTGCCGCTACATCGTTACCTCTAATTACACCATGAATTTGCGGATCATGAATATCATGGAACTTAGCCGTATTTTCCACAATGCGCGCTTCGTGTTCCGCATGTACCACAATTTGCATCCCCAAACTAAAGAACTCCTGCCAATACTCTTTTTTATCAACCAACAAATCACCGGTCGAACTCCCCATATAAATCTTAATTCCCATAATTCGATCTTTAGCTGCTGCCAAAGCCTGAGCATTATGAGGTGTTGCCCCTCCATAAACCCCAAAATTAATTAACGATTTTTCTGCCGCCATCGCAATTTTGGCCTCAATTAATTCCGGATTAGTGGTTGGCGGATTTGTATTTGGCATATCAAAAATTGTCGTCACACCGCCACGTACGGCCGCCCGACTACCTGAGTAAAAATCTTCCTTTTCGATATTACCCGGTTCTCTAAAATGCACATGTACATCAATTAATCCGGGCATTACATATAAATTAGTACAATCAATTACTTCGGCATCGTCTGCCACCATATTGGCCTCAATCTTCATAATCTTGCCATCCTCAACTAAAAGATCTACCTTAAATTCGTGTTTATGATCAACTAACGTCCCGTTTTTTAAAAGATATTTGGTCAAAATTTACGAGTTAAGAAGTCCAAAAATAATTGCCATTCGCACCGCCACGCCATTTTTAACCTGCTTAAAATAATATGCTCCTTCCCAATCATCACAATCCACAGCAATCTCATCTAAACGCGGCAACGGATGCATTAACATAGAATTTGGCGCAACCCGTTCCATTAAGGCGCGGTTAATTATATATGAATCTTTCAAACGCATATACTCGGCCTGATCATCAAATCGTTCCTGTTGTACACGGGTAATGTAACCCACATCAACATCTTGCAAATTAGCCTCTAAATCGGAGACAACTTTGTAATTCACCCCCTTTTCCTTCAACCACTCTTCATATTTTTCCGGCATTTTTAATGCCTCCGGCGAAATCAAAATCAATTCTACTTGGTAAAAAGCCAATAATTTAATTAATGAATGCACAGTTCGTCCAAATTTAAGGTCCCCAACCAATGCAATTTTTAGACCATCCAAACGGCCATACTTCTTATAAATCGTGTACATATCCAGCAAAGCCTGAGTTGGATGATCACCGGCACCATCGCCACAGTTAATGACCGGCACCAAACTACCTTTAGCAAACTCTTCCACAGATCCCACATCCGGATGTCGCATTGCAATAATATCGGCAAAGTTACTCACCATTCGCGCTGTATCCTGCAAGCTCTCCCCCTTTTTTAAAGAAGAAGACTCCATACCAATTACATTAATCACACTACCCCCCTGCCGCAACATCGCAGTTTCGGTAGATAAACGGGTACGAGTCGAAGGCTCAAAAAACAACGCCCCTAAAACCTTGCCATCCAACTCCTTGTTAGAGCCATGATCAGCAGTTTCCGCAAAACGATCAGCTAACTCAAATACCTTCTCTACATCAGCCTTAGTGACTTGATCCGGCGAAAGCAAGTGCTTAAATGAAAACATAATGAATGTTGCTAAGATTGACTGCAGCTTAGCAAATCCAACATATGCTGCCAACCAAATATTGCCAAATTAAATTCAACACTCTAAGATATGTTATCAGAAGCCATAAACAGTTTAAACATATGAACAAAGCAAAACTGATTCTAAAGGACGGAACCACATTTACCGGCCGTGGTTTTGGTTACAACGGTGATGTTAGTAGCGGCGAAGTTGTTTTTAACACAGGCATGGTCGGCTACCCCGAAAGCATTACAGACCCATCATACCGTGGCCAAATTCTTGTTTTAACTTTTCCTTTAGTAGGTAACTATGGCGTGCCTAAACCGGAAACACTTAAAGAACTCATTCAAAACTTTGAAAGCGACGAAATCCACATCCGCGGCCTCGTCGTTAGCGACTATTCCGACCATTTTCACCACCACGAAGCCATCGAATCCTTAGGCAAATGGCTCGAAAAATACAAAATCCCCGGCATTAGCGGTGTCGATACCCGCTACCTAACCCAAACCTTGCGAGACAAAGGCTCCCAACTTGGCCAAATTGTGCCAGAAGGCCAAACCCAAATTCCCACCAAAGACCTTTACGACCCCAATAAAGTCAATCTCCTTAATGAAGTCAGCATTAAAGAGCCAATCATCTACAACGAAGGTCAAGAAAAAATATTACTAGCCGTAGATTGCGGCATGAAAGCCAACATTATTCGCTCCTTGATTAGTCGTGGGGTTACCGTTATCCGCGTGCCATGGGACTACCCTTTTATGGACAGCGACCTCAAATTTGACGGTGTCTTCCTTTCCAACGGTCCCGGTGATCCGGAAGTTCTCAAAAAAACCATTCTTGTCGAACAAATTAAAAAAGCCATGGACAAAAAAATCCCCGTCCTCGGCATTTGCCTGGGTAATCAGCTAATCACCCTAGCCGGCGGTGGCAAAACCTTTAAACTACCTTTTGGCCACCGTGGTCAAAATCAACCATGCGTAGATGTCGAAACCGAAAAATGCTACATGACCAGCCAAAACCACGGCTTCGCCATCGACGAAAAAAGTCTAACCAAAGACTGGAAAGTCTGGTTCCGCAACTTAAACGACCATTCAATCGAAGGCATCAAACACACTTCCCTCCCTTTTATGAGCGTCCAATTTCATCCGGAAGCGTGCCCCGGTCCCAACGACACCAACTACCTATTCGATTACTACATTAGCCAACTTTATGCAGCTTAACCTCCTAAACTTAGACCAAACCGACTCCTCAACCTTTGTCTGTCTCGATATCGAAACAACAGGCTTTAACTACGAAGACGACCAAATTATTGAAATTGCCGCCGTCAAATTTTCCGGCGACAACCAAATCGATACTTTTCAAACCCTAATTTACACCGAACAAGCGATTCCCATCATTGTCCAAGACCTTACCGGCATTAAAAACACCATGCTCGCCGGCAAGCCATTATTGGCAGACGTCAAAGCCCAACTCTTAGACTTTGTTGGCAACTACCCAATTATCGGTCATAACATCAATTTTGATCTCGACTTTTTAGGCACCAAAGGCATCGTCATCCCCGGCAAACGAATCGATACTTTTCCTATGTCACAAACCCTAGTCCCAAACGCCATTTCCTATTCCCTAGAAACACTTTCCTACCATTTGGTTACCCACCAACCAACCCACCGCGCCCTAGACGATGTTCTAGCCAATATTGAGCTATTCAACCACCTAGCCGCCCTGTGGCAATACAAGCAAACACCGGAAACAATTCAAATAGTCGAAAAATCCACCCTCCCCTACAAAGAGTATTTCTTATCCCTCCCCAAAACCACAACTCCCCCGCAAAAAGAGATTATCGACACAACCCCACTAGTAAAACTTCCCGCTGCCCTCGGCACCCCCCCCAACAAAACCATCACCGTCGGCACCAACGAACAATTAATCGCCCTAAAAACCGACTTCCCCAACTGCCAAATCATCACACCGCATTATCAACTAATCGACCCTGCTAAATTTGAGCAGCTCCTAGCCCAACCAGAGCTAACCACCGACGAAACCTACGCCTGCCTCAAAGTTTGCCTAAACAAACTCAACAATCAACTTCCTTCAACTAATGACATCAACCTCTTTGGCAAAGAATACAACATCATCAGCCCCCTAACCTACGCCACTCAACAACCGGTTAAAATTGATGACACAACCTTTTACGCCATCAGTCACAACTACTTTTTCCAACAACTACAAGCCACCCCCCCCCTTAACGACTACCTAAAAAACACCAAACTCATCTTCCTAGACCACCCCTTTTTAGAAGAAGCCTACACCCGCGCCAGCACCACCACCATCCACTACAACAACTTCCCCCAAGGCGAAGCCGATTTAGCCTTTGGTCTCCTCGGCATCTTCGCCCAAAAATTTCACGACGCCAACAGCTACGGCCCCCTTTTAATGGAAGACTTCCACTTTACCCAACCGGAATGGCAAAACGCCAAAGACGCCTTCGCCAAACTGAATATCACCTTCCCCAACCCCCAACAAGACCTAATCTGGATCAACAGCAACGATGACAGACCCCCAACCCTCCAATACATCAGCAAAGGCGCCGACTTTAACCTGGAACAAATCATAAACGCCCACGGTCTCAACATGGAAATCATTAAATACACAGTCGAAACTGAAGCCAAAATCACCGTCTACCCACGCCTCCCCGTCCCCAACGGCTCCGGCTACGACGCCACCATCAACCAAAAAATTGACTACCTAATTACCAACAGCAGCAAAGACATCTGCATCGTCACCACCAACTACACCCAAATCAAAGAAATCTACCAATACTGCCTCAATAAATTCCCCCACCGCAACGTCATCGCCCAAAAATATTCCGGTTCCGCCGGCAAAATCTCCCACAAAATCACCGAAGTCGAAGGCCACAACATCCTCATCTGCACCTACCAATTCTACCTCCAACACACCCCCCCCATGGCCAACCTCGAACGCCTAATCCTGGTCAAACTCCCCATCATGACCCCCCATCACCCCTTTTATTCTTTCAAAGAAAAAGTCGATTCCAACTACTTCAACCACTACGTTATCCCCCACACCCTAAACAACCTCCTCCAAACCATCAACATCGGCCAACACGCCGAAAACATCGATCTCCTAGATAGCCGCATCGAAACCACCAACTACGGCCAAACCATCAAAACCGGCCTCAGCAACTACGTCGAATTCACAACATGGACAAACTAAGAACATAAAAAAGCCATATGCCCAGAAAATCCCCGGGGATGGAAAATCAAAATCCTCCCCCCAGATCTTGCCAAGCCCCCACAAGTCTGCTAATTTCTCCAAGCTTTACATGTACCCGTAGCTCAGCTGGATAGAGCGCAACCCTGCGGAGGTTGAGGTCGGAGGTTCAAATCCCCCCGGGTACACCAAAGTTTGAACAACGCAAGAACCTTATTTAAAGTACTAGAATAAAACCGACCACCTTGGGTAAGATAAATCTGACATTCAATGAGAGAAAAATAATGCGATTCAGATAAGATCTACCTAATTAAAATACATTTTTTCATATTCTATTTTTCCAACTTCGCTCTCTCTGATCGCCTCGAAATATTTTATAAAAATTTAATATCTGTATGATACAATCACAATTGAATCCCAGAAAATAATATGACAAATCTACTGATAGCACTCAAGAATTTAGCCGAAGCAGAATACAGCGAGATAAAAGCTCTCAACAAATCTTCAAATCGAGCAAATAGCATGGGAGATGCGCTAGAAATCTATATTAGAGATCTTTTTTGCAATTCCTTAAATCAAACAGATGAAGAAAAAACTATAGCATACAGTGAAAAATTTTCTTATTTAGGGAATCCAAACAATCCAGCAGATTTACTAGAAGCAAAATTAATTAAACTTTCAAAATAATATGAACATAATTTCATTATTTACAGGAGCGGGAGGGCTAGATCTTGGGTTCAAAAAAGCTGGATTCAATACTATTTGGGCTAATGAATACGACAAAACAATATGGGATACATTTAAATTCAATTTTCCAGCAACAACCCTAGATCAAAGAAGTATCACCAATATTCCTTCTTCAGAAATCCCGAAATCAATAGGCATTATAGGAGGACCACCTTGTCAGAGCTGGAGCGAAGCAGGAGCAGGAAGAGGTATAAATGATAAAAGAGGGCAACTATTTTATGAATATATCAGAGTATTAAAGGACAAAAAGCCATTATTCTTCCTTGCAGAAAATGTTTCTGGCATTTTATTACCAAAACACAAAGAAGCATTTCAAGAAATAATAAATCAATTTAAAAAGTTAGATTATAATGTCACCTATAAATTACTCAACGCACATGATTATAATGTTCCTCAAGACAGAAAAAGGGTTATTATTATAGGATATCACAAAAGTATTGGAAAAACCTTTGAATTCCCTGAAGCTGAAAACAAAAAATTGACTCTTAAAGATGCAATCGCAGATATGCCAGAACCAAAAGAAGCACTTGCATATAATAATGCAAACAATCCAAATTCGCTAAATCTTCCCAATCATGAATATATGAATGGTGGATTTTCAACAATATATATGTCAAGAAATAGAGTAAGACGCTGGGACGAACCTTCATTTACTATACAAGCAGGTGGTCGTCATGCTCCAATACATCCAAAAGCACCAAAAATGGAATTTATTGAACAAGATAAAAGAATTTTTGTACCCGGCAAAGAACATTTATACAGAAGATTATCAGTTAGAGAATGTGCCAGAGTTCAAACCTTCCCAGATAATTTTGTATTCAAGTATTCAAAAGTTGCAGACGGCTACAAGATGATAGGAAATGCAGTACCCGTAAATTTCGCCTTTGCTATTGCTCAAACAATAAAGACAGATTTAATCAGCCTAGAAAGGAAAAAAGGTTCTTTAGCAAAAGCATTCGCCCCCGACCAATTTGTCCAACAATCACAATACAAATAACAAGGATTTATATGGAGTCCCGCTCCCCCATGCGCAAAATCACCCCTCCAATCATCCTAATAACCTTAATCACACTTTTAAGCATAGGATTATTTCAACTTGCCGACTGCTACCCCGAACACGGCAGCGACTCCCTAACTTTTTGCACTACCAGCCAGTTCGTCCATTTCCTTTGGAGATATGACATAGGAGGCATCTTTTTGGCTTATATCAGCGCACTCTCAAGCATAATTCTCCAAGTAATAACCTTTAAAATCCTTTCCAAAGACAAACAATCCCTTCTAAAAGCCTACCTCGGCTCTTCCATAATCCCAGGAATTTACGGTATTTTTGTTATAACTCTAATCTGGAACACACTCGTTACCAAATGGCTAATCGGCACCATTATATTAGGCTTACTATCCACAATCGTTACGTATTATATTGGACGGATAGTAGGAAGTTGGCAGAAGTGAGGTTTTTGGGGTAGGATGTAGTTAGAAGAAATTAATTTAACAAATTTAGTATGGTAGAAAGATTAGGTGATCAATCACCAGAGTACATAGCAGATCTAACTCTAGAGCAAAGAGGTCTTAGTGAGAAATTAGCTGCGTTAGGAATAAATCCTGACCTAGTAAGACAAATTATCATCGAAAGAGGTGGAGATATCGATGAAGGGATGAAGCTAGCTCATTTTTTAATATATCTTGCACAAAACAAAGCATATCAAAGAAAACTAATTAAAATGATCCTTGAAAGTTAAATTAAATCACGCCGCTCCCCCTTGGCTTTCCCCAATTAACAGATCAAAAAGTTTAAAACTCAATACCCCGAGTACATCATTGGATGAATGAGCTAGTTCTTGGTGTATGGATAGGTTTTTTCCTCTACAAGGAGGGTGATTTCGGATATGATCAAGTTAGCGAGAAATACATTTTTCTCTTTCCTTTTTCGGAGGGGGAACAATCAATCCGAATATTTAATCTAATCAATAATCGTATCAAGATCAGGAAGTGCACCATATTTATTTAGAACTTGCATCAGTTTATTAGTTATTCCTTCAGGCAAATCAAAATTCGGTTTTAGGGAGATCCTCAACCACCTTATAAATACGCTTTAACCATGGCTTCTGTTCCAGATCCAAGCCTAGTTAAACTTCCTAAAAAAAGCTAATAAGAACAGATAACATCTGATATTTCTCACTAGCTTTTTTTGTATACCCTCTCTACATCGTAGGCACACTACGATCCACTTGTGTTAACTTTATCCTATACATCATCTCTGCAACCTTAACAAACTACCGTCAAAACCAATTGCCCCACTCCACCCGCTTCAGCTACAATTCAATTAATCATTAAATCCCCCTATGAAAAAACACTAAGCCTAATTATCATAGGAATCCTTATTGGATCAGTGGCAACCTTTGCCGCAACCATCAAATTTTCCGATGTAGCCGAAAACATGTGGTACACAAATGCCGTTGAACGCCTATCTCAAAAAGGAATTATAACAGGCTACGCAGACGGAACATTTGGACCAAATAAAAACGTAAATCGAGCCGAATTAGCTGTAATGCTTGATCGTCTAATCCAATACACAGAAACAGGAACAGTGGCTCCAGTCATTCCCGCAGGATGGGCAACATTGTCCACCCCAGAATTTAACTTCACCATTTCATACCCAAGCGATTGGATTGTCGACAATCAATCCGCAAACCATATTTCTGACCAATACGTTATGATAGACCCACCAAATCCAGAACCTTTCACCCAATATATTTAGCATCCTACTTGATAATAGAAACATTGATGAAATAAGAACTGGAATGCTACAAAACAGCACAGAAAGCCAAACAAACATAGGTGACATAAGTGCGTATGTGTTCACAAACACTTCATTCAAAAACTCAAAAACTATTTTTATACCATATGGAAACGCATACTTTGCTATTTCAACAAGTAAATATGACCTAGTAGACATTCAAAAAAGCATAAATAGCTTCAAGTTGAAATTTTAAATCTCCTCCCCCCATAAAAAACCTCCCTCTCATCATCACCATCATCGCCTTCTCCACTTGTTGCTGAACCATGCACCGCAATAACAGAAGTCACCCTACATCCCGGCAACTCTCACACCCTCCATCACAAACTCCCCCTTTGGCGATGCAAATTTGTAAACAACGCCATCTCCCGGTTTTTTCTCCGGACCAAAATGTGTTTTTTCAATAACAGACTGAGCTTCCTTACTTGGAACCTGCCACAATAATTCTGGTGGTGGCACTTCTTTGCCGTTTTCAAATTTTACGGCATAACACAAAGTTTGCGCTGGCGCTCCACCAAATATTGCCGGTTGTCTTTCATATCTCACTCCTACCCCTGCACCGGTTTTAGCATCTGTATATAAAATTTCACCATCCAAATGCCCCGTCTTACCATAAATAAACGTTCTGGATTCCGGCGCAGCTTCTCCCTCAACAACCTCCTGAAACGCATAACCACCATCATATTTAGCTTTATCAAACCTAATCCCCTTACCACCAGGCTGACCATCTACCATTTGACCCAAATAAGCCGACCCATCTTTAAACACATAAAAATCAATTTTAGCTAATGTTTCAGCATCAATTTCCATTTTGGACATCCAAGAATCAAACATCCTCGGAACATTTACCCCATTTTTAGCCAAATCAATCGCCTTTAAACGTGCCGATGTTGTCATTCCCTTAAGTAAAGTTTCTTTTAACGCCTCAAATTTTGGCAAACTCTCTCCCTTCTTTACCGCAAATTCAGAATCCCAATTCACCTCCGCAGACGCTTTCACATCTCTAAAGTGCTTAACACCATTCACAATTTCCACTGCATAACTCTTACCATCTGCATCCTCCATTGTTCCTTGCGCATTTGCAATATCGTCATGCCACAAATGATAAACCTCCCCTGTCGGCGTTTTTACTGTCGCTTCACCTTTAACCGTTAACTTATTCTCACTATTAATTCTCCAAACCGCATCATACTCACGTCCATCTGTTAAATATAAAACGCCTTTACCGTAAGGCATTCCAGATCCATCCTTTAAAAAAGCCACTACTCCTTCAAACTTGGTACCATTCTTAAAATCAACCCTACCATGTTGCTCAATACGCTCAAAATTTGCAACTACAGCATATTCAGCATTAAATCGATCTAAATCTTTCAACAATTTACTTAACTTATCCGTCAATTCCACCTCCTTTTTCGCCAAATACTCCTTTGGATTATCAACTAATAAAGGACTTGGCAACATCCCCTCATTCTTCTGATCACTCAAACTTTTTTGAAAATTAATATTCTTAAAAGCCTGTTCCAACTTTTTCGCCCTAACTCTATAATTATCATATTCTGGCGCATTCATGGGCCACTTATTTAATAGCTGCCCCAACAAATTCACCTTCTCATCCAAATTTGCCCCTTCCACCATATTACGTAACAAAGGCTGCTCATTTAGCTGCTCTGGATTAGAATTAAGAACCATACTTATGGTATTAAATCCAATAATTATACCATAAACCCAGCCCCCCTACAACCCCCATTCTGCCTGCAACCGCTCAATCTCATCACGCAACTCGGCGGCCTTCTCAAATTCAAAGTTTTGTGAAGCCAAATCCATTTGGGCCTCCATTTCCGCCAACAAGCGCAAACGTTCCTCTTTTGGCACCTTAGTTGCATCCGACTTTTTGCCACCTTTCAATTTTGTGCTTCGATGCTGAGCAATATCCTTAACCGCCTTAACAATGGACTGTGGCGTAATTCCATGTTTGAGATTATGCGCAATTTGAATATTACGACGACGCTCCGTTTCGCTAAGTGCTGCCGCCATTGCATCTGTAATTTTATCGGCATACATCACAACATATCCTTCCACATTACGTGCCGCCCGACCAATCGTCTGAATTAACGCCGTTGTCGATCGCAAAAACCCTTGTTTATCCGCATCCAAAATGCCAATAAAAGCCACCTCAGGCAAATCCAACCCCTCTCTTAACAAATTAATTCCCACAATTACATCAATCACGCCCAACCGTAAATCACGCAAAATGTCGATTCGCTCCAAAGTATCAATGTCCGAATGCAAATACTTAACCTTAAAATTTGCCTCCACCAGAAATTCCGTCAGTTTCTCCGCCGAATTCTTAGTCAAAGTCGTAATTAAGCCTCTATGCCCATTTTTAATCACAACACCTAAACGCTTAATCAAATCATCAATTTGCCCTTTAGTTTCCTGTATTTCCACAATCGGATCAACCAAACCGGTTGGTCTAATCACCTGCTCTACAATGTTCTTTTTATCCGTTTTCTCATAATCATATTTACCCGGTGTTGCCGAAACCAAAATCGTTTTATCTAAATGTCGCTCAAACTCTTCAAACTTAAGCGGGCGATTATCATGTGACGACGGCAACCTAAATCCATACTCAATCAAAGTCTGCTTACGCGAATGATTACCCGCATGCATCCCACCAATCTGCGGAATTGTGATATGCGACTCATCAACAATCATCAAAAAATCATCCGGAAAATAATCCATCAAAGTTGCCGGCTGCGCTCCATCCTCACGTGTCGAAAAATACCGTGTATAATTTTCAATTCCTGAACAATAACCAACTTCCTGCAAAATCTCCAAATCATACTCCGTTCTTTGTCTAATTCTAGCCGCTTCCAACATCCGCCCCGACTTTTCCAACTCCTGCACTCGTATCTCCAAATCGGCACGAATACCGGCTATCGCCTTATCAACTTTTTCTTTAGTTGTTACATTGTGCTTAGCCGGAAAGATCATCACTTTATCCAATTCTTGCACCAGCTCGCCTGTAAATCCATCTACCTCTGTTATCTTTTCAATTTCGTCACCAAAAAATTCCAACCGATAAACCGTATCTTGTGATGGTGGAAAAATCTCCAAAACATCCCCCAAAACATGAAACATCCCTTGCTTAAACTCTAATTGCGACCGTGTATACTGAATGTCCGTCAACTGGCGCAACAGCTTATCTCTCTTCCGCTCTTCACCAACACTAAGCTCCATGGCAAGCGCCGCATAATCTTCTACCGGCCCAAGCCCATAAATACAAGAAACCGAAGCCACAATCAGCACATCCTTACGTGTCAGCAAATTCACAGTTGCCGCATGTCTAAACTTATTAATCTCTTCATTAATCGATGCATCTTTTTCAATATAAGTATCGCTAGATGGCATATACGCCTCCGGTTGATAATAATCATAATAAGAAACAAAATAACTGACCGCATTATCCGGAAAAAACTCTTGAAACTCACTACAAAGCTGAGCTGCCAGCGTTTTATTGTGCGCCAAAACCAAAGTCGGCTTCTGCACCTGCGCCACAAGATTAGCCAAAGTAAACGTCTTCCCCGATCCGGTTACCCCCAGTAATGTCTGAAATTTTTGATTACTGTTAACCCCTTTAACTAATTTCTCAATCGCCTTAGGCTGATCTCCTTGCGGTTGGTAGCTGGAATGTAAAACAAACTTGTCCATAAGTAAAAAAGATTTATCAAATCTGACAATGTATAGTCAATTCTAGAACTTGTAGGTAAAATTGACGCTTGGTAATGTATAGGTAACCGCAAACAAAAGCAATAATGAAAAGACTTCTCACCATAATCGCCATTATCACCACCCTCCTCATTGGTACAGGTTGCCAAGCTAATTTAATTACCCAATCAAACGCCAACACCACCGTATCCAACATTGCCTACCACAACCAATTTGTCGAACACATTAACGCCATCATCGCCACAGCCGAAAAAACCATCGGCAACTACAAACAATCGCAATTAGCCGAAATATCTACAGACCAACTAAACCAAGACCTCCAAATCTTAATTGACCAAGTAAACACCAGCACCACAACCTTAAATCAACTTACCCCCGTCACCCCGGTCAAAAACAACGCCTACCAAGAAACTTTCACAAACGACTACCTAAAAACCATCAACAACTACATCCAAGCCTACACAAACTGGCTAACCAACATACAAAACACCCCTCAATCAAGCGCACTCGAACAAATGTACAGCAAATTCATCCAAAGCCACAATTATTTTGTAGAAATCATTAATGGACAAGTCTAACACTCTCGAATTTACTAAAAACATCGCACGCGTTGCCGGTGATATTCTTTTAAAGTACTTCCGTACCGGCGCCACCATCCAAACCAAATCCAACCCCTACGACCTCGTAACCATTGCCGATCAAGAAAGCGAAAACTACCTAGTCAACGCCATCGCCAACAAATTCCCCACCCACCACATTATTGCCGAAGAAAGTGCCCTAAACCTGCAAATCCCCACCAATAACTATACCTGGATTATCGACCCCCTAGACGGCACAACCAACTACAACCACGGCATCGCTCACTTTGCCGTCTCTATCGCCCTGTATTATGGCGACACCGGCATTTTAGCCGTAACCTACAACCCCGTCACCGGCGAAATGTTCAGCGCCACCCAAGACGCCCCCGCTTATTTAAACGACCAAATCATCAAAACCACAAACACCGCCGACTTCACCCAAGCCATGCTCGCCACCGGCCTCCCCTACGACCGCACCTCCCCCGAATTCGCCTACACCTACAAAATCATAGAACAATACAACCTAACCGCCCGCGGCATCCGTCGCTTTGGCGCCGCCACCCTCGACATGGCCTTCGTTGCCGCCGGCCGCCTCGACGCCTTTTTTGAATACATGCTAAAACCCTGGGACACCGCCGCCGGCAAAATCCTCATAACCCAAGCTGGCGGCCGCATCTTAACCGACAACAAATTAATTAAAGTAGATAACGGCAAACTGGAATGGCCGGCTACAACAACTTTCTAATTATATCCCGTAGCGGCTCCAAATTATAATTTTTTTGTAAGGCACAACTTCCAACAAGATCTTCACCACGCCTAACCTCATACTCTATCTCCCCCGTAGGCAACTCCCCCACCTGCTTAACCGTACAAACCGGCACACCCGCAGAATTTATAACAAGATACTGCTTATTTTCAGCCTTCTGAAACATCAACGAATCCCTATTATTAAGCCACAAAACAAGCCCATCATATACTGTTTTTCTACTACTTTTATAATCACTAACCTCCTCCAACAACTGCGTATAATCTGTAGAATAAGTAATGGGAACCTCTTGAGCAAAACTACTATCAATAAAAACAACATCACACTTACCAACCACTTCTGTTGAAAGTGTAAAAACCAACACGCCAACCTTATGATATACATGTTTACCAAAAACCCCCAATGCCATATTATACCAAACAGGTATCATAAATTCACCATTCTCATTTGGCCCCTTTAAATCACCTAACTTAAAATCCTTATTCGGGGACTTTGACAACCCCCTCAACTCCTCACCATACTTCTTCAAATTAGCCACAATAACCGGATTTATTTCGTCTCTCAAACTATTCCGCTCATTACGAAACTCTTCTCCCAAATCCAAATTAACCTTTTCGTCACGACTAGCAACTTGCTCCGGCTGCGGCGGTCTCTTATTTTGATATACTAAACGTAATGGCACTAACGTAAACCGCTCTCCTATCTCAGTTTGCTTAAACAACATAGGCAGATTTTCAAATATTATCACCCTCTGGACCCAGTGGCTTACTCTTACCATTTGCCACATTAATTTGTCCACTTCCACTATTAATAAAATCTCTTAACAGGACCTGCACATTAGCTGACATATCATCAGGATGAATCACACCCTCATTAGGATAATTTGCCACTTTAACAAGTTCACCATTAACATTATTTAATTCAACCTGCACTTCATCTTCGGTAAGCGTTATTTTCATTTTACCGACTGCCAAAGCCTGATCACCTACCTTTTTTTGAATTGTATACTCGTTCTTTTCATCCTCCTTAAAACGATAAATATCACCACTAACTTCAAAATTTGTTTGTTCTACAAGACGAATCGATTCATAACGATTAACGTTTCCTATACCATCAATCAAATTCTGAATAAAGTCCTCATTATTTGTAAACTCTTCCTTTTTATAAGGCCCCATCGAAAACCTACGTCCACCTTCAGTAAGCTCCACCATTAAACCGCCACCAGGTTGAAATAATACATTAAACTCCCCCACGGTCTCCAATGTTCCATCTTTCTGTACTTTTGCGTAATCATAACTTATAACTCCTTCCTCCTTCTGCACAACACCATCCATATCCACATGGGTTCCATACTGTGTCTCCAAAAATTGATTTAATTGCACTGCCGCATTCTTATCAAAGCCCCAAGCAAAATCTTCCTTTGTCTCCAAAGCCTCAAATAGCTTTGCCACATTCTCCACAACACCAGAATCAGCCAATAACAATTCCGCAAGCTTCTGATCTTCAGCACTCAACTTTGGCCGTTCTTCCAAATTTTTAATCATTGCCACAGCAAGCTGCAATCTCTCAACCACCGAATCCAACTTCTCACCAGTCACCTCATCAACCCCAGTTTTATCCAATCCTTCAGCACGCTTTAACGTAGCCTCCAACGCCTCCCGCCTTTCACCAAGCGCCTGCTTAAAATCGATGGGCTGTTCGCCATTTTTTTTTGGACCTTCCGGTGGTTTTGGGATGTTTATGTCATTCATGGGTGGATGGAATGCAATAAATTATGAATTATTATTTGAGCTCTTCTTATACTCACCGCTTCTATCAACAGCCTTCAATGCCTTAACTGCGCTTCTCATTAAGGTATCCACCTTAACCCCAACACCCTCACCATCTGGCCCTGTTTCCTGACTTCCCATAACATTTTGTATTAAATAATTTATTATAATTAATTACCCTGCACCTGTTCAATAAGAAATCCATTAAAATAATTCACATCATCCAAGTGCCCAATATCCATTAATATAGTCTTTGCTTTTTCTCCATGACGAATCGAAATTTTAACATTACCCGGATGCAATCGGTCATAAACCAATTTAGCATTACCGACTAGCTTATTATTCAACTTAATCTCAACTACTCTTTGTGGCATAAGACCTCCATCATAAACTATCTTCCCCCATTGCATTGTATACTCTCCTAGCTTTGTAGGGGAAAACACATTCAACTTCTTACCTAACTGCCGCTTATCTTTAGTTAGCTTATCAAAATTAGCCCCAAAATTAGCAACTGCCAGCTTCATTTTAGCTTCTCTTGTTAATTTATTCTTAAAATCATCTAATGGAATAGAAAACATTTTTTGATTTCCTGCCACATCATCAATTAAGCCAACTACCGCATGATCACGAGAATCGTATACTAATTTTCCATACAACCACTCACCATTATGAGTAAGTACAATCTTCTTATTCAAATAATCAATAACAGCCGTATCTTTTCCAACAGCAATAGTTTCTGGATTTAATCGTGATAAAACGTCAGTATACTCCTTCTCAGCTGATGCCATTTCAGTACCTTCATCTCCCCTAAATGCTTCATCAACCATAATTCTGTACTGCCCCTTAACATAATTCGCAAACGCAGTTGGATTATTTTCGTAATGCGATTTAAATCTTTGAATATCAATTGCAAAAGTTCTTACATTTTCATTATTACCCAAAGGTGAAAAAGCATTCAACCTACCAATTACTTTACCAGTCTTGTTATCATAATCCAAATTAAGGGTATCATTATAAACATTCCTACCAATTTGATAGCCAGCCGAAATATTGCTAGCTAGACCTCCCCCAAATGCACCAAAACCAGCCAACCAAATATTTGTATCCAACTGAAACTTAGCTGGCAATTTACCTGCGGCGGATTTCAAAGCAAATCCATAAGCAGGCCTATTATCCATCATACCTGCAAATTTGCTAAAAATAGCCATATCGTACTGTTTACCACTCTCAATAGTTGTAATAATATCATATCTACGTGACCCCTTTTTTATGACTTCTTCAGGATTTTCCCCTGTATTTCCATCATCCTCAACCGGCCCCTCATATCCATCATCACGTGCAGACCGAGGTAACCAATTTGTACGTAAACGTTCATATGTTTCCAACAATTTATTTGCAATCTCTTCCGGATGATCTACATCATTTTTAGCATTAATTTTATAAGTCCCCGTACGTACACGATCAAAAGGCACCATCTGATCCAAAGTTACCTTATAATTCATAATACCCGTTTTCTCGTCATACCTAAGTTCAACCTTACCACTATCAAGTGCATTAGCAGTCTCAATATCAAATTGAACCACACCATCAGTCTGACTAACATTCTTAAGCGTATTTAAACCTCCAACTATACCATGCTTAGGACGTGACAACCCATCCAACTTTTTAACAAGTTCCGCAAACTCTTGCAAAGGCAAAATAGTCTCTACATCTTCCGGATTAAGTCTTGTCTCATCAGGTTCAGGATCTGGTTTTGTTGCATCAGGTGCAGATGGTTTAGGCTTATCATTTGGCTTCTGCTGCAATAATAAACTTGTATACTCATTTGTTACCCGTCCATATAACCCGTCATCCAGTAACGTCCCTAAAGAATTAAAAATACCTTCTTTGTCTCTATAACTTGATTCAAATGCCGTCCGCATTTTTTGCTGATAAAGCCTAAAAAAAGCTCGAGCATCCATATCATCCGGCGAAATCCCCAATTTGGCGGATAGCAATTTAATTTTAGGTAAATTCTTTTGAGCAATTTCTCGATATTCAGCAAATTTATAATTACTTAACATTTTTTCATAAGGATCACTAAAATTTTCAGCACCTGCCTTCACCTTCTCTCTTTTACTAATACCTAAATTCAATTCCATCCTAGTTACAAAAGATTCTACAGCCACCAAATTTTCATCAGTAGGATTTTCACTCAATATCTCTTTATAATTCTCCATGTCATCATTAAAAGTGCTTTCATCACTTGTACCTGACAATTTTTCACTCACAATACCTAAGCGATTCGTTAACTGCTCAGCCATTGCTGTTGATTTAGCCTCTGGGCTCGGATTCATTTGATCTCCTGCCGTTCCAGGTCCATCTGCCATAACCGTAAAATTAAATACTATCTAACGTAGCTTCCACCGCCTGCACTTCTTCCGTACGTTCGGTTTGCTCCTTTTCCTTAAAGTAATCTTTTTTAACATCATCCACTTCGCGCAATAAATCATCAGCCAAGTTTAACAGGGCTTTTTGCATTAAATAAACAAAGGTTTCTTCATTTGCCTGACTTTTTACTTCTTGATATGTTTTTTCTAAACCTGTCAAACTAGTCGCAATTTGCATCTTGGCAGCATCATCTAACGTGGCAAGTTTTTGCTCTAAAGCATTCTGCATATCTGCGCCCAAATAGTTCCAAATTTGCAGTTGTTTTAGCTGTTCAATAGTGTTTATTTCAGTCATTTGTACATTTAAATCTAATTATAATATCACAAAAACTATTTTGACACAAGTCGACTTGTCTTATAAAGCTTATACAAATCCTCTAATTGACCTCTACGCTCATCCTTAGCAAACCACTTATAGAAAGACAACTTTTCCAAACCCGCACTGTCAATTAAGACTTTCGTCAAGTCGTTAATTTTGGCTGGAGTTAAATCATCATCAAAAAAATTTTTCCTTCGTAATCCCTCAAGTACAGACATAGTCTGCCCACGTTCAAGCTTTAAGCCATTAATCACAACTTTCTGGGCCCTCACTTTTGCGTCGTATCGCATATCAAAATTAGCATCAAGATTAGGATTAAGACTTCCCCAACGCTTTTCCAGAAGTTCAATTAGTTGTTTATGATTACGTGTTGCAATACCATTCGCAAAAGCTCTCTTCGCATTATCTGAAGGCAACAAACTCATTGTACCGGCATAAAAATTAATCTGATCCAAAACTTGCTGTGCCGTCATATGTTCCGGAAAACTTCCCTTCAGACTAGCAACAATTTCATTAACATCTGCAGGCAATTCTGCCACGCGAACCTTTTGCATCTCTCCACCATTAGCTGCCATACCTTTATCTCCACGTAATCCCAATTCATCAACATTCACCTGATATGCACTATCTACATAATCATCTCTCACCTCACTATAATGTTTATGCAACTGAAACAACTCATCGGAAATGTCTAAATCAGACCAGCCCAAACGCTTATACTTGGCTATAGTTTCCTTAACTACCGCAATATTTACTCCGGGTGCTAAGTTCTTAGCATTAACAATATCTTCAATTAGAGTTCTCCTAACTTCACTATCAGGCAAACTATTAAAAATGCGATGTGCACGTTCATGTTCCAACACAGAAGAAACTCTCTCAGAATTTTTACCATTTCTAACCACAACCAAACCCGTCGCCGGATCAAAGAAACCATCCTTATTTTCCACACCATCCATTAATTTTATATTCCTCTCATATTTCGTCTGATTAATATCTCCTCCATCGTAAGCGGTTTTTAGCCTCACTTTTGCTTCTTTAACAAATCCTTCATAAGCCTGATCGCCAACAATTACATCCTTAGGAGACACAGTAGCCTTTGCTTTACCACTAAGCCCCTTCATGTAATCAGAAAATTGCTGACGATTAAGCTCATGCACATAATCATTATATAGTTTAAAATACTGTCTTGCTTGAGCTTCCGAAGGAATTCCTCCAATCTTCGCCTCCAAATCCATTAAACCCTTCTCTGCTTTTTGCAATCTACCAACCTTACCAAAATGCAAAAATTGATTTACTGCCAAAAATTGAACACTTTTAATCATTGCCTCATAAGCGCGATCTGTGTTCCCCGAGCGTAAATAATCTTCAATTACCGCCAACCCAATTGACGCACCTGTATCCAAACCGGTAACAACGCCCAACTCTACATAAGAGGCTAAACGAGGACTTGTCTTTGCAAGTTTTTCAAAACGCCCCTTTAATAAAGTCGGTGCCAATTTACCAACGCCGAAATTAGCCGCCATAGAAGCATAACCATCAACACCCCAATTTGCCATCTGCTCACGCCCTAACAACTCATAAGAAATATTCATCCCTGTATGCACAATCGCACTATCAACCAATGTTGATGCCACAAATCGCGTTAAATTAGACGTTGGCCTAGCAAACCCAAGAATCTTACGCAACCGAATACCAACACGTCCAGCTGAACCTGCTGCACCAATGCCTTCTGTTGCAGCGGTAATTGCCAATAAAATATAAGTTGATGGATCATCAACTATATCTAAAATTTCTTTACCAATATTCACATTATTAATTTTATCATTCGCCTTTGCAACTATCGATGTTACATCATTAGCCATTAATTGTCCTTTTAAATACTTCATTTGATCGTCCTTTTCCACATTTGCCAATCTTGACGTTTCCGCCTTAAAATCGATATCAAATTTATAAGCCGCCTCAGCAGCCTTTTTTGCATCCGTATTTGGTGATGCAACCTCGGCACCACGACCATTTAGTCTCTTCCATGTATCAACAACCAATGGCCATTTATCAGCCAACTTAGCACGAATATTCTTCATATCTTTTGCACCAAAAACAAACTTATGATCATTATCAATTTGCCCGCTGGCAACTAACAAATTAATTGCCTTAGTCATACTCACTTCACCGGATGTTAACATATATATACTCTCGCCATTAACATCATAATTCATATATTCATCCAAAGCTTTATGATACAACTCTAAGCTTTCACCCAAACCAGCCTCCGACTCAGGTTCGGTTGCCGATAGATGTTTTATATAACTCAATTTTGCATCCACGGAATTTTTTGCGGTATATTCAGAATTTTTACTAGCCCTAAGTAACGACATCTCATACACAACATCATCATCATTTTGATTAACCGGTAATGGCTCCCCCAACAACACATTATTAAGCGCCATTTTTACCGACCCCATTTGCTTCGCCAATAATCGTAATTTACCCTTCATAGGTGATTCATCCACAAATTCAGGATTAGTAACCGCTGACCAATCGGCCTTAGCAAACATTTTGTACATTTGATCAACACGCGTCAAAGAAAAAACATCCATCAAATTATCCGCTGAAAAATTTGCTCCCAAATTATTAATACGATCTGTAGCCTCCGCCACCGGAATACCCGCCACAACGGCCATTAATCGACTAACACTCGAAATTCCACCATGTTCAATTTGCCAAGACTGATACGCTTGTAAAGTTTGTCCAAACTGATCAAACAGCTCCTTTTGTCTAGCCTGCAAAGCGGTCACCACAACGTAATCTTTCGCAAATTCAGGATTTTTAAGTAATCGTTCCTGTAAGTTTAATTCACCTATCTGCTCATTAAGTTTATTTAATCGAGCAAAAGCACTATCAGCTCCTGTTGATACTTCCTTAGCATTTTTATCGATTGTTTCCACAAAAACATCACCATGCTCCTTAACCAATTTTGCCAACTCAGATAAAGTATATGTTCCCTCATAGCTATGTTTAATTGCTCCTGCGCCAACATCAATTTTTGTTTCACCATTAACCTCGTATATCCGCTTTATATAACCAAGCGATTCGGCACGACTACTGGCGGCAACAATATTATTATTTTCCTTCAATATTGGGAGTTCCGCTTCCTCCGTTGTAATATCAATTCCAGCCATCTGCTTTTCCAATGCCTGTCGAGCAACTGTTATTGAACGTACACGCACATTTTTTACGGCAAGATCAATATTATTCAGTAAAACCGTCATCTCAGTCTCCACTTCATTTAATTCACCCTCAAGTTCATTCTGAATATTGACAACAAGCTCATCCAAACCAACGGTAAGTTGTGCAAAGCCATTATCACCATAAATATTATGGTCACCATTCACCAGATAATGCCATACTTCGGGATTCATTTTAATAGCATCAACTTCACCAATTTTTTCTACAAACTGCTCCTGTTTAACCTGCCATTCAGATAACAACCCTTCAATTTTTTTTGATAATCCAGGTAGCTCACCAAAACTAGCTTCCACCTGATCAAGCTTAAGTTGGATTTTCTCATTTACAGCTTTTACACCGGCCAAGGCCGCTTCTTCATCAAAATCCAAAGCCTCCACATTCGCATCTACATTTTCAACAGCAGACTCAATCAAACCAGGATCTGGTCTTTCTTCATTAAACCAAACTAATAACTGTTCTCTAAACATATTAATGATTTAATTGGTCAAGGATTGTATCCTCATCAATGTGCTCAGCCATTTCCGCATCTTTATAAAGCTTCTTCATTTTCTCGTTTAACCACACCTTCATGCTACTTGCATAATTTTTACAAATGCCAACCTTAAGTGCACCTTTTATTTTTTCTTCCAAAACTGCTTTTCGTTGCACAATATTCATAGCAATATAAAATTAAATAACTTCACTAATCGCCTTCTCCACAATCATCTTTTGCATTACATCCGGCAAAGCCTTAAACAAAGGATCTGACGTTTGCCATTTTTCACGCAGCACTTCCATACCTTTCGCCTTAGCCTTAGCCTTAAGCTCTCCCTTATAATTATTATAGTCACTAACAACAGCCAGATAATCGTCATAAAGCCCCGGCTCGCTATCAATTACTCCGGTATAAGTTTCCACAGCTGTATCCAAATTAGCCAACAATCGGTCACGAGAACTTCCCTCATCAGAATTAAAAATAAAAGTTTTTAAACGACTAATGACACCATCTCCCGGTAAAGCCTCAATTCTAACTTTTTGATCCTTTAAACGCTCTAATATCCTCCTAAAAATTCGCGGTAACTGTCCATCAATAGTTGCCGTTTTAAAGCTCACAACCATACTACCAAGAACCCCTCTAACCTCCTCTAACTTACTATTTCTCACAGCTTCATCATCAGTATCTCCCGCTTCTTTAATCAAACCTTCAATCTTATCAACATCACCAGACAAAGTACGATAAACACCAACCAACTCCGGCACTCGCTTAGCCATATCCCAGTACTTTTTTGCACTATCGGTTAACTTTTCATACCAGCTTTTGTCCGCTGCCTCGGTCTCTTTTGGCTTCTCCGCAGTAGATTTAGATGCGCCCTTCTTTAACTCGCCACCCTTTTTAATAAACTTCACCTCATCATTACCTGCTTTTAACGAAATCCCATTTTCATTGGCCGCCATCCGTTCTAATAATTCAAATAATTTTGCAACATCAACAGTCTTAGTGCCGGCCAGATTCGTCACCAAACCAATTTGCCCGGTTCTATCAACATTCAATACCGTGGTATCTATCCCTACAATTTTCGCAAACATAGGCAACTTCATCTCATACGTCACCCCACTCCCATTACGATTATACAACTTAAAAAGAGGCTTACTCCCATCAGCCAAATCGACTGTACATTTTAATTCCGCCTGTGCGGCATCGGAATAATAAGTAAAATCAACCTTATCTCCTTCCTTAACTTCTTTGCCTTTAATTTTAGTTAACGTCTCAACTTCACGTTTTTTGGCTTCCGCCTTTTCATCTACAGGCGCATCCTTTGTTTCACTCGGCTTTGACGTATCACCAAAATCGGCAGCTTCCGTTTCGGCCTTAGCTGTTTCCTCCGGCGACAGTTCCTCCTTCTCCTTACCAAATAACCCCTTAAACCAGTCCAAAACGCCACCCAGCTTTTCCTTAATCGTCTTCCACAAATCTTCCATCCATTCCCCAAATCCACCCTTTTCAGCTTTTTCCTTAGCATCCTCCACTAAATCTTGACGCTCTTGTTTCGATTCAGCCTTAACAACCTCCGCCGCAGTTTTCTGTGTTTCTTTAGGTGAAGGCGCTTCCGGCGCTGGCGTTTGTTCTGGTTTATTTGCTATTGAACCTTCCATACATTTTTATCGTTAGAAGATTACTTCGCATCATCTCCACTCACAACACGACCCACTTGACCACTAGCATCATCCCTAACCGTTTCAATAGGCTGATTCAGCATAGCCATAACAGCATCCAAAAATTCTCGCTTTCTCTCAACTGTAGATAAACCATTCCACATAGAACTTAAAACTTTTTTATTATATTCTATCCAACTCATACTTATACGCCTAGACCTTTTCGCTCGTTTAGGCACAGAACCACTCAAATCAACCACCGACTCAACAACGACAAAAGGTTGCAATTTCAGTAGCTCCACATTTATCAATCGATCATCTTCCAATAATTTCAAAAACTCAACCTGTAATGTCAAACTAGTCTCAAATCGCTCAATAGCATCACTGTCCAGACTCTCAATAATATCAACAACAGTATCCACAAAATTATTCCCTTTATTTAAGTACACATCTCCATCATCTAGCAAATCACACACCATCTTAACAGGATCCTTGTCTGTTGGACACAAACTGTTCAAATCCCTAATCATTCTCATCAAATATCTCAAATCTTGTTTTCCGCTATCAACGTTATTTTCCATAAATTTAATTACATCAAAGTATCATACCACACAACAACTAATATTACAATTAAACTATCAATAACAAAGTTCTAGAATAAAACCGACCACCTTGAGTAAGATAAATCTGACATTCAATGAGAGGAAAATAATAGAGAAAATGCTGGATCAGGCAGCGGGCGTGCGGGCAATTGGTAGAATTTTAGTTAGCAATTCCCAGCGTGCTGGGAAGTTTGAGTTGACGCAATTTGCGGTGGTGCGTTTTTGGCGTGTAAGGCTGGTGTAAGAAGAGATTTTGAAATTTATGAAGATGGAGTTAAAAATTTCTTTTTTGTTGTGCTAGGTGAGAGTGTACTTACCACACTGCCTTCTGTTTAGTAGGTGTATGTTTGGATATACGGAATATGTGGTGCAATAGCATTAGTAAGCCATAAATGGCTGGTTATTGCGTTCAAAATCAGCTACAATTTAGACATTCTTTGATTAGCAAACATGGATGATTCTACATTGTACAAATTGTGTCAGGAGTATGGAAACAACGCTAGGATGTGGAGCCGCAAATTTGCGGCCTTGCTGCCCGAGGTGGATAAACGTCAACTGTTTCGTAAGCATGGTTTTTATTCAATTTATGAGTTTGCAGCTAAGTTAGCCGGTATGGGGCGTAAGAACGTTGAAGAGGTGTTGCGTACATACAGCAAAGTTGAGGACAAGCCGCTGCTTAAGGCCCAAATTGAGCAATTTGGGTGGTCAAAGGTAAGAGTAATCACACCACTAATAGAAACAGTAGAAGAAACCAAGCTAGTTGAAATGGTAAAAACTTTACCAAGAGAGGCATTAGCTGAATGTGTGCATGAGCTTAAAGGCTCTAAGCCTAGGGAATTTGAGACTATCACCTTTAAAGTGGATAAAAAAACAGCACTGGAGTTT